>ENA-UOJV01000272-UOJV01000272.1-human-gut-metagenome-genome-assembly--contig:-C82-NODE-272-length-83612-cov-5308.937516_pt1 | contig 83612 bp, 100 predicted proteins | sample MGYA00242356_ERZ723903 | MGnify/ENA metagenome assembly ERZ723903
AGATAATAATTTCAGATTAGAATTAAGTTTAAATATTTCAAATGGTAATGATCAAGAAGATACGTGGGGATTATTTGATACGGCTAATATGCCTCATACTTCTGACTTTATGTATGATATGAGCTTAATACGTGAGGGTATTATAGTGGACTCAGTAGAAGGTAAAATAACTGTGAATTCTCTTCAAAGTACTACTAAGGATAGAGGGGTTGGAGATAATGTTTATGTATGGGCCTATAATTCTAGAAGAGGTTTATGGTTATCAATTGGTAACTTTAGGATTGAAGAGGGGAATAATACCCATCATTGGGATGTTTCTTGGCCCACCTAGACAATTTAATCCTAAACACAACACTAGTACATTTATTGATAGATAAATTTAATTATTAACTTTAAAACTAAATCATTATGGAAGTTAAATCTGGTGAAGGTACGGTAGTGGTTGCGGATCGTAATCGTTATAGTGATGAATGTTGTAATAATCGAGGATAGGTAATAAAACTGCATAATTTCTATTAAAGTTGATTAGGGAAAAGGGAGGTACCTGTAGTGGGTATTTCCCTTTTTTCGTTTTAATCTAGTAAGAAACATGGAAGAAGATAATAAACTACAAACCTTTACTCTCCAAATGCAACTACCGGCTCCTAATTTAGAGGTAGCAAAGAGAGTAGCCGATGAAGCACAAAGACTGCTAGATATCTATGGATACTATAATTTCTTGAACCTAGTAGAATTTATGAAACAGAATCCCAGTATGGTTCAAATGGGATTAAGTCTAATCAATAAAAATACTGCAGTATGGAAGAAATGAAATTTAAATCATTACAAAGAGGAGATTCAGTCTTTACTCTAGAAAGAGACAGAAGATCAATGTACCCAATCTTTGACCGAGCTAAAGTAGTAAAGGTAGGAGAAAGTAAACCAAGAGCTAATGAAAATGGTGATGGCTTTTCTAATCTTATAGAAATTGTTCTTCAAGATTCCATTGGTACAGTAACCGTATATTTACCTTCAGATGGAAATGAAGGCATTTATAACAATGTGTACTACACTCTAATTGGAAATAATATTGTAAACGAAGTATCATTGCAAAGGTCACAGGCTCTTGGTATTATTAATAATGTAGGTAAATACGAGAACATAATAAAGGAATGCGATAATATCCTTGCTATGTTTGAAAACAAGGAGCCCACTAATGGTAGTCAATTCAATGAAGAATTCGCTTCATTCAGGAAAGATGTAGTATCAGTATTACAATCACAACAGCAAGCCATAAACCTTATGATGGATTCACTTGGCTTGAATAAACCGAAGGAAAATCCAGATGGCAAGTAAGTCAGTAAACATAACTATAAGTACTCCCTTGGGAGACTTACAGATATATACTGACCCAAAAGAACAGGCTAGAGCTGAGAGGTTAATTGAAGAAACTCCTTCTATCATGAGGAATGCTTATGATAGAGCTACTGAGAAATTCGGCAATCAACTTCTCAGACTTGTGAAAAAATGCCTAAGAACGGGTACTCCTCCAAGAGGAACTCATTGGGATCCTCACTCGGCTAATACCATTAAACGATACGGAGAGCATACCCTTTTGAATTATACGGGTCAGTATTTGAGATCAGTACAAATAGTAAAACAGAAGAATCGAACTTACGTAGGTATACCTACTAATCTTAAGAAAACCAGAAAGGGTGATAGGACTAGTAAAAGAACATTGAACCAAGTAGCTATCATGTTAGAGTATGGTTCTAGAGGTGGTAATTTACCTCCAAGACCTCTATGGGCACCAGCTTTCGAACAAGTTGGTGGTAAGAAGGTTTTGAAGGAAACTATAGTAAGAGAACTTCGTAAAGAAATAAGGAAATATAGATAATGGGATTTACAATAAGTAAAAATCAAGGTTCAGGTAGGACTGTTATAACGGTAACACCAGAAGAAAAGAATGCTACGGACAAAGATATAGTTCAGATCTTAACAGTAGAAGCTGTAGATGGGTCAACTAAAGAAGTAAAGCTTATCCACAAGAAAGGGGAAAGCAATTATGAATACACTTTCAGAGTTTCACCCACTGAATTATACTTTGAGCCTACAGGAGAAAGTAAAGAGGTTACTATTGTATCTACTAAACAAATGGTAATCAATGGAAAGAAAGTTGGTGATCCAGTTAATGTAAATTATACTAGGGAAAACTCGGGAGATGTATCTGGCTCTGGTACTACTCTTATCATGAGCTTAAATGATAGTATGTATAATGAACGAGTAGGTCAAGTAATATTTACTCAAGGAGAGTCTGGTAAAACTATAAGTGTAACTTGTAGACAAGGTAAAAAAGAAACTTCGGGAGATATAGGTATAATCAAACTATGGTCAGGCCCCGGAGTTCCAGAGAACTATGTACTCTGTAATGGAGGTCAGGTAAGTATAGCTGAATATCCCGAATTATATAAGGCCATTGGTGAGAAATATAATACTTCTTCTACTAGGGCAGGTTATATAAGTGTTCCTGATTTAAGTGGTAGGTTCGTAGTTGGAGTAGATTCTAGTGACCCAGATTACAGTAGTATTGGTAATACTGGAGGAGAAAAAGAACATAGGCTAACCGTGGAAGAAATGCCAAGCCATACCCATTCATACAATAAGATTAGTATAGAAACTCACAAATGGGGAGACAATGCTAATAATCGACCACACCCATTTTATGATTCAGGGGCTCAAACTGGTCCAACTGGTGGTAATCAACCTCATGAGAATAGACCACCATACTACGTATTGGCTTATGTTATGAAAGTAAGATAGGAGGTAATTATGGTAAATTCACAAGAGATAGTAGAGAGAACCTTCTATATATGCTTATTGAATGTTCTCTTAGAAAAGAAGATGGGACTTAACCCCGAAGATTATCTACCTTTATCACAAGAGAATGAAAAGAGATTCCAAGAAGATAAGGAAGCAATAGATAAGTTCATTTACTTATTCGGTATAGGTAATAACCAGGTAAGAGGTCCTAAAACTTGTCCAAGGATAACTATAGAAAGCACTGCTTATTATCCTGGAGATATTGGAGTAGAGAAATATATCATTGGAGATAAATTAGAGGCAGGCAATTATCAGATGTCTGAGTTCCCTTACGAAACCAAAGATATCACTATTGATATTCATCTGGTAGCAACTACTCAGAATGATATGAGATTATTACACTCCATTCTTCATGAAGCCTTACCTACTCGAGGATATATAAGACCTTACTTCAATGATTTAGAAGAATGGGATAAAGGTAGGATAGCTCCTACTGGGAACTTATTTATAGAGATTGGTAATTTCTATGATCACCCAGATGAATCCCATGGATTATTGGAAAAGGTATACCAATATATATGTAAGGATGGTATTATACCAGAAAAACTGGTAGAAATGGGGGATCTAATACCTATAAAAGATATAAGTCTTTTACTAGGACCAGAATACCAAAAGGACGAGGAGATGCTCAATCTCAATATACATGTTTAACTCAAAAATTTACTAAAATGAAAAAGTTAGTGTTTATGCTGATGGCACTCATGGCTTTTATTTTGCCAGTGTCATTGTTTGCTGCAGAAGTAGAACCTTCAACTGGTTCAGAGTTCGTAATCAATCTGGGTACCTTTACGGGTATAGTAACTTTGGTATCATCTTTGGTTACTCAGATACTAAAGGTAATCCCAGCTATCAAAGACAACAAACTTGCTAAGATTGGTATATCTGCCTTAGTAGGTATTCTTGTATGTCTTATAGCTTGGGGATTACAACTTACACCATTATTGGAAAACTATCCTTTCTACCAGGTATTAATTTATGGATTAGCTGCTGGTTTATCAGGATGTGGTTTCTATGATGTGATTAAGGCTATCGGAGGTTTATTTAAGAATAAAGAGGATTAATTTTCTAATAATACCAGTAAGGTAACGATACTTACTGGTATTAATTAAATTAATGTATAACCTATAAAACACAAGGATATGTCAAAATCACCAAGCGTTGTTTTTAAATTCGAGAACAACAATGTTCAACAGACTACTCCTCTTTTAGGAGTATCATGTTTCTTGGCTAGAACTGAAAAAGGTCCCTATGATGATCCTTCAGAATTAATCACTTCTTTCTCTCAATTCCAAAGAATATTTGGTAAAGAGATTGTACCTGATGGTTCTGTATCTAACATAGAGAAAGCTTTAGTAGGAGGTTCTAAGCTAAGAATTATTCGTGTATTGGGAGCAGGTGCTAAAAAGGGTACCATTACTAAAGCAGAAGACTCTGACTCTAGAGTATTAGAAGAAGATGAGATTGAATTAGCTTCTGCTATACCTGGAGAAGTTCAAGCTTCTGAAGTAATGAAATTTACTTCTGGAGATACTAATGTAAGCTTTGGTTTGGTAACTAAAGGGTATGGTGATCCCATTGGTTCTGGAGAAACCTTTAAAGTAGGTTTTTCTAAATCAGTGAATACCATCTTCTATAACATATACGATGCCAATGGTTCCATTCTGGAATCAGGTCCGGTAATTACTTATAAAACTAAGGATGCTCAGAATAAAACTTCTGTAGATTACCTGGCTTTAAGCAACTTTGCTAGTAATTCTGCATACCTGGAACCTAAGATGGTAACCACTACCGATAAGATTAAGTCTTTCGAAAACCTGGTAGCTTGGCTTCAGACTTCAATTGATCAAACCGAGAATCCCCTAACTATCCAAGTTGGAGGTAAAGAAGCAACCACTACTGAGACTATGTTCAATGGTACACTGGGTACTGCTGGTGCTGACCCAACTGCAGATGAATGGATTGCTTCTCTGGATTTGGTAAAAGATTATACAGATGTTTATCAGTTAGCTTGTTCTCATATTCATCAACATCTGAAAACAGATCAAGATGTTTTAAAAGTACATAAGGCTGCTAAAGATATGTGTGCTGAATTGCAAGAATATACCTATTACATCGAAGTACCTAAATATACTACCCATTATTCTGAGGGAACTCAGCCTAGAAATAAGCAGAGCATTATTACTTGGATTAATAATTGTTTGGGTAGTATCGGTAATTCTAAGTATGCGGCCTATTTTGCAGGTGGTATCAAGTACTACAATGAATTCGGATTACTTACTAATTCAGATGTATTGGGTACTATCTTCGGTTTGGGTGATACTTCTGCTTCTAACTATGGACCTTGGAAGTCATTTGCCGGTATGAATCGTGGAGTAATCTATGATGGTCAGGGCCCAGTAAGTCCTAACTATGGTAGTGATTCTCGTTATAATGAACTAAACGAATTGGCTCAGATGTATGCCAACATGATTGTAATCAAAGATACTCCGTCTTCTGGTAAACAAACCATGTTATGGCATTGCTTCTCTTCTCAAGTAAAACAAGATTCAGAAAGATTCCTTTCAATTGTAAGGTTGAATTTGTACTTGAAGAAGACTCTTCGTCCTATATTGAATAAGTATTTGGAAGAGCCCAATATCTGGGGTACTTGGAAGAATATCTATCTTGAGGTAAAACCAATCCTGGATAATCTGGTAGATGAAAATGCTATGTCGGAGTATACATGGATGGGTGACCAGGATGCTGGCTCTTATTCAGAACTCTCTGTAAATAACGAAGCTGATGTCCGTCAGGGTAAATATAAAGTAATCCTGAAGTATAAGGATATTGTTCCTATGCAAGAAATTACAATTAACATTGTAATCGATGCAGCTTCTAAATCAGTTAATATTTCAGAAAACGAATAACATTAAAATCATAAAACATGGGAGCAAAAGTAAAGAATCCTAGAAAGAAATTCCTATGGAGCATCTCTTTCCCAAAACATCCTATCAATACGTATCTATTCCAGACTTGCCAACTTCCGGATATTGAGATTGACCAGGTTGCTCATGGAGATGTAAACAGGGATGTAAAAACTGCTGGTAGAGTTACCGTAGGTAATCTGGTAGTAGAGAAACTTTTAACTACTGCTGGTTCAGATACCTGGCTTCAAGATTGGTTATATTCTTGCCAAGATATGATAGCTGGAGGTGGGTTAGTTCCTAGTGAATATTGGGAAACTGCCATTGTAAATGAACTTGCAGAAGATGGAGTATCTGTCCTAAATACTTGGCTGCTTGAAGAAGTTTGGCCTTGTAAAGTAACTGGCCTTGACTTAGATCGTATGGCTTCAGAAAACACAATAGAAAATATAGAATTTTCTGTCGGTACTTGCGATAAGTATTAACTCTCTTAGTCATTTTCTTACTAGAGTTTTAGGTGGAGGGGTGGGATTCCTAGATAAGGAGTTTCACCCCTTTCTTGTTGATACTTACCGCTACTATGAAATTATGAACTTTTAAAAATTAGATAAAATGGATATGACACTAAGAACCTTAGTATTCACTGCTCCTTCTGGTAGACTTTTTGAAATCAGAGAGCAGAATGGTGAAGATGAAGAAATTATCACCAACCCGGTAGATTCAAAGAATCTTATGAATCTTACCAAGTATATTTCAGCAATAGTAGTTAAAACGAATGCTACTAAGTCAGGTAGATTAACCGTAGAGGATGCTCTTAAGTTACCCTTGCTGGATAGATACTGTATCCTATTTAATTCTCGAATCTTCTCTTTGGGAGAGGAAGTAGAATTTACTTATAAATGGGATAACAAGGATTCTGTAACTTACTCTCAGGACTTGAGAGAATTTCTTTTCGATTATGCAGTACTTCCTACAGAACAAGAAATGGAAGAAAAACCCAATGCCATTCCTTACTACCCGGGAAGAAAAGGAGAAGATGGATTTACTCTTATGCAATATACAGAGGAATTGAACTCAGGTAAGGTAATCCAATTCGAATTGATGGATGGAGAAAAAGAGTCTCAGATGGTTCAGCTTTCACCAAGTAAACTTACTCGACACTCTACTCTTCTTCTTCGTAACCTTAAGTTAAAGGTGGATGATAAATTTGAGAAAGTAGAAAACTTCTCTCTATTCTCATCAAGGGATATGGCAGAAATTCATCGGTTGGTAAATACAGTAGACCCAATCTTTCATGGATATACTCAAATCGAAAATCCAGAAACTGGGAACATGATGGATTACCCAATTATGGCTGCTCCTGATTTTTTCTACTTGACGGGAGATATAATTTAGAGGAAGATTACATATACATTACTCGGGCTGAGATAGTCTTAGACTATCTCACCTTTTTGTGTCTACCCGTTCGTAAAAGAAAGAAATTCCTACTCATAGCTGAGAATTATTATAAACAAATGAAGAAGAAAATGTCAACATGATAGGAGATACAAAAAGTTTAGTAGAAGTCGGGGTATCAATGGTACTCCGAGATAAGTTTAGCTCTGAAACCGGTAAAATTTCACAATCATTCAACAATATGATGAATGATATGAATGACTGGAACAGGGCTATTCAGATGAGTGCAGGTAATGCTGTACAAAACAGTATGAAATTCCTTGGAGGCATGGCAGAAGCTTATCAGTATTCGGCCAAGGTACAAGATACTATATTCATGGCCTCAAAGATTGCAGGAGCTACAGCTGAGCAACAAACAGAAATGATGCAATTAGCTCAAGCAGTCAATGCAGTTACTCCCTTGACTGCTGCAGATATTGCTTCCGGTCAAAGATATTTAGCAATGGCAGGTAATACAGTAGAACAGATAAAGGATATGACTGGGCCCGCTGCTAAGTTAGCATCCATCCTTGGTCAACCCTTTGGAGGTAAAGGAGGTGTAGCTGACTTGATGACTAATATCATGTCAATGTATGTTATACCTTCTCAACAAGCTACTAAGGTTACAGATGATTTATATACGGCTGTAACTAACGCTAATATGTCTCTTACCGATTTGGCTCAAGCCATTACCTATGCTGGAGCTGACATGGCTAATGCAGGATACGATTTAAGACAGACTGCTGCAGCTATCGGTGTATTGGGAGATATGGGTATTCAGGGTTCATCAGCCGGTACTGCATTAGCAAATATGATTCGTTATTTGCAACTTTCTTTAGCCGACCAGAAAAAGAAAGGGTTTAGTGCATTAACTAGCTTAGGTTTAAGTCCACAAGATTTCTTTGATGCCGAGGGTAATCTTATTCGATTAGATAAGGTATATCGTAAGTTTGGAGAAGCTCTTATGAATAAACCCCTTCTGGAAAGAACTAAAGCTTTCTATAATATCTTCGGAGTTCGAGGTACTCGTGATATCTCTAATCAGATTCGAAATATGATGTCGGGTTCTGATAAGATGACTAAGATCTTAGAACAATATGATAAGAACTCCGGCATAGTAGAACAGGTTACTGAGGAAAGATTGAAGACTCCACAGGGTATCATTGAAGCTTTCAAATCTAACTTTGAAAACTTAGTAGTAAATATAGGGTCAACTTTAGCCGACGTCTTTAACCCTATATTAACTGTATTTACCAAGATATCTCAATGGGTACAAGGAATAGCTGGTACTATAGGAGGTCAGATAGTAGTTAAAGCATTAGCTTGGGGTTCAATTACGGCTTTAGTAGTAAATGGCTATAGGTACCTAGCTGCTACTGGCAGAATGCTTTCTACTTACATGCAACAAACCAATACCCAATCTCAGGCTACGGCAAGTGGAGTTAGTAAGTCTGCTTCTGCTGCAGCTGTATTAGAAGCTAGATTAATACATATCACTCAGATTATGAGAGAACAGTATTACCTTCAAAAAGCAATGGCTTTCGGTTGGACTGCTGGGCCTAGAGGAGGTTGGTATGGACCTAACGGTAAACCCATTAGGAAGTTTGGAATACCTGGGCCAACATTAAGAGGTCTTGGAGGAGGTACTACTAAACCACCAACTCCTACTGCTGGTCCAGCAGTAGCTAGGCTAGGTATGAAAGGCATATTCGGTAGATTGGCTGGATTCTTGGGAGGTCCTTGGGGAATGGCCATTGGTATAGCATTACCTCTTGTAGCAGATTATTTACCTAGGCTAATAGACTCACTGAATAAGAATACTGATTCTAATCTATCAAAAGAAACCATAACTAGCGATGAATATTTAACTGAGAAAATGGCAAGAGCTATCAGGGCAGCTCTACTGAATGATAAACCCAATGGTACTGTTAACATTACTATTGATGGAGCTCCTGTTGGTTCTGTAGCTCCAGGTGAAACTTTAGGAGTTAATTATGCTACTCAAATTGGATTAATACCTTAAATTATGGCAAGAATATTAGGAAAACTAGCGGGTAAGGTTGTTAAGAAATATAATAATCTTACCCAAGATACTGCTGGAGTACTTACAGGTCCCATAAATAAACTCTGGAGAGCTAAGATACACCTTAACCGATTAACTTCAGGTTTACCTAAGGATACTGCTCCCCGAGGTAAACTGTTTAATCCTAATGGGGCTTTGGGAGAAAGGGAAAGATCTTCCAAGAATCCATTACTCAACAGTTCTCTTCAAAGTATTAGGAGATTACAACTTCAGCATGGAAATCTTAAGATTGACAGAGATGATCCTGCTCAAGGTAGGACTGTAGTAGAAAACAATAAACTTTATGGAGTAAGCCAAGATATAAGAAAACTGAACCAGGTAATCATATATAATACTAATGTTAGCCCATACCAATATATTGTTTTACAGAATAGACCTCTGAGCTTTGATTTTAGAGGAGAAACAACTTGGGCTACCATTAAGTCTATGGGTAGAAATACTCCTATGTATCATTATACTGGTTCAGAAGATATTGTACAATTCAATGTATCTTGGTACTGTGATGATCCGGATAATCCTGCTGAAGTATTAACTAAATGTAGGCTATTAGAATCCTGGAGTAAATCTAATGCTTATCAAGCAGCTCCCCCAATCTTACAGATTCAGTGGGGAAATTCTGATACATTTGAAGGTCATTATTATATACTTACTTCTGCTACATATTCTCTTTCTAATTTTAGAAATGCTTCTAGACAACGTATGAAAGGCTCAGTAGATATAAGAGAAGACTTAAACCTGTATCCTGCTACTGCTACTCAAGAATTAATATTCAAACGAGTAAGCTCATATAGTTTATCTTATGAGGATATTGTTAAAAGTAAAGCTGCAGAAAAGACTGTGGGTATTTTTACAACCGATAAAATCAAGTAACCATGGATATAACTTCTTATTTAGTTGGAGCAAGTCCATACGATAATGGATTTACTCTGAATTATGGAGATGGAGATTATTCTTTAGAATCCTACCCATTACTTATACCCTCTTCTCCCAATGACTTTCAGCATACCTTGAAAGAGGGTGAAACTCTACAGAATATCGCTTATAGGTATTATGGAGATTCTGGTAAATGGTATATTATTGCTGAGTATAATAACATAATAAATCCGTTCACTGAATTAAAAGGTGGAATGGTATTAATGATACCGGCTTATGGAAGTTAAAGCAAATAATCCCATATTATATAAAGGCACAGGTACTCCTTACCTAGCCATTTTTGATAATCAAGGTATACCAGTTATGAACCCTCTTACTGGTATACCTTTAGGAGCGTATATAAGTAGCTGGTCATATGTATATGATGAAGAAAAAGAAAACTTAGCTACAATAACTATTGATACTGGTAATCCAGATACTGTAGATGTAGAAGCTTTACAGGAAAATAGAGATATCTTTTTACAGTGGGGATATATTTTTAGTGATGGCACCTTTGTATCAAGCCCAGCTATAAATATCAAAGTAAGAGATTTCGATTGTATATTTGATTCTACAGGTACCCATATAACTATCAAATGTATCGATGGTACAAATCATCTTAGGTTTATGCCACCTCATAAACCCACCGAGGATACCGATGATAGTATGGTTAAATTCTTGGATTCAGGATGCGGATTAAATGTTGGAGTAATAATAGAAAGGTTTGAGTAATGGCAAATATAATAAGTAATCAAGCTTATGAAGCTATACAGGTACCCACAGAAGTTACTCCTGAAGTACAGGGTACCATTCTGTATGCTAATCAATTTAGTGGCATAGGTCAAGTTGGTATGCCAGATGATTTAGCTGAAGTACTTAATTCTAACTTAGGTACAATAGGTAATAATGTTCTAGTTCAATTAGAGGCTAAGATGGCTGCCTATGGTAATGGCCCTTGGTATGTGGATAGTAGAGATGGAGTAATTTACATACATAATCGTAAGTTTCAACAACCTCCTCATCATACCTATATATTCCAAGCTGAAAACGGAGAGGTATTAAGAGTATCTTTTACTACTCAAAGATCTACTAAGCAGAAGATGATGCAAGTGGGTAATACTATAAAACCTGAGGATAAGCAAATACAAATCCAGGTAAGTTACATCGATGACCAACAGAATGAGATTCTACATGACCCACTACAGTTAGATGCCCTATCTACAGTAGATGTGCAAAGCCCAGGATTATTTCATAGATCCCCCGAAGTTTTAAAACCCCATGTTGATAGTAAGGTAGAGAAATGGAAAGAAGATAGATTGAAATCCTTAGATGAAGAATTGGCTTCTAAAAAACAAGTTCAAAGACTAAAGACTGAATCTGCTAAGAAAGAATATGATGCTAAGGGTACTGGTTATTTAGATGCAGGTGGTGGATTAGAGTCTATGTCCGATACAGAATTAAGAGATGCCACTTCTCAAATGCTAGAGGAAGCTTATACTAAAGGAGAACTAACTAATATAAAATCTTCTATTGATGCACTAGTAGCAGGAGGAATGGACCTTACTTCTGCAATGAAACAAGTATACCAGGGTTTAAATTTCGTATTCAAAAATAAATACACTGAGGTATGGACTGAAGTTTGGGAAGACCCTCGTTCGTATTCTTCTGGAGAATTAAAGTCTTCTAGTCGTGTGAATAGTATGACTGAACTAAATGCCGAGAAAAGGAAAACTCAGGAGGGATTAGCTAAAATGCAAGAAGACCCAAATATCATTGTCTACCCCTTAACTCTTCATGAAGAATCCTATTATCCTCAAACTTATAATCCAGTCCAAGCTGGTAGAGGTCCTGGAGATAATCATGGGTACTATCGAAGCCGAGTAAAGGTATTTAAAAAGGTAAAACAGCTTTTGAAAGTACCTGCTTGGAAAACTCTTACTAACTTATATGATAGAACTGGAGGAGTAGGCAATAGAGAAAGAGCAATGAGGATAAATGCTAACGGAGGTTTAAAGATAACCGAGAAAAAACTAATCTGTCAAATGCAAGTAGTAGGAAGACCTTCATTAAAAACCTCAATGGTACTTCAGCTTTTGAACGTTGGTAAAAGGTGGTCAGGGTATTGGTATATAAAGAAATGTACTCATAGAATGGATGCTGGTACAGGATATATTACTGACTTAGAATTAGTTAGGAATAATGGAACAGCTGGCTTTCAAGTTGCTGCTGGTAATATTAATACCCAAGATGTGGTATCTAATAATGCCCGAAGTCAAGGAACCACTGATGTAGGTAAAAATAAAGCTGGAGATGCTCATTCTTCTGATTTTACCATAAATGCTACTAAGGCAGAATATGAAGCCTTCAAAGCCTTGGATGGTAATACCGAAGAACAAAGAAAGTTTGTTCAAGATATGGTTATCTATAGGGAACAGAATGCTAATACTCCTACTAAAGGTAATGATGGTATCATAGAAGTAGAAAGAACTGTATACCAATCTACGGGTAAGGATGGAGAAGATGTAGTTACCATTACTAATGTTAAACGTAAAAAGGTAGAAGCTACTAAGGATGTATATCGAAAGTATAATTTCAATATAGATTACATTATTAAACAGATGAACCAAGACTTTTCTAAAACTGAATAATATGGCTTATGAATCAGCAAAAACAATAACTGAACAAGGATTAGAATCCTTGGGAAGATACTATTCAGTGTACAGGGCCATGGTAGTTAATAACACAGACCCTGATCATATGAATCGTATAAAAGTGGCTATACCTGAAGTAATGGGAGGAATAGTACTCTGGGCTTATTCAAAGGGTCAACATGGATCTACTGGGTCTGGTTTTAAAATGATGGCTCCTAAGAATGGTGATATAGTATATATTACCTTTGAATATGGAGATCCTAGTAAACCTCTATGGGAATATCATGGTTGGGCTCAAAACCAAATACCCGATATCCTGGATGATCCTGATACTATGGGTATAGTTACACCTAATGGGAATAGAATCTGGTTAAATGATAAAGATGGATCACTCAAGATGTACTTATATGGGTCTGCTACTATTTACGCCGAAGGCCCAGTAAGTATAAATTCTAAAGCTCAAGCCTATGTGAATGCCTCAAAGGTTATAGTGAACCAAGGTAATAATGATGGTATAATCAATATCAATGAATTAACCCAGAAACTAAACCAATTAGTTTCAGAGATAGAATCATTAAAAGCTCAATATAATTCTCATACCCACTCTGGTATTCAATCGGGACCTGCAGTTAGTGGACCTGTTATTACTCCAGTCACGAAACCATTTTCTACTTTTAATAAAACAGATTATGAGGATTCTAAATTTGTACACTAATGGCAAATAACTTATACACTAATATTATCGGTATTGGCCCTTTGTTTCCAATACAGATTACTGAGAATGAAAAGGGAGAGAAAGGTTGGTATCCAGTAAATGGAGATATTGAACTTGTTCATAATAACCTATCTGCTCTCCTTTGGTATGATATAGGTCAAAGATTCAGGCAAGAAGATTTTGGTACTAGGCTATGGGAATGTATAGAAGAACCTAATACTCAGGCTTTAGCTTTCTTGGTAAAGGATTTCTTAAAGAAAGCTATCTCTACCTATGAAACTAGGATTACTTTTAAAAGCTTGAATATGAGGTTAGAGGGTACCAAGCTTTTCATCGAAATGAATTATGTAATTAATCAAACTGGTAGCCAACAGGTATTGGGTATTAGTTATGATAGGTCTGAAAATATTTTAAAACCTTACTAATATGATAACGAATAAATGGCTAAACCCTTATCAGAGATCCTTTCAACAGATTAAAGCTAAGTTGATTGAATCTCTTACTACTATCAAGGATAAGAATGGTCAGACTCTTATCACGGATTATTCCGAAGGTAATATTCTGATAATTATCCTATCTCTGTTTGCAGCTATTGCTGAAGTACTTCATTATTACATTGATAACGTGGGTAGGGAATCTTTCTTATCCACGGCTCGGCGTTATGATAGTGTAGTAAAGCATGGCTTATTGGTGGACTATCACCCAAGAGGAGAAGTAGCTGCTTCAGTAGATGTAATCCTAACTCGTGATCTTACAGGTAGTAATATTGCTTCTAGGTTAACTATCCCAAAAGAAACCCTCTTTACAGATGTTAACGGTAACTCCTGGCTTTCTGCTAGAGATGTAACTTGGTATGCTAATGTTACTACTTGTAAAATACCCCTGATTCAACATGAGAAATATAATCAGTCTGGATTGTCGGGATTAGTAATACCTTCCGAAGGTAGACCAGAAATCACAATAGGTAAATTACCTGATGGTAAATACTATGAGCATGGTACAATGCAATTATCCATCGATGGAACTACTTGGACTTTAGTAGATACCTTTGCTTATTCTAAACCTTCAGATAAACATTTTATGGTAACTGTCAATGCTAGCCAAGTTGCCGTAATAGTATTTGGAGATGGTACCTTTGGTTCTATACCTTCTGCAGGTCAAAAGGTAACATCAGCAAGCTTCTATATCACCACGGGTATTCAAGGTAATGTACCAGCTGGTTCTATTGTACAAACTCCAGCCATAGTAAAAGCTTCTATATCTGAGGCTACCACTAGTAATCAATATGCTGCAGGAGGAGGTTCTAGTTATGAGAACTTTGGTATGTTAAAAGAACATATACCCTTGAGTGTTAAAACTCTTGGAGTAGCTATAAGCAAACAGGACTTCGTAGATTTAGCTATGCTAATAGATGGAGTAAATAAAGCTGCCGTAGATTATGAATGTGGAAGAAAGCTTACAGTATATATCAGTGCTGATAATGGTGGAGTAGCTGATTCTGCTATGATAAACAAGGTTTATACCCAACTATCACAGAGAGCCCCCTTAACTACTTGGCTTCAAGTTAAATCTGCAGGATTAGTAGATATAACCTTAGAGATAGAAGTAACCGGTAAGAAATCTTATAAGACCAACGAAATCCAAGCTCAAGTTCTGAATGCCTTATACAATGCTTATTCTATTGAGAACTCCGAGATTGGGGGCAAAGTAAGAATCTCAGATATTTATGCTTTGATTGATAATCTATCTACGGTAGATTACTTACATATCAAGAAGTTCTATATTAAACCTTGGCCTGTTACCATATATGGTAACAAGGAATTACTTCTTGGTCAGTTTAAATTAGAGAAAGCTAATGGGTCCATGACCTATTTTATAAACTTTACTGGAAGCAATTCATACACTGTAAAAGCTTCAAGTGGAGGATTCCAAACTACTGGCTCTGTAGGTAGTACTATAAACATCACTGATAAAAATAATGGTATCACTTTCTCTTTGGACATACAAGCAAATGGCTATCAACAGGGATATCGTTATTCTATTACTATCTCAGAACCTAATATGGATTATGAAGATCCTGGATATAACTTACCTGTATTCCAGAAATCTTCTCAATTAACTTTAACTGTTCACGAAACTGTTTAATATGATAGACCTTAAGAAACTTATAGATTTCCTACCTTTTGAATATAAAGACCAAGACACTTATAAGGTAGATGGAAAGGGTATCTTAGAAAGGTTCCTAGAAATTTGTGGAAGTTATTTTCAAGATAATATATCCGCAGATATTGAGAGTTTACTAGGAATAACTGACTTTGATACCTGCCCAGAGATTTATTTGAATTACCTTTGGGAAAGCTTTGGGCAATTACCTTTTGCAAGGTGGAATAATATTGATGAAGGGGCTTTTAAAACTTATTATAATGGTCTGTTAAGTGAAGCTGAATTAAATAGCCTTAAGTCTAAATGGATTTTACCTAAGAAAGGGGCTTTAGCTTTAACTACTAAACAGATAAGAGATTTACTCAAGTATTCTATATCTCTGATAAAAATACGAGGTACTTCTCAGTTCTTTGAAATATTATTCCGAATGTATGGGTTAAACTGTACCATTGATGACCCCGCTAAATCAGGTTATGATGGTTGGTTAAAAACACATCCTTACTTTGACCAAGATCAGTATTATGATAAATCTAACTTTGATAACATTTACGGTTGTAGTCAATGTATCAATGTAACCTTCCATATAACTGGACATGGCTATTCAAATAACTCGGGAGAATTTATAGAGTTCAGAAAAGCTATAGAAAATATAATCGATAGATTTAAGCCTTATCATGTAGGAGCTACTATTGATTATGGTTTTAATATAAATGATAATTATCTGATAACAGCCGATTTTGTAGACCCAAATATAAACACTATTCAGCCTGGGTATATAACCTCTGTACCTATTAAGGTTACAGTCTCTAGTAATTATCAAAATGCCGACTTAAGGTATCAGGTATCTGGAGATGGTAATACTTGGGGTTACAAGAAATATGAAAATGGCACTATTTTTAATGCCACTATAGGTAATCAGACTTATTATTTTAGAAGTGTGGGAGACCCGACTAAAGTTACCCAAGTTCATGTAAAATTAAAGGAAGTAGTCAAATCCTATAATATATCGGTTAATCCAACTACACTGCATATTACACCAACTAATAAGGAGGTATCGGCTACAGTTACAGCTACTCTTTATCAAGAAGGTAAACAGACTCCAGTTAATATACAATTGGTTGGGGAAACTGAAGTTAAGCCTTCTGGTTCAACTTATAAATTTAAAGAGCCAGGTACTTATGAATTCCAGATTGTAGAATACCCAGTAAAAAGAGTTTCACTGGTTGTTACTAGAGAACCTAATAAATACAAGGTTAAATGTACTCCAGAAGAATTCAAGCTATCAAGTAATGTAACTAGTTTAGCTAAAACCATACTAACTATAGAAGATGATTATGATGAGGAAGGTTTGGAATGTTACTTGATTGGTAAAGATGATACTAGGTATAAATCTGGGGATACTTTCCAAACATTTGGTACTGGAGTTTATAAGTTTGCTTGTACTAAGGATAATTTAGAGAACTTTGATGGTATAGGAATATTTACCGTATATACCAGTATCTCTAAATTCACTTATCATTTATCTAAAGAATATCAAACTTTATCTTTAGAGATGGGAAGTGGATCTGTAAATCAAGAACTTTACTTATCAGTAACTCCCTCTGATGATCCCGATAATCTTATAGATTATGGAGTTAGTATTTATTGTGATAATACTAAGTTAACCGATATTACCTTGAATAAATCTGGTAATGGTAAAGCTAGTGCTACTTATTCATGCAATAAACCGGGAAGTTATAAAGCTGTATGTAAGGGAGATCCTTCAGTTTATACTACTTGGTCAGTATATAGTTATACCAAACCAGAAGATCCCTATATTTATATCGAAGCAGTAAATCCTTCAGATCCTAATTGGATATCTCCAAAGGATTGGGCTAATACTCCAAATAACCAGAAGGTAAATGTATCATATCAACTTGCTGAAGGTAAGTCGGTTACTATCCGAGTAATGCCTTTCGAAATAGAGGAATATGATTCAGTATTACTTATGGAAACCGGAGCAGAGTATAAATTCGAAGAAGTTATTACTTTAGATAAAGCGGGTACCTATACCTTTGTTGGTAAGGGTAATAAAGACAAGAAGGCTACATTAGTAATCAAAGACTATAATCTTGAAGTTAAGATAAGTTGTAGTCCTGAAAGAGCTACTCTAAGTGGGCAAGGAGAAGGAGAAGTATATACCACTGTGGTATGTTCTTCTAATCATAAGGATTTTATAACTGATGTAAGATTAGTGGGTCAAGCCGATTCACATCCAGTACCTTATGAATTTAGAACTTCTAATCCTGGTACTTATATATTTGAAGCTGTTAACAAAACCGATGTAAGGTGTACATTTGAAGTTACTTTAGCTTTTGATGTACAACCAAATGAATTGGTTTGGAACTCTGATGATATTAGCAGTAAAACTTTCGAAATAGATATACCCGAAAATACAGCATGGAGAATAACCCCGAAACCTCAGGAATAAATCAATATTACGACATGTATACTGAAACATCCACTACATCTATAGTATCTAAAGGATTTACGGTAGCTTTTGCTACAGAGTGTCTTCAATTGTTATATGACCTTCGATGGATGATCCTATTAGCATTCATATTGATAATTGCCGACTTCTGGTTTGGAATGAATGCTAGTAAGTTAAAGGGCATACCCATTAGAAAATCCAGAGCTGGAAGAAGAACTTTTAATAAGATAATAGATTATATATGTTACTTATTAATGGGAGCAGTTCTTGGTAAGGCTATTGGAGAACCCTATGGGTTAGATCCCCTAGTAGTATCTATAACCGTATTGGTAGTATGTTATGGATTCGAAGTGGATTCTATTTATGGTCATATATGTACATTACACGGAGTAGAAAAGAGATACAGTATCTGGAAGATATTTTGGTCTATAGTAACCTTGAAGTTCAATAACTTATCTGAAGCTTTCAAGGATATGTCAGAACAATCTAGGAATTATAAACAATCTAAAAACAATAGTAACAATGAAAACGTACTTTAAATATGAGGGTTTGATTAAATCTAAGGAGGCAGCAGAAGCAATTGCTGCCCCTGTTGCTCTTGGCCCATTCTGTGGATTCGGCTCAGTTAAGGTATCTGGTAATAAGCTATCAGTTCAAGCTAAAGCAGAAAATGGTAAGGTATTCAAGAATGATGTAGCAGATAGAATTACTGCTAGATATATGGTAAAGAATTCTGAAGATGGAGAATCACCTCAGATAAACTTCGGATGTATTTCTAGGGATGGTTATATATTCATCTCTGATGATGAAGAGATAGTAGTAGATAATATCCAGGGTGCTCAAGGAGCTAATTCAGATATCTTCTTATTCGCAGTTCATCAAGAAGTATCAGAACCAATTGAAAACCCTATTACTTTCGTAGCATATTGGTCTTCATCTTATGAAAGCTTATATACTCTGTATAAACAATCACAGAATCCTTACTATCCCTTAGCAGAAGACAAAATCTCTTGGGATATAGTAAAGAATAATCCTGCTTCACATGAGAAATTAAATTATACCTATCTTAATTCTCAGGTAGAGGGTGCTTGTGAACCCTACAGAAATAGTAAGAATACCATGGTACTGATTGGAGTATATGGTTCTGGTACTGATGCTAATACGAAGGAGTCAGAAAACTATGCAATCATCCCTTATGGAGGTTGTTTCCCTCAACCACTACCCTTTAACTCAGCCTACAATGGGATCATGACCCATTCTATTCAAAGAGTAGAACATGTACTGGAAGGATTCGGAGGTAAAGATGACCAGACTAATGGTATAACTAATCTACAAGAATATCTTACTAATCTGAAGAATGAGCTTATAGAAATGATTAAAAACTCGGCTTCTTCAGTTCCCACTGGATTAATCGCTATGTTTTCAGGTACTACTCCTCCAGATGGTTGGGCATTCTGTGATGGTATGTCTGGTAGACCTAATCTATTGGGTAGATTTGTAGTAGGGTATGATCCAAGTAATCAGGATTATAATACCATTGGTAACATGGGAGGAGAAGCCCTAGTAACTCTTACTTTAGATCAAATACCACCACATAGTCATAAGATTACATTTAAAGAGGAGAAATGGGGAGACAATGCTAATAATCGACCATTCCCTAATCATACTAGTCCTGACTCAGGTTATACAGCAGATACTCAAGTAACCGGAGGAGGTAGTCCTCATGAGAATAGACCTCCTTATTTCGTACTAGCTTATATCATTAAACTATAAACCTATATAAACTTTTAAAATTATTAGGGCTTTATTTTATAGAACAGCTAATCGCTTTCGTCCAACACACAAGTGGAATTCTTATTGGGAAATAAGTTACACTAGAAAGGGAACCTCATGCACTGGGTTCCCTTTTTTTTTATGTTAGTAATGTAAGTCTTCTTTAGCTTTCTCTTCCCAATATCTTATATCTTCTTTAAGTTCTGAGATATATCTTACCGAAGATTTAGTTCTAGGCATATCAAAAAACTCTACTAATAAAATGTTAGTGATACGAGAACCATCCTTGATTCTCTCTTTAATATAGGGAGGAGGACTAAGCAATATCTCGAAGATCAAATAAGCATCGGGAGATAGGTTCTTCTTCATATATTTATATAACATATCAAGCATTTCTTCTTTAGCTTTCTCTTCTTCTGTATCATCTTCTAGTTCTTTATCATTATCGAATAAATCTTCTAATTGGTAAAGATTCTGATGATATTCTGCTCCCTCTCCATAAGCAGTTCTTAATAAATGATTCTTAAAGGTACTGAGAGAAGCTAGTATCCTTGCTTTTAGATGTTCTTCTTCACAAGTACCGTAATATTTATTAAAGACAAATAACATCTTATCCCAGAAATAAGAACTTATGATATCAGGTGTAACATTAAACCTCCTATTATCAATTTGCTTAGTAAGACGTCTGATAACTGGTTTACAGATTTTATACATCCTATCAAAAGTTTCCTTATCATAATTTTCTTGCATAGGCTTCAACCTATGTATCTCTGATCCGTTGTTGCCATTTTCCTTTATCTTCATAAGTCTATGTTTTAAAATGATATGCAAATATAAGTATAATAAATCAAATATAAAATAATATATTAATAAAGTTCACCTAGAAGCTGAGGATTAGTGAGTACTAGGATGAGAGTCTATATGTACAACTCTAACCGAGACTATAGAAATCTATATGATTATACTTAATTATATTGCAATATGAAAAAAGATAATACCAAGTTTGAATTTGACACCAGCTTTCAATTAGAAATCCTAAGGTATCTCTTAAAGGATAAAGAGGGAGGTCTAATAATCAAAAAGATTAAACCAAGTTACCTAGTTCTGATTGAGCATTCTTTAATTGCCGAGGGCATATTTAAGTTTTTCAAAAAGAAAAACAAGATGCCTTCTAAGAATATCCTTAAAGAAGTTATAAAAGAATTGCTTGAATCTAAAAATTACGTTGACCTGGTTACTAAGGATGATATACCCAATATCCATAAAATAATCGATGACCTATATTCAAATCCCTTGAATGATTCCGAATACATTCGAGAAAAGATATATCAATTCTCTACCTATGTAGAGATGAAGAACTTGAATGATTCTTTTGATTTGGATAACTTCGAACAATACGAAACCTATTCAAGGAAAATAGAAAAGATACTTCAAAACTCGAAACCCAAGAAAGATGATGAACCTATCTTTATGATAAGGGATATTACAGAAAGACAATTTAAACGTCAAGCAGAACCATCTGTAATACCTTGTCCATTTAGACAACTTAATGATATTACCAATGCTGGAGGTTACCCAGAACATTCAGTAAATGTTATTCTCGATAAACCCAAAGCTAAGAAAACTTTCTTCATGGTAAACTTGGCAAGAGGGTATTTAAGAATGAAGAAATCAGTTTTATATGTAGATACTGAAAATGGTAAAGAACAAATCATGGACCGATTTATTCAATCCTCTATCAATAAAACTAAGAAGGAATTATACTCTGGTGAGTATGACAAACTCGAAGCTAAACATCTTCGTAAACTTGCAAGATTTGGAGTTGAACTAGTAGTTGAAAGAGTTCCTGCCATGATTACGGATTGCAATTATATAAGGGAACTTATAATCAAGTTAAGAAACCAGGGTATTAATATTAAAGTACTGATGGTGGATTATGCAGGAAAGCTTGCTTCAATTGCCAGAGATAAAGAGGATTTCGACCGTATATCGAATGTATATATAGATATTCAGAATCTAGCAGAAGAAATGGATTTAGATATTGTATGGACTGCTCATCATATTACCAGAGAGGGTAAGAAACATAGAACTACTAGATATGATGAAAATGATATCTCGGGTTCTATTGCAATTGTTCGTAATGCTCATACAATAGTTGGTCTTAACTCTACTGAACAAGAAGAAAAAGATGATATACTTCGTTGTGAATTAGTAGTACAAAGAGATGGTTTACCTAGTGGTAGAGCATTATTCAAATGCGATGTTGAAAGGCAAAGATGTGTAGAGTTTACTAAAGAACAACGTAAACAGTACGATGAAATATATGGTGAGAAGCTCGAGGAATCTCTCAAGAAGAAAGGGAATCCCGATGCTAATGAAGAGAAGCGAGCTAAAACCAGTGGAGATATATAAACCTAAAATATAAGATTATGATTAAGAGATTAGAAGGAATCCAAAAAGGTCAGAAGGTTTACTTAGTACCTTCAGATTCAAGATGTACTCCACAATATTCAGAAGTATATTCAGTGGGTCCCAAGTATATCAAGTTAACTGGAGTTAATATAAGTTTAAGGGAGTTCTTCTCTGAAGATGGAAGATCTGCTAAATGGAGAGGATGGGAACTTTTCCTTTCAAAGGAATCCTATGAAGAACACAAAGAATTACTTTCACTTAGGTCACAGGTAGTTACTTTATTTGAGCAAATGATACTGAAATGCGAAGACCTAGATAAATTACGTAGGCTAAAGAAAAGATATGCCGAATATGATGACCCATTACCCTTTTAACCATGAGTAAAATCACTAATGAATTTAAAACCAAGCTCTACAATTATTTTATTAAGAGCTTGGGCGCTTACAAATATAAACACGGTTGGATGAAATTACCCGTATGCCCATTCTGTCATAGGGAACATAAGATGGGAATTAATCTTTCTATGTACCGTACTAATTGTTTTAGATGCAATTATCATATGAATCCTGCTCAACTAGTAATGGATGTTGAAGGATTTGATACTTATGCCGAACTTTTAAAATTTCTAGACAATGGAAACTTTACAGACAAAGCTTTCTCAGAAGAGAAGATTGAATTATCCGATGCTAAGCCTGTCTACCTTCCAGATGGGTTTAAACTCATTAATCAAGGAACATCACAAGTTGCAAGAAGCATTAGAAGTTACATGTCGAGCCGTGGGTTCACTATCGAAGAATTATCAAAACACGGTATCGGATATGTTGCCACTGAGGGACCCTTTTTTGGGTACCTCATCATACCATATTATTATAAGGGCACGCTCAGGTATTACAATGCGAGAAATGTTATTGGACAGGGCCCAAGATACAATAATCCAAATAAAGATATTACAGGACTTGGAAAGGAATTCATTATCTTCAATCAAGATGCCCTCGACATGTATAGTTCGATATTTATCTGTGAAGGAGCAATCAATGCACTTACTATGGGAGACAGGGCTATTGCCACCATGGGTAAGGCAATCAGTGCTTACCAAGTTAACCAGCTTATCAAATCTCCAGTTAATAGATTTATATTACTCCTGGACCCTGATGCCATCAAATATTCAATCAACCTGGCTTTCAAATTGGTCGCTTATAAAAAGGTCAAGGTTATACAATTGCCTGAAAATAAAGATTGTAAAGACCTTCAAAGACCAGCTGTTATGAAACTGGTATATCAAACAAGATATCAATCTTATAGTGATTTAGTAAAATTAAAAAATAGCCTATGAAAGAGAATATTCCAGGATACCCAGGATATCACATTACCAAAGATGGTAAAGTGTATACTCATAAAAAGGGAAGTTGGAAACTTAGAAAAACTTCTAATAGCTCTAGTACTGGTCGTATACGAGTAAGGATCAATTATAGGGTTCCTGAATCTAAACTAAGTATTATATTTGGTATAAGTAAAAGGCATATAAATAAGATTGTATCTCAGTATAAATCTGGTATTAGATGGGATAATAACCTTATCTAGATTTAGCAGACTCAGAAACTCCTTGGATTGAGGATTTCCTATTATAATATATATATAACTTAAAATAAGAAAGTATGAAACAATTATTAGAAGCTATAAAGGCTAAATACTTATGCCTCCATGATTGGGAGATAATATATAGAGTTGAATATATTGATGGTTGGAAAATTCTATTAAAATGTAAGAAGTGCGGTAAACTTAGAAAGAGAATAGTATGAGAGACCCCTCTATTCATATAACTAAGCATCAATTCGAAAAAATCCTATCTCAGTTAGAGGTATATAATTTTCCGATTGATGCTTTCTTTGTTATTGCTCGTAAGGAAGCAATAAATACTAGAGTTGTAGTTGTTACAAACAATAAGACAACTAAGAAAGTTTCTAACATTTTACTAGCATCTAAGGGAGATGCTGCTTTAGTTGCTGATATTATATATGCAACTCGTATAAAACTAAAGCATAGAGGAGTTAGAAAAATAAGAGAAACAGAACCAAGAAATTGGGCAGTATGTAAAAAGATAGCAGAGCTATGTAATCAATTCTGTGAAGATTTCCAATTAGATACCCGGGAAGGTTTTATCAAATACATCGAACTTGGTATCAAGAAAATGGATGGTAATTATAATAACCTCCTAAACAGATTAGCTTCTATGTCAGAAAAGATTTCAGATTTATATTCTGCTACATTGGAAATGGAAGGTGATTCTGGTAATGCTAAAGCTATCCATGATTACTTCATAAAAAGGGTAGCAGATGTTACTGGCATATATGAATCATTCGTTAATCAGCCAGATAAATATATACACTTTGTAAGGTTAGATAAATTTCTATCAGAGAAAGGGTGGGACCCAATTCAATTCATAGATGCTCAATTTGAATCCCTTGCTTGGTGTAATGGTTTACCTGAACCAAGTCAGATGTATAATGACAAGGCTATAGAAAGGTATAATAAATACCTATTTAAACATAAGAATCATTCACAATCAGAGGAACCTAAAGTAGAGGGAAGCCTCTGGTCAAAAATTAATAAATTATGAAAGCTTTTAAAAATCGTTTAGAGGAGATAGCAGAAGCCACTGTAAATGCTTTGGATTATTCCGATAGCAAAGTAGAATACCCCGATATTTCTATAGTTCAGAAATGGCCTAAGGAAATAATCTTGCCCTTGTATGATTTATATAAAAATACTAGGTATTCAGAATTAGCTTCAATTCTTATGTATACTCAGCATCAGGCTAGGTTTGAAGAAATAGGAGAATTGATGCTTGGTATCGGATTAGTAGAGATGGTACATTATGATAAGCTGGGAGACTTCTTATTAAAAGCTTCTGATGTAATGGACACCGATATACCAGGAAATAATCAGTTAACTGTACATCCCCTAATAGATCTGGGTACTTCAGCAGAATCTGCTTTAAGATTATCATTACAAGCAGAAAAAGAAACTCTAGAAGAATATTATAAAGTATTCGATTCTCTGAATAAAAAAGAAGAGTATATAAAGAGAAGTGATTATATTCCAGTTACCTATCTTATCCAGAAATTCATTGCTGATGAAGAATATCACATTTCTCTTTTAAAGAAAGCTCTGAAAGAATACGAGGATTCCGATGACGAGCCCAAGAAATGTAAATCAGTAACAGTAATCATATGAAAATCATAATTCGTAATTGTAACGTTGCAGAATTAGATATACCTCTAAAATATGCAACTAAGTTATATAACGAATTTGCTATCAGACACCCCAATGCCTTTTACCTCCGTACTAGGCAACGGGGTATGCAAAACTGGGATGGCAAAATAAAATATATAACCAAGACTGGTCAATTTAAGATAGGCTTACTTCCTTCAGTATATAAAAGATGTATTGAACTTGGAATTAAGCCTATCATAGTAGATATGAGACAACCTTTACCTAAAGTCAATAAAGTTGTAACTCAGATAGGTAAGTATAAATTAAGACCCGAACAAGAGAAAGCTGTTAAGGCAATCTTATCTAATAAACTAGGTGAAACACCTTTTCAGATTGGGGTATTAGATTATACAGTAAATGCAGGTAAAACTCTGATTATGTCTGCCTTATATTTATCATATAAGAAGCAGTTAAAGACTTTGCTTATAACTAATGACTCCGATTGGTTAAATCAAGCTAGAGATGAATTTAAGCAATATCTACCGGGAGAAGATATTACCTTTGTTCAAGGTAAAGTTTTAAACTGGAGTAATTTTACTATTGGTATGGTTCAATCTATTTCTCGGAATATGAAATATTATCAGAATGAACTTGCTAAGATTGATATGGTATTAATCGATGAAGCTGACCAAGGAGGTAGTAAGCAATATCAGAATGTGATCACTAGGTTATTTAATACCCGAGTTAGAATCGGATTATCTGGTACCATTTATATGAGTAAGCTTGCCAAGGATAAAGTTAAGAATATGAATTTACGTTGTTTCTTTGGCGATGTAATAGCAGAGTTTAAACTTAAGGACTCGATTAAGAAAGGGTATTCAACAAAGACAATTGTAAAAACAGTAGAAGGTAAACCTTGGTTTGGTAATTGGGAATCAGATTGTATGTCCTATAATGAAATATATGATGATTCCATTACCCATAATAAGATTGCCTGGACCATGGCATTAGATAGGTTGAAATGGAACCTTAATCAAGGTAGATATCCTGCTCTCGTAGTATGTAAGCATATTGCACACTGTGAAAATCTATGCAAATTCTTTAAAGAAAGACTAGATAATACCTATAATATTGCTTATGTGCATGTTAATACTCCTACTAAATTAAGACAACAGATAATGAAGGATTTTAGGGAGGGTAAAATAGATATCCTTGTATCAACTACAATTATTGCTCGAGGTAAAAACTTTCCTAAACTCAGATATCTGTTGAATACTGCCAGTATGGATTCTCAAGAAAAATCAATTCAGTTCTTAGGACGATTGGTAAGAAAGGATGAATCCAAATCCAAAGTTTACCTAGATGATTTACATTATCCCGGGAATTATTTAAGTAGGCATGGGAATCATAGAAGAAAGTATTATCAAGATCAAGGACTTAAAGTTATCCGGTTAAGCAAGCTCTGGAATAAGTACCCTAGACATAAGCCTTTTCAAGGATAATAATTTCTGACTATGAGTATATACTTTTTCTCCGTAGGAGGAAAGGTATATTACATGTTACGTTAAGAGGCATTAACCATTAATAATCATAAACAATGAAGATTCTACAAAAAATCAAATCATTATTCAATTGTTCTGTAATACCTCCAGAACATATATTCAATGGCATAGGAATAGAATATATAACTCCTATCAAAAAATCCAGGGATAAGCCTGATGAAGTTCGATATTATTTTATGATTCATTTTCAATCTGGGTTAGTAATCAAAGTTCAGATATATACTTCTGAAATAGAAGTACCACCCATTCTTCTGTCTATCAGGGAACTATTTATAAATGGTATAGGACATTCATATATTACTCTGTATCAAGATGAGATGATGGATGTTCAAATCATAAGATATGATCATAAAGAATTTTAAATTGGGAATTATGGCAAAGAAGAAACAAACTTTACCCGATATCAAGAATCAGGATCCTTTAGAACCTATTAATATTGCAGAACTAGGTTCTAATTCAGATCCTTGTTTTGGTATTGGTTATGACTTATCAACTAAAGAATGTAAACTATGCGGAGACTCAGAATTATGTGCATTCAAGATGTCACAGAATATGAATATCACAAGGAAAGAGCTAGAACAGAAGAATCAATACAAGGATTTGGATGTATTAGAAGACACGGTTGGAATCAAGAAATACATCCGAGGCTTGATTCGGAAAGGGAAAGAAAGAAAAGAAGTTATTACCAAAACCGTTGAGAAATTCGAAGTACCAAGAAAACGTATTAGAGAACTTTATAAAGAATGCAAAAAATAGAAATGATATGGGCTATGTTCAAGGTATACCTTAACAACCCAAATTACTATGTGAAACAAGAGGATATACTTGCTAATGTATGTGGCAATGGAAGCAGGGATGTAAGAAAGATAATGAACTCTCTTGGTATTCACAAGGGAGATCCCTCAAAATTAACTTATGGCCAACTTTTAAAACAATGCAATATAATATGAACAAATTCAGATTTATTAAAGTAAGAGACGTAAAATCTCCATCAAGAGGAAACGAAGGAGATGCAGGTTTAGATTTCTATATTCCTGAAGACTTAACTCTACAGGATTTAGTAAAAGCTAATCCACAGTTAATATTCCATTGTGAAATACCTGAACCTGGTAAAGTAACACTTGAATATAATTCAAATAACCAGGTACAAGTAATTTACATTTCCCCATTTACCAGAATACTTATCCCATCGGGTATCAAAGGTTTATTAGAACCAAGAGATTCTATGCTGATGGCAGCAAACAAATCTGGTATATCAACTAAGAAAGGGCTTATCTATACTGCCGAGATAGTAGATTCTCCCTATACTGGAGAGATTCATATCGGTATATATAATACTTCTCATGAGTTTCAAATAATAGAAGCTGGAACCAAGTTAGTACAGTTTATTCATGTACCCCTTTATCTTACAAAACCCGAAGAAGTAACTAATGAAGAATTCTACAATGATGCTCAGTATTGGGGAACAAGAGGTAATAACGGATTCGGATCAACCAATTAATAATCATAACCAATTAATAATCATAATATATGGCAACTTTAGATGAACTAGCGAATAGGATATCGGTATTAGAGAATCGATACTCAACTTTAAACCGTGTAGTGAACGGACATACTACCAAGATACATAATCTTGATACTAGATTAGATACTGCAGAATCTAAATTGAATAATCATGAGGAACGGCTTAAAACTCTAGAAGTTAAAGTAGAAGATCACGAAAGAAGACTACAACTGATAGAGAATTCTCATATAAAGTATACAGTATCAAGAAAGGTAAAATATCCCAAGAAAGCAGATCAGGGATTCTATTTGTATCTTCCTGAAGACCTTACGATTGATATTCTCATGGAATACAATAACGGAGTAATCAAACAGAAATGGAACTGGTTGAATAGAATCTTTAATCCTCAGGGATTTGGTAAAGTATCTTTCGACTTAGATAGAAACAGTGAAGGACACATTAAAACCATCGTTCTTGGTCAGAACACAAGGTTATTAATACCAACTGGTATTCATATTGAAGAATTCACTCCAGTTAAATCCGTACTGAAAGCTGCAAATGAAGAAACTAATTCCATCAACAGTGGGTTAGTATACGGTATAGAAGTACTTGGTCAAGTTCCAGGAGATGAAGTAGTGGTAAGTGTATTCAACCCAACTTCTGAGATTATTGGAATCGAAGCTGGAAGTGTATTAGTTCAAGTATTACATTTATTCTCTTATCATACAGTACCAGAAAAAGAATAGTTACTATGGATATTTCTAATCTGAAAGAAAAAGCCCCTGAAATCAAACAGGGGCTTGAACTTGAGAATATGTATGAGATTGGCTATCGTCAATTAGACTGTTATAAACCCTTAGAAAGGTTACCAGAATATCCCATGGATATTAACAGTACTAAAAATCAATCTCTTATGAAAACCCTTATATCTCAAGTAGTAGAGGAGTTAATGGAGGGTTATGAATCTACTTCTAATATAAATGATATTCTAGAAAACAAGGGATGGAATACCAATTTATATACCGACATAGAAGAGATTCAGATAATCAACAATCTACAGAATGCTAATGAAGAACAAGCAGATGCAATAGGATTCTTCTTATCAGCTCTGATATATGCTAATATATTGCCAGAGGATATCTATAGTTGGGCAAACAAAGAACTGACTAAAGGGCAAAAGGCAGTAGAAAACTTAGAAGATGTAATGGCATTCGGCATTCATATGATTTTAGAGATGGATGCCGTTAGTAGTATATTCAAAAATTTCAAGCTAATATCCGAAACAATTGAGGATAAAACTTCCGAGTATATAAAGGGATTCAAGGAAATGAGTCCAAATTTGCATACCAATGAGAAAAATATTTTGTTTCAGATAGTGTATGTTTTGAATCTTGCTAGAAATACTCTTAAGAATCGTACATGGAAACAGTCACCAGTAATAACTAAAGAACTAGAATTCCAGGATAGGCTGGTAGAGGCATTCTATTATTATATGGGATTCCTATCAATAATGGGATTTACTCCATTGGGTATATACGAGCTGTATTTCAAGAAAGAACGCCTTAACGAATGGAGAATTACTAGTCAATATTAGGTTAATATACTCGACAGCTTATATAAGTACTATGGTATATAAACTAATTATTAAAATATGAAAGGGAATATACCAAATCATCCAAACTACCATATTACTAAAGATGGTAGATTATTCTCTAATAAAAGTGGGGAATGGGTAGAGAGGAAAGGACAAGTTTATAGAGGCTGTCCGAGTTTTTATTTTGAAGGTAAATGGCATAGATCTAGTAGATTAGTAGCTACAGTTTATATATCTAACCCTTATAATTACCCAATAGTAATGCACAAGGATAATAACAGGATGAATAATCATGTTAGTAATCTACAGTGGGGAACTTATTCTATGAATAATCTTCAATGTAGTAGAGAGGGTAGAGGTAAACAGTATAGGCAAATTGGTAAACTCAATCCAATGTATGGTAAAGTAAGCCCAATGAGGGGTGTAACTGGAAAATTACACCCATCCTATGGTAAGCCTTCTTGGATAAAGGGGAAACATCAATCTGAATCTACTAAATTAAAAATAAGCCTATCATTAAAGGCTTTAAATAAAACAAAGATAACTCAAAGAAAAAGGAGGAGGATTATGAGATTAAGATCTGAAGGTAAATCTCAGGCTTATATAGCTAATAGACTAAATTTACATCAAACTACCATTAGTAAAATATTACAAGATAAGTTATAAAGAAAGGAGGTATTTGTGTCAGGTTGGAATAAACAATTAAATGGCTTAGAGCTTAATACAGAAGAGCAAATCCATTCATTAGAATTTGCTACTTCACAAGAAGCATGGGAAAAGTTAAATGAAGGATTTCTAAGACTAGAACCATCTTTATTTGCAAAAGGTGCTACCGCAAACAGTGGAGTAGCTGTGGTATATAACGTATTTATAAAAATACGTAAAGCTTGGGTAGACCCAGATTTTGATTATGGTAGATGTTTCAATTATAAAGAGACTAAGTGGACAAGCTTACTGAACAATTACATTGATTTCAATAAGCTTGATTTATTGCGTAGTAAGCTGAGAGTACTAAAAACCAAGTATAATCAGAATTACAACGTTACTTATATGTTTAATAATCATCATGATAACGGTAAACAATGTTTAATTGCTGCTACATTCTCCAAACGATTTGGGGAAGACATACCTGTTATTACAATGGTAATCAGGGCATCCGAGATAACAAAAAGGTTAATCTTCGACTTCTTACTAATACAACGAATGGCGGAATATGTGTACGGACCAGAACAATCAGTACAAATCAATTTATTTGCCACTCAAATGTATGGGAATGTAGAAACACTTCTGATGTATCATACTCATAAACCTTTGAAGAAGGTATTAAAGGGAACTGATAAGGAAAATTCTTGGATAAAGAGGTTGAATGAGGTATTTGATAAATTTCAAAACGGTAAAGAGAAAGATTTCTCTAGTTTTAAGGTATTCTTTAGAAGTTTTAAAGTGCTTCGACCAGATTTATATAAGGAAACATATAAATCTATGAAAGCAAAGGAATTACTTCTTGAATATGAAGATATCGAATATCCCGAGAATGTAATCTCTTACTCTCAACGTAAAGCATATAAGAAGAAACTTTTAAAACAGAAGAAATGAGAATTTATAGCAGTAGTTATGAGTTAATGTCTGAAATGGGCAGAGAACTCAACAGTTATGGTCAAACTGTAAAACCAAAGACTTACCAGAATAAGAATATTGAAGGTAATGAAGATTTTGTAACTAAAGAGATCATTTGCCAACAATATTGCTTAACTTCTTTGCAAGATCCAACGTGGTTATTCTTCTATTCAAGGTCTAGGGAATGGGCAGATGCTGAGTTCCAAGAAAGGATTGATACTTCTGATATAATTAATCCAGGTAAAGCTTGGGAATTAAGAAAAGATTTATGGGAACAGTTCTTGGTAAATGGTAAATTTGATTATACCTATAACGAAAGGATGGTAATTCTTCCCTATACCATACAATTACTAAGATCAGATTCTGATACTCGTAAAGCGGTATTACCTATATTTAATGGTAATGGTGAAGATGATACTCTTTATTATCATGGTAATAAACGTATACCCTGCTCTATGTATTATGACTTCCTTATCCGTCAGAATGGTAAAGGAGAAAAGGTATTACACATTTGCTATCACCAAAGAAGTTCGGACTTTGTTACTCACTTTGGTAATGATGTATACCTTGCATGGAGACTAATGGAATATGTAGCTAAAGAGGTTGGAGTAAAACCAGGTTATTTGTATCACACCATAGACTCATTACATACTTATCAAAAAGACTGGGATAAGTTAGCCAGTTCTCTAAGAGTATTTGAGGATACTATCATATAATACATGCTTTATTTCTATTTTGTTTTGATATACATGCTTTATTTCTATTTTGTTTTGATGTCATTTTCGCAAAATGATTTAAAGTAACTCATATCAGGTTTAAGGAAGTAGGTCTGGGAAGATATACTTCCTTATTTTATTTAAAAAACTTCTAGTATGGAAACGAAATATAAGATTATAACCAATAAACAAGAGCTAAAGAAACTTATCCAATGCTGTAAGCAAACTGGTTATGCTTCTGTAGACTTTGAAACAAATGCAGAACCTATTTATAACAAAAGCTTTAAACCTACCATACTATCAGTTACTTTTCAACCAGGTTTTGGATGTTCTATACCATTAGATCATTTTGAAACTAAAAAGTATACTTCTAAGGGATGGAACTGGAAAAAGATGCTTCGTAAATTTGGTGAAGAAGTAATTGAAAATCCAAATGTAGTTAAGGTTGCTTGGAATTATAAATTTGATGACCAGATCTTTCAGAAGTATAATATCTATTATCGAGGAGTATGTTTGGATGGTATGCTTGCTAAATATCTCTTGAATGAAGAAAAACCCAATGACTTGAAGTCTATGGTAAGAAGGTATTTACCAGAATACGGAGATTATGAAAAGCAAGATAAATTCGATAAGATTCCATGGGATAAAAAAGAAATGGAACCTCTTTGCCACTATGGATGTCAAGATACTGATTATACTCTTAGATTAATGCTTTTCTTCGAAAAGAAGCTAATTGACTTGGGATTATATAATACTTACCGTAATTTAATCATGACTGCTTCTAGGGTATTAACTTCTGTAGAAAAGAATGGTTTATATGTAGATAGGGCATTCAACCAAGAATTGTTAGATTCCTACTTACCAAAGATAGAAGCAGCTAAGGAAGCAATATATAATTTGCCTAAAGTAAAGAAGTTTACTAAACTATATAATCAATCCAAGATTGAAAAATACATTGCTAAATTAGAGGAAGAGATAGAAAATTTAGACCCTAGAGTAGATAAGAGAAAGATACAATCTAGGGAACAAAAGATTGCTAATATACGAGCAGGAGTTTTTACTACGAAAAAGGAATTAGAGTTAATTAGACCTGTAAGTTTAGGTAGTTCAGTAGATTTACCTCAATTAATGTATTCAGAGGAAGGATTTAATTTTGAGGTAATCAAAAAGAATGATTCTGGTAAACCAAGTACTGATGAAGAAACTCTTACTAACTTAAGATTAACTGTCAAAAAACCTGATTCACCAAAGGCAGTATTCTTGGATAGTTTATTAGAGTTGAGAGGTTTAGAGAAAATGTATAAAACCTATATTGAAGGTTGGCATGAGAAAACCCAAGATGATGATAGATTACATGGAAGATTCCTTATTCATGGAACTACTTCAGGAAGGTTATCTTCAGCAGAACCAAATGCTCAACAAATACCTAAGACTTCAGTAGACCCAAATATAAAAAAGCAATTAGTTGCTCCAAAAGGAACTCTATATATTGCTAGTGACTTTAGTCAAGCAGAGTTAAGAATCATGGCTCACTTATCTGGAGATGAAACTTATCTGAATGCTTTTAACTCTGGTCAGGACCCTCACTTGGCAATTGCTGCTACCAAATATCATGTTCCTTATGAAGAAGCTTTAAAAATATATGAGGATGAAAATCACCCAGATCATAAGATATGGAAGGTAAGGAGAAAGCAAGCTAAACAGATTGCATTTGGACTTATTTATGGAATTGGTGCTAAATTACTAGCAGTAAAATTATCTGACCCAAAATCTGGTATCATAGTTACACCAGAAGAAGCACAAAAGGAAATGGATATATTCTTTGGTCAACATCCTAAGCTAAAAACCTTCTTAAAGAAACAAGAGAAATTCCTTAGAAAGAATGGCTACTTAGTTTCTTTATTTGGTAGAAAACGAAGATTACCCCAAATTTATTCTTCAGATAGAGGAGAAGAAGCTTATGCTTTACGATTAGCCTTGAATTTCCCTTGTCAATCTGCAGCATCAGATATGTGTTTATTTGGAAGTATATTAATATACTACCTTATGAGACAAGGAAAATTACCTCCTACAAAATCAGTATGCTTGGTTCATGATGCTAATTACCAAATCACTAAACCAGAAAATATAAATACCTGGAGTATTTATGAGATGTGGCAAATTTATCGAAACCCATTAACTAAACCCTATTTTGGTTTTCAGATAGATGATGTTACTATGGCGATGGACTTTGTCATAGGTAGATCGATGGCAGAAGAATTACCCTTTATCCCAGGTTATGATTATAGGAAAATGCTTGAACCTGATTTTTCAGTAGAAGAATACATGGAAGAGCATAAGAAATATAAGCATATCCAAATTCAAGATTATCCTAAGGTGTTTTCTAAAGAAATAAAGAGATATAAAGATGAGTATGAAAAGAAAATACACTAGTAATATGCCAATAGAAGGATTCTCCAAGTATCATATTTGTAGGAATGGTAGATTATATTCTATACACAGTGGTACTTGGAAATTGATAAAACCAGTAGCAAAGAGTACTGGGTATATATCCAACAACTTGATTTCAGATTTTGGTAAAAGAGCGAATTTTTATAGACATAGGCTAGTAGCAGAGGTATATTTACCTAAACCCAATGTTTCAGGTTTAGTAGTATGTCATAAGGATAGTAATCCTCGAAATAATAGAGTAACCAATTTATATTGGGGCACACAAAAGGAGAACATCCAACAATGTATTCGAGAAGGTAAATTTTATTATGTAAGTAAAATAAGAAAGAAACAATATGAAGAAAATTTTAAACGGACCCACGGTATGGAGAGCTAAATGCCCAGTATGTGATTGTGAATTTGAATATGATGTCAGTGAAACTATAAAGGTTTATGATAAAACTACTCTAGATGTTTTCAGGATAATATCATGCCCTGGTTGTAAAACCAATATAAAGCATTCAGATTCAGTATCTACCACTACAGAAACGAAAAGAGAGGATACTATGACAACATAACTAATTAAAATTTTAGATTATGGAAAATGACACATTAAAGAAAGAGGCTGACAAGGTAATCAATGTAACTTACATGTTATCTGGAGTATTAGAACAATCATTCCAAGAAATGGATGAAATTTTGGATAGATTACACAAAAGACTTCACCATGAAGACCGAAGGTTAATCAACTCTATCCGAAAACATATAAGATTTCTCAATTCAAACATAGAATCACTCAGAACTCATTCACTTTCTAAGATGGATGAAGAAACAGTAGAATGCTTTGATGATACTACTCTTAGATTTTATGTAATCTTCATGAAATTACTTGAAGTTGCTGGTATAGATTACCTTTGCGATTTACGATTATACTCTCTGTATAATCTGTTAGACAAATATCAATCCCTTACTAGTTATCCCAAATTAGATTCTAGGGCTAAGATTGCTTTCCTACAAGTTAAGAGAGATATCGAAAGTGGTCAGTATTCTGCAGAAGATATGAAAAACGTTTTTAAGTTGAAAGATGAAAACCGAGATAAATAAACTTAAGGTAGTATTTGAGGGTAGAACCTTAGAAATAGATATTCAAAAGGAATTATCTATCAATGAGAACTTATTAAATTCTCAGCTAAAGGATTCTCCCTCTAGTTATTATATACTTGCTTCATTAAGAGATAAGTATATAAAACAAAGAGATGCTTTAGCAAGAGAAAAAGAGGAAGCATATTCTGCTGCATGGGTATTTATAAAAGATTCCAATGAGAGGTTCAATAATGATTACGTATCTCATAAAGCTAATATAAACCCCAAATATAAATCTATTTGCAAAAGGTATCTAAAAGCTGCAGCTAAAGCTAATAAATTTATAGCTATCTGTAAAGCTTATGAGAGTAGAGAAGGCATCTTAAGAACTCTTAATGCCAATATCCGTAAGTTACAGTAGGAACTATAAAAGATTACTAACTAAATTTTATAAATATGTATAATTTACAACTTATATCAACTCTAGTAGCTAAGAAGCTTGGTAATAGTATTCCAGGTTTACCCGTAGAAAATAAAATCTTGGTATATTCTCCCAAAGAGATTAATACTACTGCTTCTGGTATTATTATTCCGGATATGGTAAAGGAAGGAGTTCCTCGTAAAGGTGTTGTTATTAAATCTGGTGTAATCACAGAAGAATACCAAACTTATAAGGATCACGTGGAAATTGGTCGTATAATTGAATATGGACTGTATGCTGGTAAAGAGCATCAATTCGATAAAAACCAATTACCTCAGGAATTACAACCTTTCTATGAAAAGGGGCTGTTTACCGTATTAGCTTTAAATGAGATTTCATACTCAGAACCAAATAACTTAGATTGATATGATTAAAGATAAGGACAAAAAGAAAAAGAAATTATCTTCTAGTGGCATGACTACTAAAGATAAGATGTTAGCCCGGAAAAAACAATTAGAGTCCAAGGGTAATGGTAGTGGATTGGTATTCCCTAAAGAGGGAACTTTAAGAATGAGAATCAAATCTCCAGGTGATGATCAAGAATTGGGTATTGAATTGATTCAGTTCTATCTTAATAAAGATTTGGGAGGAGTTATTTCTCCGGCTACTTTTGATGAACCATGCCCATTTATGGAAAAGTACCAGGAACTGAAAAACTCAAAAGACCCAGATGACCAGGAACTTGCAAAGATGTTGGTACCAAGAAGAAAATACGTAGTGGGTGGAATAGTATATTCAGATGAGAAAGGTACTAAGGTAGATTATGAAGGAAAAGATAAGGGAGTATTAATCCCAAGATCAGTATACCAGGATATTATCGACCTTTACTTGGATGAAGACGAAGCTGGAGATATGACAGACCCAAGAACTGGATACGATATAAAAATTATCCGTTCTGGTTCAGGTAAGAATGATACCACATATTCTGCTCGTGCATGTAAACCTACTAAACTTGACAAGAAGTATTCAGGTAACGTAGATTTGGAATCCATAGTAAGATCTCAGATTAAAGATTACGATGAACTGGAGGAAACTTTGGCATCATTCTTAAAAGAAGGAAGAGATTCTGATGAAGAGGATGAAAAACCAAAGAAGAAAAAGAAAGGCATTCATAAGGATCACTACATGGATGATGATGAACCTAAGAAGAAAAAGAGAAAGTATAAGTCAGATATTTGATAAATTGGTTTTATAAATGGTTGGTAGAGGAGGTAATTCAAGAAATTGGTTATCTCCTTTATTTATGTTAATACATTACAGTATGGCAAAAGGAAAAGTGGGTTTAAAAGTTCCCTCTAAAAACGAATTACTAAAGAAATATGGGTCATCAATAGTACTTGCTTCTGAAACAAAAGAAACAGGTCTATGGTTACCTAGTACTTTCTTTGCATTGAATTATACCTTTGGTGGAGGAATCCCATTTGGTAAAATCCTAGAAGTAGCAGGAGAAGAATCCTCTGGTAAATCACTTATAGCTTACAACTTTGCTTATTCATGTCAACAACTTGGAGGGCATGTAATATGGGTAGATGCTGAACAATCATGGATGAATTCCTGGGCTCAAACTAATGGAGTTGATCCAGAAAGAGTTACAGTAGTTAATGATACTCGTATTGAGAATGTTGCGGATGCAGTAGCAGACTTAGCATTGTATTTCAGATCTCAGTTAACACACAATGAACCAATACTTCTGGTAATAGATTCAGTTGCTGCTATGGATTGTGCAGATAACATAGATTCAAAAATGACGGATGCTAAAGCAGAGATGGGAGGTAGAGCAAAGGCTTTGTATAAATACTTCCGTATCAGAAGCGAATTATTTTATCGACTGGGAGTTACACAGATTTATATTAATCAATTAAGAACTGCATTGAATGTTGGATTCGGAAAAGATAATACAACAACTACAGGAGGCGCAGCACTTAAGTTCTACGCTTCAATCAGAGCTGCTTTCTATTCAGGAAGATCTATCACTGTTAAGCAAAAGGGTAAAGAACGCAAAGCTGGGAAACTCGTCACGGTTCGACTTATTAAAAATAAAGTTGCTCCTCCAAGACCTACAATCAGCAAATGCCCAGTATACTTCAATCCTAAGTTCCATGAGGTTGGATTTGATAGATGCTTTGGATTAGAAGATGTATTGGTAGAAAACGATATAATCATTAAATCCTCAGGTGGAGTATATAAACTCAAGGATAAAACTCTTGCAAGAGGAGAGGAGAAATTTCAAAAGCTTTTGGAAGAAGATGATGATCTAAGAAGAAAGCTTTTAAGGAAAGCAGATATAAATACCATTGGTACTACTCGTAAGAAACTAGAAGCTCTTACAGAAAACTGTTATCCCATAGATGGAGTAGAATACGAATCCTATAATGAATCAGAAGACGAAGAGGAGGAAGACGATGAGTAAGAAAACAATATTACTAATAGATGGATGTAACTTACTTCATCAAAGTTTCCACAAATTCGAAAAGCTTAAGTCTACCGATGGAAAACCAAGTGGAGCAATATTCGGATTTTTTAGATCATTACATGGGTTCCTACATAGGTGGGACCCAGATGAGGTTATTATAACTTTTGATAATGGACACTCTCCTTATAGAGATGCTTTGTTACCAGATTATAAGGGACATAGGAAAAATATTTCAGTAGATTATGAATCTCTTCAATCTCAAAAACGTGTTATTATGGGTATGCTCAAGCTCCTAAGAATTAAATATGTTTTTGATAAGCATAATTCTACTAAATATGAGGGAGATGATTTCTTAGCATACCTAGTTTTAAATAAAAAACCCACAGAGAAGGTAATCATAATATCCTCAGATAAGGATTTTAATCAGCTTATCAGTAAGGATGTAAAAATACACAATCCAAGAAAGGATGAGATGGTTCATCAGGGTAATTGTAAGGAACTATTCGGATATTCTCCTGAAGAAACAGTAGATTACCTTTCAATGGTGGGAGATACTTCGGATGATATTAAAGGTATACCAGGTATTGGTCCTGTAAAAGCTAGGAAAATATTGGACGAGTATGGTACTTTGGATAAATTTCTAGAGCATCATCATCAAACTTCTCATGTAGAGATTGCAGAAAGGAATAAGAAGCTTATAGATTTAAGATTATTTCAAAAAGAAGTACCATTATCCAAGTTACCTATGAAAAAGTTTGCTAATAAGGAGATAAAATACAAGAAATTCAAAGAAGTCTGTATCGAATACTCTTTAGCATCCTTTATGACAAATGAATTTATGAAACCATTTAAAGATTTGTTATCATGAAAAGAATTATGTTTGTAGGGCCAAGTGGAATAGGAAAAACCACTTTGGCAAAGTTCATAGAAACCAAATATGGTATACCCTTTATATCTGGTAGTATGTCAGATTTAATGCCAGATACAAAAGAGATGCACCATGCTGAGTTTTTACACCAAGAATGTGGAGAACTCATAAACAAGGATTATCAATTGTTGAATCTGAGAAATAAGCTTTTCAAGGATAAAGAAACTTTTGTAACAGACCGTAGTTATGTAGATTTAGCAGCTTATTTCATATATAAACAATCTACTAATATCCCCGAATGTGAAGTAGATGCTTTCTTAGATATATGCAAAGATCTTACAGTTCAACAATGTGATTTATTAATATACCTTCCCTTGAGTATGTACAATATGAAAGAATGGCCAATGGAAGACAATAAGAAGAGAATCATAAATAGATATTATCAGGCTCAGATGTCAGATATAATGGGTAACCTGTTAACTCAGTGGAGTACTTTAAGTGTAATAGATATATTAGTAGTACCCCAATTAGATTTCTACGACAGAATACACATGATAATGTCAAGATTGGATTAATATGAAGAAACAAGTAATGGAAGATAATATCAATGGCTTTCCCGGGTATCATATTACCCGGGAAGGTTTGTTATATAGTAGGTATGATAATAAGGGTAGGCTTACTCCTAATACTTGGAAAATTCGTAAGCCTACAGTATCTACTAATGGGTATATAAAATATGGATTTTGTTTAAGATTTAGAAAAATAAAAACTCAACTTTATGCTCATAGGTTAGTAGCTGAAGCTTATATACCTAATCCTAATAATTATCCTATAGTAATGCACTTGGATGATAATCCTAAGAATAATTCCGTAGAGAATCTCAAATGGGGAACTACTTTGGATAATATAAGAGACTGTATTAAGAAGAATAGAAAGGTAGTAAGGAAGCAAGTAATATCCTATGTTATCTCAGATTTACATATTGGAGAATATGGTAAATTTACTAGTAGAACTGAAACAGCTTTCCAAGTATTAATAAAGTTATCAAAACTTTGTATAAAGGAGAGAGTTCCTTTATTACATTGTGGGGATTTATTTCATAGTTCTGATAAGATATCCCCAGATTTATTATCTAGGGTTATGGAAGTATTTAGTAGATTATCTAAAAAAGACTTTATAATACTGACTATCTCAGGTAATCATGGTAGCCCGGTTATTCATAGAATAGGTGATAGGGAATTTATATCCTATGATAAAGCTATTGTTAAAGCTTTTCCTAACCTTTTCTATTCATTAGATTATGAACATTTTAGGTTAAACTATCATAAATATGTAGTTTATGGGATACCCTATATAGATAATAATATTGGTTTATCAGAGTATATAAAAAGTATAAAACTTAATCCTAAAAAGAAAAATATCCTTATGCTTCATACTGATTATCCGGGAGCAAGAGATACCGATGGGAGAGAAATAGGTTCTGTAGAAAATCTTAATGTAAACACTTTAAATAAGTTTGATTTGGTGTTATGTGGGCATATACATAAACCCCAAAGATTATCAAAGAAGGTTTATATGATTGGTGCTCCTTATCAACAGAGAAGAACCGATAAAGATTGTAAACTGGGATATTGGAAACTTTATTCGGATTTATCTATGGAATTTGTAGAACTAAAGGGATTCCCAAAATTCGTAGATGTTGAATCCGAAGATGAAATTAAGGATGATGGCAATTATTATACCATTTTACCCAAGAAAACTAGTATTCAAGTAAATATAAACCATAAGATTACTAAGCAAGTTTCTAAGAAAACTCTAGCAAAAAGGTATTTAAGGGAGAAAGGCATAAAGGATGATGCTAAGAAACAACTTTTAATTGATACTCTAAACAAAGCTGAATCATGTTGACATTTACAAGGTTAAATATACAGGGATTCTGTTCTATAGATTCCTTCAGTTTACAATTAAACCAAGATTGTACGGTTCTTATCAAAGCTCCTAATGGTTTTGGGAAATCAACTTTACTGAATGCCTTGGTATGGGCATTATATGGGAAAAATATAAAGGGAGTATCTGAGGTAAATACTTGGAAAGAATACCAACCTAAAGATTATAAGGGAACCATGGTAGAAGTATTTTTTCAGAAAAACCAAGATTCCTATAAGGTAATCAGATGTCAAAAATTCAAAGATTACCTAGAGGATGGTGCTAAGGGAAATGATAGACTCATAATCATTAAAAATGCCGAGATTATTAATATCAAGGGTAAGAATGAATTACAGAATGCCATCAATAAAGAACTAGGATTATCCTATCTGTTATTCATGAACTCTATAATGTTTGGTCAAGGTATTAAGAGATTAATCCAAGAATCTAATTCGGATAAGAAAAAGCTTTTTGAGGAAGTATTCGATTTAGAATACCTAAATTTAGCAAAGGGTATAGCTAATCAAGATAAGGCAGTTATCTTAAATGAGATTAATCAATTAGAATCCGAATCCCTTTCACTAAAGAAAGAATTAGAGGCCAATAAAGAAGCTTACTTCGATTTGAGGTCAAGGGAGAAATCCTTTAAGAAAGATCTCAGAGAAAAATCTAGGAAACTAAAGGAAGAACGGAAAGACCTAACTGCGTTACTTATTGCAAAACAAAAACATATTTCGGATGAAGTAGATGTAGCAATAGAACAAAAGGTAAGAAATCAAACCAAAGCAGTACAAGAGATAAAGAATCGAATTAAGATAAACAAGGAAACTCTAAGTACTCCCTTAAATGAACTGGTGGATGAGTACATAGAATTAATAAATAATAAACAATATAAGAAAGCCTTGAAAATGCTTACTCCCATCAGTAAAGCATTTAAAGAAAGGGAGGAACTTCAAAGCTTATATGAAGAATCCGTAGAGAGATTAGATGAACTAGAATTTAACTGCAGTAAGTATAAGACTCTAGTTAAAGAATGTTCCGATATTGCTTCAGATTTGGCAGATATAGACCAGGAAATAAAAGACCTTAAGAATCAGAAACTAAAGGTAATGTCTACTAAATACAAAGAAAGACTAAAAAAGATTCGTAAGGATTTAAGAAAGGTAGATGAAGATTACCATAACCGAGAACTAGAGTTAGAGAATTATAATTGGTTGATAAATGACCCTCTTGGTAACAATGGAATCAAGGCATATCTATTTGATTCATCCCTACATTTATTAAATCGTACTCTAGCTAGTTATTCAGAAGTATTAGGTTTTAGAATTGAGTTTAACATTGATCTTAATTCAACTAGAAAGGATTTTGTTACTCTTATAGAAAGGGATAATCACATTATTGATTATGATGAATTGTCAGGAGGTGAAAAGACTTTGGTAAATCTATGTATGGCTTTCGCAATGCACGAATCTTTAACTGCAAGTAAGGGTATTAACCTAGCATTCTTAGATGAAGTATTTGAATCTCTAAGTTCTGATAACATAGAATTGGTAATAAACCTAATAAAACACATATTCAACGGTAAATCATTATTTTTAATAACACATCACGACTCATTACCTTTATCAAATACTAAGATCCTGCAAGTAGAGAAAATCAAGGGCCTTAGTTATTATAAACCACTATGATCCCTAAACAATACAATGAAATTATGGCAAATAGTAAAAAGAAAGGTAATCGATTTGAACTCAAAGTCTCAAAATGGTTTACGGAATGGACTTCTTTCAAATTCGGCAGAACACCTTACTCTGGTGCAAATCATCAGAGTAGGGATTTGTCTTCGGATATTATGTGTCAGGATGAAAGACATGCCCATAGATGTAAAATCTCGGTAGAATGTAAAAACTACAAAGACATCAAATTCGAACATGTATTATTGGGTAATAAATCCTGTGATATATTAAAATTCTGGGAACAAGCAAGTAAAGATGCTAAAAGGGCAAAGAAGGTACCCATCTTATGTATGAGATACAATTCAATGCCCTCATCAGAATTTTTCTTTGTAGTAGATTATAAACTCGGTAGTATTATAGCTCAGTACATTACTAAGTCCATGTATATTCAAGTTCCCGGTAATACTCTTATGGTATTCATGGCTAGTGAGGTATTAAAAGTACCATACAAGATGATTCACAAACAAGCTAAGTTAATCGTAAAAAACTCATAATATGAAAAAACGTATCCCATACTCCTATGTAATCTTCTACCTAGAAAGAAAGTATTATCACCTTATCGAGAAAGAGTTAAAAGAAAAGGGATACGAAAATATCAAGGTTATTATCCCTACTCTGGATATACTTAAGAGAACCGTAAAGGGTAAGATGGTATTTGAATCTGTTCCTATACTTTTCAATTATGGTTTTATGAGAATGCCTACAGAGAATGCTTTCTCAAGGCCTTTTTTAAATAAACTAAAACGAAATATCTCAGGTATAAGAACCTTTCTTAAATCTACTGAAACAATGCACGAAAGAAAAAAGAAGGTACGCATAGATAATGCTGAAGACTTCGATGATTTTTCATTAGTTGCAACTTGTTCTAGAAAAGATGTAAGGAGATTCATAAGATTAGCAAAAGCAAATAAGAAATATTCTGTTGATGATCTTATGAATGTAAAACCTGGTGATTATATCGTTTTAAAAGGGTATCCCTATGAAGGTATAGATGCTACAGTATTAGATGTAAATTACACTAATAGAACAGTAAAAGTACTAATCTACCCAGAACATGGTAAAATGGAAGTAACTCTTGATTTTGATAGTGTTCTTTACAGTGTATATCAGGATTCAGATCCAGATAAATTACATTGTAATAACTTTGACTATGACCCAAATTCTATTACTTCTGAAAAGATAGAAGAGAACATTAATAAAAGGAGGCGTTAATATGAATGAATACCAAAAGAAAGCATGGGACTGTTTGACTCCAACCGAGCAGCAGTCCCTTTTTCTTCAGTTATCAGAGAGTAAATCCTCTTGGGAAGCTGGAGAGATATTAAAGTTATCCCATTATAAGTACCTAGAGATAAAAGAAAGGTCCGAAAAGTTCTTTCGATTATTCTCGGATTTCTTTGAAATACATGAATCAATATTCAGACCAGATTGCCCATGTGAAAGAAACTTTCAGGATTATATTGAGGCTTGTATAGAAAAAAGGATGAAAAGAAAAGAGGCTCTACTAAATACTGGAGATGCCTCCCAATTAGTTCCTAAGGTAAATACTCGTAATCTAGAAAGAAATATAAGAAGACTACAAGGTTCAGATAATGAATGGGATAAACATTCTCTAGGTTTGATATTAGAATTCGATAGATGGAATAACTTTAGGATATTACCCAGGCAAGTACAGCAACCCTCTGCTTTCAAAAGAAGAGCCAATAAGAAAGAAAAGATTTATATCAACTACTTATTAGAGAAAGTACCAGAATGGGTTCATACTAAACTAAGAGAAAGGTTTAAGTATAAGGTAAAGCCTAGTATAAAGAAATGGTGGGTATGTTTAATATCTGAAGATTTATATACTGATGGATATTTATTACTTCCCGTAAGACCTACAGATGAGGTAATGAGGGAATTCAGTAAATTCTACATGTATATATTCGAGGATAAGGATGATGCAGATACATTTGGATTCATGGTATCTAAATTCAATGCCAAGACTACTACTGTAAAACTAGGTCAGAAGTTTTGGCCAGAATATAGATTATGTATCGAAAAGGCTTTGAATTACAATCAGGTAAATAACATGGATTTCAATGTGAAGCAATTGGATATGGCCTATAACACTCACATAAAACGAAAACCAAAGAAGAAACCTCAACCAGGAGCTGCTAGAGTGAAAGAAGACTCCTTCTATTGATCCTCAGCTAATATTAAAATAATAGATAGAATATTTTTCTATATAATATATAAGTATTATATTTGCATCAGAAAATTAATTAGACAAAATTTTAATATAGACAATATGAAGAATACCAACTTAGATATCCGCTTTAACAAAGCAAATAATATCCTCAACCAATTCAGTGATAGCTGGAAGGATGATAAATTGAACCTATTACCTAATTTCCCAAAAATTAAGGATATGGTATCAAACCACATTACTCAAGAGAATTACTTATGGTTAATCACTTATGATTTACCTAATGATCTCTTCGATAAGATTGATAACATGGGATTAGTTCCCTATGAGTATGTAACTCATGAAGAATTAACTCAAATCTATTACAATCAAAGATTTTAAAACTATGGCAAAAAAGAAAAAAGATAAACCAGCTCCATCAAAGGAAAAACAAAATTTCCTAGGAGCTGCAGGTAGAAACATGAAGTACAAGGATCTCAAAAGAAAGGCGGTAATCCTTGGTATGCCTTTTCCTGATGCTTGTGCTGCAGGAGTATTTGATTTAATCAAGTATATCAGTAACTCAACCAACAAACCCGATAAATCTCTAATTGACCAGTATGATGAATGGGCAGATAAACAATTGGAAGCAATCGGTTATGATAAAACTGACCCAATCCGTAATTCAAGATTAAGATTAGGATTCTTAGGAGAAGAGGGAGAAGATGGTATTCGAAAATTAAAAAGAGTACCAGGTATAAAGAAACCCAAAGAAAAGAAACCTCCAAGAGAAAGAGATTCTTTTAATCTAATCAAGGGTACTAAGAAATCCTACTGTTATGAATTAACCGAAAAGGGATTTGACCAAGAGAGAGTAGTAAGGAGAATGAAAAAGAAATTCCCTGATGCTAATGAGAAATCCATTCAACTCTGGTACAGGGCTGCAAAAAGGAAATTAAATGGTAAAACTAGCAAGGGATAATCGGAAAATATACCCAGACTTAATATATGTATGGACTTGGAGGCCTGATGAATATTGGGGATGGACCAAATATCAATATGCAACAGAAAGCAAATACCGAACCGAGAAGTTGTTATATAAAAAACATATATGTGGTTTAGGATTCTTTTCAAGATACCATGCTAGAAGAACCATAACTCTTTTATTAGGAGTAGATGCCAATTTATACATTCATACTATCAAGGGTAATAATCTTATAAAACAAGGCATAACTGATTTACCCAAGAAAGGTCATCAATCGATATTCTTTAAGGGTAAGCCAACTAAAATACGAAGATTTATCTTTCCTGCTGAAGCAAGAATGGATAAACATAGGAGAAGGCATTTTGTAGTAAGAATGAATAAAATTTATAAGAAACATGGAAGAAGGGCATTCAACAGGGCATACCAAATTGCATTATACGGGTATAGGGATGAATTCTCGCCTGAATATCGAAAGCAAAAGAGATTACAGGTCCATTCTGCTATCCTACAGGAGATACAACAAGCTGAGTCAAGGGGAAAAGAACCAATTTAACCTTGATTGCTTGAATCATCCTCCTAGGATTTGGCAAATAGCCCTGTTCCTTACCAAGGTATATCATATTAAGTTTAATCGTATCTTATTCAAAAAGGCCTACGATTTCTTAGATGACTTTGGAGAAGCTTCTCTGAAATTTCAGAATCAGGTTATTATCCCAGATAAATATCTCATAAGAGAATTACAATGGGAACTATGGAAACCTCTATCTGATTATAAAATAAGGAATAAGTATGCTTACTTCATGACCAATAGGAGACTAGATTCAGAAATTTGGGTCTACCCAATAAGATTTTCTGATAACTATGAAATTTCGAAAAAAGGGAAATATCAATCATACACAGAAATGATGGGTAAATTGGGTTTTCCAGGTTTAACTAAAATATCATATAGCGATGAACACTAAATTAGAACAACATGGACCATATAATCCATTTGAGGGCAAATCCTTTAAGATTATGACCTATAATCAAGTGGACCAAGTTATAAACTCTGAAGTAGTTGAAATAACTTCACAGGAACAGTTTAATACCGTTCTAGAAAACATAAAACAATTTAATAATGCACATGAATCTTTGGGACCATTCCTAAAGAAGTATAAAAAGCTTATAACTGAGTGATTAACTATATTCATTAACAAACCATTAAAATTAAACAATTATGGCTAAGAAAAAAGAAACTAAGAAAGTTGAACTTAAAGAAGTATCTAGAGTAGAAATCAATGGTAACATCATTATTACTTACGAAGATGGCTCGGTAAAGATTATTCCGGCTCCAATTATGCTGACTGCAGATCAAGCATCTGAAATCTTCGGTTCAGAAGAAGACGAAGAAGAAGATGAAGACGAAGAAGAGGAGGAAGAATCCGATGATGATGAGGATGAAGAAGAATCGGAAGATGACGAAGATGAAGATGAAGAAGACGAGGAGGAAGACGAAGAAGATGAGGACGAGGATGATTCCGATGAAGATGAAGAAGACGAGGAGGAAGAAGAGGAAGAACTGACTGGAGAAGCTCTTGCTGAAATGGATTTCGAAGAATTGGAAGATGTTTGCGATGACAAAGACCTTGATACTGATCCAGACGATTTCGATGAAGAAGACATTGAGAAACTTCGTAAGGCAATTGCCAAAGAATTAGGTATCAAATTGCCGGCTAAGAAGGAAGCTAAGGATAAAGGTAAAAAGGGTAAAAAATAATCCATTTACCTAGCATAAAGGGTAGGAATCATCTCCTACCCTAAAAATTAACTACTATTAGGTTATGTAGAAGTCACAACTTATTTATAACACAACTTTTAAAAACTTATTAAGATTATGGCAAAGAAAAAAGAAGACACCAAGAAAAAGGGTGCTAAGGAAAAAGATCCCGAAAAAGAAGCTAAACGCAAAGCTCGTATGGAAGCTATTAAAAACCGTCCTGCAGGTCAGAGACCGAACGGTAAACAAATCGATGTTATCAAGATTTCTGATAACTCAGAAGTTCAGAACTTCGGTTATGCAATTAAAACAAAGAAAGGTGCTCAGGGAGTATTGGTAACTTCAGTATTGGTAGTAGATGGTGCTCCAGTAAACACATCGGTTGCTTTTGTTCCCGGAGAATTGGCAATTAAGTCAAAGAAAGGACATGGTATTATCACTACTCCTAAGTCAAAGAAAGAAAAAGACACTGACGAGGAAGTAGATGAAGAAGAAACTTCTGAAGAAAACGAAGATTAAACTCCATAACGATTATACATTATATCAATTATCCAAAGCCCATTGCCTCACAAAGGTGATGGGCTTTTTTATTTTCATAACCTATGGTAACCAAAGAAGAGATAAGAAAGAATATACAAATCATTGCACTTAATAATCTGATAGAAGATTATACTTCATTTCTAGAAGTATGCAAAAATCCCTCAGAAAGGGAATTAACAGAAAACATAATATCAGAAGCTAAGGAAATGATTTTAGAATATCAATCCCAAATAAAAAGGCCACAATGGAAAAAAGATCCTTCTCATCCTTAATTTCACAGATTGCCGAAATATACAAGGATATCAAATACTATAAATACCAAGCCCATATATCCTTGCAGCAAAGTAAGATGGGTGAATATAGGAAACACCAAGCCCATATTATGTATCAGAAAAGAAAACTTTATTCTTTATCACAAAGAGTAAAAGATATTCTTAACAATCCAGTTCTAGAAGTGAAATATATATGGGGAAATGAAACTAAAACCAGTATTTTCTCAGGATTAACCCAAAGAGAGATATCTGATTATCTTCATACTTGTGCAATGGTAAAAGGGATTGAATTAAAAATCCTAGAAATCAAGGAAATCCCTACCTTTAATTCGGATTCATTTCTATAGGTAAATATAAACTCATAAATTAATAAGGATATGACAAAGAAAGTAAAACCTGCTAAAAAAGCAAAGAAACCGGCTAATAAGACTCCGGAAATCACAAAAGCTGCAAAGGCTTTGGAAAACTACCTGAAAGAAAATAACCTGGATCCTGCAAAGGATTGGTCAAAGGATAAAACTCATGGTAAGGCAGTAAAAGAACTTATGGCAAAACTTAACAAGGAAAGAGATAAAGTTGCTGCCCAATATCCTGAGAAAGACACTGCTAATCAGAAGAAGCTGGTAAAAATGAAAAAGGCTTCTGAAGATGAAAAGAAAGCTAAGAAGGAAGCTAAAGCAAAAGAGAAAAAGGAAAAAGCTAGTTCAGGTAGAACAGCAACTAAATACGATTATCCTTTGGTAGACGGAAGAGAAATGACTTCCGAAGAAAAGAAGAAATATCGTATGGCTCAGAGAAAATTGGCTGCAGGTAAGACTCCAAAAGAATCTAAGCCGAAGGAAGAACCTAAGAAGGAATCCAAAAAGGATAAGCCTTCTAAGAAAGATAAAAAGGCCAAAGATTCTAAGAAGAAAAAGGCCAAAGACGAGGATTAATTTCCATTCTTATATTTGTTTTGTTAGTTATTAGTAGTTTTGGGCCTGGCAATAATTTTTGTCCAGGCCCTTTTTATCTCTAAAGTTATGAAAGAAGAAAAAGAAATATTCAAACCCAAACTGCGTATCACTACACTTTCAGAAAATGGTAATCCTTTATCTGATAGATTAGTAGATGCTTGCACTGAGATGTATGCCGGTCCAAAGGTACAACATAAAGGTCCCATAAGAATAGAAGTAACCCTTGTTAATCAACAAGATATTTCTCAATTCAAAGAATACTTGGATAAATTATCTGGTAACTTACCAATCAAAGAATCTGCAGGTAGGGGAAGACCCTCTAATACTCAATCTAAAGAATTGGAATCCCCAAGAGAAGATATCCTTGCTGATGTAGAAAAGATGGTAAATGAAGGCAAAAGCCAACAGGATATTATTAAGTATCTTAGAGATCTTGGATTTGTATTCATCCTTACAGAGGATTTCCTTTATCATTTCCCGGAATTTAAATTCGATAAGAAAGATGTGGGAGAACCCACCAACAATGGCCAATATCTCGATTCTTATTCATGGATGGCAAGATGTATAAAGAGAGCAAAAGATCCTAAGACAGATAAATTTGACCCTATGATTCTATTTGGGTTCAGTATTCTGCAAGGTCCCTCAAAGAAGATCGTTCCCTATCTGTATAAGGAAAGGAAGAAACCCTTTAGGGCTCAGACTGGTAAAAATACTATCTCATTCTCTCAGGCAGAATTTACTAAGTTACCTAAGTATATGTTAGAGGCAGAACGAATTAAATTCTCTACAGAGCAACGACAATTGCTTATGACTCCCGAGAAGAAACCTTCTAAGTTCTTCTTAAGATGGGCATCTGATGCAATATTCCCAGATTCAATCAAGGAAAAGATGGCTGAGATCTTGAAGAGATAATCCACTACCTACCTCAGCAATATTTGCATATTATATATAAATTTTATATATTTGTATAACGAAATAAATAATAAGAAAAATGGATGCAGAAACCAAAACGGTTATTAAGAACATTGCCCAAATCCAAGTTGAGGCACTAACTCATATCTCTAAAAATTTAGAGGATACCGATCATTACCTTCTTAAAAAACTTCTTCAGATTGAAGAAAGAGAAATAAGAGGAGTATTAGATAATATGATAAAACTCTATTCAGATATGATAGAATATCCTCAACTTATAAAAACTCTTACAGAGTATCAATTATACGTCTGCTCTCATATCCTATGGAAAATGGAGGAAGAATGGATAACAGATAATTCTCAAGGAGTTTTGGGAGCATGGGCAATCATTCAAAAATATACCAATGTATTACATCCGGAGTTAACACTTTTAAAACTTTAAATTATGGACAGAGAAGAATATCTTGAATCAGTTACCATGAATACTGGTATTAAAATGAATCCAGTAGAATCTTCTAATATAGAAGGTATTGGGTATGACAACAAAAACAAACACTTATGGGTTGCTTTTAAGGGCAACAAAGTTTACCGGTATGATTTAGTTCCCAGAAAAACTTTCGAAGAACTAATGAATGCCGAATCTAAAGGGAGATATCTTAATTCTCATATCAAAGGACAATATGAAGCTACAGGATATGAACTCAAAAACTAAACATATTATTTTTCCGTTTTCCATTCTGGGAGTTACTCTTTTGGGATTCACTATTGCCAACACCAATAGTACCCGGAGGGTAACTCCTCCTTATGTAAAGGAGAGTAGAGAAGATTCTATTAGAAATGTAAAACGGTATGAGGAAAGCAAAAGAAGAGATTCTATATTCTTTGCTAAAGTAGATTCTATAAAGAAACTAAAGGATTCTCTTAGTAATCAGAGATTATATCAATATGCTTTCCTAGTAAGAGTTACTCCAGATAATATAATATTTACCGCAAGGAAATCTGGTTATCAACAAGTAACTTTAGATGCTCATTATACTAAACCCAGAGTATATTACCAAGTATTCACTTCCGATAAACCTTTATCACCGGAGGAAGCTTCTGCTTATGCTGAAAAATATGAACATGATCCCAGTAAGGTAACTATATTAACCGTAGAACAGTATAATCAGAGATATGGTAAATCTTCATCTATTTCAGAATATGATATCTTTACTGAAGGTCTAGATTCCTACTATGATGATCCTGAAAACCTAGATGAGAACCCAGATGAAATCTTTGATTTCCTACTCGACTAGGGATCCTCAGCTATTGATAAAATAAATTAGAATTATTTTTTTATTTAAAATATTGTTCTTATATTTGCATAGAGAAATTAATTAAGTAACATTTTTAAATTAGTCAATTATGAAAAAAGTAAATTTGAACAAGGTAACCGAGTTAATTAACAACCAAGTATCTAACTCATTGAAGGAAGTTAAGGCTTCTAAAACACAAAAGCCAAAAGAAACTAAAGAATCTAAGGCTAAGGAAGAACCCAAAGCAAAATTGGTAAAAACTACTACCAAGAAAGCTTCTACTAAAAAGGAAGAAGTTGTCAAGGAAGTTGCCAAACAACAGAAACCCAATATCATCGAACAAGTAATCTCCAATCGGGAAGTGAAATACATTTACCCAGATGATGTTACTGATACTCTTTCAAGAAAGAAATGGAGACAACAAACCCGTAATGAACTTCGTAAATTGGAAAGGGAAATGCTCCGAATCCAAGATCATAACTCTAAAGAATACAAGTCTGCCCAAAATAAATATATTACCTTCCAGAAAAAAGTATTGAAGGTAGATGAAGCAGTATAATTAATCCTTTGTTAACCCGGGACTGGGAATCATTTGAGGGCAATCAATATTCCCAGTCCCATATTTATTTTGGTTATGGACTATCGAATATTCTCAGATAAGGAGATGGAAAAACATGAAAAGGACATGGTAGAACTTCACAAGAGATGTGTAAAGAATTACCTTGTTCAAAGATCTCTCAAACACGGAAAGATTAAAAAATTCTTTATCGTATATGATTATTATCTAGGCACTGAGAATATAAGAAATTACTTTTTCAGGCCTATAGATATGTTCGTAAGATTCTTATTGTTGGGTAAACTTGAAGAAATAGAAGACTATGTCAAAGCTGATTCTAGAAAGAAAAAAAGAAAACATAAGAGAAATAAAAGTATGGTATCTTCAGAGTCAAAAACTATACGAAGAAAAAATGGTAGAGATAAATAAGACCAGCAAGGTTTTATTCTCTGGGCCAGTATCTTCTATGGTTGCTTGTTGGAGAAATGCTTTACTCTTGGTAAGAAGATCTTATAGGATATCGAAAGAATCTAGAATTTCTTTAAGAAACCTTCAACATAATACTAGGGATATTAATGCAGTAAATGACTTAGAATTAGGTCAAGGTGTCAAATTTATAATCATTGAATTATGTTTCGAGAAATAGTAAAAGATGTATATATCGGTAAATCACAACTGGGGATCTGGGTAAATGGGAAAAGGGTCCCCAAAGAAACTCTGGTAAAGGATATTGCCTTACCAACCCTACTGGGAAATAAATTGCCAGATTATGGTACCATAGGAAATTTTACCCAGTGGGAATTCGAAGTTAACCCAGGAGGCAATCACAAATTATTTATCACAGGTATACCCAAGAAAACTTATGACTTGGATTTATACCGATTAAAAGGGAGATTATGGTCATCCTATTACGAGGATGATAAAAGGGGATACTTATTTCAGGTATTACCCTATGATGTTAAACACTTAGAAACAGAGATATAATATAATGGAAACAAAAGATTACGTAAAGATATTTAGACTAGATCAAGAGAACTTCCAATTTAATAGAGGAGAGTTTATGAATAAAATGGGAGAAGATTTACTAGAAGTATGCCAAAGGCAACAAAAGATAAACCCAGCAACTGGTCACATATATTATTCAGATTTTAAAAAGGTAGTAAAACACTTCGAGGATAAATTTAATGAAATCAGTCGGCAAAGTATAAGACCTCTATCCCAGAATTTATGGAAGGCATTCTTTGCAACTCAGGTAGTGCCCCTAAGAAAACTTTGGTACCCAGAAACACAAAAAAGGATAGAGGAAATGAAAAATAACTCTAGTGAACAAGACAAAAAATCCTCGAGAGGTAAAAAAGGCAATTATGGCAAAGGAAATCGTTGACCTTCATGGCAATATTTTTAAGGTAATTAAAGGTTGGGAATTTTATAACAAGGTTCCCAACCTTGAAGGAAATTATACCTGGATATTTACTAGGGATAGGATTACCGATACTCAATTCATTTTGGCTTTAAATGAAGAACTCAATATAGCAGTTGGTTATGGGTATTCTAATATTTATCAACTATACGTAGCTCGTCCTCTTAAAAGGATTGGATACGATGAATCTAAGGATATAAGAAAAGAATATTTGTATAATGGCAAAAGACAACATAAAAAGATTTCCTAGACCTATGGGAACTACTGCAATGGCAGCAGAATACCAAAAGAGTCAGAATCTTGAAGATTTACAAAAGATATACAACTACATTATCAATCACTGGTTGATGGGTAATGGTATGCTATGTGGGATTATGTATGATATTAATACCTTCTCAACAAAGACAGGTATAGATATCAATTACATACGAGTATTTATGAGAGATAGATTATTGCAATCTAAGCTCTGGGATAAAGAAAGACAGGAAGAAATGCTACAGGCTCTATTGGGAGAACAAGTAGCATGGGCTTTAGAGGATAGAATGGAAATATCCCATCAGGTAAACATCCTAAGAGAATCTCAGGGAGGACATTATACTCCATTCATATCGGCTGAATTGAATAAAGCTCTTAAGATGAAACTGGATTCTTCTACTTCATTGCAATCCATCATACGTACATTTATGGGTGGAGGAACTACCAATATCTTTAATCAATTTGGAGATACCCAGAATAATCAATTAAATCAGAACCAAGGCATATCAATAGAGGAAGCTAGAAAGATTATCCTAGAATCTCAAAAGATAATGGACAAGCCACAGGAAGCCAAATTATTGGCAGATCACTATGATTTATCTTCTTTACCCGAGGTAGTTGCTACTAAGCAAGAGGGAATTGATACTACCAAAGATGGCCTTACTTTGAATACTGCAGAGATGAGGCAAATTACTGATGATTATAAGGGAGCTATGGAACTCTCTTCAAGAGAACATCATGAATTGAGAAGAGAGATAGAGGCTAACATAGATCCCGAGGATCCAGACCCAGAGATAGATATGTATTTAGATGAAGAGCAATATGAAGAAAAAGAGCCTACATCAATAGCTGAACAATTCCTCAACAGGTAATCGAGGTTTATTGCATAATTAATTTATTATTCTTAAATTTGCATCAAAATAAATAATAAGATTATGGATAAAACCACATTAAAACAGCTTAAACCAGGTACACTATTCAGATTAAAAGATTCTGAATCTAGTCCAGTATGGGTAAGAGATCATTATGATAGGTCTTCTAAAACTTATGCTTGTCATAAATACGAAGACTACAATCATGAAGCTTTCTTCAAAGGAACCAGAACAGTATTCATTAATTTTACATATTAGACATTATGAACATCAAAAACCTATTCAACAAATTTCGTAAACGGGAACCAGAGTTAAGTTATTCCCTGAATCTAATCTACCTAGAAGATACTAAGGTAGTATTCAATCAGAATATACAATGTGCTAAAGACCTAGAGAATTACCTATCGGCTTATATGAGACTATTTGGCATGTATTCAGATAAGCCTTATGTACTAATCTATCAGGAATACAAAAACAGATATTGGGTATATGACAAAGAACCTTACCTACTATACTACAAGGTACCCCTTATAGTTAACCTTAGTAGAAAGCTATCAGGAAAATCAGACATGGTAATAACCAAAGAAAAATACCAAGCTGCTAAGGATTTAGTTCCAGCCCATAAAGTACCCGATAGATTCAAGATACCAGAATATATTACTGGAGTCTTTACAGATATCTGGTATAAATGCCAAGAATATATGGATACGGACCATGTTGGTTTAGAGGAGATACTGGAATTGATGCAACATAATTGGTTAAAGGAATTTGAATTGCTGGTATTCAAGAGGAATTACGATACAGATATGTTATTCCTTAATCATTCTCTTACCTATATCTTGGACCAGACAGAAGAAGAGGGCCGAAGAATATGTATTCAAAACATTATCGAACGTAACATAAATCAAGAAAATCAAGATGAAAACGAAACAATTTAACGTAAGCCAGTCTAGAATATATCCAGATATCAGGGATAAATATCTGGATTATATGGGAGAACAATATAATATGTTCATTTCGGATGATACTCTAAAGAATGATCTCAGAGAAATCCTTCGAAAGGGTACTAATAAAACCATCCATTTCAATATTCTAGAAAAGAACTCAGATCTCTTGGTATTTGAAACCTCTGAATATAGTAAGCTATTTGAGTTCACTAATCATTATCTTTGGATATTCAGGCTCATAAATGATAAATGGGATTTAATCCGATACAGAGTATAAATTCGAAAGGCAGATAGTAGTCTGCCTTTCTTAGCGTTTACACATATCCTCAGCTTAGTATTCCAGGGTTTGCATATATAAAATAAAAGTATTATATTTGCATCAGAAAAAGAAATTAATAACTATTTAAAATTTTAGACTTATGAAAAATAATGAAACCTTCCAAACCACACAACATCTAAACAAATTAGTTACTAACCTAGGTCTTCAAATCCAAGAATTATTTTCCTTAGACTTAGAGGAAATCCTAGATTACAGCAACAATCTAATGAATCTATTAGTTAATGCCTACGTTGAAAACCAATGCTTAGCATTATCTGCAATGATATCTAAACAGGACGGATTTGCAATATACTCTTTCTTATTTCAAACTCCTGATACTTCTAACGGTGCTGCAGATGCTCTGGTAAGCTTTGCCATGAACTTTACCGATGGAGAAGCTAATATCAAATCTATCAACAGAATATCTTCAAACATAATGCAAATCACATTTACAGTATGACACCCATAAGAAGACTTTTAAATATCGTACAATTTGATCTAGCCGAGAAACTAAACTTGGCTAGATTAAGATGGTACCATCTTAATCATCAGGACCAATACCTTCAATCAGTAATCTATGGTAATCCTGATAATTGTACCTTGTTCAGACTAAGGGAAGTACTTACTAATTTGCTTAGAGCTAACTTCTTAAGTTACTACATATTAGCAGATACTCCTGAATCTCTATCTATTTCAATACAAGGTAATGCTATCATTACATTTGTGATAACTAAAGACAATTACATAACTTTTACAATAACGAAATTATGAGCACAACTCCATACCCAGGTCCAGATGAAGTAATTATACCATCTCGTATATATTTCGATGAAGGTAAGAGAATAGATGTTAAAGTATGGCCTAAGACCATTCAATTAACAGGTCCCACTAAGGATTTAAACAAGGTATTCAAAACCCTTGAAGAATATGATGATTGGTGGCATCAGTTTAAGAAAAAGAATCCAGATGCCTTCCGTAAAGATGCGAAATATGTAAAATCCATTAATGGCCTCTTCCTTATCCAGAAAAGGCTCTATCAGATACCCAATAGAAGCCTCAGCTAAGTAATCAGGGATATTGCATATTTAAAAATAAAGTATTAAATTTGCATCAGAGAAAAGAAATATATTCATTTAAAATTTAGGCAGTCATGAACTTGAACAACATTACAACAGCCCTTAAAACCGGTATCACAATTTACCAATACAAACAATGGCAAAATACTGGTTCAGTCAACCTAATGCAAAAGGAATCCCACATGCTTTCCAAGGTTTGGCTTAAGACAAATATCCATAACCCAGATTCTTTGGATAAACCATTTATCCAACTCTCTGCTACTTTTACTTCAGAATTCGATATCCAAGAATATAACGAATGGCTAAATGCTAACCAGTACAAGTTATATCCATTGCTATTGGATATTCTTAAGATATCACTAAAGGGTGATTTCCACAACTATTCCAATACTTCTAATATTCATTACGAAGGAGGGAAATTCCCAAGTATGCTTACCATTCAATTGTTTAACTTAGAATTCTAATGTCATGAAACTAACAATAACAACCCTAGTAATCGTAGAAGGCTCTTATATCCAAGGAATTTTCCATTCCTTGGAAGAGCATCCAGGTAAAGCTTACCAAGAACTGGTAGACCAAGTGGAAGAGATGATAACCGTTATTACAATGCCATCAAGAGATGGGAATCCAATCACAAGGAAACAGAAATCCTTCATCAACTTAAGATATCAAACCTACTCGAACAATTAAAAAAATAACTAAAACAATGAAAACAACAAATCCTTCATCAAGAATCACAATCAGTCAGAATGGTAATCAAATACTAACCTGCAAAGTATACAAAGAGCCCAACTATATATTATCTATGTCCAATGAAGAAATATTAGAATTCATCTCTGGACTAGACTATATGGGTAACCTACCAACGGTACCAGACCTAGAGAAACCAATAGAAATCCAAGTCTCAACCATCCGACAAATACCCTTAGAACAAAACAAAGAAGTCCAAACCAAAATCAAAGAGATAATATACAATAACCTCTATGATACTCTAATAGATGAACTAAAGGGTACCATCTCTAGGTTCCAAGCCCAGTATAACATCCAAGAGATAAACCCATACCTACAGGATATACTTCAGAACCCAGAAGACCTAGTACCCCACTCCCAACACAAAAGATAAATAAAAAGAATACCTAGAGCCTAGAACACTCTAGGTAATTCTGTGTACACAAACCAAGTATATAATCAATTACCTCCCAAACAAAATAAAAACCAAGTATACAGATACTAGGTACACAACCAATATACCTACCCCACTCCCAACAAAGAAATATACAAATAACAAGGTACACAATAAACCTACCTATATCATATACACCTAATCTGAATATACACATATCACTAACTAAGATACAAATCCTAATCAATATATAATAATACATATAACTAATACTAATATACATATCTTAGGATCTTGGTTTCCCTTCTTTTCTGTGTACCAACGGGGGTTTTTCGAAAAAGTCAGGAACATACCCATTTGGCTGCCTCTACTATATCAAACACTATAGCTCTCAAAATTTAAAGTACTAAATCCTTGAGGCCCCAGAGGCCATTTTAGGCAATAAAATCACCATACATGGCCCCTCAAATCACAGAAAAGCAAAAAGTACACTCTGGCAATAGTTTTTGAGATACGTATATGAGCCTTTTTGACACGTAGCTATTTTAGTAACGCCTATATATAATATACTAATATGGGCGGGATTTAGATACGTATGTATTTTAGCTTCACACGTGTAATTGAAAAGTGTTCTGTTTGGCTAGTTTGTGTAATCTAGGATTTAGGTTGTGATTTTGTGTACCTAGACTGGGATTTTAATTGCCAAGAGGCTAGGATTTATATAAAAATTGTGTACCTAGAGGGGCCATTTTAGGCTCGGATTTTATAAAACTGGGTACACAAAATATGCCATAAATGGCCTCGGATTTAATAAATTTCTAGGCAATCAAGGAGCCAATTTTAATTGCCATCCTAGTAATATTGTTGTTAATTGCATAAGTATTTATATTATGGTTATTTTAGATAATTCTAGGACATTAGGGGCCTTCGAAAGGTAAACTGGGATATTGCATATTTAAAATATTGTTCTTATATTTGCATAGAGAAATTAATTAAGTATTAATCATTTTAATTTTAAAGTTATGTTTACTATTCAATCCAAACTATTAAAGAGAGTATTATGACCTACTTTAACGGTACCCTCCAAAAATTTACCTACTTACATGAACAAGTAACCGAAATCTCTAACCCGGATGAATCTTACTTAGGTACTCTTAACTTATTCTTCAAAGAACCTGTTACATCAAACGATGAACAAACCTATTTCGAAGAATCCGATGCTTTTGAACAATACGTTAAGGATTACATTAACAATAACATTATCCAACTTCAAGAACTAAACGGTAACGGGCATTACATTGCTAACGATAACGGAGATACCATCCAGGTACATTTCAACGATTACTCTCTTTTCATTATCATTACTCTAACTGGTCAGTACTAATACCTACCTTTATCGAATACTAACCCTATAATACATATATCACAATGGAAACCAATTTCGAATACCTAGCCAAGATTCTCAAGGATGATGCCATTGACACCTGGACTCTAAGAGAACAAGAAGAAATAAAAGACCTAACCCAAGGCCTACATATTTTCTTATACGATATCTATACCGGTATTATATCCCATTGCCAAACGAATAAACCCACAAACCAAGAACCCATATATGAATCAGAACATATAATAATCCTAGACTCAGATAGTACCATAGGTTGCCAAGAATAATAATATTGCCCAGGCCTAACTAAGGTACCTGGGCTTTTCTATGTACATACCTAAGAGGCCATCTATAGACTTCATATAATTACCTAAGAGGTACTAGAGCTTTACTACACATATACTTACTAGCCCTATATAAGAACCCACTAGGCCTATCTATAGATCTTATAAGGCTTACCTAAGTACGCTAACTATCGACCATATATGGCCTTCAGGTAATAGGCATATAATATACAGATATTCTATAGCCACTTAAAAGGCCCTCCGAAAATCCCCTAGAATCTTCTGGCCATGGGGATTTGAATAGAGGATTACCAAGAGGATATAGTAAGGGAACCATAGATGGCCTTAACCTTGTTATCATACAGGTATTATATAGCGGACAACGTGCGGGCAATTTAGGCCGCCCGGAGGTTAATGGGTGGAAATTTGATAAAAATTTTTGATAATAAATAATATACACGCAAATAATAAAATTTTTGAGATATGCAAATATTTTCTGAAAATTATTCTTAAAATAATAAAATTCATTTTTAACAAAAATTTTTCTCGAATTTTTTTTGTAGATTAAAATAAAGTCCTTATCTTTGCAATGTCGGAAACGATAAGAGTTCTAAAATTTAATAAGAAAAATTTTCAAAAAAAAAATCTTTGAAAATTTTGCAGATTAAAATATTATTCTTATATTTGTATAGAGAAATAAAAAACCTTTTCGAGTTTCTAATAAGACTTGAATTTTTATCGAAAAGGTTATAATAAAATAAATTCAAAAATTCAAGCATTTTTATTATGGAAGAAAAAAAATTAAATTCAGTTGAAAATGTAAATGTAGTTGTTGAAAATTCTACAAAAGAAAAAGTAAACAAAGTGAGTGCTAAAAAAGCTAAAGCACAAGCAAAAGCAAACAATATTCTTTATAAAGATATTCTAGCTAATTTGAATAAGTCCACTGAAGGACTTTTAAAAACTTCTTTTGGAGTTAAAAAATCAGACATTTACAAAGAAGAAATTTTTTCAGAACTTTCAGACAAAGAGAAAAAAGTTGCTCGAAAGAAATTTCGTAATACAATTCTTTCATTGTCCGAAAGTTTGACACAAGAAAAGGACAAAACTCGCTTAGAAAAACTAAAAAAAGCGTTTTTAGACTTTTACAAACAAGTTTACAAAGTAAATGATTTTTCTCTTTCTTCAGTTTGTTCTGAAAATATGAAAGAAACAAACAAAGAAATTTTGAAAAAGGCTTTACAAATCGTGAAAAAATAAATCAATGTTTAACTAAAGTAGGGATTTAGTTCCCTACTTAAAAATTATAAATCATTATGAAAACAATTAAATTTTTACAAGAAAGTTTTGAAACAAAAGAAAGATTTCAACAAGAAATTAGCTTTAAATATTCTTATAATCAAGATACAGTAGAGAGCATAGATTTTCGTATTAATCAACGCAATATTAGATATTTTTACGAAGCTATGCAAAATTTTGAAAATTCTTTAGTAGATGAGTTTAAAGAAAAGAAAACTAATTTTTGTAACGCAAAGCAATATTTAGAAAGTATATCAGACTTTGATAAAATTATTCTTGTAATAATTACTTACATGAAAACATATTTTGATTTCTGTAAAGATTATTCTAATATTAGTTTATATGTACATTTAGTCCAATTTGATTTTACTACGAGTGTTTTAATTCAAGGTTTCTATGATTATAATTATGGGGATTTAAGTTTTTCTACTAAATTAGAATCCCAAGTATTAGATTCTGAAAGTGAATTGCTACAAGAAAATTTAAACCTAATTAGAGAAGAAATTTGTGAATTAATTGGAATAGACCCTAATTTAGAAAAACAGGGTCACGAAGAGAATTACGTGTTTAATTTAAATATTAATTCAGATAATCAAATAGGATTTTTCTTACAAGCAACTGACTTATAATTAATTCTTAAAATTTTTTAGAAAGTAAGGGAATGTTTGTCCCTTACTTTTTTTTTGACTTATTCTAAATAAGGGCTACCGTACCCCGCATTTAGTACCTGGTATTTTTAGGCCTTCATCTTAAGGGCATTGCCTAGAAAAGCCTTGAACACACACTAAAATTTTTTCCTACACACACGTTAAGGGCATACCAAGACACAACACACAAAGAAGCCAGAGAATAAAAACATCCCTGGCTTTCAATTGATATTACTCATGATACTAATCCATATAAGAATATTATAAACCAAACTATTAAGATAAAGATATAAGGGATTGCATACTTCTTAAATGGGTATCCTTTTATCCCATCATTGAGGGCATATATAAATACTATGGGCCATAGTAACATCATTAATGCTACTCCCAGTAACTTAAACCAAGTAAAGCCAAGGCATACCATAGCATCAAAATTCATTGAGCTACCCTTATAATTACCGTGACTATCGAAGTGATAGTAGTTCTTAGGTTTTAATACTTGCTCAGATCCTAGGTAGGGTGGTAGGTCCTTTTTAATGAACCTACCCTTGCTATCTCTTGCCCTTTCCCTTAGGAGTTTAGGGGCAGATAAATCTTCGTCATAATCTTTAATTCTAGCCATTGTTTTTCTTTTTAAAGAATATTAGGTAAATAGGAAATAAAGGTAATACTAACCAGATTGTAAGGAATAATAGATGAGGTCTTATCATCCTGATTTCTTTACATAACATCTTGGTTAGAAATATAGAAGGGATTAGGCATATCCCATAGATTATGCCTAATATTATCCAAGTACTATTCATTAAGTTTTTCGATTAGTTTTTTAAGTTTCTTATCTAAGGTTATCACTTTCTCAGTGGTTTCATCATCCTTGTGTTTCCCGTTATCATCCAACCATTTTTTGATTGCCTCTAAGGATTTCTTGGATTGGTGATATGCAACAAAGGCATTGTACTTCTGTTCATTCTCTGTAGTACAAGGTAGGATTATTGCATTACCTTTCCCATCTAATCGAGTAAATTGACCCTCTAGATTTGTTGTTCTAGTAATTATTACCTTATTAGATAATATTGCAGTACCATTCTTTTTATCGATAGATACTACGTTTGCCTTTTCCATTAGGGTTTTGTCTTGGTAAATTACCGAGTTACCCTCTTTGAGTTTTATTACTTCTTTTTTCATATAAATAATGTATTTATTTCGTTATACAAATATACTATTTTATTTTTAAATATCAATCATTATTAAATAAATTCTGCAAATCTTCTGAGGTTATTCCATGCTGACGATAGTAGTCGTATTCCCAAGGATTGAGAGGTTTGCAATTGACTGGGTATTCGTCTCTTAATTCGAAAGGCAAATAGCCAAGAAATTCTATACTGTTGAAATACTGTATCTTACCGTCAGTAAATAAGAAATATTTCAAGGGTCTATCGATTGCCTTACCGAAATTACTTCCTATTAATCTGATATCCTTGTTGGCAATGTAAACATGATACTTATCAGTTATCAAATATACCTGGGTATTCCAGGGTTTCTTCGATTCATCTAAGGTTTTCCTAAACCAATCAACCATAATCTGTTGTTTCTTTCCTATATCCATAATTAAATTATTTATTCATTGATAAATAGAACTCGATATACCTACCTAAGAAAGGCTACAAGCAATACTTTACCATCTTTAATGTAAACTCTAAGAATTTATATTATGGATAAACTTACTAACGAATTAATTGCCAAGGTTGCAAACAAGTTAAACCTTGAACCAGCTCTGTTAAAGACAGTAACTGTAGTAGAATGTGGTAATCGAGACGGATTTTTACCCTCTGGTAGACCTCAAATTCTCTTCGAGGGTCATGTAATGTGGAAATATTTGAAGATAAAACTCGATGGAGAAGGTAAAAGAACCTATTTATACGATCTAGCCAAGAGAAATCCATCCTTAGTTTATCAAAAATGGACCAAAGAATTCTACTTAGGAGGTGAAGGAGAGTGGAAAAGACTCGAAGCAGCTCGTAAAATTGATGAAAACTGTGCTAATTTAGCTACTTCTTGGGGATTGGGACAGATTATGGGCTTCAATTATCAGCTTTGTGGATGTCAATCAGTGGATGAAATGATCCAAAAGATGTCTGAATCTCATGAAATGCAGCTAGAATTGATGTATCATTTCCTCTATAACTCTGGTTTAGTGAAGCATTTGAAGGCAAAAGACTGGGATGCCTTCGCTAAAGGATATAATGGTCCTGGTTACAAAGATAATAACTACGACCAAAAGCTAAGAAATACCTACGAAAACTTCAAAGATAAGCTATGAAAAGATGTCATTTTAACAGTTGGGTAGCAAAGACCTTCCTTTTCCCAAGTTACAAAGCCATTACTCTGTTGTACAATTCATTCTTCAAGTATAGAAGAAATGAATGTTACCCTGAAGATATAAACCATGAATGTATTCATCAAATACAGCAGATTGAATGTAGTATAATTGGTTTAATACTGGGTATAATACTCTGGTTATCCTTTGATATATCACTTTGGTGGGTACTAGCATTGACTTTTGGTTTCTTTTATCTCTGGTATGGAATTGAGTACTTAATCATCCTTTGTTTTGCTAAATGGGATAAGCAGAATGAAAGGTATCATGATGTAAGTTTTGAGGAAGAAGCTCATAATAATGATAAAGATCTGGATTATTTAGAAGACCGTAAGCCATTTGCTTGGTTCAAATACATAAAATTGAGAAGTTACAAGAAATGAAAGACTTAAAAGTACTGGGAGTATGTGGAGGGCAAGGAGCCCTCCTATTCCCTTTTAAAGATAAACTCATTGGAAATATTGAACCTAGAGGAGTATTCCATACTAGTAGAGAAGAGCAGTGGAAAGCTAATTTTAAAGATATACCTTTCTTAAAAGGGTATGAATTACCTGAAGATTGGCATCCAGATATCATTCTATCTAGCCCTGATTGTGGTAGTTGCTCAGTAATGAGATTATCTAAATCTAAGGCTCTTGGAGACCCTAAAAGTAATAAAAGTATACAACTAGTATTCCAAGCAATTCAATATTACGAACCCGTTCTCTTTCTTATAGAAAACCTACCAAGATTGCTATCTCTCATTTCTAAAGAAATGTTAACGGACTTCTTTAAGAACTATAAACTTATTTTTCACGAAAGAAGCGTTTCTGACTTCGGAAACTCCCAAGTATCAAGAAAAAGATTAGTAATTATCGGAGTTCATTTAGACAAGGGAAAAGAGTATTTGGATTCTTTTAATGAAGTATTCCAAGTAAATATTCCAAAACTTACTAGAGATTTACTAGTACAAGCCCCACAGGAAGCTTTAATTCCATTCTCTGATAAAGTTTTAGCCATGTATGATTATCGGAAATTACCTGAAAAGAAAAATCTTACAGTCAGACAAGTAAGACAACTTTGGACTCATGATTTCAAAGATGAAAAGAAATGGCCAATCAAAACTGCTAAGATGAGTACTCTCCCGGGAGTATATCGATTAGAAGATGATAAACCACCCTTAACACTTAGACCTTCTGATAGGCAATTTAGACCAGATGGGTATCCTTTGGGTATTTATGATTTCAAGGCAATTATGGGATTCCCTGAAAATTACCGAGTATTTATTCGGGGATTTGCTACTTGGGATCCCAAGACTTATCACTACTGGTTAAATAAAGCCAGGTATACCTTGAGCAAAGGGTCAGTATGTGAAATAGGATTATGGTTTAAGAAATGCCTTAATTTCAAGTGAATCCCCCCTATATAATCTAATAGGCTTTTAAAGGGTATTGGAATAAGGAATATTGGAATAAGGAATACTGATATAAGAATCAATCAGGAAAAGGGATTGTTAAGGGAAAAACAAAGCCAGTTTCGTAACTGATTGAATTTGAATTAGTTGGCTTATGCCAGACTTGGCAAATGAATGCCAAGCACCTGATATAGAGTGAGTTGACTATTATGAATTGAAACCGAAAAACTCAAGTAACAATGAACAAAGAAATTTTATACAGAACAGAGATATTACCGAAAAATCTGAAGAGTATGTTTAATCTCTTGGCAACTTTTTATAATCGAATTGTAAAGAGTCACAAGGGAAAAATCAGAATGAGTATTACTCAAGATTCAAAAGGAATCGATATTCGATTTAGAATTCCGACTACTGACTTCAGTAATAATTTCAAAGTAATTTTGGGAGTAATAATTGATAGATACAAAACAAAAGATGCCTATCTCAGATCAAAAGATGAAAAAGCTTAAGATTGCCATGGTAGTCCTTTTACTAGGATTTACTATTTACCTTTGCTTCAGGAATTACAAACTGAATCAACAACTCAGTATGTTACCTGATAAAGAGATCATTCAACATACTGATACAATTTATTTGAGGAAAGATTTCCTGCCAATTTCCTACGATAATTTACTTAACCCAAGTAGAATCCTTCTTTACAATTATCAGAATTGGGATAAGCCTATTCATACCGCTAATAATCCTGATTCTATAATCTCAGAGAAGGATTCTCTTGTTCAATTAGTAATCGATAAGAATCAACTTACATTGAGTTTCCTTAATCAAAACTCGGGAATTTATTCTAGTAGGTTATTCAATATCGACACTAATAACTACAAGTATTCTTGGTATAACGGAAAACTTACCACACAAGAAATTAAATCTAGAATAAGATTAGTTCCTTATGTTTATGGTAAGTACCGACCCTTTAACAATCTATGGGATTTGGGAACAGGAATTTCAATCGAGACTAAGAGATTTAATTACAAACTGGGGATAAACAGTTTTTATTACCCAAGATATTTCTCAGGTATCAAAACTGATTTAGAACTGGTAGTAACTTATAAATTTTAGATTTTATGGCAAAGAAGATACAGGAAACACCCACTAACCTTACAAGAGAAGAATTATCTAATCTATCTAGGGTTACAACGGATGTTTTCTTTTTCAGTCTTTTTTGTTATGTGATACATCCAGTGAGAGGAAAGGTTCGATTTGAATTATATCCGTATCAAAAAGCCGTACTATACCAATTTATACTCCAGAGATTCAATATCTTGTTAAAGTTCAGGCAAGCGGGTATTACAGAACTTATATCTATGTACTGCTTATGGCTGGCATCATATCATCCTAATAAGAAGATAAACATTATCTCCATTAAGGATACAACAGCTAAGAAGGTACTTAAGAAGATTAAGTTCATGTATAAGAATCTTCCATGGTATATGCAAACCCCGATCATTAACGGAAGAACTGGGGAATTTGGTTCTGCCTCTATGATTGAATTCGATAATGGTTCATTCATAGAATCCATCCCAACATCTTCAGAAGCAGGTCGTTCAGAATCTCTTTCTCTTCTGGTAATTGATGAGGCTGCAATCGTTCGGTGGGCTTCAGCTATTTGGGCAGCTGCCTTCCCTACGCTTTCCACCGGAGGTTCAGCCATCATCAATTCTACTCCATACGGTATGGGTAATTTTTACCATTCAACATGGGTAGATGCTATAGCTGGAGGTAATCCTTTCAATGCTATTCGATTATATTGGCAGATGCACCCAGAACGGGATCAATCTTGGTATGACCAGATGGCTTCTGCATTGGGTCCAAAAAGAACTGCACAAGAAATCGATGGAGACTTTCTTTCTTCAGGTAATACAGTATTTGATATGGCAGATATCAAGGCTATCGAAGATTGCTTAAGTGATTATCCAGTTTTAAAATATCGTTTCAATCGTCAGTATAGACAATTCAACGAACCAGATCCAAATAAACAGTACTTTATCGGTGCAGACGTTGCAACAGGTAGAGGCTCAGACTATTCTTCTTTCACTTGTATGGACAAGCTGGGAGAAGAACAAGTTGTGTATAAGGGAAGAATGGCAGTAGATAAATATGCTAGGTTACTGGGAGATACTGGGCAATTATTTAATTTTGCTGTTGTAGCTCCAGAATCTAACGACGTTGGGTTAGCAGTAACTTCTGCTCTTCAGTCAGAAGGATATCCTAACCTATATTACTATCAAAAGCTTCTGAAAAAGAAAGGTAAGTCCAGACCAGAGGTTGATAAATCTCCGGGTTGGTTAACTACCCAAAAGAATCGTTCAGTAATTATAGAGGGTCTAGAACAAGATATTCGAGAAGAGAATATTATTGTGAAGGATCCTTTCTTTGTTCAAGAAGCTCCTACCTTTATATATGATGGTTTGGGTAGACCTGTAGCCATGGGTAAACACCGAAATAATACTTCTGCTGTAGATGTGGATTTGGAAGGAGATGTTTATTCTGATGATGATATATTTGGTAAAGCAATTTGTAATCACATACGAAAAGGAAAAACTAATGTAATAATACAACCGAAATGAAAATTCTTAAGTTTTTTGGATTCGATAGAAGGAATCGATCTCCAATACAAGAAAACAAGGCTAATCCTCCAAGTAAAAAAGAGGAGGTACCTATTTCACCCGGTAGAGTATCGGAACCGGATGATGACCCAGGTAACTTCATTCATACATTGAAAGGCTTAACTCAGATGGTTACGCCTTCTTTTCGTGTTGAAGTGATTCAGCTTTTAAGGGATTTATATAAAGTGAATCCAGATGTTAACATAGCTTTACAGGATATGTTTAAGCTTGCTAATACTGGTCACAACATAACCTTCCCTAATAATACCGATAAAGAGGCTGATAAGATGAGAGATCATCTTTCTAAGGTATCCTCTAAATGGTCTAACTATACTGCCGGTATGGATGGTTTGGTAAACAAGATGATAGTTCAATTGATGATTAGTGGAGCTATCTCAGTAGAAGCTGTACCAAATGAAAAGCTTGAGGGTTTAGCTACTATATTATTCCTCAAACCAGACAGGATAGTATTCAAAAGGGAGAATAACGGAGTTTATAGCCCATATCAGAGGAACACTCTTTGGAATGGCTCGAATAAGCAAGATTATATCAAACTTAATACAGAGACCTACTGTTATGTTGGTATGTATAATGATACTGATGAACCTTACGGAATACCTCCTTTTATGGCATCTTTGGATTCATTAAAGGGTCAGCATGATATGAAAACTAACTTTAAACATATCATGGAAATCTGTGGTATGGTTGGTTTTCTAGAGGCTTTGATGGAAAAACCACAACAGAAACCTAATGAAAATGTAGAAGCTTACACTAGAAGATTAAATAGGGAGCTAATACGTTTGAAACAGAATGTAAGGGAAGGTATGAAGGATGGAGTAGTAACTGGTTACATTGATGACCACCAGTTTAAACTTAACTCTACCTCAAAAGAGATGAGCAATATTGATAAACCCTGGAATATGAACCAGCAATCAGTTGCTAATGGTTTGGGAGTAAATGGCAACCTAATTGGAGTACAAGCTTCCATTGGAGAAGGAGCAACTGGTATTATGCTTTCTAAGCTTATAAGTCAGCTAAAGAATATCCAAATGATAGTTTCTTATGTTCTTAAGTTTATTTATGAACTAGAACTACGTCTGGCTGGCTTTGATTGCAAGGGAATATCCATTACTTGGGGATCATCCACTATCTCTGATGAGGTTAAAATCCAACAGGGTAGACAGTATAAGATTCAGAACCTTGATTTACTTTACAAGGCAGGTATCATTTCTCAATATCAATATGCTTGGGAAATGGGTTATGATTCTCCTTCAGAAGAAGAACCAAGAGTTTCATTGGAAGACCAATTTGCTAAGGGAGGTAATTCAGACCCACAAGAGGGTACTAAGAAGAAACAGAGACAGGATGATAAGAATCAATCCGCTCGTAGATCAAGAGATAAAAATAACCCGGCTCCTTCACGAGGAGATCAAAATACTAAATCAAGATGAGTAAACCGATTACTAAAAAGAACAGAGAACATTTGGATTCTCTAGTGATAGGTAGTGGTCATACTATAATGGCTGGGTATATCCCAACATCCATAGAACCACAAACCTTCTCGGAGAATTTTTATAAATGGGCTCAAACTTCTAAGGAGTCAGTCAGTCAATTTGGTTTTTGGGGAGGAGAAATAGATTATAATACCTATTATCCTGACTTGAAGCCAGAAGAACTTACTCCCAAAGATGAGGAGTTTATTGAACCAATGTTCAGATTATTATCTGCAACTATTGTGTCTAAGAACTGGAATCCTACCGATTTTGGTCAAAATGGAGTATTAAAAGCTTCTATGAGAATGCTCTTAGGACAAACAGTAAACTGTGACCATGAGACTAATATTGGTAATGCTATTGGAGCTGTATCACAAGTTATCTGGCAAGATGAATACAAGGATGGTTCTTTTGTTATTCCTGCAGGTATTAATGGTATATTAAAGATTGATGGTAAAGCAAATCCGAGAATTGCTAGAGGCATTCTTATGGATCCCCCATCTATCCATTCTAATTCAGTAACAGTACAGTTTAAGTGGGATAAGTCTCACCCAAATATGGAAGATAACGAATTCTACCAGAAACTGGGTACTTACGATTCTAAGGGAGTTATGGTACGAAGAATCGTTACTGAAGTAGTAAGATACTTAGAAACTTCTTTGGTATCTCATGGAGCTGATGCTTTTGCTCAGAAGATTGGGGATGATGGTAAAATCATTAATCCCAATTTTGCCAAGAGAACTTGGGCTTCATACGAAGAATATAGGGATGATAAGTCTAAACAGTATTTCTTCTATGATACGAAAACTGATCTAGCTTTGTTCAGTGAAAATAACGATACTTCCCAATCTTATGATGATAACCAAGGAAATCAAAATCCTAATAATAAAGATATGAATGAACTACAAAAATTTTTAGAAAGAATCTTTGGTAAAGATTGCCTTACTCTTGCCGAAGGTACAGAGATGAACGAGGAAACTGCATTTGCAGCCATTCAGGAATTGGTTAATTCTCGTAACACTCTTCAGACTACTGTGGATAACTTAACTACAGAAAAAACTTCTCTTACAGAACAGGTTACTAATCTGAATGCAGAAGTTGCAAATCTGAAAGAAATGGCTCAGGTAGGTAAAAACCACATTGCATCTCTCCGTGAAAATGCTGTTGCAACCTATAAAAAACTTATGGGTGACAAAGCTGATGAAACTATCGTTACAATGTTGAATGCCGAAACTACCGGCATGGTAACTTTGATCTCTCTTACTAAAGATTACCAAGCTCGATTGGAAGAAAAATTCCCAATGACCTGTGCTAAATGCGGTTCTCACGATGTAAGCCGTGCTTCTTCTGCAGCTGAGCCAGAAGATAAATCTGATAACAAAGCTACTGCTCAGAATTCCGAAAAGAGTACTGAAGAGATTCTGAAAGGTATCTATTCAAACAAATTAAAATAATCTCTAAAATAAGAAGAATATGAATACACATCCTACTACTAAGCTGGTAAATCAGGATCAACCGATGACCCTGTTTGGTGAAAAAACTCCCAGAGCGGTGATCTATAAGAGCGAATCTCACAAGTTGCATCAGGCTTTCTGTGTAAAAGAAAACAAAGTTATTCATCAGGGTATGCCGGTAGCTTTGGATACCGATGGTAATATCGAACCCTATATCCCGGGTGGAGATGGCAGCCAGGTTTATCTGGGTATAGCTGTAACTGACAACATTAACCCTGCTTATCAGGCTCAAAGAGATTTCCCCGTAGAAGTAACTGTAGCTGTAGAAGCTTTCATGGTTGTAAACTGGGTAGCTAAAGAGGCTATGGAATGTGGTTATGTAAAACCCACAGATACCCTGTTGATTGGCCGTTTCATCACTGCTGAAACTTCAGACGATGAAACAAAATTCATTAGCATCGTACCGGCTGATGAAGCTAATGATATTATTCAAGTATTGGTACGCTAATCATTAACTGAACATTAAAAGAACAATGAATACAGAATTTGCACAATTGAAAATGGAAGACCTTAGAAAGGAACTTCCAGAAATGGTAAGAAGTTTGGAAGCATACCGTCAGGGTTCCAACAACACATTGCCTATTGAAGTTACTCTGGAAGAACTGGTACAGGGTAAATATGGTGTATCACAGGATGCCTTCTTTGAAAAGTTGGGCATTAATCCTAAGATTGATACAATGCAGAACATCTTCACTATGCCGCAACAGAATATCCGTTGGATTGTACCGGAAATCATCCGTGCTGCTATTACAACTGGTATGCGCCAGGCACCTTTCTATCCGAACATCATTGCTTCAGACCAATCAATCAATGGTTTGCAGGTAACTATGCCGATGGTAAATATGTCGGATGCTGCTCCCTCTAAGGTAAATGAAGCAGAAACAATTCCTTTGGGAGATGTAAGCTTCGGACAGAAATCAGTTTCTCTGTTCAAAATCGGTAAAGGATTTAAACTTACTGACGAAGTTAAAAACTACGTTTCAATCGATGTATTGGGAATCTATCTCCGTGACTTTGGTATTCAGTTGGGTTATGCTATGGATACTTTGGCAATGGATGTTTTGATGAACGGTAACAAAGCTGATGGTTCTGAATCTGCTCCGGTTATTGGTGTATATGAAACAACCAACGGTATTACTTATAAAGACTTGTTGCATATCTGGGTTCGTGCTGCTCGTATGGGCCGTAACTTTACTACTATGATTGGTGGTGAAGACCAGGCTATCGAGATGTTGAACTTGCCTGAATTTAAAGAACGTCACTCAGGAACTACAGAAGCTACACTGAATATCAAGTCTCCGGTTCCCAACAAGGCTGACTTCTATATTCACCCGGGAACTCCTGACCAGCAGTTGTTGATGGTAGATACCAGTGCTGCCTTGATTAAGCTTACTGCTAAACAGTTGATGCTTGAATCAGAAAGAATCGTATCTAATCAGACTGAAGCTGTATATGCTTCTCTGACTACGGGTTTCTCTAAGATGTACCAGGATGCTGTTCTTCTGTTGGCAGCTAACAAGAAATTCTCTGAAGCTGGATTCCCGAGCTTCATGAATATTGACCCATACCTATTGGTTAACTTAGAATAATATCCGGGATTTCTTCATTGTATTTTTGTCTAATTTCTCCCCGAACAGTTTCAATCCATTCTGTTCGGGGTTTTATATTAATATTATAACCTAAAAATAAAAGATTATGGCTACTACTTATATTGTAACAGTTGGAACTAATGCTTACAGTTTTAACGACCAGGTAACAGGTATTTCAATTGCAAAAGGCGAAGAGAGAGAACTTACTGCCCGTCAGTACAGAACAAAACGTATTCAGAAAGCTTTAGTTTCTGGCCACTTGGTTTTAGTTCCGGATAAGAACAAAACTGCCAAGTATACTGCTGAGGATATCGAAAAGCTTGACAAGAAGCTAGCTGCTCAGTTTGCAAAGGGTATGGAAATCAGTAAGATTGCCAAAGCTTATTCACTTGAAGAAGCTAAGCTGATTGCTAAGAAACATGAAATCGAAGCTGATCCGAAAGATACCGTAGAAGATATCCTTGAAGTTTTACTTGAAGATTTCGAAGAAAACAAAGAATAAACAAATCCGAATATAAATGAAAAAGAATCTAGACTTCACATATGTAACATCAGGTCTGGAAGTTTCATTTAGAGTATTAACCAAAGTCCCGGCCAAATCCATTTTTGACTGGGACTTTGGCGATGATAAGGGAGAGGTTTTCAATGGTGGAAGACATCAATCTTACTCTTATGAGAAGTCTGGATTTTATGATGTAACCTTACATGTCACTAATTCTGATGGATTAGATTTGACTTGTACTCGAACCGTAGTTGTATGTAATTATGGGCATACTACTCTTCAGGATACCATCTACAATTTAATAGATAGGTATATTCCCAAAGAATTGCATGAGAGTATGACCATAGAAGATAAAACTGCATACATAACTAAATGGCAATTATATATCTTCCCACTAGTAAACCATGTTATACCACCAGATAAATATAATGATGAATTATGGTATGAGGGACTAGAAAACCAATTAATTATGGAATTGGCAGTATGGGATTATCTCAATATACAAATACAAAATATACTGTTGGTTGCAGGAAATAGTTTTAGAGAAATTATCTCCACTGAATCTCATGGACCAGACCAAGATGGTGATTCACCTGGAGAACATGCTAGAGGAGATAGGATAAAACAAATTACTACGGGTCCTACTGAGGTACAGTATTATGATAAGATATCCGAAAGTATATCTAGCTTATGGAGTACTTATTCAAAGATGATTCAACCTGGAGGGTATATGGATGAACTAAGAAAGAATCTATGTATGCTGGCATCTAGGTTAGAGATATACTTACCATTCTGTGATCAAATTGAACGGTTAGTAGTACCAAAAGTAGTAAATCATCGAAAACCAACTCCTTTGGGAGGACCTAATCCAACAGCCCCTCTCAATAAAGCAAGTAAACCTTCATTAACCATAATAGATAAGAAATCATGACAAAAGAACCTTGGAGAATGGTTAAGAACCATTCTTGGAATAGGTATAAAAAGATTATCACTGATTTCTTAGACTGGGATGCTGGAAGACAAACAATTACTTGGGCTAAACACGTTAATCAATATCTAAATCATGCTGAGGATGATAGCCCAAGATATTATAATATTCCCATAGAAGCTTTATGCTACTACAATGCTTTTAGGAATTGGCCTATTAATAAGGCTACTGTTTCTGGAGAATTAGATGATGAGAACCTTTCTATACTTATTTCAAAGAATTACATAGAACAAATCGGATATCTCAATCAGGAAGGTTATTGGAACTTTAACTGGTCTGAGGATAGATTTGTTATCAATGGGATAGTATATAAGCCTTCTGGAGATACTCAAGTATCTCAGGCTAAAGATGAAGCTTTGGTATTCTTGGTAATCCTCAAAAGGGATAGAGATACTAAAATCAAATTCGTAGAACAAAATCCATAAAGATATGAAAATGTTAATGTTACGTTTCACCAAGCTTAACAATGTAGAAGGCGATTGGTGGGACAGTAATCTTATAATCTTGAATGGACCTTCTGGAGTTCACATAGAAATGCCTGGTACTGGTAATTCGGCTACTACCATGCAATCTATGACTGGTATGAAGTTCGTATCAAATTACCAAGATTACTTTGGAGAGGTATGGGATAAAGATATACCTCATATAGGCTTTGGCCAAGTTATTAAGTTCAGAGTTAGGAAATTACCCGATTATGCCGTAGTAGTTGGGGATATAGAGGATGGAGGAGATGTTGACCCAGATAATCCAGATGATATCCCAAATGCTTTTGCTGGTAAAGAAAAAGAATACTTCCGTGGTAATAACTCAGAACTGTTATTGGGAAAGAATAAAGTAACACCTTAAAATATATACATATGTACGTTAGTAAATACTACACTTGCGAAGAGATTGACCAACGGCTATTACAGGGTTATTATGATGACTCTTTGGCTCATGGTTTTGTTGGAACTCTTAAAGAGTTCTGGGCATTCTTCTTATCAATTGCAAACAAGGTAGATAAGAAAGAAGGTTGGGATTTGTCAGAAAATAACTTCTCTGATGAATTGCTAGAAAAACTGAATGGAATTGAGGAACATGCTAACTACGTTACTAAAGTTTCTCAACTAGAAAACGATTTGAAATATCAGACTCAAGAACAAGTTGAGAAATATATACATGACTTAGTAGATGGTGCTGATGATGCTTTGGATACATTAAAGGAATTGGCTGAAGCATTAAACAATGACCCGAACTTTGCTACCAATATCACTAACCGATTAACTGAATTACGTACTCAATTAGAAGCTGAGGTAACTAGAGCTAAGAACCGTGAAAACGAATTAGCTTCTCAGATTAAGATTGTGAACGATAACTTGGTTAACTCGGTTAATACGTTGAATGCAACTATCATTAAAGTAGTACAAGATATTACTAGGATGATAGAAGCAATCAATGCTCGTATTCAAAAGGTAGAAGACCGGGTTGGTGATTTGGAAGTAGAAACTGACAATAACTTAACTGAAGCTAAAGAATATGCTAAGGAATTGGTAGATAAGGAAGCTGCTGAACGTAGAGCTGCTGATGAGAAACTGACCGAGGCTGTTCATCAAGTACAGTTAGACCATACTAGGGATATTGCCGACTTAAATAATAAGATTCTAACCGAGGCTTCAGAAAGAGCAAATGCAGATGTAGCATTAGAATCTAAACTGAACACCGAAATCAGTGATCGTAAAACTGCAGACCAAGAACTTGAATCCAAGATTAATGCTGAAGCTGCAGCTCGTACTGCTCAGGATGAAGTATTACACCAACAGATTGTAAAGGAAACTTCTGACCGTCAGAATGCAGATAATGGTTTACAGCAGAACATTACTCAAGAAGCTCAGAACCGTCAGAATGCAGATACTGTACTTCAGAACAATATTGATAACGAGAAAGAAACTCGAATTGCTCAAGATGAAATCCTTGACCATAAGATTGAGGATTTGAAAACTCAGGCCGGTACAGATAAAACCGAATTGCTTGAAAAACTAGAGCAAGAAAAACAAGAACGTATTGCTGCCGATAAAGACTTAGATAATCGTAAGGTAGATAAAAGAGAAGGCTATTCTCTTACTAAAAACGACTTTACCGATATTCTCAAGGCTAAATTGGATGGCATTGAAGAACATGCTAATTATATCACAAAAGTATCTCAGCTTATCAATGATGCTGGTTATCAAACTGAAGCAGATCTTCAGGCAGCTATTGAAAAGATTATTGGGGAAGCTCCAGAGGTTCTTGATACTTTGAAGGAGATTGCAGATGCTTTGGGTAATGACCCAAACTTTGCAACTACAATTACCAAGAAATTGGCAGCTATTACCGAACAGTTGAATCAAGAAATTACTAATCGTACAGAGGCTGATGCCCAGGTACAGGCTAATGTAGATAAGGAAGTTACTGAACGTAAAGAAGCCGATACCGCTCTTGAAGCTAAACTAAAAGAATATGTTGATAACGAGGTAGATAAAATTACTGGTAACACTGATGGTATTCAAGCTAGTCTGAATAAGGAAATCCAAGACAGAAAAGATGCCGATGCTGCATTACAAGCTGCTATCACTAAGGAAGAAACGGATCGTAAGGCTGCTGATGCTGCATTAGATACTCGAGTAACTGCTAATGCTACCAAGATACAAGAATTGGCTTTATCTATTCAGGATGCGGTAAATACCGTTAAAAATGAACTTCAGGCTAAGATAGATGCTTTGCAAACAGAAGTAAATGCTAACAAGGCAAATATCCAACGTAATACTGACAGATTAAATGACCAGATTACTAAGGAAGCTGAAGATTATGCTGAATTAAAAGGCATGGTTAATGCAGAAGCTGAAGCAAGAGCCAATGCTGATACTAATCTTAAGTCTCAGGTAGATAAGGTAAATATCGACTTGAACACTGAGGTTTCAAAGAGAGAAGCTGGTGATACTGTTTTACAGCAGAATATCGATAAGGAGATCTCTGATAGAACTTCAGCAGATACTTTATTAGATAATAAGTTCACTGGCTTAATGAATACTGAATCTGCTGCCCGGGCAAATGAAGATGAGAAAATCAATGCTCGAATCGACCAGGAGATTAAAGATCGTAAGGCAGGTGATGATGCTTTAAGCACCAGAATAGATAGCCTCAATAGTGGAGTAACCGGTTCTTTAGATGAGCTCAGGGAGAAAGTAACTAATAACACTACTGCTATTCAAACCGAAGTAGAAAGAGCTAAGGCTGCTGAACAAGCTCTTAAGGATTCTCTGACTACAGCTATGGAAAATCACAAAGATGATTTGGTAGCTATATCTAAAGATATCAATGATGAGGCTCAAAGTAGACTACAAGAAGATACCAAGCTTCAGAATAATATTGATACTGAAACCCTTAATCGTACTCAGGCAGACACTCTGTTAGAGAATAAGATTACTCAGGAAGTATCAGATAGAGTTCAGGCTGTTGAAAACTTGAATGACCGAAAGGTTGATAAAGTAGATGGCAAAGAGCTTTCTTCAAATGACTTTACCGACTTATTAAAAGCTAAGTTAGATAATATCCAGGAATTTGCTAACTACATTACTAAGGTATCTCAGTTGGAAAACGATTCTAACTATCAGAATGCCGAACAAGTAGAAGCTGCAATCCAAAAGGTTATTGGTTCTGCTCCTGGAGTATTAGATACACTAGAAGAGATTGCAAAAGCATTGGGAGATGATCCTAACTTTGCAACTACAATTACTAATAAGCTGACTGAACTTAAAGGTATTATAGATAAGGAAATCTCCGATAGAACTGCAGCTGATGAACAAGTTACTCAGAAGTTTACTGAATTAAGTACTACTCTTAATGCTACAGTAAGTGAACTGAGAACTTTCGTAACAGAAACTCGTTCTGAATTATTAACAAAGGCTCAGGCTCAGGATGAATTAATTGCTAAGAATACTGCTAATATTCAACGTAATCTAGAATTAATTCAGGGATTACAAAGTAATCAGAATACTGGTTATCTTGAAATCAAGGAACTATTGAATACGGAAATTGAGGCTAGAAAGGCTGAGGATATTCGTATTGAAGCTAAAGTAGACAAGAATACTCAGGACCTTACTACAGAACGTAATGAGCGTATTGCTGCCGATAAAGTTCTCCAGGATAATATTGATGCTGAAGAAGCTGCAAGAATTGCTGCTGATAATGCTCTGGGTAAACGTATAGATAAAGAAATCGAGGATAGAAAAGCAGCTGATACCGCTCTTGAGAATAAATTTAATGGTATCACTAATGGTTTAGATGAACGTCTTCAGAAAGAAGAAGCAACTTCAAATGCTTTACCCTTAACTATGGTTACGGAAATTGATCCGAACTTGGTTATCAACGGTACTTCTGCTGAAGTAAACTTTAAGAGTTCTGTAAAAGGAGAAGGTAATCTCTATGGAGAACCTATGCCTCGTAAGTTTGCTATCCCTGCTTCTACAGATGCTAAAGCAGGTCTTCAGTCAGCAGCTGATAAGAAGAGATGGAATTCTATGCCTAATGATTATATCACGGGAGCTAGTTATACACCTAAGGCTAGTGTGGTTACTACTAACATAAGTAGAAGTACATATAACTCCGATGAAGGTATACAAAAATCTAATGATTTCACTGTAGATATCCCCGCTTCTACTGCTGAGAAAGCCGGTGTACAAACTGCAGCAGATAAGAAGTTATTTAACTCTATTCCTCAGACTGTAGTAGTTGGAGAAGGAGCAACTTCAGATGCTAATAAAGTTACAGTATCAGTAAACAGAAAAACTGTAAACGAAGGAATATATAAAGATGATAATACTACTTTTGATTTACCAGTAGCTTCAATTACTAAAGCTGGTACTATGACGGCTGCTGATAAGGTTAAGTTGGATGAAACTTTACCCCAGCAGATTGCTAAGGAAATCCAAGATAGAAAAGATGCAATTGAAGCCTTGAAGAATTCTTCCGAAGCTTCCCTTGCTCAAGAAATCGAGGATAGAAAAGCAGCTGACCAGGCATTAGACACCAAATTTACTCAGGCTATCAAAGAAGAGGCAGATGCTCGTGCTGAATACGACCAGGTTCAGATGCAAAAGATTCAGGAAGAAGAAGAAGCCAGAGCTGCTGCAGATACTGCTCTTGAGAATAAGTTACAAACTAATATCAATAACTTAGAAAAGAAGCATGATGATTTCGTAGCAACTAAGGGTAAGGCTAATGGATTTGCTTCTTTGGATGGTAATGGCTTAGTACCTTCTAGTCAATTGCCTTCTTATGTTGATGATGTTATCGAAGTTTATGCTACTTATGATGTCAGTGAAACTGGAAAGCTGAGCAATATTAAATTATATTCTGACCCAGATCATGCTAATCCTATTACTGGAGAATCAGGTAAGATATATTTGAATATTACCCAGGATGAACCCTCTTATCAATTCCGTTGGTCAGGTACTCAGTTTGTAGATAGTAATACTTCTTCACTGATACTTGGAGAAGTTACTGGTACTGCTTATGATGGAGGTAAGGGTAAAGCTTTAGCTGATTGGAGAAAATCTCTGAGTGATAATCTAAGGTTTTATTCTCATATTAAGGATAACAGAGCTTGGACTAGAAATGCTACTGAAGTTATATTAAATTTCGATTGTTCAGATTTTGGTGATACTGCAGTTGTAGATACTTATAATCAACCTATCCCAGCTGCTACCAAAGACTTAGCAGGTGTACAAACTGCAGCAGATAAGAAACTGTTTGATTCTATCCCGGGTACTATTATAATTTCTGGTAAAGGAGTAGTTCAGAATACGGATAAAGTTTGGGTACAGATTAGTAAATCTACTAAAGCTGATGGAGTATATGGTGAAGCTACTACACAGACATTAGAAATTTTAGCTGCTAATGCTAATCGAGCTGGAGTATTGACTCAGGAGATGTTCAATAAACTTAACTCTGGTCTGAATGGAGATATTACCAATGCTTTGAATGAAGCTAAGGCTTATACTGATGCTGCTAAAACTGCATTAGAGAAATTAATCCAAGATTCTGACAAAGTAATCAAGGAAAGCTTAGATGCTCATATTGGTAATAAGAGTAATCCTCACAATGTAACCAAGGCTCAGGTAGGTTTAGGTAATGTACAGAACTTAGCTCCTGCAGATATGCCAGTATCTACTGCTCAAGCTACTGCTATTGCAGATGCTAAGGCCGCAGGTACAAAAGCTCAGACCGACTTAAATACCCATGCAAACAGAAGAGATAATCCTCATAATGTAACTAGAGCTCAATTAGGATTGGCTACTACAGACCAAGTAGTATTTGCTAAAACTACTGCAGCTTCTGGTTTCTGGAAGGAATCAGATGGTAGATTAAAATCTCAAGTAGAGAATTTGAACCATACTCTGGACCAAATCTGCAATATACCTACAGTTCACTTCAAGATGAATGGTAAATACCAAGTGGGAACTATTGCTCAGAGCTTAGAGGAAATTGAACCTCTGTTGGTATCAGAGAATACTATACCTGCTTCTCAAGTACCTAACCAATCTAGATTCGAAACTTTCGTCGGAGAAGATGGTCAGGAATATGTAAAAGTAAAAGTGGTAGAATATGAAATGCTCAGTGTCATGGCTCTCGAAGGAGTTAAGTTATTGAGAAAAGAATTCGAAGACTTTAAGAAACAATTAAACAATAAGTAATATGGCAGAAATAGCAACTTGGAGTGCTATTCTGAATAAGACCGGCCTTGGTAAGACCTCTAATGAGTGCCCTACCAAGGCTGAGTTGTTAGCACTCAATAATGGTAAGGACTCCAATGTTGACAAGGTTATTGTAATTAGTAATGCTGCTAGCTACGGTAACAATGAATGTGTCAAGTTAGAGGATATCAATGCCGAGCAATGGATTTATACATTCCAGTGGGATCCGAATGGTAATCCTTCTTTTAATGCTCCAGCTACTGGAGGTACATACCCCTTTGGTTCATATGCTTCTAATCGAGTTAAGCAAGTAAACGGTGTTAATACTACTATCTCTCAAAGTTTGGTGAATGATGTCACTAAAACTTCGGAAGGTTCTTGGTATACTACCGATTACGACGGTAATAAAGGTAGAATAGTACCCAACAATACATCTACTAATAGTAAATCAATCACTGTAACTTGGACTCAGAAGTATTCGGGTAAAACCCTACAGGCAACATTTACCCAGGCAGCAGGTAGAAAAGTTTATTCTTCATGGAGTTATAACTGTAGAGTAGATAAAACTTCTTTCAGTTACAGTGGAGGTCAATCTAATGTAACTGCTAAGAGTGCAAGTAGAACTTATACTTGGAATGGTCAAGGTAGTAGTTATACAGAATCAGAAACTGCTACCGTAAGAGTTTCTAGTCCTGCAAGTATAAGTGGTAATTCAATTACTATTCCTAGTAATTCTGGTTCTTCTAGGACTTTTACGGTTACTTTCGATTTCCCAACTGCTACGGACCAAAACATCTCAATTTCTCAGGAAGGAGGTCAAGTAACCTATGTAGATCACCTATCTATAGACCCAACTACTAAAAATGTACCTGGAACTGGTTCAGAATTTAGTTTGACAGTAAATGCCAATTATGATAAATATATAAACGGAACTTATGTAGAAAATGTTAGTTCTACTTATACTTCGGCTGAAGTAGTTGAGGGAACTTCATCTGATATTACCATCTCTGGTAAAACTTCTAGTGGATGTAGTATTAGTGTAGCACCAAACCCTAACTCATCACCTAGAACTTTTAAGATTAAGTTTACTTACGATACGGCAACTCCTGTATATTTAACCATTACACAGAATTCGGCTGAGGTAACTTATCCTAGTAGCGGTATAGTATTTGAACATAGTACTCAACAGAATAGTGGTTATAAAACTAGTACTTTATCCATAGGTACTGTTGGAGGTGAAGGAGGTAATATTTCTTTTTATATAAAAAGTTATAGGTCTAGATATGTTAACGGTTCTTTAAGTTCTACCGAAGCTATTAAACCTACTCTTATTTTGCCATCCGGAGTAACCGAAACTATTACTAATGTGAGTGGTTATTACTTTAAAGTAACTATTACCATACCTGAGCATTCAAAGCCTGCAAGCAGAACTCTTACAATCAGAGCTAATCAACCTAATGGCTTAGATAGAGAGTTAGTACAAACTGTACAACAGAGTGCTTCAACTTATGAGTTTGGTATTAGAGAAAACTCTGGGGATTCTTTGAGTACTTCTCTTACTTATTCTGGTTGGCCTGGTTCAGGTTCATCATACGATAGACCTGTAAGAGTATATTCTAGGAAGAATGGTAATCAATTCCTTAATTGGGCTTTATCTTCTAATGTGGATTGGATTACTATATCTGGTTCAGGTGCTGGGGCTACATATAAGGTAGCCACTAATAACAGTAGTTCATCTAGAACAGGAATTATTACCTTTACTCAGGGAGAATCCAATAAAACTTGTACTCTGACAATAGTTCAAGAAGC
>ENA-UOJV01000281-UOJV01000281.1-human-gut-metagenome-genome-assembly--contig:-C82-NODE-281-length-81989-cov-44.408426_pt1 | contig 81989 bp, 50 predicted proteins | sample MGYA00242356_ERZ723903 | MGnify/ENA metagenome assembly ERZ723903
CCCAGAAATGCGTTTGTGGATATCCAAACGCTATGCTAGCAAAACACGTCTACCCTCAAAACGGTGACAATCAAACCAGGCACCCGTATAAATTCGTATGTGCTCCAGAGTGAATCAGTTTAGATTCATCCAAAAATCTTGACTCGAAAAAGTGAATCAGCGCTGATTCACTTTGCCCATAAAAAGAAAAACTTCCTAAAACCCAGCCAATAGTCCCAAAGCAAATCAGTTTAGATCATGCGGGCAAACTATGGAGAAAACAATATCTTATGCGAACACAAGAAATAGTCCGAGTGCTTTTGGCATCTTGTCAAGATATAGTGCGGAGAAAACAATCAATAAAGTACCTGAGTCCCTGATGGAATGATATTAAAACAATAAAGCGTATAAAAAACGAAAAGTATAACACATAGCATGGTTCGGTATCTCTTGACAAATACGGTACGCATTATGATAATGGAAAGAGAATGATAAGCGAGAGGTACTTGCCATGAGTTTGCCGGGAAGAAACAAATATAAAGGCTGCAAATCCTTCAGCGTCCGCTTGATGGTAATGATTCTCTGCGTTTCGGTACTACCTATTTTGGTATTGCAGATGTTATCCTACACGACGATGAATAAGGTTCTGACCGATAATACGCAGATGGAATGTGAGAATAGAGCTAAGGCGGACGGTGAATCCATCCGTCTAATGACTGAGCGATATCAGATTGTGGCAGAGGAGATTAGTACCAATACAACAATTCTGACAAACATTGGATATCTTAACCTCTGGGACAGCAAGAACTACCGAATCGCGGGTACTAGGATACGAACCGAACTATATAATGCAATCAGCGCTTATGAGGATATTCTGGGTGCCTGCATTGTGACCAAGAACGGTGAGATGCTCTTTCAGGATAAAGTGTCCCACTCCAGCGTGTATGGCTTCGTGGTGCCTACAGAGAACCAACGGTACAGGCCAATCTTTCAGAGGACAATGGAAACGCATGAATTTTTGTACAACGCGACAGAATTAAGAGAAGGAGAAGATTACGGAAGTTATCGGGTTATGGTCATGTCGCAGAGTATACCGAACTACACTGGCGCCAGTAATCAGAATATTGCTATGCTGATCCTGTATATCAACGAAGTCTCAGTGGCACAGATGCTGGATGCCCGAAACGGTGATGGACAGACGGTGACATTTTTAACGGATGCGAATGGACTGGTGCTGGCAAGTTCGCAGCAGGACGCAATCGGGCAGACGCTAAATGAGAATAGCAATGGAACAGTCGGAATGAAAGATGCGCTGCGGCTGGCTGCCAAGAACCTGAAATACAGCAGTAAACTGGCTTCGGCCTGCTATACACTGGACGGCGGCCGTTTGAAAATCTATAGCGTTATGCAGGAGAGCGGCTCCGCAGAGATGAATCGGCAATCTACCATGATAACGCTGGCGCTGGCGCTTGTACTCATTGCCATCAGCGTTATGGCGGTGTGGGGCTATTCGCTTCACTTAGGACGCGATGTGGACAGTATTTTAGACACAATGGATAAGGCAAACCAAGGAGATTTGAAGGTTAGGAGTGGTGTTGCGCGAAAGGATGAATTTGGCGCCATATCGAACCACCTGAATGCAATGCTGGAGAAGATACAGCTTTTATTGCGGCGAACGGAGGAGGCAAAGGACAAACAGCGGATAGCGGAGATTCAAGCGTTGGAAGCGCAAATCAACCCACACTTTATGTTCAATACACTGGATTCTATCAACTGGATGGCCGTCGAAAATGGCCAGTTCGAGATAAGCCAGATGCTAAAATATCTGGGGGATTTGTTCCGATATTCGGTTCGCAGCAGTGAGATTATTGAAATCAAGACCGAAATCAGTCACCTGCGGCAGTATATCTACTTGCAGCAGCGGCGTTATGCCTACGGTTTCGTCTGCCGAATCAAGGTAGAAAAGGAAGTGGAAACATGTCACATCCACAAGCTCCTGCTGCAGCCGTTGGTGGAAAATGCGCTGCTCCACGGATTTGATTTCTCCGATACGGATGAAAAGGAAAACCGCATTTCCGTGGAAGTATTTTTGGAAAGGCCAGGAAGGCTGGTGCTGCAGGTTTGCGATAACGGAAAAGGAATGGATATGGAAATGATTCGGGAATTGAATGAGGAACTTCCATCGGATGTACAGCCTGGTAAGTGTATCGGTGTGCGCAATGTGATTTCCAGAATCCAAATGTATTATGGTCCGGACGGGTGGGTATCCTTCGAAAAAGCTGAACCGACGGGATTAACGGTGTCTATTCATATCCCGGTGGAGGAAGGACAAGGAATATGAAAATAGTATTGGTAGAGGATGAAGCGGCTGCACGCAACGGCATCGGCAATATGCTGCGTCAGCATACCCAGCATGAGCTTTGCGCGGTGGCAGCTAACGGCGAACAAGGATTTGCGTACATTCAGGAAATGCAACCGGAGTTAGTAATCACAGATATCCGGATGCCGAAGATGAGCGGGCTGCAGATGATGCGTTCCCTAAAAGCGGCAGGGTGCAAGGCAGAATTCATCATTTTGAGTGGTTATTCGGATTTTCAGTATGCGCAGGAAGCACTGCAGCTGGGGGCATGTGACTATATCCTAAAGCCTGTTACACCGGAGGTTCTGCGGACGAGCATTGCCCGGGTTGAGGAAAAACACTATTCGGAGGTTAGATTCACCCCAACGGCGGAATATATGCTAAATCAACTGGTAGAGGGCATGGGTGATACCGATGATATACTGCAACAGCTGGCCTGGATGCTGCGCATACCACCGGAGCGGCCCTGTGCTATGCTGCTTCTGCATTTGAATAACTGCCGCAGCAAAGATGCTTTCTATACCGGCTTTGTAGATGCAATTCATAACGAAGTGGAGGAACTCTGCCTAGAGGCGCTGCGAATCATCCCACTGGCACCGCGCGAAGGCGTGTTCTGCATTGTAGGTGACTGCGATAAGATGCCCCGACTTGAAAATATGCTGGCTAAATACTTGGTACCGGATATCCGCAGTTCCTTTGACTGCACGGCAGCATATTTGCAAATAGAAAATTTTCATGCGGTTGTAGATGGAATTGGACGCCTCAAAGAGCTTTTACTCAAAACTTCACAGGAAAACGAAGAATTCTTTTGCGAGAGTGCTGCAGCAAAATCGCCAGCTACAGGGGAATATCCCACCGCACTGGAAAATGACATCAAAAAGCACATCTTCCAGCATGACAGCGCTGCTTTCCTGGAGCAAGCGAAAAAGCTTGTTCGGGAAGTTTGGCAAAAGGATGGGAGCAGCATTGAACGCAAGGATGAGTTGATCCGATTCTTTAGCGTTGTTGGTATGCAGATGCAGGAGTTTTATGGAAATCGTACCCGAAATGTATTCAAAAATCTGAATCTGCATCGTATTTTGGACGCAGTCACCGGCAAGGAACTGCTTGATGCGAGTTTTGCGATTATTGAAGAAGTGGCACTTTTTCTGCGCGCTCATGAGACGCAGCAGAACCTCGGCAAACTGGTGGGAGAGACTGTGCGCTATATCGAAACACACTATCAGGAAACGCTGGATCAGAAAGAGATTGCTGCCCGCATGGGCGTTACACCAGAGTATCTGAGTACCCAGTTCACGAAGGAAACGGGAACATCGTTCTCTGCTTATATCCGGCAATATAGAATCCGACAGGCTAAATTTATTCTGGTCAATACGGATCGCAAGATGCAGGAGGTGGGGGTTAATGTTGGTTACGCTGATCCGGCGTACTTTAATAGGATCTTTCGCGGTGAGTGCGGCATGACGCCTACCGAGTATCGAAAAAATTTTAAGGCGGGTTCATTATGAAGAAGATAATGGCCGTAGCATCATGGATTCTGTCGGCGGGGCTTCTCCTGACAGGTTGCGGTTCGAGTGCAGAGTACGCTACACAGGAGATTGAACAGGAAACGACAATCCGCATGGCTGTACCCTATGATAATCCCTACTACGAAACAGTGCTGACTGCATTGATTGAGGATTATATGGTGGAGCATGAAAGCGTTCGGGTGGAATTGGAATTTCTGCCATATCAAAACTATGAGCGGACCATTACATCGATGGCTGCGAATGGGGAACAAGCGGATCTGATTCTAGTAGATAACGCATATATACCCATGCTGGTGCAACGCGGGATTTTGGCGGACATTGATGTGTGGCTGAACCAGACGGATCTTGCGGATAAGCTGGATGCAGATATGATTCCGAACGCATCGGACAATGACAATCTGTACGGATGTCCCTTCCTCTGCTGGACTTACGAGTTGTACTACGATGAGGATAAGATCAGCCGAGATATGGTGACCAGCCTTGCCAGTTGGCAAGAGTTGGAGAATTATGCCCGTCGCTCCCTTGCAGCTGGGCAAAAAATGTTTGCCATTGCGGCGTCTGATACGGAGGAATTATCCTATCAATTCCAAGAACTGCTGCTGAGTGAAAATGCTAATTTGTATACGCTGCGTGTAGCGGAAAGTTCTGAAACGCTGAAAGGATTAGCGGAATTGTTGAGCATTGGAGCATTTCCTATCGAATGTTTGGATTGGAATCAGACAGATTTGACCCGAAAGTTTGCGCAAGGAGCTGTTGTCACGATGCTGAATCGTTCTACCCAAGTGCCATTCCTGGAGAAAACGGATCCGGACATGAATTGGGGTGTTGTGGAGATGCCAATCCAGCAGGGAAAAAGCCACATTATGGGGATTCAGAGCATTGTCGTTGCAGCGAACGCGGATACAGCGGCCTATGACTTTTTGGAATGGCTGATGCAAAAAGAACAAGTGCGGAAGGTTGCTACAGAGTTGAACGGTGTTGCTGTCCGGACTGATGTGAGACAGGAATTGGAGGCGGAAGGGATAGGGGGCCCCGTTAGGCGTCAGAGTCTGCAATATGGCGGGAGCTTTCAATCCTGGCCGGTTATTTCGGAAACCATGCGCTCCGGAGTGAGAAATTTGTTGATGGGTAGTAGGACACCGATGGAAAGCCTGAGGGATATGCAGTATACAATTAGTCAGTACTATGTGTGGTGACGAAGATTGTAGCCGTGGTTCGTGGAAATCGAGCCACGGTATATTTTGTCTTAAAATGGACAAACTTAAACATAAAGAATACACGGAGTGTCATTAAATTTGTACAAGTTTATTAAAAAGCTCTTATTTACAGAAAAGTTCTGTCCCGGTACAATGTAGATAACATAAGGCGGACGAAAGAAACCGTCGAAAAAGACAAGAAAGCGAGGAATCCCAATGAAAAAGCGTACAATTAGCGCCCTGATGGCTGCGACTATGGTGCTCGGCAGTATGACGGCATGTGGCAGCAGCGGAGCATCCAGTGAGGCTGCTTCAACCAACAGTACTGACACGGCAGCGTCCGCTGCCGAATCTGCCACAGGTGAGAAGGAAAAAGTCAAACTAACGATTATGTTCCGCGACCCCGGCGAGGGCGAGAATGGACCGGCTTATCTGTGGCTGAAGAAAGCCGCCGACAGCTATACGAGCGATAAGTATGATGTCGAGGTCGATTTGGCGCCGATTACAGCCAGCACCGGCGACTACTACTCAAAGATTGCGCTGAACCTTTCTTCTGCAGATGCCTGTCCTGATATTATTCTGGAGGATAGTTATCAGGTGGCTGCCGATGTCAGTGCAGGTTATCTGACGAAACTGGACGATTACCTGAAAGATTTCGATGAGTGGAATAATGGCTACTTCATCGAGTCCATGAAAGCCAGCGGCCAGACTGCTGACGGCAGTTACTACACGGTGCCGATTTGTACGGATACCCGCTTACTGTTCTACAACAAGGATGTCTTTGCAGAGGCTGGCCTGCCTACTGACTGGCAACCCAAGACTTGGGATGATATCCTTGATGCAGCCCGTACGATTCGAGACAATACCAGTGATGACGTTGTACCCCTGTGGCTTTCCTCCGGTGCTGCAGAAGGCGAAGCAACTTCGATGAATTCCTACGAAATGCTGCTCTCTGGTTGTGATGATTTCCTGATGGAAGACGGAAAGTTTATCACCAGCAGCGAGAGCATTCTCGACACACTGAACTTCTTCAAGACTGTTTATGACGAAAATCTCGGCGCTCCGCTCTCTGTAATTCTGAACGGTAACGCGGCAGGTACCGGCGCTAAGGAATATTTGCCTAATGGCAAGGTTGGTATTCACCTGAACGGATGCTGGGAACCGCAGTACTACTATGCCGATGGTTCTGCTCCTTGGGCAGACTACAAAGAGAAACTGGGCGTTGCGTTGATGCCTACCAAGGACAGTAATACATATACCACGATGTCTGGTGGCTGGGGTATTGCAATCCCTGAGAATTCCTCCAATAAGGATGCAGCATTTGACTTCTTGAAGCATGCTGTGACCGATCCCGCGCTTGAGATTTACCTGGTCAAGAATGGTAACCTGTCTGTCCTGACTGACAACAGTCACTTTACAGGAGAAGGGCTGGATACCCCTTATGCAGACACCGCATTCATTGATGAAATTAATGAATCTGTTAAATATGCAAAATTCCGCCCGCAGGACGAGAATTACCCCACCGTTTCCGCAAACATCTATGCAATGGTAGAGTCCGTTGTTACGGGCACTGATCCACAGGTAGCTATGGATAAATTTGCAACGGATGTTGCAAATGCGATTGGCGAAGACCATACTGTCAGTAAGTAAATTGTAATCAGGCGGCAGTGTCCGACAACTTGCTGCGATGAGGGACGGCTGCCCATATTGCAAGCCGTCCCTCATATTTTTATTTAGCTAAAGGGAAAAAATGGGTGTAATGCCAGTTGGAAGGAGACTGCAATGATAACAGCAACGAAAAAAAAGCATAGTTTCGATTTTGTACATAGGACAATACTGATTTGGCCCGCAGTAATCTTAATGCTGATCTTTTTCATCGCGCCGATTCTGTTGACTTTTGTGTATTCCTTTACAAACTTGGCTCTGACAGGTTCAGCCGCTAAGGATGTCAAGATCATTGGGTTTGACAATTACATTAAAATGTTCAAAAACCCGGATGTTTGGCTCAGCATCAAAGCAACACTGATCTTCCTGCTGGGATCCGTCATTGGTCAACAACTGTTGGGCTTTTTCATTGCTTTCATGATGAAAAACACGCGAGTTGGATTTCGCCGTGCTGTAGGACCTTGCATTCTGGCAGGTTGGGTTATGCCGGAATTAGTCGCAGCGATGTGCTTATATGCGTTTTTTGCTGATAACGGTACCCTGAATACGCTTCTGATTGCCGTATTTGGTATAAAAAAAATAGCTTGGTTGTATAAGCATGCCATGCTCTGTGTGGTGCTTGCGAATATCTGGCATGGTACAGCTTTCTCAATGCTGATGTATCAGGCAGCACTGGACAATGTGCCCCATGATATGGAAGAAGCTGCGATTATTGATGGAGCTAACCGTTGGCAAGTGCTGCGCTACATTACTTTGCCGGTCGTCAAAGATACAATTTCGACGAGCCTGATGCTAAACACACTCTCTACCCTTGGCGTTTATACGCTGATTTATACAATGACCGGCGGCGGACCCAATATGGATACAATGACATTGCCACTATATATGTATCGCCAGGCATTTGTAGGCTATCAGTTGGGGTATGGTACAGCAATCTCGATGATTCTTCTGGTAATCGGTATTGTTTTTAGTGTGCTTTATACCCGCTTCTGTCGGGATCAAGTGTAACAAAGGGGTACAAAGATGAAACGTAGCAGATTTTTGGATCATGACCTGCCTTATATTGTGCTGGTAGTGATTGCAGTAATTTTTGTTGTCCCATTGCTGTGGGTTGTTTTGGCATCAGTGGATGCCTATCCCCAACAATCAATCAAGGTACCACAGGAATGGACACTGGAAAATTATATCGCAGTATTGACAAGCGCTAAGAACCAACTGGCTTTTTTAAACGGCCTTATCATCTCGCTGTCGCAGGCAATAATTGTGGTCGTACTTGCTGGATTGGCGGCCTATCCGCTTTCCCGCTATGAACTGAAGCACAAGAGGATGTTTATGTTCACAATCCTCTTTATGACATCTCTGCCGGTTACAGCACTTATGGTTCCAGTGTACAATTTATTCTTGAATCTGCATCTATACGATAACCGGGTGGGCGTGGTGTTATTTCAAAGCGCAGCATCCATGCCCTATGCAATCTGGATGATGAAGAATTTCATGGACTCTGTCCCGGTCGATCTGGAAGAAGCAGCCTGGGTGGATGGTGCAACAGTGTGGCAGGGCATTCGTCGAATCGTGACACCACTGATGGTGCCGGGTCTGTGCATGGTCGGTGTATATACATTCTCTGGAAGTTGGGGTAACTTCTTCGTGCCTTATATCTTACTGGGAAGTGCGTCCAAGTTTACTGCCTCAATCACGCTGTATCAGTTCTTTGGAGCTTATGGTCAGATTGCTTATGGCCAGTTGGCTGCTTACTCGGTGTTGTATATGGCCCCTTCGGTCATTCTATATACTGTGACGCAGAAGTTCATGTCCAAAGGATTTGCCATGCAGGGCGCAAGCAAGGGGTAAAGCTATGCAATATGTTGAAGAACGCATAAAGCGTCTGCTGCAGGAACTGGAAACGCGCATTTATCCAATAAAAACGCCGGTGTCAGGCATTCGTATGAAAAAGACCCGGGAGCAATACGACCCTTCTGCGGGAATCAATACAACAGATTGGGAGGTTTGTCCCCCAGAACCGCTCTGGGGCGGACATCGGGAATATTTTTGGTTCTCTATGGAAGTGGATATTCCAGAAACCTTTGCCGGGATGCCAGTGGAAATTGAAGTCCGCACTGGCCGTGAAGAGCCACGGGAAAAAGGTGAGGAATGGGGGTGGGATGCCCTAAACCCGCAGTTCACAGCTTTCGTGAATGGACGCATTGTGCAAGGCTTGGATATTAACCATCGAGATATTCTACTGACTGAGCAGGCCAAGGGTGGAGAGCATTTCACGGTGGTGCTGTCTGCGTTTACCGGTGATCAGAATCCAACATTGAAGTTGGATTGCCGGCTGAAAGCGCGAGATGTAATTACGGAAAAGTATTTCTATGATTTGGAAGTTCCTTACAAAATTCTGCGCTTGTTGGAGCGGGACGATAAGCTATATCTGGATATGGTGCGGATACTGAATCAGTCCTTGGACTTTGTGGAATTCCGATATCCATACTCAGCGGTGTATACCGATTCAATACATCAGGCTGATATTTTTCTAGAGGAAAATTATTACCAGGTTTATCAAAATCGGAGCATAGCGAAAGCGTACTGCGTAGGACATACGCACATCGATGTAGCTTGGAAGTGGACGCTGAGTGTTACAAGAGATAAGGCACTCCGCAGCTTCTCCACGGTTTTGGAACTAATGGATCGGTATCCACAGTACCGCTTTATGTCCAGTCAGCCGCAACTGTACAAATATGTGAAGGAGCAATCTCCCGCACAGTTTGAGCGTATTCGGTCTCGTGTGGCGGACGACCGCTGGGAGCCGGAGGGCGCAATGTTCCTTGAAGCGGATGTTGTACTGACATCCGGTGAGTCTTTGGTACGGCAGATACAATACGGAAAGAAATTTTTCCGCGAGGAATTTGGACGGGATAGCCATGTGCTTTGGATGCCTGATGTGTTTGGCTATACGGCTGCGCTGCCGCAGATTATGAAACAATCTGGTGTTGATTATTTCATGACGACCAAGATTGGGTGGAATGAGAAAAACTGTTTTCCCTATGATACCTTTTGGTGGGAAGGCCTTGATGGAACAAAAGTCCTCACACACATGAGTCCGGCAAGAGATTATATGCCTTCCTGGGCAGACAAGCATCTGAATCGTCGATATACAACTTACAATGCCTATATGGCGCCTTCTCATCTGATGGGCGGCTGGCAGCGTTACCAGCAGAAAGATTTGAACGACAGTTTTTTGGTTGCTTTCGGTTTTGGTGATGGCGGCGGCGGCCCGACTCGGGAGGAACTGGAGAACGAGAAGCGATTGATGCGCGGTTTGGCTGGCTGTCCTCAGGTTGTGCCTTGTACATCACTGGAATTCTTCCGGCATCTGGAGAAACAAGTGGCAGAAAATCCTCGCACACCTGAATGGGTGGGGGAATTATATCTGGAATTCCATCGAGGTATCTACACTTCTATGGCGCGCAACAAGCGGAGTAATCGCAAGAGTGAAATCTTGATCAGTGCTGTCGAAAGTGGTCGCACTATGACGCAGCTACTGTGCGGTCAGGAATATCCTCAAAAGAAGTTGGATGCCTGCTGGGAGATTTTACTGCGAAACCAGTTCCACGATATCCTACCAGGATCAGCCATACACGAGGTGTATGAGGATTCGGCGAGAGAATATGCGGCCCTGTCTGATGGTGCCGCTGTGCTGGAACAGGAAGCGATGAACTGCCTGGTGCGTGAGGTGGATGCTGCGCAGAACTCGGTGCTGGTTTACAATCCGTCCGGAACCGCAGGAAAATTTCTTTGCAGTGCGAAACTGCCTGATAACTGTGTGCTGATACAGAACGGTAGTATGATTCCGACGCAGCAGGCAGAGGACGGGAGTGTTATTTGGGAAGCGGAACTTTTGCCTAAAGGATATCAGACCTTTGGATGCACAACGCGGTTGTATGAGAAGGTGCCCTGCGCTGAATATTGGCAGCAAGCGGAGAAAAGTGTATTCGAGAATGATTTCTTCCGAATTGAACTGAATGCAGCAGGCCGTTTCACAAGACTGTATGACAAAACCGTGGGGCGTGAAGTTTTGCAGAAGGGTCTGTGTGGTAACAGACTGGTTTGCTATGAGGATATCCCGGCACGGTATGACTGTTGGAATATCGACCAATCCTACGAAGAAAAGTACTGGGAAGTAGATGATCTCCAGCGAGCAGAACTTACCGAAAACGGGCCTGTGCGTGCAGTACTGAAACTGCATTGGCGCTGGATAGACTCGGATATTATCGAAAGTGTTATCTTGTACAAAAACATTGCGCGGATTGATCTACAGTATGAGGTGGATTGGAGACAGCACCAGATGTTGCTGAAGAATCTATTCCCATTGGACATCCATACTCATGAGGCTACCTACGAAATCCAGTTTGGTAATATTAAACGCCCAACACACCGCAACACTTCCTGGGAACAGGCTGCCTTTGAGGTATGGACACACAAATGGATGGATCTCTCCGAGGAAGGTTACGGAGTGAGTTTCCTGAATGACTGCAAATATGGTGTGAGTGTGAAGGGAACATTAGTCGGACTGACATTGCTGAAATCCGGTGTATTCCCCAATGAGACTGCTGACCAGGAACATCATAGTTTTACCTTCGCACTTCTGCCTCACAAAGGAAACTGGAAGCAGGCTGGTACAGTGGCAGAGGCCTATCGGCTGAATACTGAACTTTGGATAGCTAGGAAACCCAATGAAGGTGGAGTACAGCCACCGCAGTTCTGTATGGCGGAAAGCCTGAATTCCAATATTGTATTGGAAACAATCAAACAGGCAGAGGATGGTCAAGGCGTGATTGTTCGGCTGTACGAATGCCACAACCGCCGCACAAAAGCGGCTGTCCGCTTTGGATTTAAAGTATGTGAGGCGGAATTGTGCGATCTTCAAGAACAAACCAAGAAAGCAGCAGAAATCTGTGGCCAAGAAGTGCGTTTTGAGGCGGCACCATATGAAATCATAACCCTGCGAATCAAATTTGATAAAGAAAAGTAAACTTATTATTATGAGGAGGAACTACTATGAGCAAATTTTATATTGCCCGCAAAGAAGATATGGCATGCAGCTATAATGAAGACGGTTTCGGCTGTGTAGAATTGCTGGCGGATTCCCATGATGGTAGCGTGCACAACTATAAATGCTACCTGAAGGCTGGCAGCAAGGTGGCGCCGAAGATGTACGCTGATAAGATTGTGCTTTTCTTTTTCGGAAAGGGAAAAGGATATGTGACTGACCAGACGGATGCTTACCCAATCGAGGAAGAAGTCAGCTTTTATTTCCCGGATTTCGATAAGAATGTTTACGAGATACATGCTATCGAGGATATGGAGTTCGTGATGGCCGTGGTCGATATGTACCCTTGCGACTGGGAAGACTTTAAGGAATCTCATTTGCGGCTGCCCTATTTCCGTCCTCTGAGCAAATGTGTTAAGTACGACCAAGATTGCAAGGGGCCGCATACGACTTCTTGGCATGTGCTGAACTCCAAGCAGCTGGGGCATGTGATTTTGGGCGTTGTGCGGGCTAATGGCGAAGGAACTATCGAAAAAGGACACCCCAGCGTTCATCAATGGAATTACTGCCTGGGTGATTCGGATTTTGATATGACAGTAGATGGTGAGACGGTACATCATGTGGCGGGCGAGTGGAGCTTTATCCCCGCCGGACCGGATCACAGCCTGGTGGCACAGCCGGGCAAGGAAGTGTTTTATGTATGGTTTGAACAGTTCACCCGTAAAGACCGCGATTTTATTGTGAAGCCGGATGCAGAGTAAGAAAGGAGAATCGTACCATGGAGAACAAATATGTTGTTCGTGAAGCAGATATGAAGAAGGTTTTTGATGAGCATGGGTTTGCAATGGTCGAACTGTTGCCGGGCAGTTACCAAGGCGGTGTCTGCAACTATAAATGTTGGCTGAAGGCGGGCTGCGAAATCTCGCCGGAACTCCATGCAGATGACACGGTGCTGTTGATGCTGGGCAAGGGGAAGGGGTACATAACATCGAGCAAAAATCTTTTCCGCGTGACAGAACCATCCTTTTATGTGCCGAATTTTGATAAGGAACCTTATACGGTCCATGCAGTAGAGGACATGGAGTTCATCATGAGTGTCATTGAGATGAACGAGTGGGACAAGAAAAGCTATAACGCCTGTCATGTCCGGGTTCCGTTCTTTATGAAATATACGGACGGTGCGGTTTACGATCAGGACTGCAAGGGACCGCACACTACATCTTGGCTGATTCTGGGTAGTGAGCATATTGGGCGCATCATGGTTGGCGTTGTTCGTGCCAAAGGGGAAGGCACTGTCGAAAAAGGTCATCCGAAGGTGGCACAGTGGAATTACTGTCTGGGCGATGCTGACTTCAAGTTGACGATTGGTGATGAACCTGCAGTGGAACATAAGGCAGGCGAATGGAGCTATGTTCCGGCCGGGCTGGATCATGCATTGGTGGCGGATTCAGGTAAGGAAGTATTCTATGTATGGTTTGAGCATTTCGTCCGCGAGAGGGATTTCTGCGTATGCTTGGCGGAAGGCGATAAGCTCGAAGATGTGCTGAAGCACTGACCTGCTTTATGAAACAGCTGCGGAAAGGAAAATCCGGCAGCACTGTGATTATGACATCGGGAATCCCTGCGGCACAGATACTTCGGTTTTCTGTGCCGCTTGTTTTTGGGAATCTGTTCCAACAGATGTATTCGATTATAGATGCTGCTGTTATAGGAAACTATGTTGGTGTGGAAGCTTTCGCGGCAGTCGGCTGTACAGGTTGGGTTTGCTGGCTGATCAACTGCTTCTTCCGAGATAGTGCCAACGCTTTCAGTATATCGGCGGCAATCTGCATCGGGAAAAAAGACCGCGAGGGTTTCCACAGAATCGTTGTAAATGCAGTGTTGTACGGCGTTGTATTGTCCTTTGTGGGAACAATCCTACTGGCACTGACGCTCCATACAATCCTCCGCTTGCTGAATGTCCCGGAGAATATATACCAGTGTGCTGGACAGTATCTGCTGGTTTATATCTTGGGCATTCCGCTGGGGATGACGTTCAGTTTGGCAACGGCTCTGCTGCGCGCTGATGGAAACAGTGAAATCACATTCCGCGCGATGACAGCATCCACAATCACCAATGTGGCGCTGGATCTTTTGCTGGTGGTGGTATTCCGGGCAGGCGTTCTGGGGGCTGCTATCGCCACCTGGCTGGCAAGTGGTGTGGCTGCAGTATTGGCGCTGGAGGAATGTGCAAAACGGGAGGAGTTTCACTTTGCGCTCGGGGAGCTGCGTCCGGATTTCGGAATTCTCCAAGAGATAACGAGACTTTTCCTGCCGATGTTTTTTAACAGTGTAATTATAGCGTTCGGTGGGCTATATGTGCAGAAGAATATGAATGCACTGGGATCCTCCTTTACAGCAGGGATTTCAGCGCAGAGTAAGATCTTTGGTGTGTTGGAAGCAGTTGTTATGGCTGTGCAGACAAGCCTCGGTGTTTTTGTCAGTCAAAATCTTGGGGCAATGAAGCCACTGCGCATCCGTCAAGGACTTCTGCAGTGTACAGTGGCATCATTGCTGCTGACAGCAGTGCTGGTGGGGGTTACACTCCACTTTCGGGAACCGATTTTGAAGCTCTTTCTCTCAACTAAGGATGCGGTGAGTTATGCACAGGCTATGCAGGTGGCTAAAGATGCGACTCGTATGATTCTCTACGGTATGGGGATTATGACGGCAATGTATCTTCACCGTGTTGCAATACAGGCGCTGCATCACCCGGAATTCTCTGCAATAGCGGGGGTATGCCAGTTAATTGCACGGGTAGTGACAATTGCAATCGGTTCGAGCGTGATAGGAAAAACAGCTTACTTTATTACAGATTGTGCAGCATGGCTGGTATCACTGCCAATAGTAGCAATTCCCTGTTATATCCTTTTGCATAAAATGATTAAGGAAGAGAGCGCAGGGCAGGTAGGCAAACATCCTGTGTAGATATTGGAATTTTGTATAGAAAAAATAAAAACGCTGCTGTCCAAGCTCACTTGTCGGCAATTTGCATGGACGATGGTCGGGACAACAATCCTCTCCTTTGGTATTTATAATATTCATCGCCGCGCGGCTATCACTAAGGGGGGCGTGATTGGACTGGTTCTTCTGCTGGATCATTGGCTGAGAATCCCGGCTTCGATCTCTTCTCCACTGCTGGATTTTCTCTCCTATGCGCTGGCATTTCGGTTTCTGGGATGGAAATTCGTCTTGATGGCGGGAATATCCAGCATAAGTCTGGCAGGATTCTACCGCCTGTGGGAGAGTTTCCCACCGATGCTTCCGGATTTGTCAGCTTACCCGCTGGTTGCCTCTATTCTGGGCGGTATGTTCGTGGGAATCGGCGTAGGAATTATTGTCCGGCAGGGCGGTTCCAGCGGCGGCGATGATGCACTGGCACTGGTGATCAATAAATTGACCAGGTGGAAATTGTCTGCCTCGTATCTTTTTACGGATTTGGTGGTGCTGGGGGCTTCACTGTCTTATATATCGCCGCGACGAATCGCCTACTCTATCGTCACAGTGACGATCTCATCCTACCTGATTGATTTTGTGGCGCGAAGAGAATCAGAGCGGAAACTACCCTGAAGCAGTAAAGGAGGACTTGGTATGGCATATCTGGGCGTTGACCTAGGTGGAACCAATATTAAGGCGGCGCTGGTGACGGAGGAAGGGAAAATCCTGCGAGAAGCATCAGTGCCCACGGCGCTCCCGCGTTCGCCCGAGGCTGTGTGCGATGACATAGTGAAGCTTTGCACAGAGTTGGCCTCGGGGGAGTGGGTGGAAGCAATTGGTGTCGGTTGCCCTGGTTCGGTGGATCGTGGCCGGGTGCTCTATTCTAACAACTTGAATTGGCATGATTTTGATATGGCGGAGTATTTGCAAAGTCGGATAGGTCTGCCGGTCTATATCGGTAATGATGCCAATGTAGCAGCCTTGGGTGAGGCGCTGGCAGGTTGTGCCAAAGGTGCAGAAAGCGCGGTCATCCTGACATTGGGGACCGGCGTGGGCGGTGGTGTAGTACTGCAAGGAAAACTTCTTACCGGCTATACCGGTGTAGCCTCAGAGCCGGGGCATATGGTGATTATGGACAGCCTCGATGCACCCCGCTGCACTTGCGGGCGGTGTGGATGCTTTGAAAGCCTCGCAAGTGCAACGGCTTTGATCCGAATGACGGCAGAGGCGTGCCGTGCCCATCCGCAGAGTCTGCTACATACGCTGGCCCCGCGGGAGGATACTATCACAGGACGAACCGCCTTCGATGCCGCGATCCAGGGTGATATTGCGGCCCAGGAAGTGGTGGAACATTATATTCATTACTTGGCGGTTGGAGTAGCAAACCTCATTAATATCTTTTTCCCGGAAGTCATTGGACTTTCGGGTGGTGTGGCAAATCAGGGAGAGGCACTTTTGAGGCCACTGCGTGTAGCAGTGGAACCGATGGTGTTTGGCAATGCCTTTGCCCAAAAGCATACGAGGATCACGACATGTACGCTGGGTTACCGCGCCGGGGTCATCGGTGCGGCGCTGCTGGCGAAACAAAAGCAGTAAAGTGAATATAGCATAATCCCTGATAGGCAAATGTTGCATTAGTGAAAAATAGCCAGAAAGTGGGAAATTTAGGGCGGTATTTGACTGGATGGGCACCGCGCCGACGCGGCGAGGATGCGCCCAAACAGGGGCGTTTCTCGCGGCGACAGGGGCGGTGTGCGAGGATGGTGTAGAGTTGGCTTGCGTACAACTTCTTGCTGGAGAACAAAACTTATATACTGGTTCGTAGGGGTTTTCACTTGCGAGAACCCTGCGATGTAGGTATCTGCATTTCTCAATAGAACCAAAGCTGCGCATGTATTTAATCGGTGCGCATGAGAATCTGTCTTGCAGATTTGCCCCCAAAACTGTCCCCAAAAGGGGTTGGAACGGGTCAGCACGATGCAGCACTCCTTTGTACACATGGGACAAAATCCGTTCTGAGCCTTGGTACGCAATACCACCAAACCCAACAAAACAGCACCCTAACGCACAAATTTTGAATTTCTCATAACCCGGAGGTCGCAGGTTCAAGTCCTGTCTCCGCAACCAACAAAAGCTCGTTGAAACGACAAGTTTCAACGAGCTTTTTTCTACTTTATGGCAAAAGTGGTAACAATCTGGTAACTTTGACCCCAAAATGACCCCAAAACGGCAAAACGACTGCGCCCGGACGATTGAACTTTTCAACCGCCCGGGCGCTTTTTGTGGATAAATTTTGCGGAGTTGGCAGGTAAAAATAGGAGTGGTCAACCCGCTTTGACGAGTACCAGTACGCTGTTGGCTGGCACTACGATTTGGTCTTGTTTGGTGGGAATGGGTGGGTTCTTGTACTGGCGCAGGGAACAAATCTTAGCGGAACCGGAAGAAATGTTCCCCACATTATAGCATGAAAATCAGGAATCTTTTTATCCACGTCATGGATTCGATAAAAAAGGGGGCGTTTTTGTATCCTCTCGCAGCGGTTTCCTGTATGCTTAGTACAGAATTGCTGAAAAGTCTGCCCTTTACTTAAAAAAACCGGGCAAGACAACAAAACACGCATACGAAGGAGAAACGCTTATGAAGAGAATAAACTACAGCTCCCGGCGAATACACACTGCCCCGGCAGGAAGAGGACACAGACAATGATGATGCAGAATGGTTCTGACAGAAGAAAGGCGGCAACGGATATGCAGTATGGTTATTTTGACGACAAAGAGCGGGAATACGTCATTACCTGCCCGGACACCCCGGCCCCGTGGGTCAACTATCTTGGCAGCCCGGAGTACGGTGCGATCATTTCAAACAATGCCGGCGGCTACAGCTTTGCAAAGAGCGGTGCAAACGGGCGCATTCTGCGGTATGTATTCAACCAATTCGACGAACCGGGTCGGTATATCTATATCCGCGATAATCTCTCCAAGGACTACTGGTCAGCCTCGTGGCAGCCGGTCGGCAAGAATCTGACCCGCTACAAAAGCGAATGCCGACACGGCATGGCCTACACAAAAATGCGCGCCCTCTACGCGGGGATATCCTCGGAAGTGCTCTACTATGTGCCGCTGGATGCCGCCCATGAGGTCTGGGCCGTGGCTGTACGCAACGACTCGGACGTTGTGCGGGAACTGACTGTGACCGGCTATGCCGAATTTACGAATAATCCGAACTATGAGCAGGATCAGGTCAATCTGCAGTATTCCCAGTTCATTACACGCACCGAGTTTGAGAATGACCACATTCTGCAGCTCATCCACGGCAATCTGGATGCGGTTTCCGCAGACGGCAAAGAGGTAGACAACAAGGATGTAGGCTACCGTCTGTTTGGTCTGGCGGGTCAGCGCGTTTCCGGGTATTGCGGCAACAAGGAGAGCTTTCTTGGCCGCTATCACGGCTACGGTGACCCCCAGGGCGTGACCACCGGCAAGCTGGACGGCAGCATGAACTACAACGAAAACGCCTGCGGCGCACTGTCCGCCGTACTGGTGCTTAACCCCGGAGAAACGGCACATCTGGCGTTTATCGTGGGTGCCAAAAATCGTGAGGAATCCCGCGCGCTCATGGCACGCTATGCAGACCCTGCTGCGGTCTGCCCGGAGGAGCTGGCTGCGCTGAAGGCACACTGGCACACCAGACTGGAAAATTTCCAAATCCATACCCCCAGCGCAGAAATGAACAGCATGATCAACACATGGAATGCCTACAACTGCTTCATGACCTTTACATGGTCGCGCGCAGCGTCCTTGGTTTACTGCGGTCTGCGCAACGGCTACGGTTACCGCGATACCGTACAGGACATCCAGGGTGTGATTCATCTTGCCCCGGAACAGGCGGAGGAAAAGATTCGTTTTATGCTCTCCGCACAGGTGGACAACGGCGGAGGTCTGCCGTTGGTCAAGTTTACACACAATCCCGGTCATGAGGACACCCCCGATGACCCCAGCTATGTGCAGGAAACAGGTCACCCCGCCTACCGCGCCGATGATGCACTTTGGCTGTTCCCGACTGTCTACAAGTATCTGGCAGAAACGGGAAATCTCGCCTTTCTGGACGAAGTGATCCCCTACGCCAACAAGGGCGCGGCCACAGTCTATGAGCATCTGCAGCGGGCCATCGACTTTTCGCTGGAACACCTCGGTCCTCACGGGATGCCTGCCGGACTGTATGCTGACTGGAACGACTGCCTGCGTCTGGGTGCTGAGGGCGAATCCAGCTTTGTGGCATTCCAGCTTGTGCTGGCGCTGCGCATCCAGAAACAGCTGGCCGAGGAAAAGGGCGATGCCGCCGCAGCTGAAAAACTCGCAAAGCAGTTGGCGGATTTCTCGGCACTGGTGGAAAAACTCTGCTGGAATGAGGACCGTTATATCCGCGGCTTTACCGAGAAGGGCGAGGTCATCGGACGGCGCACCGACCCCGAGGCCAATCTTTGGCTGAATCCCCAGAGCTGGGCTGTTATCAGCGGACTGGCTGACAGCGAAAAAGCCGAAACGATCCTGCACACCGTGCAAGAGGGGCTGAACACGGAGTACGGCGTTATGTTGATGCAGCCGCCTTACCATGCACACGCATTTGACGGTGCGCTGGCGGTCATTTATAACGCCGGGGTGAAGGAAAACGCAGGGATCTTCTCGCAAAGTCAGGGGTGGATCATTCTGGCCGAGGCTCTTTGCGGTCACGGAAACCGGGCATTTTCCTATTATAAAGCGAACTCCCCTGCGGAGCAGAACGGCTGCGCAGAGATCCGCAAGCTGGAACCCTACTGCTATGGGCAGTTCACCGAGGGAAAAGACAGCCCCCACTTTGGGCGCAGCCATGTGCATTGGCTGACCGGTACAGCCTCCACCATGATGGTGGGTGCCGTCGAGGGCATCCTTGGCGTGCGCCCCGACCTGCACGGTCTGCGGCTGTCACCGTCCATTCCCGCCGCATGGGACGGATTCACGATGGAGAAGAGCTTCCGCGGCAAAAAGCTGCATATAACCGTGCAGAATCCAGTCCATAAAGAGAGCGGGTTCACCAGTCTTATGCTGAACGGCGCGGCGATGCCGGATAACTATATTCCCGCCGACAAGCTGGCAGCGGAAAACGAGATCGTTCTGACAATGTAAGGAGTGTCTGCCATGACCAACATCGGGTTCGCCGGGCGTGACGGTATATTCGCGCTGGAAAATGCTGAGAACATCACCGGGCTGTATCTGCCTTTGGCAGGCGAACGGGGGCTGAAAAGCGCCGTGACGCCCAATCTGGGCGGGGACAGCAAAATCGACCAGAACACATTTTTGCTGGAACCCGTCAGTATAGAAAATCTGCACAGCAACCGCGGCACCCGCAACTTTTGGTGCCGTATGGCGGACGGCGCGATCTGGTCTGTCTGCGGTGCGTCCGCTGCGCAGGAGGCCGAGAAATTCGGCCCAAAGCAGGAAAAAAGCCGCGTTACAGGCGGGTTTCTTTGGCAGGCATTGGAGCGGGAGGGCGCGCAGGGGTTGTACGCTAAGACAGAGAGCTTCGTGACAGTGCGCGGTGAACAGGAAGCTATGCTTGTCACGCTGGTAAACCGCGCCGCCGCGCCGCTGACCTTTACCCCGGTGGCGGCCGTGCCGCTGTACGGGCGCAGTGCGGATAATCTGCGCGATCACCGCCATGTGACGTCCCTTCTGCACCGTATCCGCGTGACCTCCAACGGCGTGATCGTAAAGCCGAGCCTCTCTTTTGATGAGCGTGGTCACCGCGAAAACGAGATGCTCTATTTTGCTGCCGCCAACGGACCGGACGGCGCACTGCCCATAGCCATCTATCCGACAGCGGAGATGTTTTTGGGCGAGGGCGGCACCTTCCTGAACCCGGAGGCCGTGCGCTCCGATAAGCCCGGCACCCCGGCGGGAACGCTGATCGAAGGGCGGGAGGCAATGGGGGCAATGGCATTTGATGCCGTCACGCTGGCTCCCGGCGAAAGCACACAGTATGTTGTTCGCTTTGGTCTGACACAGGAGGCGGGTACCCTGCCCGCTCTGATGAACGTGTTGGACACTCCGGTCAAGGCGGCAGCCGCACTGGAGGAGGTCCGGCAGCACTGGCAGAAGCTCGTCAATGTGGAGTTCGCTACCGGCGACAGCGTCAGGGACAACTATCTGAAGTGGGTCTGCTTCCAGCCGATTCTGCGTCGCATCTTCGGCTGCTCGTTCCTGCCGTACCACGACTACGGCAAGGGCGGGCGCGGCTGGCGCGACCTGTGGCAGGACTGTCTGGCGCTGCTCATCATGGACCCCGGCGATGTGCGCGGTATGATCGTGGACAACTACGGCGGTGTCCGGATGGACGGCACGAATGCGACCATCATCGGGGAAAAGCAGGGCGAATTCGTTGCAGACCGCAACAACATTACCCGCGTCTGGATGGATCATGCGTTCTGGCCGCTCGTCACGACAGAGTTCTATCTGAACCAGACCGGTGATTTCTCGGTGCTGTTGGAAAAAGCGCCGTACTTCAAGGATCGTCAGATCCGCCGGGGCATGGCTCACGATGACATGTGGCAGCCCGCGGACGGCAGCCGTCAGCGTACCGCCGACGGAACCGTCTATGAGGGTACGGTGCTGGAACACATTCTGCTGGAAAACCTGTGCGCTTTCTACGATGTGGGTGCGCACAATGAGCTTCGCCTGCATAACGCCGACTGGAATGACGCGCTGGATATGGCTGCCGACAAAGGCGAGAGTGTGGCATTCACAAACGCCTACGCAGGCAATCTGCATGGGCTGGTCAAGATCCTGCAAAAGCTCGGCGCGGAGAAGATCACAGTGGCGCAGGAACTTACCGCGCTGCTGGGACACGAGGATATCTTTGACGATCCTACAGCTAAAAATGACATCCTGAGCCGGTACGAGGCGACCTGTGCGCACGCAAACAGCGGACGCACAGTGGAATTGGACACGGCAGCGCTGATGACCGATCTGACCGCCAAAGCCAACTGGATGCAGTGCCATATCCGCGAAACCGAGTGGGTCACGGACGGCAAAAGCGGCTGGCTCAACGGCTACTACGACAATCACGGTCAACCGGTGGAGGGTGTTGTCAACGATTTACCGCGCATGATGCTGCCCAGTCAGGTATTCGGCATCATGTACGGCACAACGACCGCCGAGCAGACTGCGGAGATCTGCCGGAGTGCAGACCGCTATCTCTTTGAAGAAAAAATCGGCGGTTACCGCCTGAATACGAACTTTAAAGAGAAAAAGCTCGACCTGGGTCGTATGTTTGGTTTTGCCTATGGCGAAAAGGAAAACGGTGCCGTGTTCAGCCATATGACGGTTATGTACGCTAACGCGCTGTATCAGCGCGGCTTTGCCAAAGAGGGTGCCAAGGCACTGGATACGCTGCTGAACACAGCGATGGACTTTGCCGTCAGCAAAATGTACCCGGGTCTGCCGGAGTATTTCAATAACGACGGACGCGGTCTGTACCCCTACCTGACCGGGGCGGCGAGCTGGTATATGCTGACGGAGATTTGCTGGGTCTACGGTGTGCGGGGCGAATGGGGAAATTTGGTCATTGCCCCTGCCCTGCAAAAGGCGCAGTTCGGCGGCGGCAGCGTGTCGGTCACGCTGCCCTTTGCGGGGCGCACGCTGCGGGTACGCATAGAAAACGCTGATGGCATCGAGCAGAAAGACTACCGTGTGTACAGTGCAGCACTGGACGGCACAGCACTGCCCGTGGTGGAGGGCATCCTTCGGATCCCCCGCGCAGAAATCGAGGCATTGACGGCCGATGCGATACACGAGATCACGGTGATACTCCACGCGTAAACCAGAACAACAGCCGGGCGGCAGTTTTTCACTGCCGCCCGGCTGCCTGTTTACCAGATGGATTTATAAAATTTATCCCGGTATTTCTTCGGTGTGATGCCTACCAGCTCCTCAAACACCTGAATAAAGTGGCTTTGGGAGGAAAACGCCAGATAATTCGCAATGTCTATCAGACTTGCATCGGAGTAGCGCAGAAGCGCCTGCGCCTTTTCGATTTTCTTTTCCCTCACATAGTCACTCACGGATACGCCGAGATTCTGCTTGAACACGCGGGAAAGGTAGCTGACCGACAGCCCCGTATAGCCGGAGAGTGTCTGTACGGTGATGCGCTCGTTGATATGGTCATAGATGTAATCCACACACTGTGACACCGGTTTGGAGATGACATCCGTCTTCTTTTTCAGGCGCATTTTGCCGGTGAAGTCCTGCACCATAGCGTGATGCAACTCCACCACCGCGTTGATGTCGGTGCAGGCATCCGCGCGGTTAATGTAAAAGTCACTTAAACGGTAGCCCTGTTCAGCCGCCATACCGCCGGTAATGCAGTACCGCGTCACAAGGGCCGCTGTGATAACAAAATGATATTTTAGATTTTGCAGCGGATCTTTGGCCAAGACCCCCATGCCGGTGGGGCTGCTGAACACTTCGGCAGCACAGTTTTTCTGCACATATTCCATGTCACCGTCCCGCACGGCGCAGTAAAAAGCGTATTCTTCATCGGGGGGACGATGGTTTTCCAGTGCTTCACTGTGTTTCAGCTCGTTTTCGACCCATTCTTTTGTAAGTTTCATACAAAATATCCCGCACTTTCGGAATTCTTTTATTATTATGGCATGGATTTGGTATTTTTGCAATGGTTCTTATATAAGATTTGCCTTTTTATCGGTATAATTGAGCCATCAACTCCGAAATCGATTACGGAGTTAAAATTTGGAGGAGGAAATAAACATGAGAAAGAACAAAGTCCTCTGCGCTGCGATGGCAAGCGCAATGAGCCTCAGCCTTCTGGCAGGCTGCGGTGGAAACAGTGCCTCTACCGCTGCTTCCGCCAGCGCTGCAGCAGGCAGCAGCGATACGACCGCCGCCGCTGATGCAGACACCGAGGAGGGTAAGGTCCTGAACATCTGGTGCTGGAACGATGAATTCCAGTCCCGCTTCAACGACTACTATCCGGGAGTCAATGAAGTGGCCGCCGACAAGTCCACCACCACGCTGAACAACGGTATTACCGTAAAGTGGACCATCAACCCCACCACGGATAACAACTATCAGAACAAGCTGGACGAGGCGCTGCTCAAACAGGACAGCGCCGCTGCGGATGACAAGATCGACATCTTCCTGGTCGAGGCTGACTACGCACTGAAATATGTGGACTCCGACTACACCTTGGATGTCAAGAACGATGTAGGTCTGACGGACGATGATTTGAAGGATCAGTATCAGTACACCAAGGACATCGTTTCGGTGGACGGCGTCCAGAAAGGCACCAGCTGGCAGGCAACCCCTGGTCTGTTTGCGTACCGCCGCAGTATTGCCAAGGATGTGCTGGGCACGGATGACCCCGCCGAGGTGCAGAGCGCTTTAAGCGATTGGGACAAGTTCAATACCGTGGCCGAGGAAGCCGCCGCCAAGGGCTACAAGATGCTCTCCGGCTACGATGACTCCTTCCGCGTGTTCTCCAACAATGTTTCTGAGCCGTGGGTCGACGGCACGACCGTCAAGGTAGACCCCAACATTATGGCTTGGGTCGAGCAGACCAAGGATTACACCGACAAGGGCTATAACAACAAGTCTACCCTGTGGAGCGACCAGTGGGCCTCCGATCAGGGTCCGAGCGGTAATGTTTTCGGCTTCTTCTACTCCACTTGGGGCATCAACTTCACCCTGCTGGGCAACTCTCTGGCAACACCTACCGCAGAGGGCGGCAAGGAAGAAGTAGGCAACGGCATCTACGGCGATTACGCTGTCTGCCAGGGTCCTCAGCCCTACTACTGGGGCGGCAGCTGGATCTGCGCCGCAGCCGGCACCGATAATATCCCGACCGTCCGCGATGTCATGCAGCAGCTGACCTGCGATGCCGACATTGCCCTCCAGATCACCAAGGATACGCAGGATTATACCAACTGCCAGTCTGCCATGCAGTCTTTGGCCACGGACCCCACCTACGGCTCCGATTTCCTGGGCGGTCAGAACCACATTGCTCTGTTCTCTGAAGTCGCACCCACCATTGATATGTCCAATGCCGGTCCGTACGATCAGGGCTGCAACGAGACCATCCAGAACTGCTTCCACGATTACTTCAACGGTTCCATTGATTTCGATACGGCCAAGGCAAACTTTGAGGCGCAGATCAAGGTCAAGTATCCCGAGCTGACCAGTGTTGAGTGGCCCCAGTAACGAATAAGCATCGGAAAGGAAGCCCCCTGCCATGAAGAAAAAGAAAAGCGGCGTTGATTATTCCCGATGGGGATATATCTTCCTGGCCCCCTTCTTTATTACCTTTGCGGTGTTTTCGCTGTACCCGCTGGCAACAACCGTCTATTACAGTTTCTTTGAGTATTACCGCAGCGGTCTGAAGGTCATTGGTCCCAATTTTGTAGGTCTAAAAAATTACGCCGCGATGCTCACGGAGCTGCCGCAGGTTTTCGGCAACACCATCATCATGTGGATCATGGGCTTTATCCCCCAGATCGTCATTGCACTGCTGCTTGCGGCATGGATGACAGACCTGCGGCTGCGCCTGAAATTTCAGGGCTTTTTCAAGACGGTCATCTATATGCCCAACCTCATCATGGCATCGGCTTTTGCCATGCTGTTCTTTACGCTGTTCAGCGACAGCGCCACGGGTCCCGTCAACAGCATCTTGCTTACGCTGGGGGTCATCAAAGAGCCGATTCGCTGGCTGACCTATGTCTGGGGAGCCCGCGGTCTGGTTGCACTGATGAACTTCCTGATGTGGTTCGGCAACACGACCATCATCCTGATGTCCGCCATCATGGGCGTTGACCCCGGTCTGTACGAGGCTGCGCAGCTGGACGGCTGCACCTCCGGTCAGATGTTCTGGAAAATCACAATGCCGCTGATCCGCCCGCTGCTGATTTATACACTGATCACCAGCGTGGTCGGCGGTCTGCAGATGTTTGATGTGCCGCAGATCCTGTCCAACGGTCAAGGCAGCCCGAACAAGAGCACCACCACGATCATCATGTACCTGAACCAGCATCTGTTCAGCAAGAACTACGGCACCGCCGGCGCACTGTCCGTGCTGCTGTTCTTGGTCTGCGGTGTCCTCTGCGTGATGATCTACAAGCTGCAGAGCAAGGAGGACTGAGCCATGAAACCGCAAAAAAAATATGTGGATCACAAGCTCCATCTGTACCGTGCAGTGGCGTATATCGTTATGTTCCTGCTGAGCTTTCTGTGCTTGTTTTTCTTCTATATTCTGATCGACAACGCAACCCACAACAACTTTGATATTCAAAAAGGCTTTCAGCTGCTGCCCGGCGGCAGTTTTCTGACCAACCTGAAGAATACCATGAATGATGCCAACGTGCCGGTTCTGAGCGGTCTGCGCAACAGCCTGATTGTGGCAGGATGTTCTGCAGCACTCTCCTGCTACTTCAGTGCGTTGACGGCATACGCAATCTACGCCTACGACTTCAAGTTCAAGAATGCAGCATTTACCATCATCCTGCTCATTATGACGATGCCTATGCAGGTATCGGCGCTGGGTTTCCTTCGCCTGATGGACAATATGCACCTGACCAATACGCTGTGGCCGCTGATTTTGCCCAGCATTGCGGCACCGACTGTGTTCTTTTTCATGAAGCAATACATGGATTCCAGCCTGCCGAAGGAACTGATTGAGGCAGCTCGCATTGATGGCTCCGGCGAGTTCCACACCTTCAATGTGATCATCCTGCCGATCCTGAAGCCCGCTGTCGCGGTGCAGGCCATCTTTTCCTTTGTGGGATCGTGGAACAACTATTTCACCCCGGCGCTGATTATCAGTGATGCCAAGTGGAAAACCGTTCCGATTCTGATTGCCCAGCTGCGCGGTGCGGACTTTCTGAAGTTTGATATGGGCAAGGTCTATATGATGATCGCGCTTGCGATACTTCCGGTCATCATAGTCTATCTGATTCTTTCCAAATACATTGTCCGCGGTATTGCGCTCGGCAGCGTGAAAGGGTAAAATAACACTTACGGAGGTGCAGTGCGCTTGCGCTGCACCTTTTTTGGTGTTTATGCGAAAAAAGCAAACGACAGAAAGAACGGAGGAATACACGATGTCATTTCCGGAAAATTTCGTCTGGGGCGCGGCAACCGCAGCCTATCAGGTCGAGGGCGCAGTGCAGGAGGATGGTAGGGGACTGTCCATCTGGGATACCTTCAGCCATACGCCGGGCAAAACAAGGAACGGTGATACAGGGGACATCGCCTGCGACAGCTACCACCGCTGGGCAGAGGATATTGCACTGCTGAAAGAGATGCACCTGAAGGCGTACCGGTTCTCGATTGCCTGGCCGCGCATCTTCCCGCAGGGCACGGGACCAGTCAATCCGGCAGGTCTTGCCTGGTATGACCGGCTGGTCGATGCGCTGCTTGCGGCAGGGATCGAGCCTTATGTCACGCTCTACCACTGGGATCTGCCGCAAGCCCTGCAGGACAAGGGCGGCTGGCTGAATGATGATACGGCAAAAGCCTTCGCCGGGTATGCCGCCGCGGTGGCCGCACACTTTAAGGGGCGGGTGCGGTACTATTTTACCCTCAATGAGCCGCAGTGCAGCGTGGGGCTGGGCTACAGCAGCGGCGTACACGCACCCGGGTTCCGTCTGGATGACGGCTCGGTGTTTACAGCATGGCACAATACGATCTACGCCCACTGCCTTGCGGCCGATGCGATCCGCAGGGCTGACCCCGATGCCCGGGTCGGCATGGCCCCGACCGGGCGCATCTGCACCCCGGCAACAGATGACCCTGCCGATATTGCGGCGGCCCGCGAGGCAACCTTTGCGCTGGCGGACGGAGACTGGACCTTCACCTATACCCCGGCACTTGATCCGCTGTGCGGACGCGGCTGGCCTGTGATCGCGGGCGGTCAGGCCCAGCGTGTGGTGGATGCCATCCCGCAGGAGCAGCTGGACGCTCTGCCGCTGGGCAGGCTGGATTTCATCGGGATGAACATCTACAACTCCGTCATGGTGCGGGCCGGGGCAAACGGCAAGCCGGAATTCTGCCCCCGGGCCGCAGGACATCCGCGCACAGCCATCGGCTGGCCCATCACCCCGGAGTCGATGGAGTGGGGGACACGCTTTATCTGGGAGCGGTACGGTCTGCCCATCTACATCACCGAGAACGGCCTTTCCTGCACCGACAGCATCCATCTGGACGGCAAGGTGCATGACCCTGCGCGCATTGACTTCACCCACCGCTATCTTCTGGCGCTGCGCCGCGCGATTGACAGTGGCGTGGATGTGCGCGGCTATTTCCACTGGTCACTGCTGGATAATTTTGAGTGGAGCGAGGGCTATAACGAGCGCTTTGGTCTGATCTATCTCGATTACGCAACCGGCAAACGAACCCCCAAAGATAGTGCTGCCTGGTACGCCAAGGTGGCCGAAACGAACGGAAAAAATCTGTGAAAAGGCACGGTATGGCCCCTCGCTATGTGTTTGTTTCCTCTAAGAGATGCCCTCTGCGCGCTGATGGTCGTGCTTGCGATCGATGCAGAGAAATGCTCGCGGAATAACCATACCTGACAGGCTGCACACAAAAAATACTCCCTTATTCTGCTGCGCGCGCAGCAGGATAAGGGAATTTTCTGGTTCGCGAAGCAGCACGCCGGTGTATAAAGACCGTACAGAAAAAGCAGCAGCCCACTGCGGGCTGCTGCTTTGCGGTAAAAGGCGGGCGGTCAGCCCATGACGATCTTGACCTCTACGGTTGAGCCGGCGGGAACAGGGGAGAGGATGTTGCCGCTTACAGGCTTGCCGTCCACGGTCATGGCTTTGACGCCCTTTTCCAGATGGTCAGGGTTCTCCACAACGATTTCATAGGTTGCCCCGCGCCAGACACGGCGCAGGGTAAAGCCGTCCATCGTGTGGGGGATGCAGGGGTCGATCTTCAGCCCGGCCAGCGTGGGCTGGATGCCCAGGATATACTGGCTCACATCCACAAAGGTCCAGGCCGCCGTGCCGGTCAGCCAGCTGTTTTTTGCTTCGCCAAAGGTGGCGGCGTCGCGGCCAGCCACCATCTGGCTGTAGACATACGGCTCGGTGCGGTGGATCTCACTGATGTCCTCAATGTATGCCGGGCAGGTCTTTTTGTAGATCTCAAACGCGCGGTCACCATGGCCGACTACAGTCTCGGCACAGCTGACCCATGGGTTGTTGTGGCAGAAGATGCCTGCGTTCTCCTTGTATCCCGGGGGATAGCTGGAAATTTCGCCCAGTTCGAGATGGTACTTCGTGTAGGCGGGCTGCAGCAGCACAATGCCGTACTTTGTGTCGAGCTTGTCTTTCACGCTCTGCAAAGCGGTCACGGCCTCACCGGTGTCCACACCAATACCCGCCATGACGCACATGCCCTGCGGCTCGATGAAGATCTTGCCTTCCTCGCATTCCTCACCGCCGATCACATGGCCAAAGGCATCGTAGGCGCGGCGGAACCAGCTGCCGTCCCAACCGGCAGTCAGTACGGTATGTTCCATCTCTGCAACCTCGGCGCGCACGGCGGCAGCTTCGTCGGTGTGGCCGGTGCTGTCAAGAATTTCGGCAAACTGGTTGCCGTACTTGACATACATACCGGCGATGAACACGCTCTCGGCTACGGGACCCTCGCTCGGGCCGGTGGTCTGGAAGCTCTCGCCCGGCTCCTTGCTGAAGCAGTTCAGGTTCAGGCAGTCGTTCCAGTCGGCGCGGCCAATCAGCGGCAGACCATGCGGACCCTTGTGGGTGCGCAGGTAGCCAAAGCTGCGGCGCAGATGCTCAAGAAGCGGCTGTGCAAGGCTGTGGTCGTTGTCAAAGTCCACCGGTTCGTCCAGAATCGAGTAGTCGCCCGTCTCGCCCAGATAGGCGTACACGGCAGCAATCAGCCACAGCGGGTCATCGTTGAAGCCGGAGCCGATGTCCATGTTGCCCTTTTTCGTCAGCGGCTGGTACTGATGGTAGGCGCTGCCGTCGGGGAACTGGGTGGCGGCAATGTCCAGAATGCGCTCCCGCGCGCGGGCGGGGATCAGATGCACAAAGCCGAGCAGATCCTGACAGGAATCGCGGAAGCCCATGCCGCGGCCGGTGCCGCTCTCATAATAGCTGGCAGAGCGGCTCATGTTGAAGGTGACCATGCACTGGTACTGGTTCCAGGTATTGACCATGCGGTCGAGCTTTTCATCGCTGCTCTTGACCGAGTAGGTGGACAGCAGGTTGTTCCAGTGGTCGTGCAGTTTGGCAAGTGCCGCATCGACCTGCGCATCCGTGGCATAGCGGGCAGCCATCGCCTGGGCGCGGGTCTTATTGATGACGCCGGGCGCGGCCCACTTCTCGTCCTCCGGGTTTTCGATATAGCCCAAAACAAAAATCAGGCTGCGGCTTTCGCCGGGCTGCAGGGTGACATTGACTTGATGCACGCCAACGGGTGCCCAGCCGTGGGCAACAGAGTTGGTGCAGCGGCCGTTTTCCACGACCTCGGGATTCGCATTGCTGCGCCATGCGCCTAAAAAGGCGTCCCGGCTCGTGTCAAAGCCGTCAATGGGCGTGTTGACGGTGAACAATGCGTAATGGTTGCGGCGCTCGCGGTACTCGGTCTTGTGGTAGATGGTGCTGCCCTCGACCTCGACTTCGCCGGTAGAGAAATTGCGCTGGAAGTTGGTGGAATCGTCCACAGCATTCCAGAGGCAGAACTCCAGATAGCTGAATATAGTAAACGATTTCGGTACATCACTCTCGTTGGTCAGCACCAGACGGTCGATCTCGCAGTTGTCGCCTACCGGCACAAACAGCTCCAGCTTCGCGGTCAGACTGTTCTTTTTGCCGGTAATGATGCTGTACCCGAGGCCGTGGCGGCACTCATAGCTGTCCAGCTCGGTCTGGGTGGGCTGCCAGCCGGGATTCCAGACGGTATCGCCGTCCTTAATATAGTAATACCGGCCGTTAGAGTCCGCAGGTACGTTATTGTAGCGGTAGCGAGTGATACGCCGCAGCTTGGCATCTCTGTAAAAGCTGTACCCGCCCGCCGTGTGGGAAACAAGGCTGAAGAATGCCTCGCTGCCCAGATAGTTGATCCACGGCAGCGGCGTGCGCGGCGTGGTGATGACATATTCGCGTGCGCTATCGGAAAAATGACCGAACTTCATAGAGACCCTCTCCTTACTTATGGAAAGCAGATAAAATCGTGAGTTCAAGTCGAAAACGATTAAGTTATTACCCTTACAATACCGCGTTTTTCGGATAATTGCAAGGGCTGCGGCTGAATTTAACGATGATTTGGCAGGTTTCACAATTTGTGTGGCCGAAAATTGTAACGAAAAGCGGATGCTACCTATTATTTATAAGGATACTTTCTGGCTGTGGACACCCCAAAAGCAGATGGCAGTCAGGCTTGCAGGCCATTACTGGGTCGGAAAAGGCAGAAGAAGGCGCAAATTATGTCCCTTTTTCAGCGAAACTCCAAACGAAATAGCCAAAACAGGTGTTTTCGCTTTTTGCAAATCGCCAAATCGAATCGAAATGCACAAAAAATGCAAAAAAGGCATTGATTTTATGGTTGACATGTTGTATAGTGAAGATGCGAAAACGATTAAGGAATATGCAAGGAGGCGATATCATGGCATCCATCAAAGACATCGCAAAGGCATGCGGGGTCTCGGTGGCTACCGTGAGCAAGGCTCTGAACGGTCACAACGATATCAGTCAGGCTACCAAAGAAAAGGTACGCGAGGCGGCAAGGCAGATCGGCTACATGCCAAACTCCGCAGCGCGGGCCTTAAAAACGAACCGTACCTATAATCTGGGCGTCCTTTTCGTGGACGAGGCGCAAAGCGGTCTGACGCATGAATTCTTCGCGGCTGTTCTGGACAGCTTCAAACGCCACGCCGAGGGCAGAGGCTATGATATCACCTTTATCAACCACAACATTGGCCACGGACACTCCAGTTACTTAGAGCACTGCCGCTACCGCGGCGTTGACGGCGTGATTGCTGCCTGCATCAAGTTCGATGACCCGGAGGTTATTGAGTTGGCCTACAGCAACCTGCCGATCGTCACAGTTGACCATGTCTTTAACAACCGGGCTGCCGTACTTTCCGATAACACCGATGGTGTCCACAAGTTAGTGGATCAGCTTGCCGCACTGGGGCATGAGCGAATCGCTTATATCCACGGTGAGAATCACAGCGCAGTCACCCAAAAGCGCCTGGTCGGTTTCTACCGTGCCTGCGCCGCCCATGGGATCACGGTGCCGGACGCCTACATCGTGCCGAGCACCTACCGAGATGCGAAAAGCTGCGCCGCTGCGACCCGTCAGCTGCTGGCATTGCCGCAGCGCCCCACGGCGATCCTCTTCCCGGATGACTTCTCCGCCATCGGCGGCATCCAGACGATCCGGCAGGAAGGACTTCTGATTCCGAGGGATATTTCGGTGGCCGGCTATGACGGCAACCTGATTTCGCAGATCATGTCCCCGCAGCTGACCACCTACCGGCAGGACACCGAAGCGCTGGGCCGCGCCGCGGCAGAGCTGCTTATCGAGCAGATCGAATCCCCGCGCACGGCATTGCCGGAACAGAAACTGATCTCCGGCAGCCTGCTGAAAGGGCAGTCCGTCGATGTCCCCAATCCATAGGTTCAAACCCGCGAGGATGCGGGTCACAATATCTGATTCATACATGAGTTCTTTTTATTAAAAAGGAGGAAAAGACATTATGAAAAAGGCAATGAGTTTATTGACCGCCACTGCAATGGCAGCCACCTTGCTGGCAGGCTGCGGCGGAGGCGCCGCAAGCTCGTCCGCAGCCCCTGCCGCTGATTCGACCTCTACCGAAGCCAGCAGCACGGCCGCAGAGCCTGCTGCCGATGCAGCCGCAGAGGAGGGCAAGGTCCTGAACATCTGGTGCTGGAACGATGAATTCCAGTCCCGCTTCAACGACTATTACCCCGGCGTCAAGGAGATTGCCGCCGACAAGTCCACCACGACGCTGGATAACGGTGTCACCGTAAAGTGGACCATCAACCCCAACGATAACAACAACTACCAGAATAAGCTGGACGAGGCCCTGCTCAAGCAGGACAGCGCCGCTGCCGATGACAAGATCGACATCTTCCTGATCGAGGCAGACTACGCGCTGAAATATGTGGATTCCGAGTATACGCTGGATGTCAAGAAGGATGTCGGCCTGACCGATGATGACCTCAAGGATCAGTACCAGTACACCAAGGACATCGTTACCGTGGATGGCGTGCAGAAGGGCACCACATGGCAGGCGACCCCGGGCCTGTTTGCCTACCGCCGCTCCATCGCCAAGGATGTGCTGGGCACCGATGACCCGACCGAGGTTCAGGCCGCGCTGAGCGATTGGGATAAGTTCAACGATGTGGCTGAGAAGGCCGCTGCCAAGGGCTACAAGATGCTCTCCGGCTACGATGATTCCTACCGCACCTTCTCCAACAATGTGTCCGCCGGTTGGGTGGACGGCACAACCGTCAAGGTCGACCCCAACATTATGAACTGGGTCGATCAGACCAAGACCTACACCGATAACGGCTACAACAACAAGACCAGTCTGTGGAGCGACCAGTGGGCCGCCGATCAGGGCCCTGCCGGCAAGGTTTTCGGCTTCTTCTACTCCACTTGGGGCATCAACTTCACCCTGCTGGGCAACTCTCTGGCCACGCCTGAGTCTGAGGGCGGCAAGCAGGAAGTCGGCAACGGCATCTTCGGCGATTATGCAGTCTGTCAGGGTCCTCAGCCGTATTACTGGGGCGGCACCTGGATCTGCGCAGCAGCCGGCACCGACAACATCCCCACGATCAAGGATGTCATGTACTCTCTGACCTGTGATGCCGACATCATGACTAAGATCACCGAGGATACGCAGGACTACACCAACTGCAAGAGCGCTATGGATTCCATCGCAGCTGACCCGAACTTCGGCTCCGCATTCCTTGGCGGCCAGAACCACATTGCCCTCTTTGCAGAGGTTGCACCTACCATTGATATGTCCAACGCCGGTCCGTATGATCAGGGCTGCAACGAGACCTTCCAGAGCTGCTTCAAGGATTACTTTGACGGTACGGTTGACCTTGAGACCGCGAAGAAGAACTTTGAGGATCAGATCAAGGTCAAGTATCCTGAGCTGAGCAGCGTCGAATGGCCCGCATAAATACCTGTGTGACCTTAAGGCAACACCGCACAATTCCCGCCTGACGGCTTAAGCACCGCTCCGGCGGCTGCGGCACCTCGCTCGCCGTATCGGCACTTAGAATTATGCGGTATTACCTTGAACAAAACGAACTGAACCGCAAACGCCATGCCAGGGGCGGGGAGAGACGCCCGCCCCTGGTTTTGTTTTTATCAGATTTTGAAAGGCTCTGCCCCCAGCAGGGCAATGCCCACACAGCTAAGGAGGGCGAGACCTATGAAAACAAAAAGCAAAGGCATGAGCTACGCCAAATGGGGCTACATATTTCTGGCGCCGTTCTTTATCACCTTTTTCATCTTCCAGTTCTGGCCGCTGGCAACGACCATTTACTATTCCTTCTTTGAATATTTCCGCAGTGGCTTAAAGATCATCGGTCCCAATTTTGTGGGGCTGAAAAACTATGCCGCCATGATCAAAGAGGTGCCGAAGTATTTCAGCAATACCATGATCATGTGGCTGATGGGGTTTATCCCGCAGATCATTGTATCGCTGGTGCTGGCAGCGTGGTTTACCGATCTGCGGTTGAAGCTGCGGTTTCAGGGCTTCTTCAAGACGGTCATTTATATGCCCAACCTCATCATGGCATCGGCGTTCGCCATGCTGTTCTTTACCCTGTTTTCAAACGCGGAGACAGGGCCGATCAACTCGATCCTGCTCAAGCTCGGCATCGTGGCCGAGCCGGTGCGCTGGCTTTCCAATGTCTGGACAGCGCGCGGTCTGGTTGGGCTGATGAACTTCCTGATGTGGTTTGGCAATACGACCATCATTCTGATGGCTGCCATCATGGGTGTGGACCCCGGCCTGTATGAGGCCGCCCAGCTGGACGGTGCATCCTCGACCACAATGTTCTGGCGCATCACGATCCCGCTGATCCGCCCGCTGCTTGTCTATACGCTGATCACCAGCCTCATCGGCGGCCTGCAGATGTTTGATGTGCCGCAGGTTTTGACCAACGGCAAGGGCGACCCGAACGGCTCGACCAACACCATTATCATGTACCTGAACCAGCACCTGTACAGCAAAAACTACGGCACAGCCGGCGCTATCTCGGTGCTGATGTTCCTGCTCTGCGCGGTGCTTTGCGTCATCATCTACTTTACCCTCACGCAGGAGGATGACGGCCTGACCCGTGAACAGCGCAAGGCTGAGAAAGCCCGCATCAAGGCAGCCAAAGCGGCCGCTAAGCATCACTAAGGAAGGAGCGTGAACGGTATGCCGAACGAAACCAAAACTGCAGCCACCACTACCGCAAAGGCAAGCAAAATTCACGACCCTATGCTGACACTGCAGCGTGCAGTGGCCTATATCGTGCTGTTTGTCCTCTGCTTTATCTGCCTGTTCTTCTTCTATGTGCTGATCGTCAACGCCACGCACAACAACTTTACCATCCAGCAGGGGTTTGACCCGCTGCCCCGCGGCAGCTTTGGCGTCAACTTCTTCAACACCACCCATGATGCCAATGTACCGATCCTGACCGGTCTGCGCAACAGCCTGATCGTGTCGGCTGCCTGTGCGGCGCTGTCGGTCTATTTCAGCGCACTGACGGCCTACGCAATCTATGCGTATGACTTCAAGCTGCGCAAGCTGGCCTTTACCGTCATTCTGCTCATCATGACGATGCCCACACAGGTTTCGGCGCTCGGCTTTTTGAACCTGATGGACTCGATGAAGCTGACCAACACCCTCTGGCCGCTGATTCTGCCGAGCATCGCCGCACCGACAGTGTTCTTCTTCATGAAGCAGTATATGGATTCGAGCCTGCCGCGCGACATTATTGATGCGGCGCGCATTGACGGCTCGGGGGAGTTCCATACCTTTAACACGGTCATTCTGCCTATCCTGAAGCCCGCCATGGCGGTGCAGGCGATATTCAGCTTTGTGGGCGCGTGGAACAACTACTTTATCCCGGCGCTGATCATCAACGATGCCAAGTGGAAAACGGTGCCCATTCTGGTTGCACAGCTGCGCAGCGCGGACTTTTTGAAGTTCGATATGGGCAAGGTGTATATGATGATTACCATTGCGATTCTGCCCGTTATGATCGTCTATCTGCTGCTCTCCAAGTACATTGTCCGGGGCGTTGCATTGGGCAGCGTGAAAGGGTAAAAAAGTTTTATAGACCGTAAAAAGCGGGCGAACAGAAATGTTCGCCCGCTTCAGTTTGTCGAAAAAGCCCTTTTTCGGGTATGCTCTCAAGAGTGAATCACTTCTGATTCATCCAAAAATCTTGACTCGAAAAAGTGAATCACTTCTGATTCATTCCCTGCGGTAGCCAGCCAAAAATTACAATTGCATCACGAAAATTACAATACGCAGATTCCACGGCACGCTATACTGGATACAGAATTCATTTACGAAAGGGAGGAAAACTGTATGCGTGCAAAATTGAGCAACTTACAAAGCATCCCGCAGGTGGTTGCGGAGATGACGCTGGATGAAAAATTGGATATGGTGGGGTGCTACCGCGCCTGCCACACACGACCTATCCCGGATATGGATGTGCCCGCCATCTATCTGATGGACGGCGCGACCGGGCTGAATGGCACCCATGTGGTGCTGGACTACTTAACAGACCCCTGCCGTGCCGATGACCCGCGTACAGCGTATGCCACGCCGGAAATGGTGGCACTGAACCGCGTTGATCTCAACGAGGCCGCGGCAAAGTACAAGGGCGATGCACTGATGACCGACCTTGTGGAGCAGGCGGCAAAATACCGTCCGGGCGGTCGGCAGCATATCAGCTTCCCGTCTGGCATCAACATCGGCGCGTCGTTTGACCCGATCACAGCCGAGACCATCGGCCGCGCGGTCGGACAGGAATTGCGTGACGTCGGGGTGGATGTCTGCTTTGGTCCCAACGTGGATATTGCCCGCGACCCGCTGGGCGGCCGTAACTATGAAATGTACGGCGAGGACCCGGAGTTGGTGGCTCAGACCGCGGCAGCCTTTGTACGCGGTATGCAGAGCGCCGGCATTGCGGCCTGTGCCAAGCATTTCCTCGCAAACAATCAGGAAACGAACCGCAACACAACAAGCTCTAACCTTTCAAAACGGGTTATGATGGAACTGTATGCCCGTGGGTTTGAGGCAGCCATCGAGGATGGTCACGTCCTGTGTATCATGAGCGCCTACAACGCCGTGAACGGAGAGTTCACCTCGTATAGCAAAAAGCTGCTGACAGATTTGCTGCGCGGGGAACTGCACTTCGACGGCGCCATTGTCAGCGACTGGGGCGCAGCCGGACAGAACAAGGAAGGTACGCTGGCGGCGGGTATGGATTTGATTCAGCCCGGTCCAAACGATATGACCGCCTGCAAACAGGCGGTGCAGGAGGGGCGGCTTTCCGAGAAAGTTCTGAACGACCGCGTGACCCATATCCTGCAGCTTATCGTGGAGATCAAACAAAATCAACGCCGCATACCCGCGCAGTATGACGCCGATGCACTGCTGCAAACCGCCTGCAGGACCATTGAAGACGGCGCGGTGCTATTGAAAAACGAGAATGGCGTCCTACCGCTGGCCGAGACCCAGCGTGTTGTGTTCTGGGGGGCGCGCAGCCGCGACACGCTGGAGTGTGGCAGCGGCTCCACGGCGGTGGAGACGGCCCTGCACAGCAATGTGCTGGACGAATACCGCAAACTGCGCGGCGCGGCGGCCTTTGAGGAATGTTAAGCTGTCCGATGATGGCACTGTCGTTGCTGAGTATAATTTTCAGGCAAAGACCGACATTCCCAAAGGACTGTCCAAGTCGTTGGGATTCAACCTGACGAGCAAGGGCAAGGACAACGCAGACAGCGCCTTTGGTGACTTCGTCAGCCAGAGCAACAAGCTGTTTGTGAAGGCAACCGCTGAGATTGAGAACAACACAAGCCTCAAGGTTGACACCAAGGCTCCCACGATTACGCTGAGTGATACCGCTAACAACGGTAAGTTCTTCTACGCCCCTGTCGGCGTTACGGTGGCGGATGATGGGATCGGTCTGGCCTCTGTTACCTTCGGTGGCAAGGAATTGGCTTTGAGTGCTGATGGCTCGTATAGCTTGACGGAAAGCGGCACGCTGACTGCCACTGATAAGTTGGGCAATACTTCTAAACTGGACATTACCATTGATACCACTGCGCTGGACGCAGCCCGCGCGGCTGTTGCAAAGCTGCCGGACGCAGCACCTGACTATACCTGCAAGGCGAATCTCGAAGCCGCAGAAAAGGCAGTTGCGGACCTGAAGGCAACGGACTCCGCTGCATATAGTAAGCTGACGGAAGCTGAACTGAACAAGATTGCCGCTGCCCGTACAGCCGTTGATGCGATTGATGCCGAGATTCAGACTGCTCAAGCAGATATTGCTGCGCTGCCGTCCGATATTCAGCCGACGGCGATTACGATTGAGGCAGTCAGCAAGGTTCGGGATCAGCTGAAAGCCCTGACGAACAAGGGTGTTGATGTGGAGAAGGATGTTGCTAACTACAGTATTTACAAAGCTGCGGAAGAAAAGCTGAACGCTGCGCTGGAAGAAATTGGTGGCATCAAAAATGACATCAAGGACTTCAAATACACCGGTTATGGCGATAAGTCGGCGGTGAGTGCGCTGCGCGGCAAGGTCACGGCCCTGCAGACAAAGTACGGCGATGATATTCTCTCCGATGCTGACCTGAAGAACCTGACTGACGCCGAGGCGGCTGTTAAGGCTACCGGCGATAAGGTCGATGCGGTTGTTGCGGAGATCGGCAAGCTGCCCACCAGCCTGAATCCTCTTGCCACAGTGGACTCTGCGGTGCAGGCTGCTAAAAAGTCGGTTGAGGCACTGGTGAAAGAAGGCGTTGTTCCTGACACCGATATTTCAAACTACAGTGACCTTGTGACGCTGGCCGAGAAGGTGGATGCCGCCAAGGGTGAGGTGAACACGCTGAAAGCAGACATTGCAGGATTTACCTACACCGACTACAGCGACAAGGCCGAGGTCGGGAACCTGAACGACCGACTGAATGCCCTGAAGGCTGCATACGGTGATGACATTCTCACCGACGCTGAACTGAAGAACCTGACTGACGCCAAGAACGCTGTGGAGCAGACCAACAACGAAATCGACGCAGCTGTTGCGCTCATCAATGATAAGACCGCCACTCCGCTCAACCCCTTGAGCGAGGCAGAAAGCGCACTGAAAGACCTGCGTACCGCTATGGACGCGCTGGCCGATAAGGGCGTTGACATTGAGAACGAGATCAGCAACTACAAAAAGTTCGCTGACTTTGAGAAGACTGTCAACAACGCCAGTGATGCTGTAAAGGCTGCCGCTGACGAAGTGGCCACTTTTAAGTACACCGGCTACGGCGATAAGGATGCTGTTGCTGCACTGCGCAAGAAAGTCGACGACCTGAACAAGCAGTACGGTGATGTACTGACTGGCAATGCCATCAAGAATCTGACCGACGCCGAGACGGCAGTTGAGAGCACCGAGAAGAAGATTGATGCCGCAATTGCCCTCATCGACACCCTGCCCGACAAGGTGGAAGTGACCGATGCGAACATCAAGCTGATTTCTAATATTGACTCTGCACTGGACGAATTGACCGACTTGGGCGTTGACAACGCGAAGTATGTTACCAACTACAATAAGTACACCAAGGCCAAGGCGGCTCTGGGCCAGGCGACTGAGGAAATCGACGCCGTCAAGAAGGAACTGAAAGAGTTTACCTATATCAACTACGGCAAGAGCGCTGATGCCACCCGCGAGCTGCGTCAGAAAGCGGACAAGCTGGTGAACGACTACGGCAATGTGCTGGCCGAGAGTGATCTGGCGAAGCTGGTTGCCGGCGAGAAGAAGCTGGATGCTACCGAGACCGAAATCACCAATGTCATCACCGCCATCGGCACGCTGCCCACGAAGGATGCAACGCTGGCAGAAATCGAGGAGATCGATGCTGTCACTACCCGCGTGAACGCTCTGCTCAAGGACGAGGAAGTCCCGCAGGCGAAGATCACGAACTACGCTGACTACCAGAAGGCCGTTGATGCCAAGGCTGCGACCGAAAAGGCCATCGCGGATGTGAAGGCACAGATCGAGGCCCTGCCGGAGAAGGTCACGCTAGAACAGAACATGATCGACCAGATCTATGCAGCCAAAAAAGCTGCTGAGGATGTGCAGAAGGCCTACGGTGACGACCATCATCAGGCACTGGATGATGCGACGCTGAAGAAACTGGAAACGGCGAATAACACTCTGGAAGCCTTGAATGGGAAGCGCGCCGATCTGGTGAAAGACCTTGACCGGATGGTGCGTCCAGAGGATGTCAAGCTGGCCGATAAGGCTGACATCGAAAAACTCCGCAGCCGCGTGAAGAAAATGCAGGACGAAGACAAGGCTACCTTCACAGACGCTGAATTGAAGAATTTGACTGCTGCCGAAAAGGCTCTGGCAGATTTGGAACAGCGCAGCAAAAATGCTCACAAAGCGGTCGCGGCTCTGTCCGGCGCAGATACTGTCAAACTGACCGAGAAGGCCGACATCGAGGCTCTGAACAAGGAAATCGCGGCTCTGGAAACTAAGGGAGACAGCTTCACTGCAGCTGAAAAGCAGAAGCTGGCCGATGCACAGAAGGGCATTACTGATTTGGAAAAGGCCCAGACGGACATGAAAGCTACATTGGAGAGCTTGAAGGACGATAAGGATGTCCGGTACGATGATAAGGCTGCGGAAGAAAAGCTGTCTGCAGACATCGAGGCTTTGCAGGATCGCGGCGTAGCGGTGGACGAAACCACGATGGGAGTAAACGGCTGGAAGCGATACACCAGATATGCGGCTGCTGTTAAGGCTATGAACAGCGAATTGACGGGCCTGAACAGCAAGATGCAGACAGAGCTGGACAGCTGGACATATCCGTATGACATTGCCAAATATGACGCCCTGCGTAAGGATATGGACGCTGCGGCTAAAAAATACGGCATGACCGAGGAACAGACCAAGGCTGAGTTCACCAACTACGAGACGGACAAGATTCAGGCTGCGGCTGCCGAGGAAAAGATCAAGCAGGCCAACGCTAAGATCAAGGCACTGCCTGCGACCATTACCAAGGCACAGGAGCAGGATGTTGTTGCCATCACGGCAATCGTGAATGAACTGAAAGCGGCACCTTACAAGATGACCGATTCCGCCTTGCAGACTGCGCTGGGCAGCAACTATGCAATCTATACAAAGGCCGTTGCAACCCTGGCAGAACTGAATAAGCCGGCCGACAACAATAGTAGCGGCAGCAGCAATAACAACAATAGCAACAGCAGCAACACAACGAGCACCAATAATAAAACCACTACGACGAGCACGGCCAACAAGACCACGAAGCCCGCTGCGGCGGCTACTACCATCCCACAGACATCCGATGCATTCCCGCTGACGACGCTTATCACACTGGCGGTGGCATCCTTGGGCGGTTTGATCGCGGTGCTGTTCAAGAAAAAGCGCAACGACTAATCCACGGTAATTTGATCCTTTATATCTGAAACATTAATGTAAGGGAGGGCAAATGTATCTGCAAAAAGATGCTTTGCCCTCCCTTATGCTATTTTGTGCGCAGCAGGCGTAAGAGCCTGTAAATATAAGGAGGAAATTTGGAATGAAACGATTGCTGTCCATGATTTTGGCTGCGGCAATGGTTGCAAGCATGATGGCGCCGGTGGCTTACGCCGATGACACCCTGCCCCTAACCGAGCCCACGGCCACTGTGCAGGAACAGCCCGCAGAGGATATCCCTGCGGAAACTGCACCTGTAGAGACGCCTACGCAGGAGGCAACCTCTGCGCCGACCGAGACCCCGGTTGAGGCAACCCCAGCTCCTACGGCGGAGCCCACCGCCACCCTTGAGCCGACGGAAATGCCGACTCCGGAACCGACGGTTGAGCCTACCGCCGAGCCGACGGCGGAACCTGTGCCGACGGAGGAGCCGGTGGAGATTGTGGCTGACGCCCCTGCGGAGCAAGCTGCTGAGGCAACCGCCCCTACCGAGACGGCCAGCCCTGATGATGCTGATCCGGAGACGACGCTGATTCTTTATAAAGACCCTAATACGGGCTATTACTTTGGCAAACTGCCTGTTAAGGTCAGCAAAAGCGGAGCGAAGGCAACAACGGACTGTGCGGCAATTCATTATGAGAAAACGGCTAACACAACAGGTGTTGGCATTGTCCCGATAGGCGACGATTTTTGGGTATTCACGAAAGATCTTAGCAGAAACTTGGGATATGTTCCGAAGTGTGTTACCTACACTGATCCTCTGGACAGGAGCACGGGCGAGGTTGAAACTGTACCTCTGGTTGTCAGTACAAATGACCCGACGGATGCGGATATGCCTCCGTACATGATTGAGCCGAGTTCTTACACACACCCGTACGGAACTTTGGGAGCAAATGTGGTTTGGGATAGTGACGAAGTTGTTACTTACGACACGGACTATACAGTTACCATTTCGGTTTACGGCACAAATAACGAAGTTTTGACGCTGGATAAAGTTACTGGCCTGGGTGGCGTTGAGGTCGTCAGCCAGCCGACAGCAAATGGTGGGAAAGCAGTCATTCGCTACCCGTCGGGTGTCAAGTATGGTTATATTGATAGCAATAATTATATTGAAAGCCTGGCAGGATTGTGTGCTGTTGCTCATAATGATGCCGGGAAATATTACTATGGTCGTTGGGAATTGCAGAAAACCCCGCAACTGTACGAGATGCCGATTGGACCTAACTGGGTCGATTTGCTTAGCAGTGAGGGACAACACTTCTGCGATGCAGAACGAAGCTGGTCTGCCTATGGCGAAGTAGAAAATGTTACGGCAACGCTTACAAGTAGCCGTTATCCCCAAGATGATATGTCGGATGACATTGCGGTTGTTTATGACAAAACAAGTGATGCCGTAATCGTGAACCTTTTTAAAGAACCTGATGACATCACGTCGGCAAACTGGCGCTGGCGCTTGTCTATAGCTGTTACCTACAAGAATGGTGCTGTTTGTGTGGCAAATAGCATTGTCGTTCAAAAAGACAAGTACCAGTTTACCCCGGATGAGCAGACCCTTACCGAAACGACTGGAAGCACAATGAAAGGTACGCTCTATGCGTATAACTCCGTAACAGGTGCGTATGATAAGCCATTTGTGACGAATGAGAGCGCTACAATCGACTTTATTTACAGCAACGGTACAAGGTTGGACGATACAAAAATTGCGGATTACATTGATGCGACTTTTGACAATACAACAGGGAAAATCACCTTTACGGTGAAACAGGATATCCCATTGCAGGATAGTTCGAACCAGGCATACATTGTGTTTCGTGTTACATCGAAGTATGCGAAGACAGCAGAGCTTACATTGAATGTTGGAAGCATTCCTGCCCCTTATTTCACAGTGTTTGGTGATGCAAACTTCTTTGAAATGTGCAGTGCAGACGGCGACGATGTTTATGAACTGCGGGATAACAGTTACAACACTGTGACATGGTCCAGCCTTGGTACGTTGGATACCGAAAAAGGCCCGTCTGCCGTCTTAAAGTATGATGATGAAAACGGCGTGGCGCATGAAGCCCCAGTTACCGCGACTTACAATGCCGAGACAGACCGCGTAAATGTGAAAATGTCGCGGAGCGATGTTCCGCCGGCAAATGTGGATGCTACATTGTACATTACATTCCCCTGCAAGGAGTACACACTGTCTACACAGACGGGTGTGTCTCGTCCGACTTTGAATGTTTCGCTTGTCAATAAAACTCCGGCTTCGTTGGGCGTTAAAGCAGGCGCAACAATGACAGCCAAGGTCGCCCTCTATGATGGCAACACGGGCGAAGAAATAGCTTTCCCCGATATAGGAAATGTGCTGTGGACGGGCGAATGCTATGACAGTAACGCGGGTATTACCAGTGACGAAGTACTGAATTATATCCGGCCCGAACTCTCAGCAGATGGAAAAATCGGCTTTACAGTTTTGAAGGATATTCCTCTTACAGAACAGCGGACAACTTTCTATTTCACTGCAAAGGGGCAGCTGGCGCAGTTCAGAGTCAGTGTTGAAGTAGGCACGCCGTACCTGTACACCACAGGTAATGTCAGCTGGAGCGAACTGAAAAGTACGGATGGCGCAGATGCAAGCATCTTTACGGACAGCTACGACAATCGCGGCTGGTCGAAGTGCGGTACGCTGGATACGGCGATGGGACCCTCGGCTGTATTGAATTATGTAGATGCTGACGGTAAAGAAACTACTGTACCTGTGCAAGCAGCCTATAAACCGGACACGGATGAAGTTAACCTGAAATTTGACTACACCACCCTGCCGCAGGGGCTGGACTATAGCAACGCCCAGATCAAAATCACTTTCCCCTGCAAGGAATATGATTTGATTGTCACATATACGATGGGCAAAGACTGGGTCAGTACCAGCCTTAATAACATAAGCGGTCTGGGCGCACTGCCTACTAAAGCCGGTGCAACGATGCTGGCTGACCTGAACTATTACGACAACAATACGATGAAGCAGTATCCGCTGCCTGCGGATGGCTGGAACCTCACACTGAGCCAGTATGAATACGGCAGTGCTAAAATTGCGCTTGGTGATGGTGAGACGCTGGATGATTACATCAAGGCAGAACTGTATGCTGATGGCAAAGTCCGCCTTACGGTTTTGAAGGACATTACGCTCACCGGCAGCTCTGCGACCACGGCAAGCGTCACGCTGGAGGGTAAGACCCAGTTTGCGCAGTTCTCCGTTTCCTTTAATGTTGGCACGCCATCGGTCAATGTCAACCTGAGAACAATTGGCAGTGGCAGTGCTACCCTGCGTGAGGGAAATTCCTTTACGGTGGAGCCGTATGTTGATTACAACGGTCAGCAGACTTCCTTCAAAGATCTGGGCATTACCAACTACAAGTACCGCGTTATGACTTCCACCTATGGCTGGAATAATATCAGATACTTATCCGATGAAGAAGTCGCCGAATACTTTGACATCGCGGAAAAGGACGGTAAGGCAACGATTACCGTCAAGAAAGTGCCAGAACTGTACCAGGATACTGGTTCTGACATCTATAGTCAGGATAACTGCTATGTGTATGGCTTCACTGTGGAGAGCACCGACGGTGCGTATGTGCGTTCGTCTGCGTACTATCCCGATCGGACGCTCGACAATGATGGCGTAGAGCTGGAACTGTACCAGGATGGCACACGTGTGCGCACCTTGCCAAAGAAGGCTGGTACATACACCTATGATATCCGAACCAAGAATGGCCGTGCACTGCCCACTGAGGGCAAGGCATGGGTCGGCGGCAACATCCCGAACGGAGTCACCATCGGCATCGATCTGGCAACGGCTAAGTTGACCTATACCGTGGAAAGTGACCTAAACGATTCTGTGACAGGTGTATACGCCTTCGGTTTCCTGGGTACGAAGCTGGGATTCAGCATGAACTCCGGCACGGGCCGCGCAATGATTGGCCTGAGTTTCTTTAATGATGAGGCCAGCGGCGCTAGTTTCAGCAAGACGAACAACCATATTACAGTTGCGGGCTACTACACCAACGACAATGTTTACCTTGCCAAAGATGCGCTGAAGGATGAAGGTTTTACCTTTAATGTCTTTGTCAATGGCAATACAGTGCCTATTGAACAGTGTGAGTATATTGGCGCAAATGTCAAAAACGGCATCCTGAACATTACATTTAAGAAGGACATTCCGGACGATGTGAACTGCTCACTGCAGGTGTCGTATAAGGATGAAAACTACGAGACATCCTATGTGAATAGTTTGTCTTACAGCAGAAGCAGCAGCACTACCACATGGTATTACCCGATTGCAGTCAATCCGACTACGGGTAAGCAAGTTTCTGTCATCCCCAACGGTAAGGCTGGTACAACGGCAGAGTATACCATCAATGCAACCGGCCAGACCAAAAGCCTGGCCCAACTGTGCGGCGATAGTCTGACCGGCTTTACCATCAGCACCAATGCGCCGATCAATGTGGATGATTATGTTACCGTCAGCTTCAACAATGTTACAAGCAAGCTGAAATTTGAGTGGAAGCAGCCCTTGCCGCTGATTGATGAGCAGACGGGCATTGCCTATGGATATTATCTGAATCCCCAGACTACGGGCAGCCAGAGTGTCCATATCAGCAATATGAGCCTTATCAAGATATCCAGTGAATTAGTGATGAACTCTGCCGATGGGTACGGTACTACGTTCTATCTGGAACTGCGGCCCGGCAGCCAAAACAATGTGTTTGTCCAAGGTTATGGCAATATCGACGAAGGTTTTACCTACGCGGTGAAGTCTGCGGATGGTACGCCTGTTGGTGAGGATAAGATCCGTATGGATCGCAATGATTGGGGCGGCATCACCATCACGGTTGCCGACGATGTGGAGCCCCAGAACTTCAGCTATACCCTGAATGCAACCCTGGAGGATGGCTCTTATGCCATGGTGGTTCAGTATGGTACGCTGTACATTGTAGGGGATAACAAGGTTGCTTATACCGTGCAAGCCGACAGCTTCGGAACCCGTACGCTGAATGGCGGCAACAGTGTGAGCCTCTACGGCGGTGAGACGATGACGCTGCGTGCAGCTACCGACGGCGTGAAGAATTTCACCTTGCGCAACGCAGACGCCTTGAGCAAGTACATCAACTCCATCCGTTATGACAACGGTGCATCCACGATTGTCTGGAACGATGTCAGCGGTCAGTTTGTTATGGAACTGGAAGCTACGATGGAGGATGGCTCAAAAGCACTGACAACGGTAACGGTCTATCTGTCGAATTCTTCTTACTACAACGGTTCTCTGACTTATTGGCTGGAAGGCGCAACGGAGGCGGCGCATCTGTTTGGTGAGAGCACCTGGACTGTGGGCAAGACTTATAAGGTATACCCGCACCTTGGCTTGAAGACACTGAAAGAAGCTGGCTATACCATCAAGGATGCCTGGCTGGCAGCTAACGATTACTATAGCTGCACTTTCAATGCAGAAGAAGGCTATGTCCTCTTCACCCCGCTGAAAGCGTATGCGGTCAACAACAACAGCTACTCCAACAAATATCTGAGTTTTATTATCACGATTGTCAAGGATGGACAGGAAAAGAGTTTCAACGCGACGCTCAACTATGGTACGAATGTTGTGGCAGGAAGCCGTTCCAACTTTGTGAATCCCGACACCCGGAATGTCATTCAGTCCACTTCCCTGAGCGCTGCGTACCCCAGCGTGCGCCTGAAGGTGAACGAGAACAAGGATACCATCCAGGAAATCACTTATAAGACAAATCTGCCTGAATCCCTGACTTGGGCGCAGGATGCTAGCGACCCGACTATAGTTACCCTTACGGCGCAACATTCCCTGCCGTATGAGAACGCATACTTTGCAGCGGTCATCACCCGCAAGGACGGCACGCAGTCCTCCGCATACGTGACGCTGTCGTGGAGCAGCCGTTCCTACAGCAGTTACCTGCCTAACGGTATGGAAGTTTGCTTCGGTTCAAAGGGCGAAAGTCAGGATTACGAGACATGGTCTGGCAGTAGCGCAATAAAAAATGACTATGTTGGCACCAACAAGCTGTATGTATTCTTCGCCAGTGGCAATTACAATAGCCGCACTTACTATGATACCATTGACAATCTGGACTCCATTAAAGTTACATCCAGTGACGATAAGAATGCACAGGTTTTGCGCCAAGGTCGTGAAGATGGTACCTACTTCTTCGAATACCAGATAAACTACAATGAACTTGCTGAGTATGAGTTCACTGCAACGGTCACGATGAAGAACGGCCAGTCGTTTAAGTCAATCTATTCCTTCCGTGTTACGGAAGGCGGCGCAACCGAAACCGTGCGTGTAACGAATACGGATGAACTGCAGAGTGTGCTGGCGAGCGCTACGCTGGCTCCCGGCACATGGATTCAGGTACAGACTGGAGACTACGAAGGCAATTTTGTGGTCGATGTGCCAGGCATCCGTTTGGACGGCAACTACAGCAGCAAACCGAACATCAAGGGCACAATCCGCGCTACCGAAAAGAATGTTGAAGTGCAGAACATCAACTTTACCAGCCCTGTGGAAGGCAGCGGCACGGCAATTTCTGATGTGCGTGAAGTCCGTTACTGTGAAATCACAGGCTACAACGAGGGCGTTGTGATGGATCGTAATGTTGTCAACAGCCAAAGCTGCGCGGCATATGGTAACAACTTTACTGACAACAACACCGCGCTAGTGCTGGACGGTTACCAGCGCTATGTGTACATCAATGGCAACACCTTCCTGAACAACAAGACTGGCGTGCTGGTTGCCGAAACTTGCAACCTGGATGGTAGCTACTCCTCCATGTATGGCGTCAAGGTCAACAGCGGCACAACGAACCACAACCTGTTCTACCTGAACGCTGGCCAGATCGCGGTCAGCAACCAGTCGAACGGTGACACAGCAGCCAACTTTACTTACAACTACTTTGCAACGCCGAAGGACGGAAAATTTGTTGACGCAGTCCCGAAGAACGATATGTTTGAGGGAAGCGTACTGTATGTACCGTTCTACGAGACGCCCGAGATGGACGCCGTGAACACCGACAAATCTTTGGACGACATTGCAAAGGAAAACCAAGAAGATACCACCAAGGCAAAGCTGGAACTGGCGGCTGCCCAAGGCAGTTCTACCCCCGGCGGCATCGATAGCTCGCTGACGCTGAGCGGCAACAAGTTTGAGGAACTCCAGAAGGAGTCCAACAAGGCTAAGAGCATGGAGGTCACCGTCAAGAGTACCAGCAATGAGACCGATGTTATCTGGGACTTTGAGAAGGATAAGCTGAAGGATGACTACGACGGTTCCAGCGTGAATCTGGGCGTGGCGTTCACCTTCACCGACTTCGAGCAGGATATCGTCAGCAATGTCGTCAGTAAGAGTAAAGAGGACGGCACAACACTGAACAGCATTGCTTATCAGGCTATGTGCTTCTCCCACAGCGGCGACCTGCCCGGCGAGGCAACCGTCAAGATTCGTATGAATGAGAGCCTACTGGACTACTACAGCAAGCACAACAACTCGCTGGACGGCTTCAAGATTTATTATGTGAACGAGGGCACCGGCAAGTTGGAAGTCATGCGCGATGCAAGCGGCAATCCCAAGACGCTGAGCGTTGAGGTCGTGGACGGTGTGTACTTCGCGGTCACATCGATTGACCACTGCTCCAGCTACCTGCTGACACCGGAGGATTTGAGCGAGGCTATTAGCGGCTTAACGAAGATTCTGCTGAATGCGGGTGCACCGCTGACGCTGGATGAACTGACGCAGCCGGACGGTGCAGTCCTGCGTCTCTTGAGCCATATGGAACCCGGTGTTACGCTGAACAAGCTGGCCCAGTACCTGAGCGGCGGCAGTATGACCGTGCTGGATGCCAACGGCAGCAAGATCGATGCAGACGCGCCTTTGGGCACGGGTTATACCATCGGCTTGGGCGCTGACGGCAAGACCGGCGGCGTGACCGTGGCAGTAGCGGGTGATCTGAACGGCGATGGCAGCGTTGATACCAAGGATCTGACGATGATGCGCCAGGCAATCCTGCAGATCGGCCAGCTGACCCAGGTTCAGTTGAAAGCAGCTACCCCCAGCACCAACGGCAGCAGAGTCGACACGAATGACTTGGTCTTGCTGCGTCGCTACCTGTTGAGCATGACGAACACGATGCTGGACTAATTACGCAGCCAGCCCCCACGGGCTGAAACAAAAGGCCGGTATGGTTAGTGCCATACCGGCCCTTTTAGGAAGGAACCTGATTCGTATGAGAAAACAATTCATCTCCGCTACGGCGGCCACCCTGTGCGCACTTTGTCTGGGTTTTGCCGCCAGCGCGGCCGAGGTGGCGCAGTATAGCTTGACGGCGGATAACGCGCAGGTGACAGCCGGAAACATTGTGGAATTGTCGCTGCGGTGCGATTCTGCTGCCACGCCCACAGCGGCGCTGTCGCTGCAATTTACCCTGCCGGAGGGCTACGCGGTCTATGATGTGGACAGTGGCAGCGGCATCGTGAGCAATGAACTCTCCTACAGCTACACCGACTCAACGCTGAATGTGCTCTACTTGGACAATGATGCGGGCGGCAGCCCCGTGGATCCGGGCAGTGAGGTGGCGAAGATCAAGCTGACTGCCGCCACGCCCGGCACCGGCCGGCCTCTGGTTTGCATTGAGTCCGACGCCAGCTTAGTGACAGCGGAGGGCAAGGTGGAGACCCAGGGCATCGACCTGACGATTGGTGATGTGACCGTGACAGGTGAGGCTGTGCCGGTACCCACCACAGTGCCAAGTGTCTCCACCGACGGCAAGAAGCAGACCATGGCCGAGGCGAGCAGCAATGCCGCCAGCGAGAGCGCTACGATGACGGAGCGCCTGCAAGAGCAGCAGGCCAAGCAAAACGGAGACGCGACGGCCAACGAACTGCCCCCCACCGCCACGCCGGAGATTATTACCGATGCGAACGGCAACAAGATGCAGATTGTGCGCAACGAGCGGGTCGAGGAAAATGCGGTGGATGTAACGGAGGATGTGCTGAACGCACAGCCTGCCACCACACCGACCGCAGAGGCTCAGCCCGCTGTCGACACCGTGCCGCAGCAGAGCAACGCGGCCCTGCCGGTGGCACTGGTTGTGGTTGTGGTAATCGCCGCTGCGGCTGCGGGCGCTGTGTGTTACAAAAAGAAGAAGTGAGGTGCTGAGAGGACGATGAAAAAAGCAGCAAAAACCCTGAGCATCCTACTGACGGCGGCGCTGGCAGGCAGCATGTTCACGGCCTATGCCGAGCAGGTGACGCCGGAGACCGCTTCAGGGGTCTATGTAGCCGAGATGGCCCCGGCACAGGACGAGGAAACACCTGAACTGGAGTATGTGACGCTACCCGGCGGACGGGAAGGCTTTGAACAGGAGTTGAAAGCCCGCAGCAAGTTGGCCGACCAAGGCGGCGTCAGCGTGGCGGCGATCTACGCCGAGACGGATACCAATTACACCGAACTGTGCGACCGCGTGACAAAAGCCATCGCAGCGAGACAGGAGATGGTAGACATTCACGATCTGGGGATTACATTCGACCAGATCAAGGCATTCGCCGGTGAGCCCGGCACGCTGGCCGGTGGCTACAAGGTCAAAAATGGAATACAGTATTCCTTTTATAAAGGCGAAAACACGGTCGCAAGCCTGATCTTGTCGTACTACCCCGAAGAGGACTGCGCCAAGATGGACGAACTTGTCGGGCGCATTAAGGCCCGTGTAGAGCAGGGGCAAACTGACTTGGAAAAGGTCATGCTGCTCCACAATGAGATTGTGGCCGCGACCCAGTATGACATGCAGGTTTACGACGGGGGAAGTGATTCCGACAGTCCGATTTATACGGCCTACGGCGTGTTTATGAATCGTGTGGCGGTCTGCGATGGCTACACAAAAGCGTTCGCCTGTATTGCCAACGAACTGGGCATCCCAACGGTTCGTCTTTCCAGCGAAGAGATGAACCATGCCTGGAATCTGGTGCAGGTGGACGGAAACTGGTATGAAGTAGACTGTACATGGGATGACACGGAAGGCGCTTATATGGACTACGGCTTTTGCTCGTACAAGTATTTTATGCGCAGTGAAAACGACTTCGCAAATAAGTGCGATCATGACGGAACAGATGTTATAGGTTTTTACGACGGTTTTGATAAGAATATGGCAGATGCTGCAGTTGATAAAACATATGACGATGCGTGGTGGGTGAAATTAACTGAAGACAATGCAAGCGGCATCATGAGTCTAATTCAACTATACGATGGTGACTGGTATTTTGCACACAATGGCGTAATGCGTTGGCGCGATAATCTGTGGGATGGTACGGATACCTTTAACCGCGTGGAAGGCGACTGGTGGATGTATGGGTGTTCTCTTATTGGAAATCGTGTGTTTGGCGCAGAAAAAGAACGAGGCAGCAATAAGATTTGTGAATGCAGACTGGACGGAAACGCGCACACTCTGACATGGGTGAAAGATTATCCGGTCCAAAACTGGGGCGTTAAAGCGTTCGACGACAAACTGTATTACGCGGCCACTATGGACAAGCAGTGGGGATTGCAGGAACTGGACATTGGCACAGTGAGCCCTGACCCTGTGCCGGATCCTAAACCTAACCCAGAGCCGGGCAATGATGACAGCTATGTAGTTGAGAACAACACCGTCTACGGCGTGAGCGAAGCCACGACACCGGAGCGGTTCTTGGCGACGCTGGGTGGGGAAAACGGCCTGACCGTGCAGAACCTGGCCCCCAACGGCAATGTCGGTACGGGCACGCAGGTCTGCAACGCGGCTGGCGATGTGGTGATGACGGTCGTCGTTTACGGAGATTTGAACGGCGATGCGGTGATTGATTCTAGCGATCTGGTGCTGATGCGCCGTGCTCTGCTGGGCATGACGATGCTGGAAGGGGACTTCGCTAAGGCGGCGACCTTCAGTTCCAAGAGCGGCACAGTCCCCACATCCCAGGACCTGGCCCAGATGCGGCGATACCAGCTGAAAGTGGTTTCTAAGTTGGGCTAAATGTTATGTAAGGCATACGGGGGCGAGGACGCTGCCCTCTAAATGCCTTTGCGGTGAAACAAAAATCTCTGGAAAGCGGAAAAATTTGGGCGGTATTTGGCTGAGCGGGTACTGCGCCGATGCACCGCGAATGCGCCCAAACAGGGGCGTTTCTCGCGGCGACGGGGGCGGTGTGCGGGAATGTTCGGGTTGGGTTTGCATACAACTTCTTGCTGGAGAATAAAACTTATATACTGGTTCGTAGGGCTTTTCACTTGCGTAAACCCTGTGATGTAAGTACCCGCATTTCTCAATGAGACCAAAGCTGCGCATTTATTTGAGCGGTGCGAGTCAGAATCCGTCTCGCAGATTTGCCCCCAAAACTGCCCCCAAAAGGGTTTGGAACGGTTCATCACCGTATGGCACCTTTTTGTGTACATGGGACAAAATCCGTTCTGAGCCTTGGCACGCAATACCACCAAATCCAACAAAATAACACCATAACGCACAAACTTTGAATTTCTCATAACCCGGAGGTCGCAGGTTCAAGTCCTGTCTCCGCAACCAACAAAAGCTCGTTGAAACGACAAGTTTCAACGAGCTTTTTCTATATTATGACAAAAGTGGTAACGAGCTGGTAACTTTGACCCCAAAATGACCCCAAAACGGCAAAATGACTGCGCCCGGACGGTTGAAATTTTCAACCGCCCGGGCGCTTTTTGAGGATAAATTTTGCGGAGTTGGCAGGTAAATATAGGATCGGTCAGCGTTCCAGTGCGTGTGAACGCCTTGCTCGTTCTCGCTGCTGCTCTAGCCGGTTTTCCATGATTTTTACGGATGCCATGATTTTGTGCCAGTCGTGTTCGAGGACATAATCGTTGTCCTTGCAGAACTTGTTCCAAATTTTCTGTATTTCGCCATTGGATTCTACGGATTCAAGGATGGCTGCAAATTGCGGGATAAATCCAGTCGTGCGGCGTGTGTTGCTGGTTGCGAGGAATGCACGATACAAGGTCGCGTCGTTGATTGCAATGCCGGGTTTCCCAGTTAGCATATAAATGTCGTAAAAATCGCGCATCCGTGTATTGCTTGTGCCACGGTACATGATGGTTTCCAGTTTCTCGGCAAGCAGCGTTTCGAGATTGTAGCTCATAATCTGCAAACTGCGGTTCTCAAACATAAGCGGATACCGATATTCAATGGCTTGCGGAGTGATGGCATCGCCGGTGGAAATGTCGATTTTTACTTTCTGCCGCAGACCGTCAAGCGTACCAATCAGCGTGAAACGCAAGCCGGGATAGTCATGTTCTTCCATAATGCTTTCTGCATTGGTAATGCTGAAAACCACGCCGTCCTGCAGGTCGATACGGACGATTTCTTGAATCGTCCGTGTAGCGTCCTCCAATGTCAGCGGCAGGGAGACTACGGTGGCATCAATATCCATTGTGGCACGTTGGTGGATGCCGACCATTGAGGACACCAGCATCCCGCCTTTCAGTACAAAATGGCTGTTGTACTGGGAAACGGCGAGACGCTCTAAAAAGCGTTCCATCATGTAGGTACGCAGCAGAGTCTGCGACTTCAGACTATCGCCGTGCGCCAGATTTTTGATTTTATCCTTCAGCTGTCGTGAGGTCTTGATCATAATAAAAACACCTCCAAGTATCGTCTTACATCATCCTCAACTTTCAGTGCGCGGCTGCACTGGATGAGGTGACGCAGGTTTTTGTGGCCGTGCAGCATATACTCGCGGATGGCGGTTTGGTAGGTTTGCACATCCATAACACCCCGCTGGCGAATGACATCGCAGAGTGTGCGCTCACGGTCATAAGTGGGAACGGTATTGCCAAAAGTGGTAGTGGCAGAGGTCAGCCCCAGTGTGAAAATCTCCGGGGAAACTGTATGCACAATCACGCCCTGCTTGCGCAGATGTGTGGCATTGTAACCCTGTTTGACCGTAACATAGATGTGGTGCGGCTCGCGCTCCATCATACCGTGGAGCGCCAACGCCGACTGGTGGGAAAAAATGATATTGCTGTTGCGCAGGTGGAGAACATACATATCATCCGGCCATGCATCGCGTGATTGGTATACGCCATGCGCGACACGCTCCAGTTCTCGGCTGCGGGCGTATTCGGCAAAATAGGGCTTTGAGATGCCCTGCGCTGTAACCGCGCGGGTCGTGATGTAGCCGTTCCCCTGTTCCAGCATGGAATCAAGTTGTTCAAATTTTGTCATACACTTCACCTAACTTTCACGCTTTAATCATAACAGATAAAAGCGCAAAAGTAAACACAAGATAGTGCGCCTGCTGGAAATTTCAACAGACGCACTGGGGGTGTTGAAAACTATTCAGTGGCGTTACCCTGCTTTGACGAGTACCAGCACGCTGTTGGTTGGCACTACGATTTGGTCTTGTTTGGTGGGAATGGGCGGGTTCTTGTATTGGCGCAGGGCTTTTTGGATTTGCTGCTTGACCTCCAGCAGGGCGGCGTCCAACGTGGTGGCTTGGGTAGTGATTTTGGGAAAGTCAGGAACATGGGCGGTGCAGCCGTCTGCCGAGAGTGTACAAAGCACAGGATAAGGCTGGTTCTCTACGGAGATGCTGTACTGCATCCCGAACATATCGTCCATCTTGTCCATTTCGCGCCACTTATGTTCGTCCATGCTGTGGACATAGGTGTCCATTGTGAATGCTACGGAGTAATGGCCTAGGATGGCTGACAGGGTCTTGTAGTCCATGCCGCGCTCCAGCGCACGGGTGGCAAAGGTATGTCGCAGGGCGTGGAAGGTAAAGTGCCCGATGTCAGCATCTTTCAACAGGTGGTCGTAGTAATCCTTGAAAGTTTTCTGCTCAAAGTAGTGTCCAAACTCGTTGGTGACGATGAAGCCATCGTCGGTGTACTTATCCCCTGCCCGAATCTTGTCTTGCTCCTGCTGCTGTTTCCAACGGGCAAGCTCGTCTGCCATTGTGCGGGTCAGCGGAATCGCGCGGCGGGAGTTTTTCGTTTTGGGTGTGCCGAATACGATCTCGGTTTTGTTCTCGCCGTCGTGGGCTTCGTACTTGGCAAGGCGGTTGATGGTACGGCGTACATGGAGTTGGGCGGTAGAAAAATCAATGTCCTCCCACTTTAGTGCCAGCAATTCCCCCATGCGTAATCCGGTACACAAGTCTAAGCGGATAAACACGCCGTAACGGTGGCGGTACGAGAAACACAAAATCAGAATGACGCAGATGACGCTAATGACGCTGAATCTGGGATATGGTATAGGGATATCCTCAAAACAGCGTCACAAGCGTCATCAGCGTCACTATCGTCACACAAGAGCAGCGAGGGGGTCTGGGGAACACCCCAGAAATGCGTTTGTGGATATCCAAACGCTATGCTAGCAAAACACGTCTACCCCCCAAAAACGATAGCACCCAACCAAGATGCCCATACAAATTCGTATATCCCCAGAGTGAATCACCTGTGATTCATCCCAAAATCTTGACCCGAAAAAGTGAATCAGTTTTGATTCACTCGGCGGAAAAATCCACAATTCTCGGTATATGCACCATACAATCCCGACGTGTGTAATTGAGGTGGAAATCAGGTATCCAAAGGCGACAACTGCTTGTGCCTAAAAATACAAAGGACGCTGTGTTTCACGCTGCATCACTTTTGCAAAGCACATAGCAGCTTGTGCGCAATGCTTTGGGTCGCAATCGCCCATGTATCAACTCCGTCTATCAGGTCAAACAGCATGGAGTTTGTACCTGGTGTGATGCGTTTGCGTTTAGCATTGGAAAAGTATCGTTTATGCCACAGCGTAGCAAAACGCGTCTACCCAAAACAGTGGCTATCATGGCGCGCATACAAATTCATACATTCCTCGGGCGTGAATCACTGCGGATTCACGTCTGTCGAAAAAGTCCAAATTTCAGACATAGGTTTTTTGCATTGAGTTGGGGATGGGGCGCGTGCTACAATCAAAGCTAGAAAGCTGTGCCCTTTTCCGGGCAAGATTGTAGGAGGAACTGTCAATGAAACTTCAACTTGGCATCATCGGCGCGGGCAACATTGCCTCCGCCCACATCCAAAATGTTCTGGACGGGAAATGCCCGAATATCGAGATTGTGGCCGTGGCCGACCGCAAGGAGAGCCGCCGCCAGTGGGCTGCCGAAAAACTGCCCGATGCCCGCATTTTCACCGAGGGCAGCGCCCTTATCGCCGCCAAATGCTGCGATGCGGTTCTCATCGCCGTGCCGCACTACCAGCATCCCACGCTGGCCATCGAGGCGTTCCGCGCCGGGCAGCACGTCATGTGCGAGAAGCCCGCGGGCGTCTACACCTTACAGGTGCGGGAGATGATCGCCGAGGCTGACAAGCACCCCGAGCTGACCTTTGGCATGATGTTCAACCAGCGCACCAACTGCGTCTACCGCAAGATGAAGGAGATGCTGGACGCGGGCGAACTGGGCGAGCTCAAGCGCGTGAACTGGATCGTCACCGACTGGTATCGCACCCAGTTTTATTATGACTCCGGCGCATGGCGTGCGACCTGGGCTGGTGAGGGCGGCGGTGTGCTGCTGAACCAGTGCCCCCATCAGCTGGATCTACTGCAATGGCTGTGCGGCCTGCCGGTGCGCGTGCATTCTTTCTGCCATGAGGGCAAGTGGCACGACATTGAGGTCGAGGACGACGTGACCGCCTACATGGAGTTTGCCAACGGTGCGACCGGTGTGTTCATCACCACCACCGCCGACGCCCCCGGCACGAATCGCTTGGAAATCACCGGCACGAAAGGCCGCCTGATTTGCGACGAAAACGGCCTGACCTACGACCGCCTGAAAGAGGACGAGCGCATCTGGTGCGCCACCTGCAAGGAGGGCTTTGAGAAGCCCGGCTGTGAGCGTGTCGAGGTCGAGACCGACGGCGAAAACCTGCAGCACGCAGGCGTGCTGAATGCCTTTGCCGCCCACATCCAGACCGGCGCACCGCTGGTGGCAGACGGCCGCGAGGGCATCAACGGTCTGATGCTCTCCAACGCCATCCACCTGTCGTCCTGGCTGGGCGAGACGGTCACGCTGCCCATCGATGAGAAAAAGTTCCTGAACCTGCTCAACGAGCGCCGCGCGCACTCCCGCCTGAAAGAGGACACTGACGTGGTCATGGACACTGCGTCCAGCTACGGCGGCGGGGCAAAATAAAATGGAAAAGGTAAAAACGGCGGTCATCGGCATTGGCAACATGGGCACGGCACACGCCCAAAGCCTGTGGGATGACCATGTGCCCGGTCTGGCGCTGGCCGCAGTTTGCGACACCGACCCTGCGCGGCTGGCCTACGCCGCCAAAGCCTGGCCCGGTGTGGCCTGCTATGCCAATGAGGACGCACTGTTGGCCGCAGGCGGTGTGCAGGCGGCCATCGTTGCTGTACCCCATCCGCTGCACAGCAAAATTGCCTCGCTGGCGTTAGCGGCTGGGCTGCACGTGCTGGTGGAAAAACCGTTGGACGTCCGCCTTTCGGTCGCACAGGCATTGTGTGCACAGGCAAAAGCCAGCGGCAAAGTGTTTGCCCTGATGCTGAACCAGCGCACGAACCCGCTGTTCGCCAAGGCACGGGCCATCGTGCAGGGTGGGCAACTCGGGCAGCTCAAGCGCTCGGTATGGATCATCACAAACTGGTATCGCACCCAGCATTACTATGATTCCGGTGCGTGGCGTGCCACCTGGGCGGGCGAGGGCGGCGGCGTGCTGCTGAACCAGGCACCCCACAATCTTGACCTGTGGCAATGGATCTGCGGCATGCCTGAGAGCGTGACCGGCTACTGCGATGTGGCTCGCTACCACCACATAGAGGTCGAGGACGACGCGACGATTTTTGCCAACTACCCGAACGGTGCGACTGGTGTGTTCATTACCTCCACCGGCGAGATGCCCGGCACGAACCGGCTGGAAATTGCCGGCACAAAGGGTAAGCTTGTTCTGGAGAACGGTGTGCTGAAATGGTGGCGGCTGAAAACGCCCGAGGATGCCATCCGCTTTGCCAGCTCCGACAACTTTGTGACGCCGGACTGCGACTATCAGGAGCTCACCCCCGATGCGCCCGAATCCGCGCACATCGGCATTTTGCGGAACTTCGCGGATGCGATTTTGCACGGCGCACCGCTGCTCAGCCCCGGCGAGGACGGCCTGAAAGAGCTGGCCATCTCCAACGCGGCCTATCTCTCCCAGTGGACCGGCAACGCCGCCATGCCGCTGCCGCCGGATACCGTGCTGTTTGATAAGCTGCTGGCCGAGCGGGTCAAGACCTCCGCCTATAAGCCCAAGACCGATACAGAGCACCCCGACGGCCGATACAGCCGCCGTTGGCAGGTGAATTGGTAACAAGGAGAACGCTACCATGGCCGCACCGAGGCCACCGGCAATGATCGCATCGCCTTTATCTCCCCGGCGCATTTTGATGAACAGGGCAGATTGGTCATCGACGCGGAATAACGCACAACACAAAATCCCCCTGCACGTTTGTCGTGCAGGGGGATTTGTGTTTTTTATTGGTCGGCCATCTGCTGGGCTTTCAAGCATAGCTCGGCAGCTTTAAAGGCGTGCGCCTGAGTCATGGCGGTCTCGGTGCGGTCGATGCAGTCGCGGATCAGCCGCCCAAAGAAAGGGCAGCCCACCTTGCCGGTGGCATTCGTGCTGAACTCACCCTGCCGGTTAGCCCAGTAGACCATGTTCTCCCGCTTTTCGCCGGCGGCCAGATCGATGAACTTGCGCAGCTCGATGTAACCGTCTGTGCCGGTGATGAATGTCCGGCCATCGCCCCAGTTGCGCAGGCCGTCTGGCGTGAACCAGTCTACCCGAAAATACCCGCTCGCGCCGTTGGCGGCGGTGGCGGTACATTCGCCGAAATCCTCAAACTCCGGCGTGGCGGGGTGGGCGTAGTTGGCCTTGCGGGCAAAGGTGATGTCGGCATTCTCGACCCCGGCAAAGTAGAGAAACTGTTCCAGCTGGTGGCTGCCGATATCGCACAAAATGCCGCCGTACCGCGCTTTCTCGTAAAACCAGGCCGGGCGCGGGCCGCCCAGGCGGTGTGGGCCGAAGCCCTCAACGTGCAGCACACGGCCAATCGTGTTCTGTTTGATAAGATAATCTGCCAGCGTGGCGGCCTCGCTGTGCAGCCGTTCAGAGTAGTAGACCATGTACTTGCGGCCGGTCTCGGCCACAGCGCGGCGGGCTGCTTCCAGCTGGGGCAGGCTCGTCATTGGCGCTTTGTCAACAAAATAGTCTTTCCCGGCGGCCATCACCCGCAGGCCAAGGGGGCAGCGCTCGCTGGGGATGGCGGCACTGGCGATAAGCTGAATATCCGGGTCGGCCAGCAGCTCGTCCAAGCTGGCCGCTGCCCGCGCTTGGGGAAAAGTGCGGCGGTAGGCGGCAACTTTTTCCGGGTCTTCATCCCAAACGGCGGTCAGTGTTGCACCGGCTTCCAGCAGACCGTTTGTCATGCCGTAGATGTGGCCGTGTTCCAGTCCCACGGCGGCAAATTGAAATTCCCCGGGGCCGACGACGGGCTGAGGTTTCGGTGGCAGATGCAGTTCCATGTTACAAAAACTCCTTTAGGGCGTTGCAGGCGGCGTCAAAGGCGGCGTCGCTGCTGGGATAGCGGTAGCCGCCCACATGGCTGGTATTGCCGTCCTGTTCCAGGTCTTTCAGTCCCTCAAACACTTGCAGGTGCGGTTCCACGGTCACGTCCTCACCGCCCTGAGCGCGGTAGGCGTCCAGAATACGCTTGACGTTGCCCAGACCCTTGCCCGCGGGCACAACGCTGCCATCGGCCAATGCGTCTTTGATATGCAGGTAGTCAATGTAGGGGTTCAGTTCTTCCCATGCGCTCCACGTATCCTGACCGCACTGCACATAGTTGGCGGGGTCGAACACGCCGCGCATCTGGGGGAACGCTTTGTGCAGGTCAAGGCAGCGGGAGGCGATATCACCGTAGATGCCTTTCTCATTTTCGTGGCAGAACAGCACACCGCTGCCCTCGCCCACGCGGAGCATTTCGCCCACCTGATCGATGACCCTATTGCGGTAGTCGGCGGGGTCCTTGCCTGCGGGGATGTAGAAGGAGAACATCCGCAGCCGCTTTGCGCCCAGCACCTGGGCAACTTCCAGCGTGTGGCGCAGCTGCTCAAGGTGGGCGGCAAAATCGCCGGTCTCAATATCGATCTTGCCGATGGGCGAGCCGATGGACCAGATACACAGCCCCGCGTCGTCCAGCTTGCGGCGCACCTCTTTGGCCTTTTTCAGGAAAATGGCGGAGACGTTCTCGCCGTCTACCCCGCGGATTTCCAGACCGTTCAGCCCATTGCGGCGCATCGCCGCAATCTGGCTGTCGATGGCAGGGGATGCTTCATCAGCAAACGCGTAAATTCTCATGGGGAACCTCCTGTTCGGTATATGTAGGGGCGCACCTGCGTGTGCGCCCGCCTTGCGTGGCAAACGGGCTGCGGGCGTACACATAGGTGCGCCGCTACGGAGTAAAGCCGCTTGCAAATCACGAACAGCCGCGCGGGACGGCTGCCCTGCGCGGCTAGGGGAAAATCACAGCATCAGTGCAAACAGTCCACCCTGTACGCTGCGGGCGATAAAGGCCACGAACCGAGTCGTTTTCGTGTCGTACCAGTCAGAGAACGGTACGCGGGATGTTGTCTCGTGTAGCTCTTTGGCAACCGGCGCAATCAGCGCGGCACGCACGGCCGGGTCGTCCGCCATGCGGGCGGTCCAGCAGATCCAGTCGGACTTGGTGTAGTCCGCGCGGGAATCCAGCGGCAGGCCGTAGGTGTTGATGCGCGGCAGATAGCTGGCGGTCTCGGCAGCGTAGAAGCTGTCGGGCAACAGGCCGAGGTGCAGCACCTTGTCCCACAGCAGATTGTACTTCATGCTCCAGCCCTGGCCGTCCAGTGTCAGCGGGGTGTTGCCCTTATCGCCGATTTTTTCCAGCAAGTGGGCGGCCATCGTCTTGGCCTGGGCGGTGCAGCTCTCGTCGCCGGTCAGGCGGGCATAGCAGGCCACGCCCACAATGGCCTTGGCGGCCAGGTTGACGTTGTGTGCCAGATGCCCGGCAAAGTCGTCGGTGCACAGCTGCTCGGCAGGGTCCTCACCATATTGTACCAGATACTTGACCCAGTTGTCCAGCAGCGGGCGGTACTGATCGGCCAGTGCCTTGTCCGCGCCAAAGGCGCGGGCGGCCTCCAGCATGATCAGCATATTACCGCACTCTTCCACCGGCATCTGGTAGCGCGGATCCCACACATCCGTACCGGCAGGGTACAGGTAGTACGGCGGGTGGCTGGCCGTGCGACCAATGGGTTTGCGGGCAGCGTAAACCTGACCGGTGGCCAGCGGGTAACGGCCGACATCATGCGGGGCAAAATCGCAGTCCCAAACCGGCATGGAGGCAAATTCCAGCACCGGGCGGCAGAGGGCATTGACGAGCTCGGGGCAGTAGTGCAGGAACAGCGGGATGGAGGGGTAGCTCACATCCACCGTGCCGATGCAGCCATTGGAATCGTTCTCCTTGGAGAGGAATGCCATCTCGCCCTTGGGCGTGGCGATAAGCTTGTGCGCGGCAAAGGTGTGCCGCCAGGCGGCGTTGACGATATCCTCGTAGTCCTGACCGCCGGCTTTCCGGGCATCGTTGCTGACAGTCTCATCCATGGCAGCGCAGCGCAGCAGGATCTCGTCAAAGTGCTTTTGGGCGTAAAGGATGGCATCGGTGATCTGGCGGCCATCACGGCGATACCATGCCTTGCACAGATCGCCGAAGTAGTTGATGGAGGCAATATCGTCATAGGCGATGATGGCCTGCGCGGGCGCACCGCCCACGGTCAGGCTGCAGGTGGTCTGCACGCCGTTGCCTACAGCCTTGACAACGCCGTCGGCGCTCAGGTACAGGTAGCCCCAGTCGATCGTGATGTGGTCAGCGGAGTGGCTCAGCGGCTTCTGGGTCTCCTGACCGATGTAGACGGTCTGCTTTGTGCCCAGCGTATACGCGCCGTCGATCATATTCGGGCGCAGCTCACCGTCATAGCAAAGCTTGTCGGACAGGTGCAGCTTGACCTGCACATCGTGTGCCTTGCCGTCGGCGGCCTTGGCGCTGAATGTGACCAGTGTCAGGGGCATACTCAGCAGATCCAAATCGTCGGGCAGGGCGGGAGTGGCAAAGGTAGTTTCGAGCTGCACGCCGCCAAACTCGCTGACAAAGCGGGTGCGGGTGGCCGTGACTTTCAGTTCGGTCAGCACGGCCTCCGGCTCTGCACCCTCGCCCAGAAAACGGCAGGCAGCGCCGTCCACAGTCAGCACACCGCGGATGGGCTTGGCCGGGCCGCTCCAATGGCAGGTGTCGGTCTGGGTCATCGTGTCAGCGGGCATCCAGATGGAAAGATAGGGGTCAGACGCCACCAGTGGGATGGCGGGAAGTCTGTCGATACAGAACATACGCAAATTCTCCTTGTTGAAATGTGGAAAACTCAGCCTTTCAGACCCTGAATGGAGATACCCTCGACAAGGTTCTTCTGGAAGAAGAAGAAGAGGGTCAGCACCGGGACAAGGGAGGCAGTGGACATGGCAAATGTTGCGCCGTAGTCAGACATCGAGCTGTCGTTGAACATCTTCAAAGCGTAGGCAACGGTGTAAGTGGCGGGCTTGTTCAAGTAGAGCAGCGCACCCATGAAATCTTCCCAGCTGCCCATGAAGGTCAGCACGCCGACAGTGACGAGGGAGGGCACAATCAGCGGGACGATGATGCGGAAGAAAACGCCGTACCAGCTGCAGCCATCAATTTTGGCGGCCTCGTCCATATCGCGGGGGATGCCGCGGATGAACTGCATGATGAGGAAGATGTTGAAGCCGCTGGCAAAGAAAGATGGTACGATCATCGGCAGATAGCTGCCGACCCAGCCCATTTTGTTGAACAGGACAAAGCGGGGGATCATCATGACCTGACCGGGCAGCATCATCGTAATGATCATCAGCACGAACCAGACGTTGCGGCCCTTGAAGCGGATGCGCGCCAGACCAAAAGCGACGAGCGCCGAGGAAATCGTCATGCCGATGGCGGAAAGAATGGCGACGAACAGCGAGTTCTTGAAGAACACCGTGAAAGTGTAGCCGCCAAAACCCTGCCAGCCCTTGATGTAGTGTTCCAGCGTGGACTGGGCAGGGATAAGGGAGGTGGCGGTGGTAAAGATATCACCGTTGGGCTTGAAGGACGAGGCAATCAGCCACAGCACCGGGTAGAGCATCAGGAAGCTGACAAGCAGCATCAGCACATGGTAGATGGTGGTACTGACCGCACGCCGGCGAGACATGCTGGGGGAAATGTATTTCATCAACATAGTCAATTACCGTCCTTCCGATTCATAGTAGACCCACGCGCTGGAGGAGCGGAAGATCAAAGCCGTGAAGAAGGCGATGATCAACAGCATGAACCATGCCATGGCGCTGCCGTAGCCCATCTCAAATTGGTTGAAGGCCTTGTTGTACAGGTGGACACCGTAGTACAGGGTCGTGTTCAGCGGCTTGCCGCCGGTGATGAGGTAGCTGGAGTTGAACGCCTGAAACGCGCCGATGACCTGATTGATGAGGTTGAAGAAGATGATGGGGGTCAGCATCGGCAGCGTGATGGAGAAGAAGCGGCGCACAGGGCCGGCACCGTCCACGATGGCGGCCTCGTGGTAACTCTGGGGAATGTTCTTGATGGCGGCCAGAAAAATCAGCATCGAGGAGCCGAACTGCCACACGCCCAGGGCAATCAGGGTGCCCAGCGCGGTCTTGGGGTTGCCCAGCCAGGCGGTGCGGTCCGGCAGACCGAAGAAGCCCAGCACCTGATTGAGAACGCCTCTGGGGGAGAACAGCTGCTTCCACAGCAGGGCGATGGCAACGCTGCCGCCCATCAGGGAGGGAATGTAGAACGCGGCGCGGTAGAAGCTGGTCAGTCGGGTAGAGCGGGACAGCACCAGCGCGACGAGCAGTGCGACCGTCAGCTTGATGGGCACCTGAATCAGTGCAAACTTGAAAGTGACTTTGAAGGACGTCCAGAACAGATCATCCTCAAAGAACATCTTCTTGAAGTTGTCAAGGCCCACCCACTTGGGGGCGGACAGGATGTTGTAGTTGGTGAAGGCCAGGTACAGCGAGGTGAAAAAGGGAATGGTGGTGAACACGATCAGACCGATGATAAAGGGGAGAATAAAGACATAGCCTGCAACATTGTCCCGATCAAGCCAGCTGCTGAGCTTGTGGGAAAAGCCGTCTTTCTTTTTCATGGCAATGGCTCCTTTCATGGAATGTGGGGTGATTCAAAGAATCGCGCCGAAGGGGAAGACCTCCGACGCGATCAAGGAGAAGAAAACTTTTAAAAGAAGAAGGAGATAAGGAAGAAAATCAAATCTTACTCAGCCTCAGCGCTGGCCAGAATGGCGTTTGCCTCATCCATGAACTGCTGGGCGGCGGCGGGCAGGTCGGTGATCTCGCCGTAGCGGACCTGATCGGAGTACTGGCTCAGCAGGTCAGAGATCTCGGAGTGCTTTGCCGGGTCGGGGTTCATCAGCGGGGAAGCCATGTTGGGCTGGCTGACGTAGTCAACAAACTCAACGACCTGCTTGCCGACCTCGTCCAGAGTGGGGGCGACATACTCGCGCATCTCAGAGGAGATGGGAACGGCGCGCTCGATACCAACGATATCGTAGCAGCTGGTGTCATTGGCGAAGTAGTTGATGAAGCGAACCGCGGCGTCCTTGACATCGCTGTCTGCGGCAACGCACCAGAACATGGCGGGCTTCAGATAGGTGGCGGAAGCGGTGGCGTCATCGGTGTTGGGAATCATGGCCATGCTGATGTCCTTGCCGGTAGCATCGCGGTAAGCCTGCAGCTCATTGGAGTTCTGGTAGCGGCTCCAAGAGTCCATGACCATCGAGTCAAAGGCAGTGGTGGCGGTCTCTTCACCGATCATCAGACCCCAGCCCTCGTTCTGAGCATCCAGTGCCAGCTGCCACATATCCACGATGTACTTCGGATCGTCGAAGCCCAGAGCAGAAGCATCGTCATTGTAAAGGTTCATGCCGTAGTTGCGCAGGCGGAAACGCAGGTTATCCGCAGAGCAGCTGGTCACGAAAGTATCGCGCAGGCCGGTGGCCTCATAGACTTTCTTGGAAATGTCAGTATACTCGCTCATCGTCGGGTTCATCGGCATCTCGATGCCCAGATCATCCAGAATGTCCTTGCGGTACAGCATGACGGGGGCGTTCGTGCCGGTGGAGACGGCGTACAGCTTGCCGTCGATCGAGCCGGAGTCAATGACGCTCTGGGCAACGTTGCTCAGGTCAAGGCTGCCGTTGGCAACGTAATCATCCAGCGGTGCCATAACGCCGTTTTCAACGTACTGTGCCAGCTTGGCGTAGTCCATCTGGAAAACGTCGGGGGTCTGGCCGCCGGCGACCTGAGCGGGCAGCTTGGTCCAGTAGCCGTCCCAGTCGGAGTAGTCCATCACGACTTCAATGTCGGGGTTCTCTTCCTGAAATTTCTCCAGCATCTGGGTTGTCAGCTCATGGCGGGTCTGAGAACCCCACCACAGGATGTTCAGCTGGGTCTTGCCGTCCGCCGTCGTGCTGGCGGAAGAAGCCTCGGTGCTGGCATTTGTGCTGTCAGTGGAAGCTGCGGTGGAATCCGCGGCGGACTCGGCAGCAGAGCCGCAGCCGGTGGCAACGCTGGCGACCATCATACCGGCGCATAGGGTTGCGAGTACTTGTTTCTTTTTCATGTGAAGCACCTCCATGTGTTTCTTTTTGTTGTCATCATTATAGCCAAAAGCTTTGCGAAACTGAATTCACTTTTTCGATTTTTTGGTATGTTTTTCCGGGTTGTACCCGGAAAAAACAGAAAAACCGCCGGAAATCGGCGGCTTTTGGGTGGGCGGTGCGGGTTTACCCCTGCCCGGTCTGCTCGTCCAGCTGCTTGCGGTAGTCCTTGGGAGTCATGCCGGTGTATTTGCGGAACAGCTGGCTGAAATAGTGCGGGTTATCGCCCAAACCGACTTTCTCGGCAATTTCGTAGCTGTGCAGCGAGGGATCACTGCGTATCAGCAGCTTGGCGTGTTCCATGCGGATGCTCAAAAGCTGGCTGCTGAATTTCTGCCCCACAGAGCGGGTGAACTCGCGGCCGATGTAGTCGGCGTTCATATATACTACATTGTCGGCAATATATTGCAGGGACAGCGCCTCGTCGGCATAGTGGGCGTTCATATAGGCAAGCATCTGCTGCACAAAATCATTGCTGCGGGCAGCACCGCCCTCCTTGCGTAGGCGCAGCAGGCTGCGCACGATGAGGTCTTCCAGCGATTCACGGTCGCGCAGTGCATCGGTGATGACATTCATACCCCACTCGGTCTGGCCGCTGCCCATGCTGCCGGTCACAAAGGCGATCAGCGTTTCCTGCAAAAGGCTGGGGTCTTCCACTGTTTTGACCAGCTCGCCAACCTGACGCTTGATCTGGTCGGCATTCAGGTCGCTCTCCCGCAGGGCGTTGAAGCTGTCCACCAGCGATTTGATGCGCTGGCGACGCTCATCATAGAGATACAAAACCTTTTTGCGGTTTTTGTCAATGTTCGTGCAAGCACGGCGCAAGGCGTTCTCCAATTCCTCCTGATCGCAGGGCTTAAGCAGATACTCGATGACACCGTATTTGAGCGCCTCTTGCGCGTACTGGAAGGTATCATACCCTGACAGCACGATACATTGCAGCATCGGGTGCAGGGCCACGGCACGCTGCACCAGTTCCAGACCGGTCATGCCCGGCAGGCGGATGTCTGTCAGCAGGATATCGGGCATATCGTCGGTCATGCTGTCCAGCGCGGCAATGGCGTTCGGGCAGGAGGCTGTCATTTTCAAGCTCAGCTTTTCCCAGTCGATCATCCGCTCCAATCCCTCGCGTATGATGGGTTCATCATCGACCAATAACAGTTTGTACACGGTGTTCTCCCTTCTTTTCTCCTGTACCGCGGGGCGTTGAGGAATCCGCCCGGGGTGTTTCAGGCTTCTCCGGCCTTGTATCCGGCAGATGGATGATGATCTGCGTGCAGCCGTCCTCGCAGTGGATGCGCAGGCCGTACTCTTTGCCAAAGGTGTGCTGTACACGCTTGTGGATGTTGCGCAGCCCGATACCAAGCCCCTCGGGCTGGACCTCGCCGCTTTCCAGCTTGGTCAGAATATCCTCATCGATGCCGGGACCGTTGTCCTGCACGATAACGTCTATGCCGTCCGGAACTACATTGCCGCTGATGCGGATAATGCAGGTGTCCAGCATATGCTCGGCGGCGTGGTGGATGGCGTTTTCCACCAGTGGCTGCACGGTCATGGCCGGGATGTGGCAGGGCATGACGGCATCGTCCACGGCGTACTCCACCTGCAAACGCTCGCCGTAGCGTATCTCCTGAATGCTCAGGTAGTCGCGCACGGTCTGCAGATCCTCCCGCACGGTGACGACATCGCGCTTGTCGTTGAGCGAGGCGCGCAGCAGTTTTCCCAGCGACGAGGTCATAACGGCAATGCGCTTGTCGCCGGAGTTCTGCGCCAGACAGTAGATGGATTCCAGCGTATTGTATAGGAAGTGCGGGCGCACCTGAGCGCGCAGCTGCTGCATCTGCTTTTCCTGCAAAAGGTGCTGCTGTTCTTCTTTTTCGTGGTTGACGCGGGTCCATTCGCGGGTCATCCAGTCAAAGCCGCGGTGCAAATCGCCGATCTCATCAAAACGGTCTTTGTAGCAGGCACTCTCCTGAGTGGAGATCGGCTCGCCGCTGATGGCAAAGGCGTCGAATTTCTGCATCAACACCTGAAAATGAACCAGAATGCTGTTGATCAGCCCGGTGCTGACGGCCACGACCAGCAGCGCCGCCCCCAGAATGCAGAGGATGGTGACGCTGACCGCAGCCAGCGTTGTGGTGCGGATGCCGCTGTAATCCACCAAGGTCACATATTTCAGCCCGTTGGTGGCGGTGTACCGCACGCAGAGAACCGGCTTGCCATCGGATTTCATATAGGTGTAGCCGTCCTCGCCCATGCCCAGCGCACGGATGCCATCGTCACTGGCGTACAGGCAGATCCCTTTATTATAGACCGCACAGCGCGGCTCTACGCCCAGGCTGCCCATGGCCTGGCTGTACTGCTCGACCAACGAGGGAAAATCCACCTCGATGAGCATATAGCCGAGGTTGTCCAGCGTTATGTTCTCCATCTCGCGGATCTCGCGCACCAGAAACAGACGGGAGGCGTCGCCGTTCTCCTCGGTCAGCCAGATGAACCGGCCCTGCCGGCAGGCAGCTGCGGTCATGCGCTCATCGGTCAGCTCGTTCGCGCCGCTGGACGCCCGGAAAAAGTGGCTGTATGTGGTGCCCCGCGACGTGCGCAGCTGGAAGCTGACCGTGTTGGAGAACCATAGGCTGTAATACGCCGCGCGGCTGGCAACATTGCGCTCTGCCTCAATCCAGGTCAGAGTGCCGGGGGAAGCATCTTTTATGATGGCCAGATTCTCCTGCAGCGAGGAATCCGTCAGGATGCGGTAGCTGATATCCTCATAGTTTTTCATCTCGTGCTTGATCTGCTCGGCATAAAGGGAGATCATCTGGGAGCTGCTCTCGTACAGCTGCTCGTCGTAGGCGCGCAGCGGAATCAGCAGCGTCGCAATGGCGTCCACGCCGATGATGACGATGCCGACCAGCAAAATCAGCAGAAATTTCGCCCGCAGATGCAGGTTCTGCCAGAACGTTTGAAGCTTACGCATGGAGGACTTCCTTTTTTATATTTATTGTATTTATAGAACGCTGTGCGCTGCAGTGGTCGATTTGTACTATAATACATCTATAAGTGTGACCGTTTCCATACACCTGCGTCAAGTCAAAAACTTGATTTTTCGGTACAAAAATCCGATGTGTGTCCCGAAAATTCATAAAAAACCACGCAAAAGTCGAAATTTTACCGGTAAAGTACGAATTTGTGAATTGCACACTGCCCGGCAGACGAGTATGCTAAACTCAAGGCGCGCTGTGCGCATTTAGATTGTAGCACAACGCAAATCAGGTTTCCAGCATGAAACACTTTGATTGCATTTGTTCAAAACTTGTGAGGGGGCATACCATGGAATTACTTCATTCCGAATATAAGGATCGGATTGCGCACTGGCAGCGCGTGCTGGCGCAGGACTTCTACCACCCAGAGGGGGAAATCGCCTTTGAGGGCTTTACCACGATGGACCACCTGACGCCCGAACAGGCGGTGGACGGCGGCTTCCGGCCTGTGCCGGTGGGCACGGTCTGGGGGCACACATGGGAATATCTGTGGCTGCGCGCTACGGTCACGCTGCCGGAAGAAACCGCAGGCAAGGCCGTGGCCATGTCGCTGGATATGGGCGGCGAGGCCACGCTGTTCGTCAACGGACAGGCTTTCGGCACCCGCCGTGCCGAGTGGGTCAGCGTGCCGCACCACTATATCAGCGATAATGTGCTGACCCGCTGCGCTGAACCGGGGCAGAAGTTTGACCTGCTGTTTGAGGTCTACGCCGGACACTATTTCCCCGATGTGGGTGGCTGCTGCACCGGCCCCGTGCTGCCCGGCACGCTGGGAGACCCCAAGGCCGAGGGCAGCCGCACCCGGTTGGGCCGCAGCACCTTCGGCGTCTGGAACGAGGACGCCTACCAGCTGTGGATGGACGTATCCACCCTGTTCATGCTGATGGACGAACTCCCCGAGGATTCGCTGCGGGCGGCCAAAATCGCCGACGGCCTCGAAGAATACACCCGCATCGTGGACTTTGAGCAGCCGCCCGCCGCCCGGGACGAGAGCTACCGCAAAGCCCGCGCTGCCCTGCGCCCGCTGATGCAGGCCCACAACGGCAGCACCGCGCCGCTGATGGCCGCCATCGGTAACTCTCACCTTGATCTGGCATGGCTGTGGCCGATGGCCGAGACCCACCGCAAGACCGCCCGCACCTTTGCCGCGCAGCTGCGCCTGTTGGACCGCTACCCCGAGTACCGCTATATCCAGAGCCAGCCTGCCGCCTACGAGATGTGCCGCGAACACTACCCGGAGCTGTATGCTCGCATCAAACAGGCCGTAAAAGACGGCCGATGGATCGCCGAGGGCGCAATGTATGTCGAGCCGGACACGAATATGCCGTCGGGCGAAGCGCTCGTGCGGCAGCTGGTCCTCGGCAAGCGGTTCTATAAAGAAGAGTTCGGCGTGGACAGCAAGATGCTTTGGCTGCCGGATACCTTCGGCTATTCCGCTGTGCTGCCCCAGCTGCTGGCAAGCTGCGGCGTAAAGTATCTGGTCACGCAGAAAATCTTCTGGAGCTACAACGAGGGCGATCCGTTCCCCTACCACTACTTCAACTGGAAGGGCATGGACGGCAGTCAGGTCGTATCCTTCCTGCCAACCAACTACACCTACCGCACCGACCCCAAGGAGCTATGCGGCGTCTGGAAAAACCGCGTGCAGAAGCGGCATCTGGAGGATTTCCTGATTCCCTTTGGCTACGGTGATGGCGGCGGCGGCCCCTGCCGCGATTACATCGAGTACGCCCTGCGCGAAAAAGATCTGGAGGGTGTGCCCCGGGTCGAGATGATGTCGCCGCTGGATTTCTTTGAAGATTTGCAGGCCAAGGGCGGGCCGAAGAACACATGGGACGGCGAACTGTACTTCAACGCCCACCGCGGCACTTACACGACCCAGGCCGCCGTGAAGAAAAACAACCGCCGCAGCGAGCACGCCCTGCACCACATGGAGCTGTGGGGCGCACTGGCTGCCCAACGCGGCCATGCCTACAACGCCGCCGAGGCCGAGCGCCTGTGGAAAGTTCTGCTGCTGCACCAGTTCCACGATATCCTGCCCGGTTCGTCCATCGCCCGCGTGTACACCGAGGCAAACGCCGCCCATGCTGCGCTGCAAAAGGACGCCGCTGCGCTGTACACCGCCGCCCGCCGCGCTCTGCTGACGCCCGATGAGAACGCCGTGACCGTCTTTAACGGTCAGGGCTTCGCGCGGGAGGAAATCATCGACCTGCCCGCCGCTTTTGCCAACGGTGCGAAAACCGCCGAGGGCGAGACTGTGCCGGTCTGTGCGGGCAAGGCGCGGATTACGCTGCCCGCGTTCGGCGCGGTGACGCTGCTGCCCGCCGCCAACGGCACAGCCCCGGCGGCAGTGACCGCCACGGCCACCGCCGACGGCGCGATCCTGCGCAATGACCGCGTGACGCTGACGCTGGACCGCGAGGGGCATGTGACCGGCTACACGCTGGATGGCCGCGAGATGACCGCAGGCCGCCCGATGAACGTGCTGCGGATGTACAAGGATGTGCCCCGCATCTTCGATGCCTGGGATATCGACAGCAACTACCGCGAACAGGATTCCTGGACCTCCACGGCGGAAACATTTGAAATTGTAGAGGCCGCCGGTTTTGCTGCATCAGTGCGATGGACCGGGAATATCGGCCATTCCACCGTCGCGCAGACCATCACGCTGTGCGCAGACAGCCCGGTGGCCGAGTTCGATACCACCGTCCAGTGGCACGAGCTGCACCGCCTGCTGAAAGTCGAGTTCCCGGTGGATGTGCGTGCGGAGAATGCGTACCATGAAATTCAGTTCGGCTATGTCGAGCGCCCGACCCACCGCAGCCGCGGCTATGACCAGCAGCGGTTTGAGGTCTGCAACCACCGCTACACAGCCCTGGCCGACAACGCCCACGGCTGCGCGGTGGTAAACGACTGCAAGTACGGTGTCGGCGTGGAGCAGAACAGCATCGAGCTGACGCTGCTGCGGGCAGCGGCCTCACCCGAGATGGGCACCGATCAGGGCGAGCAGACCTTCCGCTACGGCTTTACCGCGTGGAACACGTCTTTCGCCGAGGCACCCATCGTGCAGCAGGCGGCAGCGTTCAATGATGCACCGTTTGTTGAACTTGGCGGTGCGCTGCACGCATTCTCCGCCTTTACCACCGACGCGAAAAATGTTATCCTGGATACAGTCAAGCCCGCCGATGACAGCAGCGGGGATATCATTCTGCGCGTCTACGAGAGCAAAAAGGCCGACACGTTCTATCATATCCAATCCGGCCTGCCGGTGCAGGCACTTGTACCCTGTGATTTGATGGAAAACCCTATCGGCGAGGCCGCTGCCGCGGATGCCCAGCTGCACGTCAAGCCGTTTGAGGTGCAGACATATCGCGTGAAATTATAAATGACTGGAGGAATCTTTATGTCCAACCAACGCCTGCGCATTGTGCTTGTGGGGGCGGGCGGGTATGGGCGGCTGTATGTCGAGACGATGACCCGGCGCGATTACGGCGCGGACCTGACGGCCATCTGCGATATCGACCCTCATCTTGCCGACCGTATACCCATCATCCGGGAACAGAGTATCCCGATCTACCCTAGTCTCGAAGCCTTTTTTGCGAACGATACCGCCGACCTTGCGGTACTCGTCTCGCCGGTGCATTTCCACACCGATATGGTGCTGCTCTGTCTGGCGCATGGGCTGAACGTTCTGTGCGAGAAGCCCCTCTGCCTGACTACTCAGGAGGCCGAGATGATGCGCACAGCCGCCCAAAAAGCCGGGCGGTTCCTCTCCATCGGCTACCAGATCGACTACCGCCGCGATGTGCTGGCTCTGAAGCAGGATATCCTGGCCGGGCGGTTCGGTGCACCCAAGCGCATTGCCGTCTACCACGGTTTCCGCCGCGGCGCAAACTACTACGCCCGCAACGACTGGGCCGGGCACATCACCTGCCATGGGCGCGAAGTCTTTGACAGCCCCTTTACCAACGCCTGCGCCCACCATTTCCAGATGCTGACGTTTTTACTGGGGCCGACGATGCGCACAGCCTGCGATATCACCGGCGTACAGGCCGAACTGTACCGCGGCAACCCGAACGTGGAAAACTACGATGTGGCGGCACTACGGTTCAAAATTGCCGGCGATACGCCGATTTTGTACTACACTGCCCACCCCATCCGCACCGAGTGCTGGGGTCCGGTGGGCGTGATGGAGTTTGAAAAGGCGACCATCACCTACACTGGGGAAAAGCCGGTGTTCCATGGCGTGATGGCCGATGGCACGCCCTTTGACTATGACGCTGTGGCCCCCGGCGGCGATATGCAAAAGCTGGTGGACGCCATCACAGCCACCGTCACCGGCGAGCCGCCCATCTGCGGCGTTGAGGCTGACCTGCCCCATATCCACGCCGTGCGCCTTGTGCAGCAGAACCCCATCACCCCCATCCGCCCCGAACTGGTCGAGCAGGTGGAGCAGGACGGCGACCGCTTCTATTTTGTCAAAAATCTGGAAGAAACGCTGGCCGACTGCGCCAGACACTGGGCATTGCCCGGCGAGCTGGGCATCAAGCTGGGGTGAGCCTTGACCCCTGCAAGAAACAGAATTGTCCAAAACAGGGGCAGAATAGGTCAATCCGCGCCGCTCGGGTGCAAAACCCTGCGTGGACGGCGCTGTAAAGCTGCACAAACATAAAGGTGCTGTTTTGTACAGCTAACCAAAAAAATCCTGCCGCAAAGACAGAAACCGCTCTTTATACTGTAAAAAATACACGAAAACGCGCTGTAAATTTTGGCGGATTCCGCCAACGGAGAGAGAAAAGGAGAAACAGACTACAAAATTGTACAAATTTGTGAGAGAATAGTCAGAGAGAACCCGGGCTTTCCTGTGATAAGATGAAGATGCAGAAACAAAGGGGGCGCTATCCGGAGAGCGCCCCCCTGAATACAGAATCATACAGGATAATCCAAATCACGAAAGGAAAGCCCATGAAATCGATTGATGTGTTTTGCCATCTGATGCCACCGGAATACGCGAAAATCTGCATGGCAGAAGCCCCCAACAAATCCCATATGTTTGTCCGGGCGCTCAATGTGGCGTCCATGTCCAACATGGACGCCCGCAACGAGGTGTTGAAAGCCTTCCCCGGGTACAAGCAGATCCCCAACATCGTTTCCCCGCCGGTCGAAACCTTTGCCGGGCCGGACAAATCCCCCCGTCTGGCTGCCATCGGCAACGACGAGATCAAAAAAATCGTTGAGGCCAACCCCCAATTTTACGAAGGCTTTATTGCCGGCATCCCGTTCAACAATGTGAAAGCCTCGGTCGAGGAAATCAAGCGCGCCAAGGATATGGGTGCCAAGGGCATCCAGATCTACACCCACATGAACGGCGAGGCCATCGACACCGAGAAGTACTGGCCCATCTACGAGGCCTGCGAAAAGTACGATCTGCCCATCCTCATCCACCCGGTGGGCGGGCAGATGGTGCCGGAATTCCCGAAGGAGGATCGCTCCAAGTACGAGCTGTGGTTCACCATCGGCTGGCCGTATCAGACTACGGTCGCTATGATGCGACTTGCCTTCTCCGGTATTTTTGAGGATTTCCCCAATATCAAGATCATCACTCACCATGTCGGCGCTATGATCCCGATGCTGGAAGGCCGCATTGAAAACGGCCTGAAGATGTACGGCAGCCGCACCGCGCCCGAACTGCGCGATGAGCTGACCAAGACGAAGATGAAGGGCGCACCCATCGATACCATCCGCAAGTTCTATGCGGACACGGCATCCTTCGGTTCGACCTCCGCCATCCGCGCGGGCATCGATTTCTTCGGCAGGGATCACATCGTTTTTGCGACCGATATGCCGTTTGACCCCGAGCAGGGGCCGGGCTACATCGACCGCACGCTCAAGTGCATTGACAACCTGGGCTTGAACGAGGATGATAAGGCAGCCATTCTGCACGGCAACGCGCAGCGGCTGTTCCATGTATAAGGGGGATATTATGGCTACTCTGATTTCGGTTCTGACGAACCAGTTCTTTCTGATTTTTCTCGCTATCGCACTGGGCCTGCTGCTGGGCAAAGTGAAAATCGGCAACTTCTCGCTGGGCGTTTCCGGCGGTATCTTCTCCGGCATTGTGCTGGGCTATATTGCACAGGTCTGGGCCAAGGGTGTGCAGGAGGGCGAGCTGGGCTACGCCAGCGCGGCTTCGGTGCTCAAGACCGGCGTTGTCAGCAATTTGTTCTTTACATTTTTCCTGATGCTGTTCCTTGTCTCCATCGGCATGAAGGTCGGCGGCAGCATCGGCGCAATCTTTAAAAAATACGGCGCTAAGTTCGTCGTCATCGGTGTGATGATCCCGGTCATTTCGATGGCCGTTGCGCTGGTCGCCTACCATCTCGTGTTCAAGAACAGCCCCGCAGTCGGCGAGTTTGAGACCATTGGTATGTTCGCCGGTGCTATGACCTCCACCCCGGCTTACGGCACCGCGCTGGACGCTGTCGGCAAGGTCGTTGCCGGTGACGCGCTGGAGGCTGCATCCTCCGCCATCAGTCTGGGCTACACCGTGGCCTTCCCCATCGGCGTGCTGGTCATCGTTGTGATGATCTCTGCCCTGCCCAAACTGTTCGGCATCGATGTGGCCGCTGAAAAGGCAGCCTACGAAAAAGAGCTGCAGGAGAGCGCTGTCAACGAGAAAAAGATTAAGGACGGCCCGCTGGACTTCATGGTGCTGGGTCTGGTCGCTGTGATTGGTATCCTGATTGGCAACATCAAAATCCCCTTGGGCGGCTTTGGTGAGTTCTCCCTCGGCGCTGCGGGCGGCATCCTCGTCTCCGCACTGATTTTCAGCTACATCGGCAAAATCGGCCCCATCAACTTCCGCATGGATCAGAAGGCGCTGGGCATCCTGTATCAGACCGGCCTGACCTTCTTTATGGCCGTTGTCGGCCTGCGTTACGGCTATGACGTCGTCAACTCCCTGATGGGCTCCGGCCTGCAGCTGGCCATCGCCGCCGTCTTTGTCGAGGCCATCGCGGTCCTCATCGCCTTTATCGTCGGCCACAAGGTATTCAAAATCAACTGGATCATCCTCAGCGGTGCAATCGCCGGCGGCTGCACCTCCGCCCCGGGTCTGGGCGCTGCCATCAGTGCCACCGGCTCTGAGGAACCCACCGCCGGTTACGGCGCAGCACAGCCCTTTGCCATCTTGGCAAATGTTTTGCTGGCAACCTTGTTCTTCAATATTGTATAATAGGGAAAACTACCCTTTACACAAGGAGAACTGAATTATGGAAGACGTCCGGATTGAACACAGATACAACGCGTCCGACTTCAAGCTGGGAAACCACCACGAAAATGTCTACCAGATGTTGCTCATCACCAATGGCCGTATCCGCTACCGCGTAGGCAGCAAAACCTACGAGACCGGCCGCGGCGGGATACTTGTGCTGAACACGCTGGAGGAACATGACCTGGAAGTGCTGGAATACCCGTATGAACGCTACATGGTCCGTGTTCAGCCGGACTTTTTCCAGAATGAGGTAAAATATCCCGAGGTCATTGCGGCCTTTATCAAGCGGCCGCCGAACTTCTCCCACCTGCTTACGGTGCCGGAGCCGGTCTGGAACTATTTATATGATATCGTTCTGGAAATGGAGCGGGAATACAACGCCAAGAAAAAATACTGGGAGCTGTATGTGGGTGCGGACCTGCGCAGAATGTTCATTACCATTTATCGCGAGTGCGCGGACGTTATGACGATGAAGATAGGCCACAGCGTTACGGTAGCCTACAACATCATGAATTATATCAACCACCATTTTGCCGAGGAGATCACCGTAGACAAAATTGCGGCGGAATTGTACCTGAACAAAAACTATATCGCCCATGTATTCAAAGAGGAGACCGGGTACAGCCTGATCGGCTATGCCATCGCCCTGCGCATCAACCGTGCCAAGGTGCTGCTGACCAAGACGGACAAGAGCATCACTCAGGTGGCGGCGGAGTGCGGGTACGACGATTTCACCTATTTTTCCCGCCAGTTCAAAAAGTCCACCAGCCTGACACCCAGCGCCTACCGCAAGACCCATGCGGATGAGGACGAAGAACAAAAGAGGTAATACAATGCCACAAGAAAAATTCCACTATAAATCGTTAGAAGAAGTCAAGCAGCGTGCCGCAGAGCTGGGTGTTGACCTGCCCTTTGCAGCCGACACCCATGTGCTGGCGCAGCCGCTGACCGTGCGTAATATTACCTTCCCGAACCGTCTGGGCATCGCGCCCATGGAGGGCGCGGACTCAACGCCCGAAGGCGCACCCACCGAGTATACGACCCGCCGCTATGTCAACGAGGCTATCGGCGGCAGCTCGGTCATCTGGTTCGAGGCAATCTCCATTGTGGAGGAGGGACGATCCTCCAAGACGCAGCTGTTGCTGACCTGCGACACGCTGGACGAGTTCAAAAAGATGACTGCCGCCGTCAAGGAGGCGGGCCTCAAGGCTAACGGCTATGCGCCGTATTTGATCATGCAGGCCAACCACAGCGGGCGCTACTCTAACCCCGGCAACAAGCCTGCCCCGATGATTGCCTACCGACACCCGATTCTGGAGCAGTACCGCGCCGCGGATGACTCCTGCATCGTGACGGACGATTACCTGAAAGGGCTGGAAGAAAAGTTTGGCGAGGCCGCTCTGCTGGCAAAAGAGGCAGGCTTTGATGCCATCGACATCAAGAGCTGCCACGGCTACCTGCTGGCAGAGCTGGCTTCGGCCTACAACCGCCCCGGCGAGTACGGCGGCAGCTTTGAAAACCGCTTCCGCCTTTTGAAAAACGGCATCCGCGCCGCTAAGGTGTACGAGGACGACAGCTTTATGGTCACGGCGCGCATCGGCATCTACGATGGCTACGCCTACCCGTGGGGCTTCGGTGTCAGTCCGGAGAGCGGCATGACGCCCGATTTGACTGAACCCATCCACCTGATGCGCGATTTGCACAACGAACTGGGTCTGAATATGGTCAACCTGACGATGGGCAACCCCTACGCCACCACCCATGTGACCCGCCCCTTCGACTTTGGCAAGTATGAACCGGACGAACACCCGTTTGTCGGCCTGTCCCGCATGATCCACGGCATTGGCACAGTGAAAAAGGCCGTGCCGGAAATGACGGTTTGGGCATCTGCACCTACTTACCTGCGAGCCTATGCGGATCTGTTCAGCGCAGGCGCGGTCGAGCAGGGCCTGTGCGATGGTATGCTGTTCGGCCGCATGGCCTTTGCTGACCCGGATTTTGCCAACGAGATCGTCAAAAATGGCCGCATCGACCCTAAGCGGGTCTGCCTGACCTGCGGCAAGTGCGGCGATTTGATCCGCGCTCACAAGCCCACGGGCTGTGTCATACGTGACAGTAAGACGTTTATGCCGTTCTATAAGGAATTTTTGGAAATCAAGAAAACGCAGCCCGCGAACTTCCGCGGCTGATGGAGAGGGTGTACTTATGAAAAAAACTGCCATCGTCACCGGGTCCAGCCGCGGCATCGGCTTTGCCATTGCCAGGCAGCTGGGGCTGGATGGATACAATATCGTCATGGTCGCCACCGGCCCACAGGAGAAAAACCAGGCAGCGCTGGACGAGCTGAAAACACAGGGCATCGACTGCGCCTATGTGCAGGCCAACATCGGCAGCGCCGATGACCGCAAGAAGATTCTGGACGGCGCACTGGCCGCCTTTGGTCGCGTGGATGTGCTGGTTAATAATGCAGGCGTTGCTCCCAAAGTCCGCGCTGATTTGCTGGATATGAGCGAGGAAAGCTTTGACTATGTTGTCGGCATCAACACCAAGGGCAATATGTTCCTGACGCAGCTGGTCGCCAAGCAGATGATTTCGCAGGAACCTGTCGATGGCCGCAAGGGTGTCATCGTCAATGTGTCGAGCTGCAGCTCGGTGGTGTCCTCCACCAACCGCGGTGAATACTGCGTGTCCAAGGCGGGTATCTCGATGCTGACGACGCTCTACGCCGACCGTCTGGCTGCTGAGGGCATCCTTGTCAACGAGGTGCGCCCCGGTGTCATCGCCACCGATATGACCAGCACGGTGCAGGGCAAGTATGATGCCTTGATTGAAAAGGGCACCTTCCCCATCGCCCGCTGGGGCACGCCGGAGGATGTGGCCGGGGCCGTCAGCCTGCTGTGCAGCCCCCGCCTGCGCTACACCACCGGCAACTACATTGATGTGGACGGCGGCTTCCATATCCAGCGCCTGTAAGGGAGCAACGAGATGGAAAACGAAATTTTCCGCGCTGGAAATTACACCGCCAAGGTCGTCCGCTGCAACACGGCCATCGTGGGCAGCGGCGCGGCGGGCTTCAACGCCGCCGACCGCCTGTGGCAGCTGGGGCAGCATGACATCGTCCTCGTCACCGAGAACCGCGTCGGCGGCACCAGCCGCAACACCGGCAGCGACAAGCAGACCTACTATAAGCTGACCCTGTCCGGGGGCGACCCCGACAGCGTGCGCGAGATGGCCGACACATTGTTTGCGGGCCGCTGCGTGGATGGTGATATTGCCCTGTGCGAGGCCGCGCTCTCGACCCAGTGCTTCCTGAAGCTGGTCGAGCTGGGCGTGCCGTTCCCCCGCAACCGCTACGGCGAGTACATCGGCTACAAGACCGACCACGACCCGCGCCGCCGCGCCACCAGCGTGGGACCCTACACCAGCAAGCAGATGACCGAATGTCTGGAAGCTGCCGTGCAGGCCAAGGGCGTGCCGATGCTGGACAAGACACAAGTCATCAAAATTCTGACGGACGGCGGTACGGTTTGCGGCCTGCTTTGCCTGAACACGGTTGCGCAGGACGCCGCCGACCGCTTTACGCTGATTCGATGCAAAAACGTTATCTGGGCCACCGGCGGCCCCGCCGGTATGTATGCCGACAGCGTTTACCCGTTCAGCCAGTACGGCGCGACGGGGCTTGCACTGGAAGCAGGCGCAAAGGGCAAAAATCTGACCGAATGGCAGTACGGCCTGGCATCGGTCGCGCCGCGGTGGAATGTGTCGGGAACGTATATGCAGGTGTTGCCGCGGGTCTACTCCGCAGCGGCGGACGGAAGCGACGAGCGCGAGTTTTTGATGGACTTTTTCACCGACGCGCACGATATGCTGAGCAAGCTGTTTTTGAAGGGCTACCAGTGGCCGTTTGATGTGCGCAAGGTCGCCGACGGCAGCTCCATCATCGACATTCTGGTGTATCTGGAAACCTGCAAGGGACGCAAAGTCTATCTCGATTACCGCACAAACCCCGCGGGCGGTGAGTTTTCCTACGATGCGCTGCTGCCCGAAGCGCGGGAGTATCTGGAGCGGGCGGGTGCCTGCTTCGGCACGCCGATTGAGCGGCTGGCACATATGAACCAGCCAGCCATCGATTTTTACCGTGATAAGGGTGTGGATTTGTATACCCAGCCGTTGGAGATCGCCCTCTGCGCCCAGCATAACAACGGCGGCATTGGCATCGACTGCTGGTGGCAGACCAACGTGAAAGGCCTGTTTGCCGTGGGTGAAGCCGCTGCCAGCCACGGCGTCTACCGCCCGGGCGGCACGGCGCTGAACGCCGGGCAGGTGGGCAGCACCCGGGCGGCGCAGTACATTGCCGCCCGTTGTCAGGGCAATGCGTCTGCCGGTTTTGACACAGAGGCCGCCGCTGCCCTGACCGAGATGGCTGCGCTGGCAGATGCCTGCCGCGCCGAGACCGGCAACGTCCGTGCGCTGTGGCAGCACGCCGCCGAGGAAATGAGCCGCTGCGGTGCCGCCATACGCGACCCGGCGCAGATACGCGCCTACGGCAAACAGGTGGAAGCGCAGCTTGTCGGCTTTGCCCAAACGGTCAAGGCGGGCAGCCGCACCGAGCTTGCCATGGTCTACCGCCTGCGCGATATGCTGCTGAGCCAGCGCGCTTACCTGACCGCCATGGCGGACTATACCGCCCACGGCGGCAAAAGCCGCGGCAGCGCCCTGTATACCGACCTGACGGGCGGCGTTAAGCCGTTTGCCCAGCTCCCCGGTACCTTCACCTTTGCCCTGGACAAAACCGAAGCCCCGCTGATTCAGGAGCTGTGGTTCGAGGACGGCACCTGCCGCACCGGCTGGCGCGCCCCGCGCCCCATCCCCGAGGATGACGACTTTTTTGAAAACGTCTGGCGCAGCTACCGCGAAACCGGCAACATATACTAAAGGCAACACCGCACAATTCCCGCCCGACGGCTTAAGCACCACTCCGGCAGATCTCCGCGCCAAGAGCCGCCGCAAGCGGCGGTTGCGCTCCGAAGCGCCTCGCTGCGGCTCGGTGTGCGGCACGGCATCTGCGTTGCCGCACCGCGCTCGCTGTATCGGCACTTAGAATTATGCGGTATTGCCCTAAAGTAAAACTCCGATAAGTGGAAGTCGAGATTTTTCTTGGGCAATCCGTGAAATGTCCCAAGTATAAAAGCCTTTGCAATGCTAATCATCATTGAGGTGTGAGCATGAAAATCTTCATTATAGAAGATGAACCGGCAATCCGCGAGGA
>ENA-UOJV01000285-UOJV01000285.1-human-gut-metagenome-genome-assembly--contig:-C82-NODE-285-length-80980-cov-31.980241_pt1 | contig 80980 bp, 68 predicted proteins | sample MGYA00242356_ERZ723903 | MGnify/ENA metagenome assembly ERZ723903
ACTCGCGACCTCAACCTTGGCAAGGTTGCGCTCTACCAACTGAGCTACTCCCGCAGTGCTCTGCGAAGAATGCGTATTGTACAGGACCGATCAGCCCTGTCAAGCACTTCTTGAAAAATTTTTCTCTCCTCCCCCAACATCTCGTGCTTACGAGGTCGATCTCGACCTCTAAAAACATCGAAATATCAATGCGATTCACAGACTTCACAGGAGCAAATCCGCCAAGATATAGGTGTTTTCACCAATACCCTTGCGGGGTGCGCCGCAGGGGGTTGCGGCGCACCCAAAAGGAAAATTACTTCCAGTGACAGCCTCCTCTGCGCAGCCGCAGGTAGCCGCCCATCACCCAGAAGAGGATCGTGGTGACGGCAAACGTGATGATGGCGGCTTCGTACTTCCAGCCCGAGCCGTAGAGCATCGGCACGACGACGGCCGAACACAGCGCAAACAAGAGGGTCTGGATGAAGCTCAGAACCGAGCTTGCCATGCCGCGGCTCTGCGGGAAGCAGTCCATGAGTACGAGCGACATGCCCGGACGGATGATGCCGATGCCCACCGTGTAGATGCAAAGCGGAATCACGGCCCAGGGCATGGCGGCCTTGACGCTAAAGACAATGAGCGCGGTCGAGGCAAGGGACGCTGCAATCATCACGAAAAACCCGATGCGAATCGAGCCCGTTGTGCCCACGCGCACCGCTAGCTGCGTCGACACCCAACTCCCCACGACCGTACCGGTCACCATCGGGATGAAGAGCATCCAGAACTCGTCGGTCGCCAGCCCCACGACGTTGACGCACCAGTCGGCCGCGCCTGCAATGAAGACGCCCTGCCCGAGGAACGCCAGGCCCAGCGCAATGTTGCCGAGCATAAAGGGCGCGTGCTTGGAGCAGTGCCAGTAGCCGGGAGCAAGGACCTTGAGATCAATCGGCGTGCGCTGATCCTTCGGGAGGCTCTCCGGAAGGAAGAAAAGGCACATCAACGCCAGCGCAAAGCTGATTGCCGTCAGCACCCAGAAGTGGCTCTGCCAGCCCGCGTGCACCGCGAGATAGCCGCCGATGATGGGCGCCAGAGCCGGCCCGAAGCCAAAGACCATGGCGACGTAGGCCATGAGCTTTTGCGCCTGCGGGCCGCCGTAGAGGTCGCGGATCACGGCCATGCCGACTACCATGCCGCAGCCCGCAAAGACGCCCTCCAAGGCGCGAAACACGATGAGCGCCTCAAGGCTTGAAGACAATGCGGCGCCGAGGCTTGAAAGCGCAAAGAGCACAAAGCCTCCGACCATCGTGGGCTTGCGGCCGATCAGATCCGAGATCGTGCCGTAAAAAAGCGTCATGACGGCAAAGCCGATCAGGTACGAGGTGAGCGTCTGCTGCACGGCCTCAAGCCCCACCCCGAACTCGGCCATCATTTCGTGAAAGCTCGGCAGGTACATGTCGGTCGCAAAGGGACCGATCATCGAGCAGGCCGCAAGCAGAAACGTGAGAAGCTTCACGTTCACGTGTGAGGCGCCAGCCGGAGCCGCGTCATGAGCGGCGTCGTGCGCGGTGTCATGCACGGCGTCCTTCGCGGACTCGGCACGCTGCGTGCCGTCGTTTGCGTTCGTTTTCGTTTCGTCGTTCATCATCACACAATCAAAATTTCGGCGCGCTCGTCCCCCTGCGGCCCGCACGTCCCGAGTGCCTTCAAGCCGCAAAAAGAGCGCTAACGCCTAAAAATAGAGAAGATTTCCAAAGTGCGGCGATTGTACCCCGCAACGCCCGCAATCCCGTCGCATTGGTGAAACAACCATTCCTGACCGGCCCTTCCCCTGTCGATTTTTACGCGGCACACGCCCGTTTGGGAACAGCCCGCGGCGGGCAGTAAGATTGAGGCCCTTCAGAAAAATTTCTCCAAGTCCCCAACGTTTACCGCCCGCTTTCCATGTCCGAACAGTCTCTCACCAACGACTCAAGCACCCCTTACGTCGGACGCTTTGCGCCCTCGCCCACCGGGCCGCTGCACATGGGAAGCCTTGCCTGCGCCATGGCCACCTGGGCCGATGCGCGCGCCCACGGCGGCACGTGGCTGATCCGCATCGAAGACATCGACCCGCCGCGCGACATGCCGGGCGCCGACAAGCGCATCCTCGAGGTTCTCGCGGCCTACGGCATGACGAGCGACCGGCCGGTGCTCTGGCAGCACACAAGGCTCGACCGCTACGAGGAGGTCTTCAACGCCCTGCGGGACAAGGGCGCAGTCTTTGGCTGCGCCTGCTCGCGCCACGAAATCCTTGCGGCCGATGCGGCGATGGGGCTTCCGAGAGGCGTGTACCCGGGCACCTGCCGCACGGGCACCCACGGCAAGGCCGTGCGCTCCTGGCGCTTTCGAACGACCTCGGAGCCGGTTTCCTTCATCGACCGGCAGTGCGGGCCGCAGTCGCAGAACGTTGAAGCGGAAGTGGGCGACTTCGTCGTCCGCCGCGCCGACGGCCTCTGGGCCTATCAGCTCGCGGTCGTGGTCGACGATGCCGATCAGGGCGTCACGGACGTCGTACGCGGCCAGGATCTTCTTGACAACACGCCGCGGCAGATGCTGCTGCAGCGCGCCTTCGGCGTTCCGACGCCGCGCTACATGCACATTGCGCTTGTGACCGACGCGCACGGCGAAAAGCTCTCCAAGCAGCGCTGTGCGCCTGCCGTGACGACGGAAAACCGCACGGCGACGCTCGACGCCCTCTGGGGGCATCTGGGATTTGACGCCATCGGCGCCGACACGGTCGATGCCTTCTGGCGCGCTGCCGTTGAAATATGGCGCGAACGGTGGTGCCGCGAGTAACGCCAAAACCAATGCAGCCGGACGCAAACGAAAGCGCCCGGCAGCAGCTTGAGGCGGCCGGGAAAGAGAGCTGTAATCAATAGAAATTGATCAGAATTGATCAGGAATCCGACGGAATTCCCGAAGGAAGAATGCGCGCGTCCTATTCGTCGCGCCAGGGCATGGGATCGGGGAAGAGCCGGTCGACGAGCGACCAGATGATGATGCTCTGATCGTCGGCGGGACTGCCGAAGACGTGTCCGACCGTGCCTTCGTCGTCGCGCGTCGAGACGCTCAACGGGCGGCTGCCGTGGCCGCTGAAATATTCAAGCGTGGCGCTGCGGATGCGGTGGTTCGACCACTCCTCCATTCTTGCCGTAAAGCGAACGCACTGCCGGCAGTCGGCATCGTCAAAATCGGTGACGTTGCGCACGGAAAAGCCCTTTTGCTCGAGCGCCGTACGAATCATCAGCGCGAGACTCACCTCGCCCGCAGGTTCAGTCTGCAGGCACAGTTCCTGACCGGCGGCTTTCGCAAACCGGTACTCATAGGGACTTTTTTGCGGCGCGCTCTGGCAGCCGGCCAGAAGAAAAGCGCCTGCCAAAACGGCAGTGAGAAGACGTTGCTGCATACAAGGAAAATGAGAAAACGAGGACGTGCTGCGTCTCGTCCAAGCCCAGTTTATCCTAGCATTTTTTCAATGTTGTGCAATTCACCCGCCCCCGGAAAAGCTGTTCGATAGCTTGCGCGTATGATGAGGGCGAGAAAAACCCCTGGATGCACGGGTATTTGTGCACGCTCGCGTCCGGAAAAAGGAACGGCTGACAGGAACGACTAATCGCGCACGGCGCGCGCAAGCGTCGTGATGTGCGCCACGGCCGAGCGTGCGAGCGAGCGGACGTTGTAGCCGCCCTCAAGAATGCTTACGATGCGCCCGCCGCAGACCGAACGGGCCACGCGCATGATCTCGCACGTGAGGTACGAATAGTCGAACTCGGTGAGCTTGATCAAGGCCGTCTTCTCGTCGCGGTGCGCGTCAAACCCGGCTGAGACCAGAATCAGATCGGGCTTGAAGTCAAGAAGTTTTGGCATCCACTCGCGGCTGATGCGCTTGAGGACTTCCTCGCCCTCGGCGCCTTCGGCCAACGGCGTATTGATGATGTTCTCGGCCGTCGCCTGCGGCAGACCGAACGGAAAGGCGCTTTCCTGGTAGAGGCTGAAAAGCCTGATGCGGGGGTCGTTCTTGACGATGTCCTCCGTTCCGTCGGCGCGGTGCACGTCGATGTCAAGGATGGCCACGCGTTTGAGGCCGATCACCTCAAGCGCATGCAGCGCCGCACAGGCGACCGAATTGACGAGGCAGAACCCGTGTCCGAAGCTGCGTCCGGCATGGTGTCCGGGCGGACGGATGCAGGCAAAGGCGTTTCGCAATTTCCCCGCACAGACCTGCCGCACGGCTTCGATGGCCGCACCGGCGCTTTTCAAAGCCGCCTCAAAGCTCTGGGCGTTGATCGAGGTGTCGGCGCTTACCATTTCCTGAGGCAAGTCCTTGGGCGAACTTGCGCCCGCGCGGCCGCTTGCGACCGCCGCACGAAGGCGCTCGGAGGCCGCTTCGAGCCGCTCGATGTAGTCCTTGTCGTGGGCGCGAAGCACATCCTTGATGCTTGCCTCTGGGCTTGTGAGCGGCACCACGAAGCGCGACAGGCCGCTTGCGATCATCTGATCGAGGATCGCCTCAAAGCGCGCGGCAGTCTCCGGATTGCCGCGTCCCTGATCGTAGACGCCGCACAGATCGTGCGTGAAAAATCCCGTGGGCATGATGCTGTTGGCTTTCGCTCTCCTGGTGCCGGGGTTGGTCAGTCGCCGCCCGCCTCACGCATCGTGAGAGGGTGCAAGTTTTGCGACTGCCTCACGACTAGCATAGAGCCTTCGATCGGCAGACGCAACTTTCGATGCACCATTGTCGTGCTCCACCACCTCGCCCGCCGGGCTCGTGAACCGGTGCGTAGCACCCCCGGCAAAGCGCTCGCGCCAGAGCGCAACGCGCGCCTTCATGCCGGCGATGTCGAGCACCCCGCGGGCAAAGCCCTTGCGCACGAGCTCGGGCGGCACGAATTCATCGTACTTTTCAAAGACGGGCACCTCGTTGGGATACAAGAGTTCCAGCGGATCAAAACCCGTTGCCGCCTCCTCTCCCACCACCGCGTAGAAGGTCTCCTCGGTCACCTTCATCGTGAACTGCATGTAGTAGGGCCGCGCCGAGGTGAGGCCCTTCAAGCCCAACCTCCCCGCACAGCGGCGCTTCAAGAAGCGCTCAAGCGCAAGAAACGCGTAGCTTCCCAACCACGGGAAAAGCGCCCACATGTTGCCGCCCAAGTGCACGAGCGGGCGCTCGCGCATCCCAGAGCGCGCAAAGGTCTCGCGCGCCTGCGCAAGGCGCCTTACCGCATGCCGCATGAGGTAGGGGTACTGCGCGTTTTCAAAGAGAACGCCGTACATGCGCTCAAGGATGTGGGTGTGGATGTCGCCAGCCACATCGCCGAAATAGGCAGGTATATTGCCCTTCACAAGCGTGCAGTAGACCTCGCGTCTCTCGTGGTCGACCTCGTCGACCGCCCAGACGCGGCCTGCGATGGCGATCTTTTCGCCCACGGGCGGCGGCCGGCAGATCGTGCCGAGCTCTTCGCTTGCGGCTCGCACCGTGTACTCGATGTTTTCCTGAAAGACGGCAAAGAACTTGTAGTTGTTGACGACGCGCTCGCCCGCAAGCCCCACGATGAGCCCGCCCGTCTCCGTGCGGCTGATGTGCTCGATCTCGATCAAGTGCCGCAGGAGCATCCGGTAGTCGTCTTGTGTAATCCCGCGAAAGCAAAAGAGCGTGAGCACGCGGCTAGCGAGTTCGGCGGGCGTCATTTCACCCGAGGCGGCAAGCGTGCTCATCGTCTGGTGGTACAGGAGGCTGTAGGGAAGTCGTCCCTCGCGCGGCGGCTCGACGAAGCGCTCTTCGACGTAGAGCTGCACAAGCGCAATGGCCTGAATGAGGTACCAGGGAATCGCTTCGGGGAGCATCGCGCGCGGCTCGGGGTGGTCCTCGCGGATCACAAACCACATCTGCGAGGGACTGCCCCGGCGCCCGGTGCGGCCCATGCGCTGCAAAAACCCCGACACGGTAAAGGGCGCGTCGATCTGAAAGGCGCGCTCGAGGCGCCCGATGTCGATCCCAAGCTCAAGCGTTGCGGTCGCGCAGACGCTGTCGAGCGACGCGTCGTCCTTCATCTCGGCCTCGGCGCTTTCGCGATAGGAGGCCGAGAGGTTTCCATGGTGAATCAAAAACCGCTCGGGCTCGCGGCGCGCCTCGCAGTACTGCCGCAGGCTCTGGCAGACCGCCTCGCACTCCTCACGCGAGTTGGTAAAGATGAGGCACTTGCGGCCGCGGGTGTGCTCAAAGATGTACGCAAGCCCCGGATCGGCTCCGACGGGCGCGGCCTCGCTCGCAGGCTCAACGGAAAGCGCGGCCGGTGCGGGTGCGGTTCCCTCCTCTGCCTCATCGGCTTGCGGCGCCGTCGTAAAGAAGTGCTCAAGCGACACGCGCCAGACTTCCTTTGCGGCCTCAAAGCGCGGGATGACCGTCGGGCGGCCGCTTCCTGCGGCAAGAAAGCGCCCTGCGGCCTCGGGCTTTCCGATCGTGGCCGACAATCCCACGCGGCGCGGATTGCAGCCCGCCGCACGGCAGAGCCGCTCGATGAGGCAGAAGGTCTGAAGCCCCCGGTCGCCTCGCAGCAGCGAATGGATCTCGTCGATCACGACAAAGCGCAGGTCGCCGAAGAGGGCCGCAAGATCGGCGTGCTTGTTGATCAAGAGGGACTCAAGCGACTCGGGCGTGATCTGAAGAATGCCCGAGGGGTGCTTCATGAGCCGCCTCTTGGCGGCCTGCGAGGATTCGCCGTGCCAGCGCGTGACGGCGATGTCGCCCGCCTCACACAAAAACCCGAGACGCTCAAACTGATCGTTGATAAGGGCTTTGAGCGGTGCGATGTAGAGCACGCCCACGCTTTTGGGCGGATCTTCAGCAAGAAGCGTCAGGATCGGAAAGAACGCCGCCTCGGTCTTGCCTGAAGCGGTCGAGGCCGTCAGAAGCACATTGTCGTCGGTCTCGAAGATGGCCTGCGCCGCGGCATTCTGAACGCCGCGCAGCACCTTCCAGCCGCTTGCGTAGATGTAGTCCTGGATAAAAGGCGCATAGCGCTCGAAGGCGTTCATGGGCGTGCCTCCGAGACCTTAGATCGTAAATTCCGCAAACTCGCCCTCGGCCTTGTCGCTTACGGCCTCGGACTTGGCGTAGGTAAAGTCTTCGGACTTGAGAAGCTCGTCGACGGCCGTGCCCGGGTGCTGATAGAGCAGATCCAAAAGCTCGATGAAGTCGCGGATCACCTCACGCGGCGTGATGTTTTGATCAGCCCCGATGCGCCCGAACTCAATGCGGATGAAGTCCGAGAGCTCCTTCTCGCCCACCGTGCGCGCGTAGCCGTAAAGCGCACTGTGCATGTCGGCCAACTTTTCGCAGAGCACCACCATCTCCTCGGGCGTCAAGGGATCAAGGCGAATGACGGGTGCAAGAAGGTCGCGTGCGCCCGGGCGCGAGAAGCGGCCTTCGGCAAGGCGCGAGCGCAGCGCTTCGTAGCTGTAGACGCCGCGGCGCTTGTCTTCGACGGCCTGAGGCGTTGCGCCCATGATGATCCCGAGGTACCGGGCCTTGCCCTGCAGGGCGTCGTTGTACATCGCAAGGAGCTTTTCGTAGTTGTACTGGCGGCTCGTTGCGTTGGGGATCTTGTAGATGTTGACGAGCTCGTCGATCATGATCATGAGCCCCTGATAGCCCGCGTGCCGGAAAAAGACCGCAAAGAGCTTCAGGTACTCGTACCAGTCGTCGTCGGTGATGATGAGGTTCACGCCCAACGCCTGGCGGGCCTCGGTCTTTGTGGTGTACTCGGCGCGAAACCAGCGCACCACGCGCTGCTTCATGTCGTCGTCGCCCTCGACGTAGGCGTGGTAGTAGATCGAAAGCAGTCGGCCGAACTCAAAGCCGTGCACGAGTTCGCTCACGGCCGAGGTGACGGCAAGAATCTCGCGGTCAACGGCTTCAGTGAGCGCCGCCTCGCCCGCGGTGAGCCCCGTTTCCTGTGCGCACTTGGCCTGCACGCTCGAAATCCAGCGATCAAGCACGAGCGTGAGCGCCCCGCCCTCGGGCCGGGTCTTGGTCGAGAGGTTGCCGATGAGCTCGCGGTAGGTCGCAAGCCCCTGCCCGCGCGTACCCTGAAGGCGCCTTTCGGGCGAGAGATCGGCGTCGACCACGATGAAGCCCTTTTCCATCACGTAGTTGCGGATCGTCTGCAGCAGAAAGCTCTTGCCCGCGCCGTAGCGCCCGACGATAAAGCGAAACGAGGCGCCGCCCTCGGCGATGATGTCGACGTCGTGCAAAAGCGCGGCGATCTCATTGGTGCGCCCCACGGCGATGTAGGGCAGCCCCACGCGGGGCACCACGCCGCCCTTGAGCGAGTTGATGATGGCCTGTGCAATGCGCCGCGGCACCTTGCGGGCGCCTTCGGCTGCCGAAGGCTTCTTCTGAAGTTGCGTCATAGAAAATCTGTTGTTACTAGCTGTCGATGCAGATCAGGAACCAAGCAGCGCCTCAACGTCGCCCCGGTAGTCCTCCACGAGCGAGAGCTTGTCGTCTTCGCAGAGCACCACGCTGTCGCCCACCGCATCCAAAAACGTTTCGTTGATTGTATCTGCGACGACCTCGGGCATGAGATGGCTGCTGCGCATGTAGGCTTCGGGCGCCTCATGGGCCAGAAGCATGTCAAGCACATGCCGGTGCGCCGCATCAAGTGCCGCAGCGGGACCGTCGACCTCGGGCATCCGAGACCCGGCAGCCGCTTCGGTGACTTCATGGACTTGAGGCTTCTGCCTGCCGTCGTCCTTTTGCCCGTCATCCTTAACCTGCGCCTTCTCTACGACCTTCTGCTGCACCTTCTTCACGATGGGCGCGGTGCTTGAGATCTGATTGGATTCAGAGGCCTCCTCGCGCTCCTCATCGGTGAGAAGCCGCTCGCGGGTGAGCGCTGCGCCGCGCCGGATCGCATCGAGATTTTCGAGGTTGATCTTCACGCTCTGCAGCCGCGCTTCACGCTGGCGCTCTTTTTCGGCTTTAAGCGAGGCAACGGCAAATTGCGTGGCCCATTTTTCCTCCTCGCGCTGCTTGAGCGGGCGCGGCAGCGCAAGACAATCTCTGAAGACGCGGTCGGCTTCGTGCATCAGGGCGCGAAAAAGCGTGATGTCATGAGGCTTCTCCGGATAGGCGCGCATGTAGAAACGTCCGTTTTTGCGGCCGTACTCGCACGCGGGCGTGACCTCATAGGCGAAGTTCTCGGGTAGTTTCGAAAAGGTCTCTTCCGAATAGAGCGCGTTGCGCAAAGGGCTCCAACGCCGGGTGCTGCGGCTGCCGAAGGCCGATTTAAAGAGAATGTGCCCGTGGGGCTCCCTCGCCTTGCAGGCCGCGCGCCAGACGCCCGCAAAAAGGCGCCTGCCGCTGCGGTCGGTCGCGTCCGTCGTCTTCACCACCACCGACGTGGAAAGCTTGCCGCCGTAAAAGGCGTCGAGCGTTTCAAAAAGCGTCTCGTCGTCGACCTCCTTGGGATGCTCGAGCACGGCGCTTGCCTTCTCGTAGGCAAGCCTCTTGGGGCTCAAAGAGCTGCGGGCAATGTCGACCGGAAGGCCGTTGATGACGGCAAGATCAAGCCGCCACTCGTCGATGTACTCAAGCGCGCGCCTTTTGTCCCACTCCTCGCCGAAGTCAAGCAGGCCGGGCTTGACGATGCATTCGGCTACTTCGGCCATTTTGCCGATCGCTTCCTTGGGCGACTTGACGCCGATGCCGTAGATGAGCTCATAGAGATAGACAAAGAGCATCGAGGTCCGCACGGGTCGATAGATCCCGCGGCGAAACTGCGTGCGCCAGGTAAAGTACTCGCGCAGCTGCCGCACGTTCATGTCCTCGTAGGTCGGGTAGTAGCAGTGAAAATAGCTCTGCCCTGGAAAGTCGTCTTCAAAGTCCTCCATGAAGCGCGCCTGAAGCAGGAAGCTTGCAGTCTTATTCGTGTAGTAGTAGTGACTGTAGTCGTAGCCGCCGATCCAATAGTCGCCTTCGTCGGACTTGACCGCGAGCTTGCGCATGGCCTTGATGCGGCGAAGGGCCTGCATGTCGCGGGCGCTTTCGGGCGCGCCTCTGAACGTAGGTTGGCAAGCACCGTCGCCCGACTCTGAAAACCCTACAGACGCATCCTCGGATCGCCTTGACAAAAGCGTATCGGCGTACACCACGCCGTCGATCAAGACCGCATCGCCTCCCGGGCGACGGGGACGCGCCGCCGCATTTGATACCGCATTAGATACCGCCTTCGACGGCGCCTCCGATGAGGTGTTCTCGACCACGCGGGAGCCGGGCGCGGGAATCGCGCTCTCGCCCACGCCGACGCCTGCGGGTTCATCCCTCGGATCAATCACGATCTCGCAGCCGCACGCTCTCTCCCAATCCTCGTCACGGTCATCATCAAAGCCCAGGGCCCGATCCAGAGCGGAGAAAACCAACGTTTTCTGCCTGTCGGAGCGCCCCGTCCGGACGATTGCGCAGTTCCAGCCTGAATCCTCATGCGGATACATCGGCTCGGTGAGAAAGTAGCAGTAGGCAAAGCTCTCGCCCGGCGCATCAAAGCCCCTGACGCAGCGGATGTCGATCAAAAGCGAGGGCGCGCCTGCGTCCTGATCGAGGTCGGGCTTGCACTCACCAGCGTTTCCGGCTTCTCTTTCCTCCATCGCGGGATAGTGGTCCTCCTTGAAGACCATCACGGGCCTTCCGGTCAAGGGATCGCACAGCGTCGTGAGGCTTCTTCCCTCTTCAAGCGTCAACACTTTCCTCACGAGCCCGCGGCGGTTCACGGCATAGTCGAGGAGATCTGCAATTCTCATCAATGCGCTCCAATGCGAGAAAAGGGAAAAAGGAAAAAAGGGAAAAATGGGATCGTCGGCCGACGGCGCGCCTGCTGCGCAGGCAGATGCCTCGCCGAGAGTATAAAAAATGAGCCGCCGCAGACGAGAGGATTTTCCCTCGCCGACGGCGGCCGCTTGAAGTGCACCCGATTGCGCAGGCCTATGCCGGCGCTATCGGTACAGTAGACAGCGATTAGTAGTTGGTCTTGCGCACTTCAAAGAAGCTCTGGGCGTAGTGGCACACCGGGCAGACGTCGGGCGCCTCGGTGCCGACCACGATGTGGCCGCAGATGCGGCATTCCCACATCGTCATCTCGCCCTTGGCGAAGACCTGCTTGGTCTGGACGTTGTTGAGGAGCTTGCGATAGCGCTCTTCGTGGGTCTTTTCGATGGCGGCCACGAGACGGAACTTGGCGGCGATTTCGGGGAAGCCTTCTTCATCGGCTTCCTTGGCAAACGTCGCGTACATGTCGGTCCACTCGTAGTTTTCGCCTTCGGCGGCGGCCTTCAGGTTGGCAGCGGTGTCGCCGATGCCGCCCAAGAGGTCAAACCACAGACGGGCGTGCTCCTGTTCGTTGCGGGCCGTCGAGAGGAAGATCTCGGCGAGCTGCTCGTAGCCTTCGCGGCGGGCCACTTCAGCAAAGTACGTGTACTTGTTGCGGGCTTGCGATTCACCGGCAAACGCTTCGGCGAGGTTCTTGGCGGTCTTCGTGCCGGCGAGCTTGTTGCCGGCGTTCTGAGCGGGCTTCTCCTCGACGGGTTCGAAGAACTCGGCGCCCTTGTGGCAGAGCGGGCAGACGTAATCGGCAGGAAGCGAGTCGCCTTCGTAGATGTAGCCGCAGACCTTGCAACGGAACTTCATTGGTGTTCTCCTAGATTATTGGTCAAAACGCGCACGAGCCTCCGGGATCCCCGCAGACGGGGCCCAGGAAACGGCGCATTCGAATTTTGAAAATGGGGTTGAGGAATTGTAGACAAACACCCGATAGCTTGGGACGATGACGCCCATAGACTTGCGCTTGCGCCCGCTCGCATTGGCCCTTCATCAGCCCCTTCCCCCGAACCCCGCTGAATTCTCTACCACACAGCCCTCTACCACGCAGCCGGCAGCGGTTGCATTTGCTCACAGCTTTGCGCCGCCGACGCACTCCTCTGCCCCGCATCACTCCGTATCATCAAGGAATCAGAACTTTTTTCTGGGGAGCTGATCATGAGCGACAACGCCACCAACAGCGGCTGCACCTTCTATCCCGTCGCCGCAACCGTGGTCTGGAAGGACAAGACGAGCAACATCATCACCACACGCGGGTTTTCGTGCGTCACCGACGAGCCGCAGGACGCGGGCGGCAATGACCTCGGGCCCACGCCCGCGGAAATTCTCCTCAACGCCTGCGCGGGGTGCGTCGCCATCAGCGTCGAGGAAATCCTCATGCACCGCAAGATCGCCTTCTCGGCCTTGAGAACGGAAGCCGCGGGCGTCTTCATGGCCGCCCAGGACGGCATTCAGAACGTGCGCTTTACGGTCTACGTCAAGACCGAGGCCGACGACGAGATGCTTGCCAAGATCGGCGAAAAGGTGCTTCGCGTCTCGCCGATTCTCAATTCGCTCAAGACGACCTGCACCATCCGAATGATCAAGGAATGATCCGCAAATGACCCGAAAAGCGCCTGATCCCCGACGCCGCCCGGAGAGCCCGCTGGAAGCCCGCAGAGCCCTCAAGACACTATCGCGATGCCTTGCCGGCGGAGCAAAGAGGGCGGCAGTACTTTTCCCCGTCACGGGCGCATAACGGCTACAATGGCCGCACCAATCCAAATCGACGAGGCCGTGACTGCCGCCGGCAGGCGTTTTTGCGCCTTGAAACAAAGCGCGGAACTCTCCATTCGCACGGCCTTTTTCCCAACGCATTGACCATCTCACACTTATGCGAATCACCAAACTTCTCTCGCTTGACAGCGCTCCTGCGCAGGCGATCATTGACCGCGCCAAGCCGATCACGCTGACGATGACCGAGCGCATCTCGCTGCCCTCTGCCTTCACGGTTGAAGGCGCCACCGTTGAAAACGCATTGGGCGACGTGCGTCCCCTCGAAGTGGGCGACATCCTCATCGATGAAAAGGGCGGCTTCTACAGAATCGAGGCCGGTGCCGAGGACATTCTCAAGGTCACCGGCGACGTCGCTCTCATGCAGGAGGCCGTGTACGCCTTCGCTTCGCGCGGCCTGCGCGTTGCGCAGACCGAAGACGGCTTTGCGGTCGTGGCGATTCCGCAGTTAAAGAGCCTCCTGGAAAACGTCGGCCTCACCGTCACCGAGTCGCACGAGCCCTTCACGCCCATTCCCCTGCCGCGTCACGCCGGCGGCTGCTGCTGCGGCGGTCACGGTCACGGCGGCGGCTGCGGCTGCGGCGGCCATGGCCACGATCACGACGAAGAAGAAGACGGCTGCGGTTGCGGCGGACATCACCACCATCACGACGATGACGGCTGCTGCTGCGGACACGACCATGACCATGAGTCGGGAGAATGCGGCTGCGGCGGACACCACCATCACGACGAAGATGGCTGCTGCTGCGGGCACGACCATGACCATGAGCACGGCGAATGCGGCTGCGGCGGACACCACCATCACGACGAAGATGGCTGCTGCTGCGGGCACGACCATGACCATGAGCACGGCGAATGCGGCTGCGGCGGACACCACCATCATGAAGAGGGTGGTTGCTGCTGCGGGTCGAAGGAAAAATAAGACGGGCTGTTTTCAGATAGAATGAGCAACCCTGCGCGGGAGTGGCGAAACTGGTAGACGCATCAGGTTTAGGTCCTGACGCCGAATACATAAGGCGTGTCGGTTCGAGCCCGACCTTCCGCACCATCTTGTCGTTCCATGACACGACGTCAAGGAACATCCGCAAGTGAAACGTCAAAAAAGCCCCGAGAAATCGGGGCTTTTTTTGCAACGATGGACTTTGCGCCTTCAGAAACACCCGCAACCCCTGCAGACTCTCGCCGACAGGGTTACGGGAGCCGCTGCGATCGTGCGCCTAGCCCTTTGCAGCATTGGCGCCGGCAATTCGACCAAACGTGAAGATATCGGCGATGGCATTGCCGCCCACGCGATTCGTACCGTGGATGCCGCCCGTCACTTCGCCGGCGGCATAGAGCCCATCAATCACCTTTCCGTGCCGGTCAATGACCTGTGCACGCGTGTTGATGCACACGCCGCCCATGGTATGGTGACGCGCCATCACGATGCGGCCGGAATAAAACGGCGGCTTCTCGATCTTGTGGATGAGCATGTTGGGCTGACGACCGAAGGGATCCTTCTTGTCGTCAACGGCCTTGTTGTACTCGGCAATTGTCGCCTTGAGGGCTGAGGCAGGCACCTTAATCTTGGCGGCAAGCTCTTCAATCGTATTGCCGATGAAGAGTGTGCCCGCCTTGCGTGCGGCCTCGTTTTCAGGCCCCTTGGAGTTTTTCTGCAGTTCAAAGCCCACCGCATCAATCACGGGAAAGGCCTCCATCTTCGTCTGCGCGAGCACGGCGTCGCGCAGGACGTCGCGACGCGCGTCTTCAGCGACAAAACGCTTGCCTTCATGGTTGACGAAGACAAAACGGTCGACCTGCGTGGACAACGCCGGGTTGTACTTGACGTCAAGCGGCTTTTCAGGGATGCACTGGATGTAGTCGAGACCCCGGGTTTGAGCGCCGATGTCGATCATGTCAATCAAAATCTCACCCGTTGCACCCGGCTGGTTCGTCGTTCCAAGCTTTTCAAGCCGCGGATCATACAGGCCGCAGAGCTTGGCATTGGCTGAGAAACCACCCGCGCAGGCGACGACGGCGCGCTTGGCGCGGATGTTGAGCGTCTTGCCGTTGATCTGCACTTCAACGCCCGTGACGCGACCCGCAAGCGGCTTTTCACGATGAATTCCCGTGACATTGGCGCCGCAGCGAAGATCAACCCCGACGCGTTGAGCTTCAGGCGCGAGCACCTTGATATAAGCCTGGCCGCGCGGTCCGAGAGGATTACGGCAACGCGGATACAGACCACCGTAAATTTGATAGATGTAGTCCTGGAACTTCACGCCGCGCTTCTTGAGCCAGGCAACCGACTCGGGCGCTCCCTCGGTCAAGACCTTCACAAGCGCCGGATCGGCGCGGAAGTCGCCTGCAGCAAGCGTCTGCGACGCGTGCAGCGCAGGCGAATCCTTGATGCCCGCCTTTTCGTAGTCTTCCTTGATCGCCGCGTTGAAGCCACCGCCCGCAATGAGCGTGTTACCGCCCGGAAAAGCCATCTTTTCAAGCAGCAGCGTCTTTGCGCCTGCCTCTCTGGCCACAATCGCGGCCGTCAAGCCTGCGCCGCCCGCACCGATGACGATGACGTCAAACGTTTCATCCCACTTGGCAGGCGCCTTGCAGATGTCCATGGCAACCGCCGGCAACGTTGCCCCTGCAGCAGCAACGGCTGTTGCCCCAGCCAGAAATGATCTGCGATTGAGTGCGTCAGTCATGTGCTTTCCTCCTCAGACATTTCCACGAAAAAGCCGTGAACCGCATCCCCCGGAACTATCTCGGATCAACACGCTGAATTGATGAAGCTCAAAACCAACCGGCTTTCTCTGAATTCGTTAACTCAATCTTAAGACACTCGCAAGGCTGAGTTGTTTTGCCTAAGGGTTTATTCGCGAGGTGTATTCCGAACGCTCCCAGCACATTCAAACTTGGTAAACAAAAAGGATCGGAGGATGGCGCGCGCATGAAATCTGATTCATTGAAAAAGCCGCCTGAAGGCGGCTCTGACATTCAGGCTCCGTCAACAACATTCGCCGCTTCCTTCGAACCGCTCCCGCGGCTTGAGCGCACGGCGGCAATGGCTTCCGAGAGCCGATCCACGGCAATCACCTCAAGCCCTTCAATCGGGGTCTTGGGCGCATTGGCGCGCGGAATCACCGCCAGGCCAAAGCCCAGCTTTGCCGCCTCTCTCAGGCGCTCCTGTCCGCGCGGGGCCGGGCGGATCTCACCCGCCAGCCCCACTTCGCCGAAAACCACGAGCCCGGGCGGCAGAGGCCGGTCGGTCATCGAGCTCACGACTGCCAGAAGCACGGCAAGGTCGCTTGCGGGCTCGGCGATCTTGACCCCGCCCACGGCATTGATGAAGACATCCTTGTCAAAGCACGACAGCCCGGCGTGCCGATGCAGGACCGCAAGCAGCATGGCAAGGCGCTGTGCATCAAGGCCCACACACAGGCGCCTCGGTGCGGGCGCGTGCGTGGCGTCCACCAGCGCCTGAACTTCAACAAGAAGCGGGCGCGTTCCTTCCTGCGTCACAAGCACGGCGCTGCCTGCGACATTGTCTCTGTGTTCGGAGAGGAAAATGGCCGAGGGGTTGGTGATGCCGCGCAGTCCCCGGTCGGTCATCGCGAAGACGCCGAGCTCGTTGACGGCGCCGAAGCGGTTCTTGAAGGCGCGGATCAGGCGAAAGTTCGAGTGCGGATCGCCCTCAAAGTACAAAACGGTATCGACGATGTGCTCAAGCACGCGGGGGCCTGCAAGCGCACCGTCCTTGGTGACATGGCCCACGAAGATGAGCGCCGTGCCGGTTGCCTTTGCAAGACGCGTCAAACGCGCCGAGCACTCGCGCACCTGCGTGACGCTTCCCGGTGCGCTTTCAAGCGCGCTGCTAAAAAGCGTCTGAATCGAGTCGATCACCACGAACTGCGGCTTTTCGCTCGTGACGGCCGCCTCGATCTTTTCGAGCTCGATTTCACTCATCAGCCGCATGCCTTCCGGGTTGATGCCTAGGCGCGCCGCACGAAGCGCGACCTGGGAGGCCGACTCTTCGCCCGAGACGTAAAGCGCGCTCATCCCCTGGCGCACGAGGCGGTTCATCACCTGAAGAAGAAGCGTCGACTTGCCGATGCCCGGGTCGCCGCCGATGAGGCCCACGCCGCCCACGACGAGGCCCCCGCCCATGACGCGGTCAAATTCCGAAATGCCCACCGGGATGCGCGGGACTTCCGCGGCATGAACTTGGGCCAAGTCCACCACCTCGGTGGGAGCGACAAGCCCGTGCCGCTGACTGCCGAAGCGCGCCTGGGAAGCCGTTGGCTCGCGAAACTCCTGCATGGTGTTCCAGGCGCCGCAGTGCGGGCACTTGCCCTGCCACTTGACCGTGGTGCCGCCGCATTCGCTGCAGACGTAGTGAATTCTTGCCTTTGCCATTTTGAAAGAAAAAGCTCGTGCCGAGCCGTTGGGTTGGAGAAATGTCGGGCGCGTGAACGCCGCCCAAGATTGCCGCCCAAAATTGCCACTGGACGGCGGACCGCTGCAGCCGTCTGCGGGCGTGCGTAGATGATAAACTGCCGGGGCTGCGGCCGAGAGCTTCGACCGGGGCGCGGCTCTTTTGAGGCATCCGGACGATGCCCATCGACGGATCACGCTCGCCGCAAGGGCGATGAATGAATTCCCCTTGCGGTCGCAATTTATGTTTTAGGACGGCACCTGGCGGCGGTCGGTGCGTGAGGAAAGAAGCGCTTCTTTCGTGCGCGCGGGACGCCCCGGCTTTTTGTATGAAACGCGGCTTTTACAACATTCTTTGTGCGCAGTCTCTATCGAGCATCGCCGACAATGCGCTGCTTATTGCTGCCATCGCACTTCTGGCAAGCCTCCAGGCTCCGGAGTGGATGACGCCGCTTCTGAAGCTCTTTTTCGTGGTGAGTTACGTGCTTCTTGCGGCCTGGGTGGGAATCTTCGCCGATCTGCTCCCGAAGGGCCACGTGATGTTCATCACGAACGCCATCAAGGCCGTGGGCTGCCTCATGATGCTCTTTGGCTCGCACCCGCTTCTGGCCTATGCCGTCGTGGGCATCGGAGCGGCGGCCTATTCGCCCGCAAAATACGGCATTCTCACCGAGCTCCTGCCGCCCGAAAAGCTTGTGATCGCAAACGGCTGGATGGAGGGCCTCACGGTCGTTTCCATCATCCTGGGCGTACTCCTGGGCGGCGTACTGGTGCACGAAGACGTCGCGCAGTTTCTGCTTCATACCGTGGGCCTATCTTCCTTTGGCATGACGCTTGAGGCGCAGGCCGCCATCGCCGTCGTTGTTCTCGTCTACGTGCTTGCCGCCATCGTCAACCTCACGATTCCCGATACCGGCGCGCGCTACCCCAAGCCCGACTTCAAGCCCGTGGCAAGCATCGTGAACTTCATCGACTCGTGCCGGCTGCTCTGGCATGACAAGTTGGGCCAAATCTCCCTTTCGGTGACGACCCTTTTCTGGGGCGCGGGCGCCGTGCTTCAATTTCTCGTTCTCAAGTGGGCTGCCGAAGCGCTCGGCATGAATCTCTCGCAGGGCGCGGTCCTGCAGGCCGTCGTCTCGATCGGCATTGCGCTTGGCGCCACGGGAGCGGCTGCCTTCGTGCCGCTTAAGAAGTCGCTCGTCGTGCTTCCGATGGGCATCGCCATGGGCCTTGTGGTGGGCGCAGCAAGCTACTTCAATCAGACGATGCTCCCGGGAAGCCTTTCGATCATGGGCGTTGAAGTGCGCTGGGCAGTGCTTGCCGCCTGCGCCATCATGATCGTCGTGGGCGTGCTCGCAGGCTTTTTCGTCGTGCCGATGAATGCGCTGCTGCAGCACAGAGGCCACGTGTTGATGAGCGCGGGCCGCTCGATTGCCGTGCAGAACTTCAACGAGAACCTCTCGATTCTCACGATGCTGGGCGCCTATGCGCTTCTCATCAAGTCGGACCTTTCGGTCCAGGCGACGATGTTGATCTTCGGGCTTTTCGTTGCGGCGAGCATGCTCTGCGTCATCCTCAAGCACCGCAGCAATCAAAAGAAGGGCGACAGCCTGCACTTGATCGGCGAGGACATCCGCCACGAGCGGTTGGACCGCAGCAAGTAAAAACGCAGAAACTCCAAAAAATCGAAGCGGCCAGGAACTTCAGCTCCGGCCGCTTCTTTTTTACTTCGAATTTTGTTCCCCAGTTGCAGCCTTATGCCAGAAGCTGCAGCACGCACGGGATCCCGGCGGGCAATTCGCCCTGCGCGCCGGGCGTGGGTCGTTCGCCGCTAGGGCTGTGGTAGTCGCTTCCGACCGACCCGTAGAGGTGGTAGCGCTTGGACCACTCGATGCAGCGCGGCACAAACGCCGGGCTCTGGCTGCCGCTGACGATTTCAATCGCCTCGCCCCCGGCGTCGACAAAGCCTTCAACCAGGGCGTCGAGCTGCCAGTCGTTTTTAAAACGGTAGCGCCCGGGGTGCGCGAGCACCGCGACGCCCCCAGCGCGGTGAATGAGCGCCACAGCCTCGGCAACCGAGGGCCAGGCCGCCGCAACGTAGGCGGGCTTTCCTTCGGTGAGATAGCGGTCAAACGCCTCCTGAATGTTCTTCACCGCCCCGGCTTCAAGCAGCGCCTGCGCAAAGTGAAGGCGCGAAACGTTGGCCTTGACGCGGGTCTTCCCAAGCGCCTTTTCAAACATGCCGGGATAGCCCAGCGCCTCAAGCTTTCTGCCCATCTCGACGGCGCGCCGGTCGCGCTTGTCGCAGAGGTCGGCCGTCGTTTCAAGAAGCTCGGCGTTGTTGTCGTCGACGCCAAGGCCCACGATGTGCACCGAGCGTTGCGACCAGATGGTCGAGACCTCGATGCCGTTTACAAAGCGCATGCCGCAAAGCTGCGCCGTACGGCGCGCTTCGGCCACGCCCGCCACGGTGTCATGGTCGGTGAGCGCCATCGTCCCGACGCCGCAGGTCTCAAAGCAGTAGCGGACAAGCTCGGCCGGGGTCTTCGCCCCGTCGCTTGCCGTGGAGTGCATGTGCAGATCAATGCGCACCGCCCGGTCCTCCCAAGAAGTTTCTCGTGTTCTTTGTTGATGCGCCGATGCCGGCCCGCCCACTGAAAGCGTCCTCCCTAAAACGGCTTTCTAGCGGCAACTCCTGGGCGTTTATCGGCTTGATCGGCCTTCGCAGGCATTGCCCCGCTTTCCCTTGCGCCGGCGCCTTTTCGGGCAGCAGCTAGGAGCCTTCATTAAAATGATGCTCTTTTGCAGCTGGCGTGCTGGCGCCGCTCTGACCGGCTTTTGTTTTTACCAAAAGCCGGCATGGCGCAGAAGGCCTTCTTTTTCCTCAAAGCTAGTAGATTATGGCAATTTTTAGCTTCAACGAATACGTTCCGTCGGTTGACGCAACGGCCTGGGTGGCGGAATCGGCACAGGTGATCGGGCGCGTGGCGATCGACCGCGAGGCAAGCATCTGGCCCGGCGCCGTCCTGAGAGGCGACATTGCCGACATCCGCATCGGCGCCGGATCGAACGTTCAGGACAACGCTGTGGTGCACGTTGAGACCGAGCACCCCTGCGTGGTTGGCGAAAACGTCACGATCGGGCACTCGGCAGTGCTTCACAGCTGCACGGTTGCCGACGGCGCCTTGATCGGCATGGGCGCCGTGGTTTTAAACGGCGCGCGCATCGGACGGCACGCCGTCGTGGGCGCCGGAGCCCTTGTGGCTGAAAACAAGGTGATTCCTGATCGGGCGCTCGTCGTGGGCACGCCCGCGCGCTTCGTGCGCACGCTCACCGATGAGGAGGTGGCGGTGCTTGAAAAAAACAACCGCCGCTATCAGACGTTGAAGGACGACTTCCGCACGGGCCTGAAGCGCATCGATGTCCCGCAGGTGAAAGATGAATCTCAAGGCTGATTAAGGCTTGATTTTTCAGGCTTTCGCCGCCAAATAGTGCTGTATCAAAAACGAATTTTTTTCCGACCCAAGGATTCTATGGCTGACAAACTCGTCAAACTGCATTTCAAGAAACAAAGCTGCCGCGCGGTGGTCCTGCACATGGATCAGGCCTGGCAGGAGATCATCGAGCATCATGAACTGCCCAAGAGCGTGCGCCACATGCTGGGCGAGCTTTCGGCCGCAGCCGTCATGCTTGCCGCGAGCCTCAAGTTCGACGGCGCGCTCGTGCTCCAGATCCAGGGCGACGGTCCGGTGAAGCTTGCGATCGTCGAAGTGCGCACGGGCCTCATCGTGCGCGCGACGGTGCAGCTGCGGGTGCCGGCCGAGACGATTGCCGAGGATGCCGACTTCAAGAGCCTCGTCAACGCCAACGGCAACGGCCGCTGCGCGCTCATTCTCGACATGGCCTCGCGCCGTCCGGGCGAGCACCCCTATCAGGGCGTCGTGCCGCTTACCGGCAACACGGTGGCCGAAACGATCGAAAGCTACATGACGCAGTCCGAGCAGGTACGCACGGGCCTGTGGCTTGCGGCCGACGACAAGGCCGCGGGCGGCGTTCTGCTGCAGCATGTCGCAACGACCGGCGGCAAGGCCGTCGAAGACGTCGACCCCAAAGGGTTTGATCACCTCTCGGTGCTTGCCAAGACCGTCAAGAACGAGGAAATCCTCGGACTTGATGCCGAGGAAGTGGCCCGGCGCCTCTTCTGGGAGGACAACCCGGCGGTGCTCGAAGAGTTGACGCCCAAATTTGCCTGCCGCTGCTCGATCGAGGGCATCAAGGCGATGGTAAAGAGCCTGGGCGAACAGGAAGCCAACGAAATCGTCGCCGAAAAGGGCCGCATCGAGGTGCGCTGCGAATTCTGCGGCAAGACCTATATGCTTGATCCGATCGACGTCAAGATGCTCTTTGCCAACAACAATCAGGCGAGAAGCAAGACGATCAACTAAGATCGATCCGGAGAAGATCGATCCGGAGGCCCAAGGCGGGAACTCCAAAGCGCTTCCCCCATCAAGGTCGCCGTGCGCAGCCCCGACTCGCGGCTGCCGGCGGCCTTTTTGCATTGAACGCGCACGTTTGAGAGCACGTTTGAAAAGAGGAACATCGTCATCATGACCGAGGACCAAACCCAAAACGCCCACCAGGAGCTGCCGCTCACCGGCACCGTCACGAGCTACGAGCCCGACACCTTCTCCGGCGTCGTTGAAACCGACGAGGGCGTTCGCTACTACATCGGCCGCCGTACGGGCCGCATCCCCGCCTCGGGCTGGACGCCAGCGGTGTTGGAGCGCGTGCGGTTTTCGGTGGAGGACGATGCCCTGGGGACGTCCGAAGGACGCAAAGCCATCGCGTGGCTCGAAAAGGACGCGGCAACGGACACCGCGGCCGACGGTGATGCTGAAGGCGAACTTGAAATCGTCAAGAGACTCTCGCCCTACTTCGGCAGCCGACGCAACCTTCTCCTGACGCTTGCGGGCTACGGCGTGATCACGCTTTTCGTGCTCTATCTCTTTTTCAGTTGATTTCGCGGCCCGGTCCAACCACGAAACAAGGCGAGAAACAAGACGCGAAAGAAGGCCCGGCGCCTTACTTGCGAGCCCGACGAATGCGCGCGCCGAGCCCGTTTGCGCTCATCAGTCTCTGCAGCGTCGTCTCGCACGGCTTGATGCCGTCACGCTGCTGCAGCACGGCTCCCATGCGGCGGCGGCCGATCGTGTAGGCGTACTCGTTCTGGATCGCTGCAATCTTTTCGACGAGCTCCCTGTCCTTGGCCTGCTTCGCCGTTTCCTTGCCGCTCGCGTAGAGCGAGCTTCCGGCAATTGCCATGGCTGCACAAACTTGCACGACGCTCAAGCCCTTCTCGTGAGCCCGACGTGCCGACTCAATTCTTCATTTGATCACGCCTTCGCCGCCATCTTCGGCCGCCTCGAGCATGGCTTGGCTGCAAGCCATCCGCACCCGGACGTCCTCAATGACTTTGACGCTTGCCTTCCTGTCGGCAAGCGTCAGAGATCGGTCTGCGGGGATGTCGGAGAGGTTCTCGATGATTTCCATGCTGAATTATTCCTGGCGATTGCAGCGGCTTTTCCTCCCGGAAACGAACGAGTTGGGGACGCAACGCTTCGGGGCAGTCTTGCAACCCATCGCCCAAAAAAGGCATACCACTTCATCGGCACTAAAAAAACGCGCGAAAAAAAGGCTGCAGCCCGTTTGTTGGGGCAGCAGCCTTTTTCGTCGAGACGCCGTTCATGAGGAACGGCGTTTCTATGCCGAGATTACTCCGCAGCAGCGGCAGCGGCGGCGTCCTTGCGGACGAGCAGTTCGCGAATGCGAGCAGCCTTGCCGGAGCGGTTGCGCAGGTAGTAGAGCTTGGCGCGGCAGACGTCGCCGCGACGCTTCACTTCGATGGAAGCGATCGTGGGCGAGTAGAGCTGGAACGTACGTTCAATGCCTTCGCCGCTCGAGATCTTGCGGACGATGAACGAGGAATTCAGGCCGCGGTTGCGCTTGGCGATGACCACGCCTTCATAGGCCTGGGTACGCTTGCGGGAACCTTCGATCACGTTCACGAGAACGTTCACGGTGTCGCCGGCGCGGAAGTCCGGGAGGTTCTTGCCGGCGGTGAGGCGGGCGATTTCTTCCTGTTCCAGAGTCTGGATAATGTTCATTTTTTTCTCCGTAACCATCATGCGGCGGCATTTCAATGTTCTATGCGCCGTCCAGAGGATGGATGATGAAAATAGAAGCCGCCGTTGATTTGAGCCGTCATCAAAGTCCGACGCCTCCGGTGGCTTCCCTTCTTTTTATCAGTCCTTGCCTGAGTTTTTCTCGGCAAGAGACCTCAAAAACTTCTCGTCGCGGTCGGTAAGCTCGCCGCGAGAACGCGCAATTGTAATCAATTCCGGGCGGTTTTTGTGGGTCGCTTCAAGACTTTTTTCACGCGTCCAGCGCGCGATGTTGGCATGATGCCCCGAAAGAAGCACCTCAGGCACCGCCTCGCCCTGCCAGACCTCGGGACGCGTGTAGTGCGGCGCATCGATCAAGCCCGTCGCAAAGGACTCGTCCAAGGCCGAAAGCTCCTTGATCGCACCCGGGAGCTGCCGCACCACGGCGTCCATCAACGCACAGGCGGCAAGCTCCGCCCCCGAAAGCACGAAGTCACCGAGACTGATGATCTCATCGACGTAGTGCGACAAAAACCGCTCGTCGATTCCCTCGTAGCGCCCGCAGATAAGAACGAGCTCGCCCTCGGGGTGCGAGGAGACATTGCGCACCCATTTGTCGGTGAGGTGCTCGCCCCCCGGCGCAAAGGCGATCACGCGCCCGTTGTTGCCCGAAGCGCGGATCAGCTCCAGCGTCCGAAAGAGAGGCTCGGCCATCATCACCATGCCGGGACCGCCCCCGAAGGGCCGGTCGTCGACCGTGCGGTGCACGTCGGTCGTTACCTCGCGCGGATTCCAGAAGTGCGCGCTCCAGAGTCCCCGGCGCAGCGCACGCGAGGTGATGCCCTGCCGGGTCACCGCCTCGAAGATTTCCGGAAAAAGCGTGATCACGTCAAAGCGCATGACTCTTCCCTACCTTTGCCTTAAACCCCGCGCCTAGAGCCAGTCGGGCTCCCAGTCGACCGTGACGACGCCCGCCTCGACGTCGATCTTGAGAATGTAGTCGGGCACGTCCGGAATGAGATAGACGGGATCGGCGCCGTTCACCTTCGGGCCCCCTTCGACCTTGAAAATGTCCTGCACGGTGTTAGAGCCAATATCGGTGACGCGGCCCAGTTCACAGCCGTTCTTGTTGACGACGCGGCAGCCGATGATGTCGGCCGCCCAGTACTCATCTTCACCGGGATCGGGAAAGTCCGATCTGAGAACGCTGATGCGCCCCCTCAGGGCGTCGGCCTTCTCCTTGCTGTCGCAGCCTTCGACCGTCGCCAAAAGCATGCTGCCGTGCACCTTGAGCGAGGTCACCTTGAGCTCGCGCGGTTCGCCTCGCAAGGGCGTCAGAAACCAGCGCTTGGTCTCGGCGAGCACTTCGCCGCCTTCAAAAGGCACGATGCGAATCGAGCCGCGCACGCCGTAGGCGCCGTTGGTGCGGCCTACGCACAGAAGTTCGTCAGGTTCAATCATGTCGGAAAAGCGGCGCCAGGGGGCCGTGGGTGAAAAGGAATGGGAATCAGGCGAAGATGAAGGTTGTAAACCAAACGCCTGCACAAGCAAAAGCGGCCTTCCACACGTCATGGAAGACCGCTTGCGGTTTCTTTCAAGCGGCAGGTTTGCCCTTCACCGGGGTTTGTGCGGCGGCCGCCGAAGCTGCAGGTAGATACTGAACCCTTGGTCAGACGGGCTAGATGCTTCGTCTGCTCTCAAGCAAGAGGAAAGATGGCCGTCATGCATTCAAAGTGTGCTTGGACACGAGAGGCACGGCATGAACGGCGAGGTTCACAAGCAGCTTGTCTTATTGGGCGGCGTTTCGCACCGGTTGAAGGGATTTGAACCGCTTTGAGACCCGAGAGCTGATTAGGCAGCCTTCTGAGCGGCCTTCAGGATGCGGGCAACCGTGTCGCTCATCTGAGCGCCGTTGCTGATCCAGTGCTGGATGCGCTCGGCGTTGAAGGTGAGGCGCTGCGGGCCTTCAGCGATCATCGGGTTGTAGAAGCCCAGACGCTCGTTGAAGCGGCCGTCGCGGCGATTGCGGGAATCGGTCACGACGATGTTGTAAAAGGGACGCTTCTTGGAGCCCGAGCGGGACAGACGGATGATAACCATGGTGTTTTCCTCTTTCATTTGCGCCCGTACCAGGCGCAGAAATTCATGAAGTTTTCAAAAAATCAGGGCTTGCTCGCTACTCAAGGCGGCGTGAAACCCTCGAAAGTCCGTGATTTTACGCTGAATTTGCCTGATAAATCAAGAGCCGGGCCTGCAAAAAAGCGCAAGGCCCTGCCTTGATCCTTCCTTAGAAAAGCTCGCCCGTGCCGCTGTATTGCGGCAAGGTCTTTTTCTCGGACTTCGTCGTCTCTTCAGAGGCGGGCTCTCCCGCCTCTTTGCCCTTCCCTGCAGCGGCTTCATCAGTCGTTTCAGCGGCCGCCTCCGGAGAGGCTTGAGCCCCTTTGAGCATCTCAAGGAACTCGGCCTCCGTGAGAATCCGCACGCCCAGGGCCTGCGCCTTTTCAAGTTTCGAGCCGGCGGCGCTGCCTGCGATCACGAAGTCGGTCTTTTTCGACACGGAGCCCGACACGCGCCCTGCCGCGGCGATGATGCGGTCCTTGGCCTCGTCGCGCGTGAGGGTTTCAAGCGTTCCCGTCAGCACAAAGGACTTGCCGGCCAAGGCCGAGGCTGCGCTTGCCGCTTCCGCTACCGGCCAGTGCACGCCCGCCGCCAGAAGTCGGTCGACTTCCTGAGCGTTGTGCTCTTCGGCAAAAAAGCTCGTGATCGACTCGGCGAGAACCTCGCCCACGTCGTTCACCTCCAAAAGCTTTTCAACGGTAGCCGTGCGCAGCGCCTCGAGGGTCTTGAAAAAGAGCGCAAGGTCGCGGGCCGTCGCCTCGCCCACGTGGCGGATGCCGAGCGCAAACACAAAGCGCGCAAGCGTCGTCTCGCGGCTCTTGTCGATCGCGGCAACGAGGTTGGCGGCGCTTTTTTCGCCCATGCGCTCAATTGTGCAGAGCTCTTCAACCGTAAGGCCGTAGAGATCCGAGGGGCGCTTGACGAGCCCCTTTTCCACGAGCGCGTCGACCATTTTTTCGCCCAGGCCGTCGATGCCCATGGCGCGGCGCGAGCCGTAGTGCACAAGCGAAAGCTTGAGCTGCGCCGGGCACACAAGGCCGCCCGTGCAGCGCGAGTCCTTTTCAAGCGCATCGCGCACGATCATCGACCCGCACACCGGGCACACGTGCGGCATCACGAAGGGCTGCGCATCCACCGGCCGATACTCCGGGAGCACGCGCACGATTTCGGGAATCACGTCGCCCGCGCGGCGCACCACCACGCTGTCGCCCACCATGAGGCCAAGTTCCGCAATGTGGTCTTCGTTGTGCAGCGTCGCGTTGCTGACCGTCACGCCGCCGACGAACACGGGCTCAAGCCGCGCCACGGGCGTCACGCGCCCCGTGCGGCCCACCTGCACGTCGATGGCAATGACGCGCGTCACCATCTCTTCGGGCGGATACTTGTGCGCACAGGCCCAGCGCGGCTCGCGCGCGACGAACCCCAGCGCCCGCTGCAGCCCAAAATCGTCAACCTTGTAGACGACGCCGTCGATTTCAAAAGGCAGCTCCCCGCGCACTGCCAGAACCTCCTCGTGAAACTTCGCAAGCTCCGAGGCGCCCTTCACCGTGCGGCGCATCTTGGCCACGGGGAGCCCCAGGGCCTTGAACTTTTCAAAAAGCTCGGTCATCGAGTCGGCAAATTGGGGGTCGCTCACCTCGCCCACGCCGTAGGCGTAAAAGTGAAGACGCCTCTGGGCCGTGATGCGGCTGTCGAGCTGGCGCAGCGCGCCTGCGGCGGCGTTCCTCGGATTCACAAAGGGCTTGGCGTCGTTTTCTTTCTGTCTGCGGTTTAATTCTTCAAAATCCGCCTTGTGCATGATCACTTCGCCGCGCACTTCCAGGACGCGCGGGGCGAGGTTGGCGTTGATCACAAGCGGAATCGAGCCGATCGTGCGCACGTTGGCCGTGACGTCTTCGCCCACGGCGCCGTCGCCGCGCGTCTGGGCGCTCACGAGCACGCCGCTTTCGTAACGCAGGTTCACGGCAAGGCCATCGAACTTGAGCTCACAGTCGTAGACCACGTCGGGAGCGCCTTCATCCAAGCCCAATTCCTTTCGCACGCGCTGATCGAAGGCCAGCGCCCCCTGCGCCGAGAAATCGGTTTCGGTATGAATCGAGAGCATCGGCACGGCGTGGCGGACCTTGGCGAGATCGCTTCTCACCTCGCCTCCGACGCGCTGCGTGGGTGACGAAGGCGTCTTCAGGGCAGGCCAGGCGGCTTCAATTTCCGAGAGCTCGGCAAAGGCGCGGTCGTACTCACTGTCGGGCACGCTCGGTTCGTCCAAAACGTAGTACTCGTAGTTCCAGCGGTGCAGTTTCCGGGCGAGCTCTTCGGCGCGCGCCTTCACCGCGTCAAAATCGTTTTCGTCAATCATGAAGTCAGGGACCTCGGAGTGGTCATGCAATCTGGGGCTAAGGGAGCTGAAGGGACGTCATGCACTCAAAACGCACGGCGCATGAAAAAGGCGTGCGCCGCCAATTGGTCCCGCAGCCCGAAAGACCGCGGCGCGGTACACGCCTTTTTTGTCCTTTGTCGAAGTGCGGATGTCGAGCACTTCAAGGCTCATTCATGCGCTTAGGCAAACGAGAAGATCTTCAGAGCCCGGCTTGAGCCCGCGGGCACGCCGTGGGCGGTCATGGCCGAGTGCACTTCGCGCAGCTGCTCGTCGATCATCGCAGCCGACACCGACCCCAAGGGGTGGCCCGAGGCGTCGGTCGTCATGGCGTCGATGCGGCAGCAGAGATCGTTAGCAAGCGAGAAGAAGGCGGGCAGCGGATCATCGGCCGCGGACATGAGCGGCACGTCGAACTTGAGCTCGACTTCGTTCTTCAAGGTCTTGGAGGGCACGAGCACGAAGATCGGATCCATGCCGTCGGCGGCGGTCTTCTCGTACTGCCCTTCGTGCTTCACAAAGCCGCAGGCGACGGCGGCCGACTCAAGCACGGTCTCGTTGATGTCCTTGTCGCTCACGATCTTCACCGAGAGCACGTTGTCAAAGGCCTTGACGATGCGCGAGACGCGATCGGCCCCCTCAACCATCGCCTTGGAGTCGGGCACGGAGACTTCGGCGTCAAGGTAGATCGAGATGTTGTTGGCAAGGCTGATGAACTTCGAAGCGGTGATGTCGTCGATGCTGCGCGTGCGGTTCGCAAGCAGCATTGCCATGTAGATCTGCGTGCAGCGCTCGACATTGTCGAGGTCGTGGTGCCACAGGCCCGTCACCTCGTCAAAGAAGTCAAAGCGAACGCGCCCCGAAAGGCCGTTTTCCTCGACCATGCGCCCCAGACGCGTCAGCATCTGACGAGAGAACTCGAGACCGGGGTGATTGGTGAAGTACGCCACGGCTTCAACGGCCGAGTCGACGTCGGTGTTGCGGCGACCCATGCGGCTGAAGTCGACGTTGAAGTCGTCGTCAACGGCCGTTTCGCTTTCGGCGGGCACGGCCACCACCGCGGGCTTGCTCTCTTCGGCAGTCACGGGCTTGATGTCGGCGTTCTGATCGTCGACCGAGAGCGTGGGCACCTCGGGCTCGTCCTTTTCGACGACGTTGGGCACGGGCTGCGGCGCACGCGGCTCGAGCGCACCATGCTTCAAGACCTCCTTGGCCTTGTCGTCGCCCGCCTTGTTCTTGCGGAACGTGTACCAGGCCGCGCCGGCAAAGATCACCAGAATGAGCAGCCCGATGTGAATAGGTTGAATGTCAGGCATCCGCCTTTCTCCCCTTGACTCAAAAAACCGATCCTGAAGTTTAGCCGAAGTCTAACGCGCCAACGCGCCGCATTCAGATTCGACGAACCCCGGTGTAAAACCCTTCCAAAGCCCTTTTGAGCGCCTTGAAGGCGGCAGACTTTATCCCGCCGTCGCCATTCCGGCAGCGGCCTCGACGTCGACCGAGACGACGCGCGAGACGCCGGGCTCCTTCATGGTGACGCCGACCAGGCGCCCCAGGTGCTCCATCGTCACGCGGTGGTGGGTGATCATCACGAACTGCGTGTTGGCGCTCATCTGCACGATGCGCCGCGCCAAGCGGTCCTGGTTGGCTTCGTCAAGCGGCGCGTCGACCTCATCGAGCAGACAGAAGGGCGCGGGGTTCAGCTTAAAGATTGCAAAAACCAACGCCGTCGCGGTCATCGTCTGCTCGCCGCCCGAAAGAAGCGTGACGCTTGCGTTCTTCTTTCCAGGGGGGCGCGCCATGACCTGCACGCCCGCCTCGAGAATCTCGTCGCCCGTCATCCGAAGCTCGGCGCTGCCGCCGCCAAAGAGCCCGGTGAACATCTCGGAGAAGTTCTTGTTCACCGCGTCAAAGGTCGTGCGCAGCAGCTCGCGCGTTTCGGCGTCGATCCGGCGGATGGTCGCCTCGAGGTTGGCGATCGCCTCCTCAAGGTCGGCCACCTGGCGCTCGGTTTCCTCCATCGCGCGGCGGCTTGATTCAAGATTTTCCAGCGCGGCGTGGTTCACGGGCCCCAAGGCTGCGATTTCCTCGACAAACTTCGCGATGCGGCTCTTTAATGCCGAGGTCTTGAGCTTTTCGGCCACAAGGGTCCGGCGCAGGCTTTCGCGGTCGGCGTCGTTTTGATCGAGCCACTCGGTAAAGGCGCGGCTCTGCGTGAGCCAGCTCTCGCGCTTGACCTTCAAGTCCGAGATCTCCTGCAGCATCGGCGTCTGATCGTCGTTGAGGCGCTTTTGCTCCTCATAGGCCGCCTGCAGGGCGTTGTCGGCTTCAGAGGCTGCGTTTTGCGCGGCCTCCTGCGCCTTGTTCTTTGCTTCAAGCTCTTCGAGAAGCTTTCCCAAGCCCTCGCGCTCGGCACTTTCGTCGAGCGTCTCGGCCTGGGCCGCGAGCTCTTCGAGCGCAGCCGCAAGAAGCTCGATTTCCTCGTCGGCCGTCTCGCTTTGGTGCTTCATGTCGTTGGCGCGAGCCTCTAGCGACTCGGCCTGCACGCGCGCCACGCGCGCCTGGCCGCGGAGGTCCCGCTCCTGCGCCTGGAGATCGGTCAGGGCGGACTCGGCCTGCTCAAGCTGAATCGAGGCGTCGTTGGCCTGCTGCTGCACGCGCGCGAGCTTTTCGTCGCAGGCGCTGAACTGTTCTTCGTTTTCGTCGCGCCGCGCTTCGAGCTCTTCAAGCTTTGCCTCAAGCTCACGCAGTTCAAGCGCCACGCGCGTGCTGCGCTGCCGCCACGCAACGATCGCGGCCTCCAAGGCCGAGTGCTCGATTTCAAGCGTATGCGTCTGGCTTCGGATTTCGCCCGCAAAGGCTTGCTTGGCGCGATGGTTGAGCTCGTTGTCGGCGACTTTCGCCTTGGCGGCAATAAGATCCTCGTCGAGCGTCTCGATCTCGCCGCGCAGGCGCGATTCGGCCGCTTCCAACGTGCGGATTTCGGCTGCGCGCGACACAAGGCTTGATTCGGCACTTTCCTCGGCCCAGAAGCTGATGCCCGCGGCGTCGACCACGTGCCCCTCGCGGGTCACGAAGCACCCGCGAGGCGGCAGGCTCGCGCGGTGCGCGACCGCGTCGTTTAAGTTCTCCACCGCATAGACGCCCGCCAGCCAGGCGCCAAGCACCTCGCGCACGCGGGGGTCGGTCGCGGCAACGTGCTCAATCAAGGGCGTTGCAAAGGCTTCGCCATTGAGTTTTTCAGCAGCCTCGGCCGCAGCACTTCCAGCCGGCGCACTGTAAAAGACAAGCTTTGCGGGCGGCGGATCAAAGCTAAAGCCGCTCGCGCGAGAAAGTTCCCCGACGGGCAGAGCCGCCGCCTTTTCGCGCAGCACGGACTCAAGCGCCACGGCCCAGCCCTCGTCGACCTCAAGCGCCTCAAAAAGGCGCTTCATCGAGGAGAGCCCCATGCGCTCAAGCCACGCGGGAAGCTTTCCTTCACCCTCGGCCTTGGCCTGCAGCGATGCAAGCGTCTGAAGGCGCGCGCTCGTGCGCTCAAGCTCCTGCGCCTTCGCCTGACGGTCGTTTCTCTTGGCTTCAAGCGCGTCGCGGCTGGCAGCGAGAGCTTCGGCAAACTCCTCGGCCTGCGCCGTCGTTTCTTCAAGAAGCGCCGTGTTTTCCTCGATCTTCTGCGTGAGCTCTTCAAAGCGCTCTTCATCGGGCGCCGAGCCCGGGCGCGACTCCGCCTTGAGCGCCTCGATGCGCGACTCGGCATCAGCGATTTCTCGCGCCGAGGCCTGCATCTGCACCTCGTAGACGCTCATCTGGTTGCGCACGTCGGCCGCGCGGCTGCGGGCCTCTTCGTAGGCTTCAGAGAGCGTCTCGTACTCGGCTTCGCGCTCGGCGACCGATTCGGTGAGCCCTTCGGCCTCTTCGTCCAAGGCTGCGGCCTTTTCCACGAGCTCGGCCCTTTCTCGCGCAATCGCCTCAATGCGGCCGGCAGCTTCGTCGCGCTGCTCCTTGCGGCGCTCCAAGGTCTGCTGATTGCTCTTGATCTGGCGCGCGATCGAGTCCTTCTTTTCGATGATGACGCGGATGTTGCCTTCTAGTTCCGTGACGCGCGACTGCGTCTGCCAGGCTTCCTGGCGGGCGGCGTCGGCCGCTTCGCGCCGGGTGCGCGCGTCGTCCTTCAAGGACTCGATCTGGGCTGCCAGGCGCTGCGCGTCGCCTCGCGTCTGAATGACCTGTTCTTCCTTTTCGGCAATCTGCGCGTTGATGCGGTTCACAGCCGCCGCGGCATCGTCTTCCTGCGCGACGTACCACAAGAGTTCCGTGCGCATGCGCTCGTCTTCAAGCTCCTGCCAGCGGCGGGCGACTTCGGCCTCTCCCGTCAAGCGTTCGATTTCGGCGCGTTTGTTTTCCTGCAGCAGGCTCACCTTCTCGAGGTTGCCGCGCGTGGTCGACAAGGCGGTCTCGGTCTCGCGGCGGCGCTCCTTGTACTTACTCACGCCCGCGGCCTCTTCCAGGTACACGCGCAGCTCCTCGGGCTTGGCCTTGATGAAGTTGCTGATCATGCCCTGGCTCACGATGGCGTAGGAGCGCGGGCCCAGACCCGTGCCCATGAAGATGTCCTGCACGTCGCGGCGGCGCACCTGCTGATTGTTGATCATGTAGATGTTGGTGCCGTCGCGCGTGATGATGCGCTTTACCGACAACTCGGTGTAGCGCCCCCAGGCGCCCTTGACCGTGCCGTCGGAATTGTCGAGCACCATTTCGACCGAGGCGCGTGAGGAAGCCGGGCGGTTTGAGGAGCCCGCAAAGATGAGCTCGCTCATCGTGCTTGAGCCGCGCAGCTCCGCCGCACGGGCTTCGCCCAACACCCAGCGCACGGCATCGATCACATTGGACTTGCCGCAGCCGTTGGGGCCGACGATGCCCATGACCGAGCCGGGAAATTCAATGACGGTGGTGTCGGCAAAGCTCTTGAAGCCGCTGATTCGGAGTTGTTTGAGACGCACGGAGTTGAGGTTGTGTAGGAAAAAAGAGGAGCCGAAAGTGAGAGCCGGCAGGGCCGACAGAGACTCGGCGGTCGGCGCCGTCGCTTGGGGCCGGTGGCATCGAGGATCTCGGAGGTGAAATCCCGCAGCGCCCGACATGTCATTTTTAAGCTCGCATTGTAGACAATGCACGAGGATTCCCGAGATGCGCGCGCCTCTCAAAGGCTGCATCTCAAAAGAGCCCGAAAAGACAAAAAGCCGTCCGCGGCAGCTCTTTGGCCACGCTTTTGCCGCGCCAGCCTAATCAAAGCGCCTGAGGGCGTCGGGCCGCAGCCTCTTTATAATTAATTAATTTGCACGACTGAGAGGAAAAGCGTCTGCGCGCACCGCACCGCAACGCAGCGCGCACCCGGTGCCGGAAAGGCGCCCGAAAGGCCTCAATCACCGATATTGGTCGAACCTTGGCCGGGTCCTTTTCCTTTCTATTGATTGACTCATCATTTCTAAACAGCAAACACCGCTATGTCTTCCGCAGCCAGCCGCAACCTGGAAATCTTCGACAATCCCAACCCCAAGCGCGACTATCTCATTCACATGGAGATTCCGGAGTTCACCTGCCTGTGCCCGCTCACGGGGCAGCCCGACTTCGCCACGCTCGTGCTTGACTACATTCCCGACGAAAAGAACCTCGAGCTGAAGGCCCTGAAGCTCTACATGTGGTCGTTCCGCAACGAGGGTCATTTCCACGAAGACATCACCAACCGCATCCTCGACGACTTCGTTGAAGCCGTTCATCCGCGCTTCATGCGCCTTGAGGCTCGCTGGTGGGTGCGCGGCGGCATCTACACGACGGTGCGCGCCGAGTACAGAAAGCCGGGCTGGGAGCCGCAGCCCACGGTCGATCTGCCGCAGTTCCCGACGAACGATCCGATGCGCACGATCGACTAAGCGAATCCATCCGCACTCAACTACCGTAGAAGAAGGCTACAACCGTGACCAATCCAGCCCTTTCCCTGACGCGTCCCTACCCGTTTGCACGCTTGAAGAAGCTTTTTGCAGGCATTGAACCCGCGGGCGGGAAATTAAAGCCCATCTCGCTTGGGATCGGCGAGCCGCAGCACCCGCTGCCCGAGTGCATCCGCAAGGCCGTGGTCGAAAACATGGAAAGCATGAGCCATTACCCGGCCACCTCCGGTTCGATGGCGCTGCGCGAGGCGATCGCGGGCTGGATTGAACGCCGCTACGGCGCACGGCTTGATCCGGCCACGCAGGTGCTTCCGGTGCTGGGCTCGCGCGAGGCGCTCTTTAGCTTCACGCAGTCGCATATCGACGCCTCGGGAAGCGAAAAGCCCGTGGTGCTCATCCCCTGCCCCTTCTATCAGATCTATGAAGGCGCAACGCTCATGGCCGGAGCCGAGCCCGTCTACATGCCCTTGACGAAGGAAAACGGCTACAAGCCCGATCTTTCTGCCATCGGCGAAGACGTTCTGCGCCGCACGCAGCTTCTTTACGTCTGCTCGCCGGGCAATCCGACGGGCGTGACGATGAAGCTCGAGGACTGGAAGGTTCTTTTTGAGCTTGCCGACCGCTGGAACTTTGCGATTGTGAGCGACGAGTGCTACAGCGAAATCTACTTCGAGGAAGGCAAGGCTCCGTTGGGGGCGTTGACCGCCGCCAAGCTCCTCGGGCGCGACGACTACCGCAACATCATCATCATGCAAAGCCTCAGCAAGCGCAGCAATGCGCCCGGCATGCGAAGCGGCTTTGTGGCGGGCGACGCCAAGCTCATCGCACCGTTTTTGCTTTATCGCACCTACCACGGCTCGGCGATGAACCCGATGGTGCAGGCGGCGTCCATTGCCGCCTGGAACGAAGAGACGCACGTCGTGGAAAACCGGCGCCTCTATCGCGAGAAGTTTGCCGCGGGCCAGCCCGTGGTGAACTCGGTGCTCGACGCGCCGATGCCCGAGGCGAGCTTTTATCTCTGGACCAAGGTGCCGTGCGACGACACCGTCTTTGCCCGCGAGCTCTACCGCGAGCAGGGCGTGACGGTGCTGCCGGGCTCGTACCTCTCGCGCGACCTTGCAAGCGGCAATCCCGGCGCAGGGTACGTGCGCATCGCCTTTGTGGCCACGCCCGCCGAGGCGCTTGAAGCCTCACAGCGCATCGTCGAATTCGTCAAGACGACCAAGGCCATTTAACGTCGATTTAAAGACCTTTTTACAACCCCTTAACTCAATCCGCAGGAGGAACGGGCACGATTCAAACGCCATTCCCACGACCGCGTCCGAAGGCAATTTAAAGTGCCCGACGCGAGCCTTTAAGATGGCGACAGCCCGATCGGCCTACGCGCCGCATGGAGCTCCAATCAAGCTTTATGCCCCTCCTGCCCCTCACATCCTCAACACAATAGGAACGCAACAACCATGAACAACGAACAGATGCAGCAGCTCGTCGAAGCCGCGTGGGACTCGCGCGAAAACTGGACGGCCGAGACGATTGCGGCCGACATGCGCAACGCAATCGACGGCGTCGTCGCCGGCCTCAACAACGGCAGCCTGCGCGTGGCCGAGAAGATCGACGGCAACTGGGTGACCAACCAGTGGATCAAGAAGGCCGTGCTGCTTTGCTTCCGTCTCCTTGACAACAAGGTGATGCGCGCCGGTCCCGCGACCTGGTACGACAAGATCTCGCTCAAGTTCGGCCGCGACGCCGACGGCTCGATGATTCAGGAAGCGGGCATCCGCATGCTGCCGGGCGCCTGGGCGCGTCACGGCTCCTACATTGAAAAGGGCGCCATCCTGATGCCCTCGTTCGTCAACATCGGCGCGCGCGTGGGCTCGGGCACCATGGTCGACACGTGGGCTACCGTGGGCTCGTGCGCCCAGGTCGGCCGCAACTGCCACCTCTCGGGCGGCGTCGGCATCGGCGGCGTGCTCGAACCCGTGCAGGCCGGCCCCACGATCATTGAAGACAACTGCTTCATCGGCGCGCGCAGCGAAATCGTCGAAGGCGTGATCGTCGAGGAGAACTCGGTGATCTCGATGGGCTGCTTCATCGGCCAGTCCACCAAGATCTACGACCGCACCACGGGTGAAATCTTCCGCGGCCGCGTGCCCGCGGGCTCGGTGGTCGTGCCCGGGTCGCTGCCGAGCAAGGACGGCAAGTACAACCTCAACTGCGCGGTGATCGTCAAGCGCGTCGACGCCCGCACGCGCTCGAAGACCTCGGTCAACGAACTTCTGCGCGACTAAAGGGAACCCGGCTCAAGGGAGAAAAAATACGAATCGCCCACGGCGGCTCTAACTCGCCTTTTCTCCCTTGTCCGTTCATTGCCTCCCTTTTCCTTCCGGCGGTGGGCACTTTCGAAACCATCTCAAGCCATCGCCGGAGACGCCTCCCCGCCCCTTCTTCCTCTTCACTCCCAGCACCAAACACCCCAACACCATGCCGACAGCAACCGAATCCCCCGTGATTGCACTCGCCCGCGCCCTTTTGTCCTGCCCGTCGATTACGCCCGACGAAGCCGGTTCGATCGACGTTTTGAAGGGCTGTCTTGAGCCCGCGGGCTTTGCGTTTGAGATTGAAAAAACGCCCAACGGCACCACCAACGCCTGGATCACGCACGGCAGCGGCGCGCCGCTTTTCGTCTTTGCGGGCCACGTCGACGTGGTAAGCCCCGGCGACGCCGCCAAGTGGACGACGCCTGCCTTTGAGCCCACGGTGCGAGACGGCAAGCTCTACGCGCGCGGCGCCTCGGACATGAAGGGATCGGTTGCGGCCGCGGCCTGCGCCTTCAAGGCGTTTGTCGAGCAGCACCCCGACCACAAGGGGACGCTTGCGCTTTTGATTACGAGCGACGAGGAAGGCGACGGGTACGAGGGCACGATGCGCGTCGTGGAAACACTCAAAAACCGCGGCACGCACATCGACTGGTGCATCGTGGGCGAGCCCTCCTGCAGCAAGGCCTTCGGCGACACGATCAAAAACGGACGGCGGGGATCGTTGAACGGCCGTCTCGTCGTGCACGGCAAGCAGGGCCACGTTGCGTACCCGCAGCTTGCCCGCAACCCCGTGCACATGGCAAGCGAATTTCTTGCCGCCATCACCTCCCGCGTCTGGGACGAAGGCACCGAGCACTTCTCGGCGAGCACCTTCCAGATTTCCAACATCCACGCAGGCCACGGCGTCGTCAACATCATTCCCGCCGAGCTCGAGGTGGTCTTCAACATCCGCTACAACACGAACTGGACGCAGGAGAGCCTCATCGCCGAAATCGAGGCAATGGCAGCCAAGCACGGCCTCACGAAGGACGTCGCAGAGTTCCACTGGAAGAGCACGGCCCGGCCCTTTGTGACCGAACCGGGAAAGATGACGCATGTGCTTGAAGCCGCCATCGTCGACGTCACGGGCGTCAAGCCCCAACTCAACACGGCTGGCGGGACGTCCGACGCGCGCTTTATCAGCACGATCAGCACCGAAACCGTAGAATTCGGGCCGATGAACGCCACGATCCACAGCATCAATGAATGCGTGGGCATCGATGAATTGGAGCGCCTTGAGACGATCTACTTCAAGACCGTGGAAGCGCTCTTCGAATAAAGCTCATACAGCTCGTTTAGGCAACGCATCGATTTCGGGGCCTGAGCCTGAACATTCTTTCGATTGCGCTTTTCTTGCCCGACCAGCAATATTGGGAACCAGAGAAGCGCACCATTTTTTGGACACACACGCCATGACATCAACGCATCGCGCCGCCAACCTCTCCACCATCCGCGACTTCACCCGCTGGGCGATGACGGAGATGGAAAAAAACGACATTTCGCTCGGCCACGGCACGGCCGACTACTGGGAGGAGGCCACGGCGCTCGTCATGCGTAAGCTCGGTCTTCCCTTTGACCGTCTGCAGGCGTTCTGGGACGCCAAGCTCACGCCCGAGGAAATGAGCGACGTCGCCCAGGCGATCGAACTGCGCGTGAAGGAAAAGATTCCGTTGGCCTACCTCATTCACGAGGGGTGGCTCTCCGAACATTGCTTTTACGTCGACGAGCGCGTGCTGATTCCGCGAAGCTTCATCGCCGAGCTCCTTGAAGAAAACCTCTCCCCGTGGATCGACGATCCGGAAAACGTGCATTCGGTGCTTGATATGTGCACCGGAAGCGGGTGCCTTGCGATTCTGGCTGCGGAAACCTTCCCCAATGCCGAGGTGACGGGCGCCGACATCAGCGCGGACGCGCTTGAGGTTGCCGCCATCAACCGCAGCCGCTTTGATCTTGAGGGCGAACTTGAGCTCGTGCAGACCGACCTCTTTGAAAACCTCAAGGGCCGGCGCTTTGACCTCATCATCTCGAACCCCCCGTACGTCACCGAAGAGGCGATGCAGGATCTTCCGGCGGAATACCGCCACGAGCCCGCGCTTGCCTTGGGTGCAGGCGACGACGGCATGGACATCATGCGCCGCATGATGCCTGAGCTCGCCAACCACCTCACCGAAAACGGTCTTGCCGTGATCGAAATCGGCGACGGTCGCGAAGCCTTTGAAGCGATCTGGCCCGATCTGCCAGTCACGTGGCTTACGACCTCGGGCGGCGACGAGCTCGTCTTTGCCGTGCGCGCCGAAGACTTGAAGCACCTGGGCGAACCGCAGGCCTAAAAAACCAAAAGAGGACGCAAGAGAGTCCTCAAAAACGCGACGGCAGCAGCCCAATATTGGACGAATAAAAGGCGAATCCTTTTCGCCCTTCGTCCTAGGGCCGGCTGCCGTCTGCCGTACACCCCCATCCCACACACGAGCCACTTTCAGTATTTCAGCATGCTGCACTTAAACGACGTCGCGATTGCCCGCGGCACCCATGTGCTCTATGAAAACGTGACGCTCACGGCCTCCGACGGCGAGCGCATCGCCCTGATCGGCGAAAACGGCTGCGGCAAGTCGTCGCTTTTTGCCGCCATCCTGGGCGAGCTTTCCGTTGAAAAAGGCGACATTGATGCGCCGCCTCAGGAGCGCATCGCGCACGTGGCGCAAAGCGTGCTTGAAGTCGACGCGAAGGCCCTTGACTACGTGATCGAAGGCCATGCGCCATTGGTTGCGGCCAAAGCGGAGCTTGCCGCCGCAAAGGCTTCGGGCGACGCCATGCGCGAGGCCGCAGCAATCGCGCAGCTTGCCGACTTGAACGAAGGGCTCATCCGCTCGCAGGCCCTGACCATCATGGCGGGTCTGGGCTTTACCCACGCCGAGGCCGAGCATGAGGTAAAGACCTTCTCGGGCGGCTGGCGCAATCGTCTGTCGCTCGCACGGGCGCTGATGTGCCCCTCAGACCTCCTTCTTCTTGACGAGCCCACCAACCACCTCGACATGGACAGCCTCATCTGGCTGGAGGCCTGGATCAAGCGGCTCCCGTCGACCGTGATTGTGATCAGCCACGACCGCGAGTTTCTTGACCGTGCGGTGCAGACGACCTGGTCGGTTGAAAACGGCACGATCGTGCGCTACAGCGGCAACTACTCGGCCTACGAGCAGCAAAGCGTCGAGCGCATGCGGCTTCAGGAAGCCGCGCACAGAAGCTACGAGGCGCGTGCCGCGCACCTCAAAGCCTTCATCGAGCGCTTCCGCTACAAGGCAACGAAGGCCCGCCAGGCGCAAAGCCGCATCAAGATGCTCGACAAGCTCGAGGTGATTGAACCGGTGCGCGCGGCGCGCGAGTGGCGCTTTGAGTTTGCCGAGCCCGAGCGCACGCCCGATCAGCTCGTGGTTTTGGAAGACGTCCGCGCGGGGTACGACGATCACGTCGTGATCGATCACGTCACCCGCACCGTTCGCGCAGGCGACCGAATCGGCGTCTTGGGCGTCAACGGCGCGGGCAAGTCGACGCTTGTAAAGACCATCGTGGGAAGCATCAAGCCGATGGCAGGAAGCGTCCTCAAAGGCCAGGGCCTAGCGATCGGCTACTTTGCGCAGCACCAGCTCGAAAGCCTCGACGCGCGCGAGACGCCGCTTGAAGTCATGCGCCGCAAGGCCCCCCAGGAGCGCGAGCAGACGCTGCGCGACCACCTGGGCAAGTTCAAGTTCTCGGGCGAATACGTCGACCACAAGATCGGCACGCTCTCCGGAGGCGAAAAGGCGCGTCTGGCGTTGGCGCTCATCGTCTGGGACAAGCCCAACCTTCTCGTTCTCGACGAACCGACGAACCACCTGGATATGGCTACGCGCGAGGCCCTCACCGTCGCTCTTTCGGGCTTTGAGGGCGCCCTTATTCTCGTGAGCCACGACCGCCACCTCATCCGCAGCACCTGCGACAAGCTCGTGCTCGTGCACGAAGGGCGCGTCGAGGAGTTCGAGGGCGACCTTGACGACTACGCCAACCTCGTCCTTGAGCACAGAAAGACCGTGCTTGCCGCCGAACGACAGGCGCGCATGGCCGCCAAGGAAAGCGACGGTGCGAGCACCCCCGCGGCTGCTGCGGTGAATCGCCGTGAAGAGCGAAAGCGCGAAGCGGCCGAACGCGCCCGCATCGCAGCGCTCAAAAAGCCGCTTCTTGCGAAACTTTCCAAGATCGAAAAGACGATGGACGACCTGAAGGCCCAGCTTGAAGCGTTTGACGCGCGCATCGGCGACCCCGATTGGTACGCGAAGGCAGGGTCTGAGGAAATCGCCGCCGTCACCCGCGAGCGCGGCGAGACGGCCTCGGCGCTTGAAGCCGCAGAACTTGACTGGCTTGAGGTGTCGGAAGCCATTGAAGCCGCGGAAAAGAGCCCGCAACCCACGGAATGAAACATCTGTCAGGGCCAGAGATCGATTCTCAAGCTCCTCTCAAGGCAAACAAAAACGGCATGAAGTGCAGCTTGTTTCAAGCGCGGCCTTCATGCCGTTTTCTTTTGGATTCACGCAAAACGCGCGTGAGGATTGCGAACAGTGCGGTGGGAATCCGCCATTGCCTGAAAAACCGATTCGATCGGCTTCAATGGGCGGCGGATACCGCAAGCGCAGTGCCTTACTCCTCGACGATTTCCTTCACGGGAACGCCGTAGGGGTCCTTCACGAGCGTGTGCATGTTGAGAAGCACCATCCAGCGGCGCAGCGTGCCGATCATGACGATGCCCATGAGGAGCATCACAAGGCACGAGAGAACCGCCAGAAGCGTCTGACCCGCAGGCAGGTACTGGTAGATCACAAGCCAGATGCCCGCCCACATCGTGATGCAGGTCATGAGGATGCCGGGCACACCCGTCATCCACGCATAGCGCGTCTTGTTAAGGCGCAGAAGCACCGTGGTGCCGATGAGAAGCGTCACCGAAGCCAGAAGCTGGTTCGAGATGCCGAAGAGCGGCCAGATGCTTGCGATGTCGCCCGAGTACACGAGGTAGCCCCAGGTACCGGTGAAGATGAGCGAGGTGATGATGATGCCGGGCACCCAGTGCTTGTCGTTGAACTTGGGCGCGATGTAGCGGCCGATCATTTCCTGCAGGAAGAAGCGGCCCACGCGGGTGCCGGCGTCAACGGCCGTGAGGATGAACACCGCCTCGAACATGATCGCGAAGTGGTACCAGTAGGCCATCAGCTCCTCCATCCAGGGGATGCGGCTGAAAATGTAGGCCATGCCGACGGCAAGGCTCACCGAGCCGCCCGGACGGGCCGCGAGGCTTTCCTGCACTTCAGCTTCAAGCATCGGGAGGTTCTGCACGGTCATGCCGAGCTCGGCGAACTTGTCGGCCGAGGAGTTGATCGCGAAGTAGTCTGCGGGCACGAGCACGCAGGCGGCCACAAGCGCCATCACGGCGACGAAGCCTTCGGTCAACATCGCGCCGTAGCCCACGAAGAGCACGTCGCGTTCATTGCCGAGCATCTTGGGCGTAGTGCCCGTGCCGATGGTCGCATGAAAGCCCGAGAGCGCGCCGCAGGCAATCGTGATGAAGATGAACGGAATCACCGGGCCGCCCACGATCGGGCCGCCGCCGTTGATGAACTTGGTCAAGGGCGGCATCTGGAAGTTGGGCATCACGAAGAGAATGCCCACGGCAAGCGCGAGGATCGTTCCGATCTTGAGGAACGTCGAGAGGTAGTCGCGCGGCAGCAGCAGCAGCCACACCGGCAGCACCGAGGCGAGGAACCCGTAGACCGGGATGATGATCGACATCGTCTTCTTGTCGATGTCAAGAAAGCCGAAGTACTCCGGATGCGCGGCAACCCACGGACCCGAGAGGATCACGAGGAAGAGAAGCACGACGCCCAAAAGGCTCGCGCCCAGCACGTCGTTCTTGCGCCAATTGTGCATGTAGAGGCCCATGATGACGGCAATGGGAATCGTCGCCGCCACCGTGTAGGTCGACCACAGCGAATCGTGCATGGCGTTGACGCAGGCAATCGAAAGGCCCGCGAGCGTCAGAATCAGAATCGCAAGAACGGCCCAACTTGCCACAAAGCCCGTCGTGGGATCGATTTCGCGCGAAGCAATGTAGGCGAGCGACCGTCCCTTGTGGCGCACCGAGCAAAAAAGCACGACCATGTCGTGCACGCCGCCCGCGAGCACGCAGCCGATCAGAATCCACAAGAGGCCCGGCAGATAGCCGAACTGCGCGGCAAGCACGGGGCCGAGCAAGGGGCCCGCGGCGGCAATGGCCGCAAAATGGTGTCCGAAAAGGACGTAGCGGTTGGTTTTGACGTAGTCCTGACCGTCGGCGTATTTCACGGCCGGGGTCGGACGATCCGGATTGACATTCAACACGCGTGCGGCGATGAAGAGCCCGTAGAAGCGGTATCCGATGGCGAATACGCAGAGGCTCGCAAAGATCACCGTGACGGCATTGATGCCCTCGAGGGAACTCAGCATGAGTTGCTTCTCCTTGTTGCAGAACGCAGGCGTGATCGGCGTCCTGTACGCCCCCCCCCCGATCGGGGGATTCTCCCTGACGGGCAGAACACAGCGCGCCCGTCGGAACAAGTGTCCCTTCGGGCGCAGCCTGCGGCCGGTTTATGGTCGAAAAGAGGCTTCAAGCCCCTTGTTTTCTTAGTGTCCGGGCCTTTTTACGGCCCCGCACCGCCGAACAATACTTGATTTCCCGTGACAGCTCTGACAAAAAAATTGCCGCTTACCCCTACTCCTTTTGGGTAATGGAAGGTAAAAAGAAAAACACTGTCACAAACATCAGGGTTAACCCATCCATCTTGAAGCATCCACACATCACCCCGACGGATGATGACGTCCCCCTTCTCTCCGCAATTTCCTCCGCAATTTCCTCCCCGATTTCTTCCCCAATTTTGTCCCTGCGAGCTGCGACGAAGGCTGCGCAGACCGCGCGCAAAAACGCCGGCAAGATGCCGGCGTCCTTCGTCAAAATCATTGCCCCAATTCCCCCCATCAAGGAAGCGGCAGCGGGGTCTTTGGATACGTTTTAGACGAGCTTGAACTCGATCGTTCCCGCACCCGAGCACCCGGCACGCACGATGTCGCCCTTGACGATGCGCGCAACGCCCGAGGGGCTGCCCGTAAAGATCAGATCGCCCGGACGCAGCTCCCAGTAGCGAGAGATCTCGGCGATCACCTCGTCGATCGACCAGATCATGGCCGCGGTATTGCCCTTCTGGCGCTCCTGGTTGTTGACGTAAAGCCAGAGGTCGGCGCGCTGCATGTCGGGCGCTTCATCAATGGGCTTGATATAGGAGACGGGCGCCGACTGATCAAAGCCCTTTGCGGTCGTCCAGGGCCTTCTCTGCTCCTTTGCTGCCGCCTGCAGGTCGCGGCGGGTGAGATCAACGCCCACGGCCCAGCCGTAGACGTGGCTGCGGGCGTCTTCAAGGGCGATGTCGCGTCCGCCCTTGCCGATGGCGATCACGAGCTCGACCTCGTGCTGCAGGTTCTCGGTCATGCTCGGGAAGTCGACTTCGGCCGTCTTCTTGGGGTCAATCGCCACGACCGCATCGGCGGGCTTGGCAAAAAAGCACGGCGTACCGCGCCCCGTGCCGCCCATTTCAAGGTCGTGCTCGGCATAGTTGCGGCCCACGCAGTAGATGCGGTGCACGGGAAAGAGCACGTCGGGACGGCCGGCCACGGGAACAACGCTCTGGGCGGCGGGTGCAAAGGCAAACATCGGTTCAATCTCCCAAAAATTCAAACGAAAGCGGCAGGCGCCTCGCATCAAAAGCCTCACACAACATGCTTTCAGCGTGCTTTATCGTGCTTTTTGCTGCTCAACACCTGCCGCCCACGGCAGTCGATTCAAAAACTTTTTTCAATGCGCTACTGCGCGGACTTCTCGTCGCTTGCGGCCGCCTTGTCGGCAGATGCTTCAGCGGCGGCATCAGTGTCCTGCGAAGCCGCCTGTGCGCCTCTTGCGCCCGCGGCCTTCTTTTCAAGCGTCGCGCTCATCGGTTCAGGCAGCGGCGCCTTCGGCCCTGCCATCAGCGGATTGGGCTTGTCGACGATGAAGAGGTAGAGCTGATAGACGTAGCCGCTTACGGCGTACAGGCAGAAGAGAATGAAGATCGCAAGCGACGGGTTGCTCGAGACGACGATGAAGACCACCGCCGCAACGACCATGCCCCAGAAGGGAACGTTCTTCAAGCTCACCTTGGACTTACCCGAGAAGAAGGGCGCATTGCAGACCATCGTGAGACCTGAATAAAGCGTGAGCACAAAGGCAAGCTCAGGCAAGTGATCGAGCACGATCTGCGGCATCTTGTTGTCGACCACAAGCCACACAAAGCCCGCAAGAAGGGCGGCGGCCGCCGGGCTCGGAAGGCCCTGGAAGAAGCGCTTGTCGACCACGCCGATGTTGCAGTTAAAGCGCGCCAGACGCACGCCCGCGCAAAGCGTGAACACAAAGGCCGCGGCCCAGCCGAGCGAGCCCAGCTCAAAGAGGCAGAACTTGTACATCACGAGCGCCGGTGCGACGCCGAAGGCCGTCATGTCGGCAATCGAGTCAAACTGCTCGCCGAACTGGCTTTGCGTGTGGGTCAAGCGCGCCACGCGCCCGTCCATGCCGTCAAAGACCATCGAGAGCAGGATCATCAGCGCGGCAAAGCCGAAGTGCTGATCCATCGACTGCACGATGGCAAGCATCGCGCAGAAAAGCGATGCCGTGGTAAAGAGATTGGGCAGCACGAAAATGCCGTGCGTGCGGACCGTGTCGATCTTGCGGCGGCCGGCTTCAATCATGCGCTGACGCGCGGGACGGCGCCGGATGCGAGGCTTTGCCATGGTCTTGAAAGCTCCTGGAAAAGGCGGAGGTCTTCGCGCTGCGCGCAGAGCTCCCGCCTTAAATGATCGAATACGTGAAATATCAGCCCGAGCCGAAGAAAAGGGCAGAAAGCGTCAAACGCTTGTCTGGGCTGACTGTGTGTAATGGCGTTGCAAAATTGCAGAACGGGCGTCAGACACCCTCGGCTCACGGTGAAACCCGCACGCCCGAGGCATTGGCGCCCTCGTCCAACTAGCCCGCCTGCGGCAGACGGGCGATGACGGTTTCCACGCCCGTCGTCTTTTCGCCGATCGTCACGCAAATCTCGGCGTGCATCGGCAGATAGATGTCAACGCGCGAGCCAAAGCGAATGAAGCCGTAGCGCTCGCCGCGGCTGATCTCCTCGCCCACGAGCTTGTAACAGAGAATGCGGCGCGCCACGAGCCCTGCGATCTGCACGAAGCAGACTTTGTCGCCCGCCTTGGTGACGACGGTCATGGCATTGCGCTCGTTTAATTCCGAAGCCTTTTCAACGGCCGCGTTCAAAAACCGCCCGGGGAAGTACTCGACCTTCTCGATGCGGCCGGAGACCGGCGCCTTCTGGCTGTGCACGTTGAAGATGTTCATGAAGATCGACACGAGCTTCGTCTGTTCACCCGTGTAGGGGCAGACCGTCTCCTCGATCTTGATCACGCGTCCGTCGACGGGCGCGACCACCGCATCCTCGTCGCGGGTCATCTCGCGGGCCGGATCGCGGAAGAACTGCAGCACGATAAGAAACAGCACCCAGAACACGAATGCAAGGATGCCGCCCACGGCGATCTGAACGATGAGGGCCAGAACGAGGGCGATGGCGATGAAGGGCCAGCCCTCACGGGCAAAGAAGGGGTGAGGATAAATTCGGTTCAAGGCTTGTTCTCCCTGAAAGGCGCGAAAGTGAACGCGTGAATACGGGAATTCGGCAATGCTGGGGCAAAGCGACTTACATGCGCCGCTCGAGATGGTGGCGGATCGTCTCAAGCGCATCGAGCAGCTTGGCGTCCTGGGGATAGGTCTTCTTGACGTACTCGATCGTCCAGTGCGTCTTCTCCCAGGCGCGGCGCACGGCGGAAATCTCGCCCTGCAGCTCCTGAGCGGCCTTCTGCATGTCCGCGGGCTTGATGTCAAGGAAATTCACATCGGTTTCGTCCTGACGCATCGTCATCTGGTAGGTACCTCTATTGTTGTTTTCTGCGGACGCACCGCAATCCTTTGTGTGTGCTGGGGTCACGGCCTTTCCTGCGGGCGCAACAACGCCCGCTCTCGGAGCCGGAGAGCCTGATTCATTGGGGCAATTATAGCCGCGGGCTCAGGCCGCACCCGCCGCGGGAGGGCGGAATGAACGGACAGACGAGACCTCCCGCTGCCCCCTCGTTGCCCTCTCCTTGGCCTTTGCTTCCCCTACTTGTCCGTTTCGTCGTCGATGATCTTGTCGGCAAAGCCAAGGAAGGCGGGGACGACGACCTCGTCGTTGCCGGTTGCCTCGCCCTCGGCCTTTTCGACGTCGAGCACCTTCACCACGAAGCGCAGGGTCCAGCCCGCCAAGGGGTGATTGGCGTCCATCACAGCCTGCCCCTGGGCGACGTCGGTGACGCGGTAGCGCCGTCCGTCGTCGGCCTGATCGGGCACATGGTCAAACACAAGCCCCGGAACGATGAGCTCGGGGTCTCCGAGGCGCTCGACGGGAACCATGTAGATCGCCTCCGGATCGAACTCGCCAAAGGAGTCTTCGGGCTCAAGCGTCACCTCGACCGTGTCGCCCTTCTTCTTGCCTTCGAGCGCGGCTTCAATGCGCGGAAAGATGTCCGCATGGCCGTGCAGGTACGTCACGCCCGCCGGATCGGTTTCTTCAATCAGGTTTCCCTGCAGGTCGTACATCGCCACGTGAATCGTGACGAGCGCATCCTTTTGAATGATCATGGGTGTTTGCTCTTCGAAAGAGTCAATGAAAGAAAATTGGTTTGGTGTTCCTATGCCGCACCGGAACCCGACGACTCGCCGAGAAGCCTCGCCTTCTGGCGCTCGAACTCCTCGCGCGTGATGAGATTCTTCTCAAGCAGGTGCTCAAGGCGCTCGAGGGCGGCAACGGTGTCGGCGGCGGTAGCAGGTCTCCCCGGCTCAAGCACATCACAATCGGGCGCATCGGGATTGGGCCCGTAGCGGTTGGCGCCGTCAGCGCTCGACAGACACCCCAGGATGAAGGCAAAGAGCTGTCCGATCAAGGGTAGAAAGAAGACGAGCGCCCAGGCGCCGCTGCGGCCGATGTCGTGAAGCCGTCGCACCAGCGCCGAGAAAAAGACGAGGTAGCAGCCCACGAGATACACGGCGCACACGCCTGCTCCGAGCTCGCTATACCAGAATACGGAGTTGGGAAAGAGCTGGTAGACCGCAAGCGGCAGGACGTTCGTCAAAATCAGGCACGCGACGACCGCAAGCCAATACGTGCGGCGGGGAATGCGGCCCGAAAAGCCGGGCACGAGTGCGTCGGAAATTGTGCTCATCTCTTTACCGTCGGTCGTGAAAAGTACGGTCGGAATCCAAAAACCGGCATTGCCAATCTTTTTCCTTTGAAAACGGTTCTCCCCAAATGAATTGCGGGCCGCAGAGGGCAATCGTTGTGCACCCTGCCGCCCGCTTCAAAGGGCGACCGCCACTAACGGCGGTCGGACGAATCAAAACCGATTCCGGATTCCCTTTTGATTTTCCTTTAGCGCGTCGCCTCTCCCAGCAGCGTGAGAATGCGCGGCGCCACGCCCGTTTCATCGGCACGGCCCTCGGCCGAGAGCACGGTGACGCGGGTCTTGTCGCCTTCAGGCGCCAGACGCAGGCGGTACTGCACGGGGTCGACGGCTTTGGCCTTGGAGAAGAGGTTCGTGAAGAACCCTTGCTCGGACTTCTTCTGCTGCTCGTAGTCCGGGTCAAGGTAGCTGATCATGAAGAGGCCCTGGCTGCGGTCGCGGTCGACCACTTCAAAGCCCGAGCGGTCGAGCGCCACGCCCACGCGGCGCCAGGCGCGGTCAAAGGGCTCGCTGATGACGACCGCCTCAGGCTTGCCGTCGGGCCCGTTGATCACTTCGCTCATGGGCTGATACTTCACGGCCTGCAGTTCGTCGACTGCGGCCTGCTCGGCAGGCTTGGCGGCAGGATTGAATTCCTGCTCGAGCTTTTGCGCGAGCTTGGTGAGCATCACGGCCTCAAGCTCGGGATCCGAGGGGCCGGGCTGCCAGATCGTGGAGTCTTCCTGACGGCCCTTCAAAACCTCGACCATCTGACGGTGCGTGATGTAGATGTTGGTCGTGCCGTCGTCGGCACGCTCCATGCGGGCGCGGTACTGATCACGCGTGCCGGTGTCGTAGACGAAGTCGATCGCTCGACCCAGCGTCGCACGGATGATGTCCTTGGGGAGATTGGCCTTGTTCTCGGCCCATTCGGTCTGCATGACGCCCGTCGTGGCGTCCTGGCTCTTGACGACCAAGCCCACCGAGGCCCAGAAGTCGGAGAGAAGCGGCCAGATCTTTTCGGGCGGTTCGGAGACGTGCACGTAGCGCACGGAACCGTCGCGCACGACCTTGGCAACCTCGGTCTGCGGCAGCACCTGCGCGGGCGCGTCGCCTCGGGCCTCAGCCTCCATCTGCGCCTTGGCAGCCTCGGCGTTGGCGCTCACGATCTGCGGACGGCTCGGAATGTTGTAGCGGTCGTTGCGGGTCACCTGATCAAGATCGGGCGGGATCTCCAGCGGAGCGCGCGAGTTTGAAGACTCGTACTGAACCTTGTCCTCCGTGAAGTCAAGTCCGAGAGCCGAGCAGCCCGACAGCACCGCCGCGACGGAAACGGCAGCAGCCGCACGCATTGCGTGTTTAACCATATCTAGATTCTTTCCCAAAAAACCGTTGACGCAAAAGGCCAACATGCGCGAAAAGGAACAAAGTCCCGCTAGTTTAGCAAAAGGCCGTGCGCGCAAAGGGCGCGAACACATTCTGATACGTGTCCGACGCCCTTCGTCGGGCAATCGCTGGAAATCCCGCCGATTGCCTTGATTTGCCTGCCTTGCCTCTTGTGCTGAGTGCTCTTAGAACTCGACTCCGGCCTCGCGCATCGCCGCTTCGAGCACCGGCATGTTCGCTTCCGAGAGCATGGTCAAGGGCAGACGAATGCCCGGCCCCATGCGTCCCATGCGGTAGAGGGCCCACTTGGGAGCCACGGGGTTGGGCTCGCAGAAAAGCTTCTGGTGCAGCGGCATCATGCGGTCGTTGAGCGCTCGCGCAGCGCCCACGTTGCCCGCGATGGCGGCCGAGGCCATTTCATGCATTTCGCGCGGAAGCAGATTAGCGGTCACGGAAATCACGCCCGCGCCGCCCACGAGCATGAGAGCGAGAGCCGAGTCGTCGTTGCCCGAATAGACCGCAAACTCGCGGCCGTTGGTGACGCGCGGCAGACGGCGCAGAAGATCGATGCCGCGGGCGAGGTCGCCCGTGGCGTCCTTCAGACCCACGATGCCCGGCACCTGCGCAAGACGCAGCACGGTGTCGTTCTTCAAGTCGGCCACGGTGCGGCCGGGAACGTTGTAGAGGATGATCGGAATGTCGACCGCCTCGGCAATCGTCTTGAAGTGACGATAGAGCCCTTCCTGGGTGGGCTTGTTGTAGTACGGCACGACCTGCAGGGAGGCGTCGGCGCCGGCAGCCTTGGCCGCGGCGGTCAATTCAATTGCTTCGGCCGTGGAGTTGCCGCCCGTGCCCGCGATCACGGGGATGCGGCCTGCGGCGGTCTTCACCGTGAAGGCGATCACGGCGTTGTGCTCCTCGACGCTCAAGGTGGGCGACTCGCCCGTGGTGCCCACCGACACGATGCCGTCGGTGCCCGAGGCGATGTGCCACTCGATCAGCTTGGCGAGGGCGTCGTAGTCAACCGACCCGTCTTCGAACATCGGCGTAACGAGCGCAACCAAAGAACCTTGAATCATCTTGAAATTCTCCCTAAAGCTTGAGAATCAAGCTCAAAAAACAGTGCAGTGAAATCCGTGTTTTTATTGTCAAAACGATCGCCCCGCGGCCGGAATTCGATCGTCTTGATCGCGCCTCTGAGGGACCTCTAAAGCCCTAAAGAGGCGCAGGCATCGGGTTTAGACCGAGGGCGTGGGCTTGTCGCACAAGAGCGCGAGAAGTTCGCTTACAACCGAGCGCATGTCGCGGCGGTCGACGATCATGTCGATCGCGCCCTTTTCAAGGAGCATCTCGGAGTGCTGGAAGCCCTCGGGGAGCTTCTCGCGCACGGTCTGCTCGATGACGCGCGGGCCGGCAAAGCCGATCAACGCCTTGGGCTCGGCGATCACCACGTCGCCCATGAAGGCAAAGGAAGCAGACACGCCGCCCATGGTGGGATCGGTAAGAACGGAGACGTACGGAATGCGGGCACGCTCAAGAAGTCCGATGGCGGCATTGGTCTTTGCCATCTGCATGAGAGACAGGAGGCCTTCCTGCATGCGGGCGCCGCCCGTGCTCGTAAAAGTGATGAAGGGAATGTGCTCCTTGAGGGCGCGCTCAACGCCCAACACGAAGCGCTCACCCACGACGCTGCCCATCGAGCCGCCCATGAAGCCGAACTCAAAGGCCGCGGCCACGACGGGCTGACGGCGCAGTTCGCCTCGCATCACCAACAGCGCATCGCTTTCCTTGGTCTTCTGACGGGCCGCCTCGATGCGCTCCGGATAGGGCTTGGAGTCGACAAACTTGAGCGCGTCCACCGGCAGGATGTCGGCGCCGATCTCCTCGTGCGTTCCCTTCCAGTCGAGAAATGCCTGCAGACGCTCACGGCCGCAGAGGCGCATGTGGAAGCCGCACTTGGGGCAGACGCGAAGCGACTCCTCGAGCTCCTCCTTGTAGAGCACCTGGTCGCAGTGAGGGCACTTCATCCAAAGCCCGGCCGGAATCGGACTCTTCTTCTTGGGCTCGGAAGTCATGGTGCGCGAGGAAATGCTCGGAATGATGCGTGTCAGCCAACTCATAAACAGTGTGTCTCGAAAAATATCGCCGCTCGAAATCAAGTAAGGAAAAGGTGAAGTTGCCCTTGATTGAGCGCCAGCGTCGCAAAAACGCCCCAACCCCGCACGCCTTCAACAATGAAGAGGCTCGTGCGGGCTTTCAGCTTTCCAACTTGTCGTGCTGCAAAAAAATTGAAACCGCGGTGTCGCCCGAGGCCGTGTCCCGCCCGTTTGGGGGCGGCATGCTCGGGCTTGATGTCAATTCAGGTGGTCATATTCTAACGGCGAAACACACGAGCCGCTGCGGCCCAAAAGCCGTGAGCCCCCTCGTGCGGAATCATCCGTTTGCCCGAGTCGACCCAGGCCAATGATTTGAAAACGGCTTTCAATCGGAAATCAGACGTCGATGCGCTCGGTGCGAATCGGAAGGTATTTCCAGATGCACTGCGGCACGAGCCGCCAGAAAAAGACGAGGATGCGGTAGCGCCAGTCGACCACGAGGACGCGCTTTTTCCTTTCGACGGCGTCAATTAAGGCTTGTGCCACCTCCTGCGCCGAGAGCATCATCGGATAGTGCCGCCCGTCGTTTAAAAACGGGGTGTTCACAAAGCCGGGGCGCACGTCGGTAAAGGTAATCGGAAGGCTTCTCAAGTGCGCAAGCTGCTCCAGCGCATCAAGATAGGTGTTCTGAAAGCGCTTGGAGGCCGAATAGGCAGGCGTCACACCCAGACCCCGGGTGCCTGCAATCGAGCTGATGTCGCAGATGTGGCCGCCCCCGTTCTTGGCAAAGTAGCTGAAGGCCCAGTCGACCAGGCGCACAAAGCCCGCAACGTTGGTGTCGACCGTGTTGAGCTCGATTTCGCCGTTCAAAATGGCGTTCTGGCTGCCGATGCCGGAGCAGTGAATGTAAAGCTCCATGCCGCCCAGCTCGTCGACGAGTTGGGCGAGGTCCTCGGCCGCCTTCTCGCTTCTGACGTCGATCACGCGAATGTGGATGCGCTCGGGCGCCCTCCGTTGGAGCTCCTCGAGCTTTTCAAGGCGTCTGCCGGCAATGCCCACCTCCCAGCCTTTTTCAACCAGCCGCACGGCGGTTTCGTATCCAATGCCGGAGGTGGCCCCCATGATCACAGCCTTTGCCATTGTCTGCTTCCTTTTGATTATTTTTTGGATGGCTAGATTGTGGCGCACGAGGGGCGCGTTCGCGAGATGCTGAAACGATTTTGTGCAATTTCGCTTCGCGCTGCGCATCTCAAAGTAAAAACGGGAAGAGCTTTGGCAACCAAAACCCCTCCCGCTAGCTTGCAATGTCGATTCGCACACAAACGATCACGACGGTGCGAATCGAATCCTTTGCACGAGCCGTTAGAACATCCAGCGCAGACCGCCCGTTACCGAAGCGCCGTCCCGGATTTCGTCGCCCGTTTCATAGTGTGCCGATCCATAGACGTAGAACCGATCGTTGAGAACGTACGTCGTATCAACGCCAAAGACGTACCAGGCGTCATCGTAGTCTTCGGACAAACGGCGGGAAGCGTCGGAAGCGACGGCCTCTGCACGATAGGTTCCGCAGAACTCCTTCAGAGCCGACGCCTTGACCGCCAACTGCCAATCCGGCGTGATCCGGGCCCCGGCGGTGAGACCGATGCGGCCGACAACGGACGACAGATCGTCAAAGCGCACATCGACGCCGTTGGAGAGATGCTCATCGCTTGAGAAAATGCGACCGGCCGTAACCTTGGCATGCGGCTCAAGATACATCTGATTGAAGAGAAAGCGCCGTGCAACCTCAAGCGAGGCAGCAGCCGCATTGTCGGGAGTGTCGAACACGATGCTCGTACCCTTGGTGTCCTGCGCAAGTGCCTCGCCCGAGAGGCGGGAATAGCGCAGCACGGCATCGGCGTAGCGGCCATTGTCGCCATAGGCAGTGACGTAGGCGCTCAACCCGTAGGCCTTGTTGTCATAGGAGCCGGAATTGAAGTCGGAGTTGCCGTCACGATAGTCGATGGCAAAACCTGCAACCACTTGTCGATCAGCTCCGAGCCGGCGATCAAAGCCCATTTGAAAGCGCGTGTAGTCGGCCTCGAACCCGTTGCCGCCCTTGCGGCCGGTCTTGCCGTACCCGGTGCGCACCCAAAGGCCTGAAGCGCTCTCATTGAGACCGTGGTCACGCAGCTCGCCGAGACGATCTCGGACGAGCTCGTTTTCCTGACGCCAGAGCAGGTAGTTCGATGCGGACCAAACATCCTCCTTCCTGCCGGCGACGTCATACGTGCTTCAAAAGAGCTTTCCTTCGGTTTCGGCTCCGATGAACTGACCGCTCTCTTCAATCACCTCAGCAAAGACCGTACCGACGGCCGACAAGCTGGAGGAATCGCCGCCAATCACGTCGAAGTCGATGAGATGAGTGCCCTTGTGCGTAGCGATGACCAATTTGTCGGAACGACCGGCAGCTGTGGGATCAATTGCGAGCACAAATTGACCGTAGTCCGCGGAACGGGAAACAACAACGTCTTCATCGACGTTTTTGTGGGCAAGAAGTCCGATCGTCAGCGTTCTGAACGAATCAGCATCGCTCTGCAATGCGTCGAACCGCACGACGCCGCCGTTGCCGACAGTGAGCCGCTTCACATAGCTGTCGCGGTCCAGAATCCAGCTTCCGCCATTATCACCATTAAAAACAAATTCAACAGATGGCCCTCGGACGTCTTGACCTACGTCGGGTTTGAGACTGCCAATCGAATAAGCGTCTGCTTTGGTCGGCTCTGCCACGAGATGGAAACCGTCAATGGAAACTTTTTCTGCGCTCGCAACAGCAGATGCAGCAGAAATCAGCGCCAACCCCAGAATTTTTATTATTTTTTTAACTTCAAACGGCAGCGTCCGATCAAAACGCTGCTCCGAATCAACAGCAGGGTGAAAAACTTTACCGGTAGAGGGGGCAATTCATCATATAAAACAACCTTATTCTTGTTATTAAAAATTTACCCGACATCAGCAAATCGGATCAGTTGCAGCTGCACCATGAAACGAAGGGAAACAAACCATGGGAAGCGTTCATGGACAAGCCGCAACGAGTTCAATTTTCATTGGCTGGCGATTGCGTCAACCCCTGACGCAGGGGGTTTCCGCCGCAAAGAAGAACAGTGAACCGTTCAGGGCAAGACCCCATGGATTTCTTTGCACCACGAGTCAAAACACGATAGTACCTTGGAGGCGCAGTCGAAACTGCAGCCAATATTGCGAAAGGCGTTCTTCTTTCCTCATCAAAGGCACAACCGTAAAATTTCGCCATCAGCAGTTGTCCTGGTCGACCAGTCTCCCTACCCATCACTCGCTGTTTCAGCGTGAACGCCTTTTGCTTCGTCGCGCCTGAAGCATGGCGGGGGTGATTTCAAAAAAATCGACGTTCGGGCGCCATCGATGGTTACGCATCCTTCTGAGAAGCCGGCCGGACGGGTGCGCCGGAAACAAAAACGCTGACGACATCGATGCAATGCGTCAGCGTTTTCGTGACGGCTTCCCTTGAAAGGAAAGCCTCAGAGCCGGATTTTCAAATCAGGGCTTAGGCGGCGGGCTTGCCGCAGCAGCCCTTCTGCATCGCCGAGAGGAACCAGAGGTTCTTGGCGTACTTCGCGAGGTAGTCCTCGAACTGGGCCACGAGGAGGTAGTCGCCCATCTCATCGGCACCGTTGCGGATCTTTTCGGCCAGGTCGCGCATGAGCTTCATGTCGGCTTCAACCATTTCGATCACTTCGGAGACCGGGTAGTCGCGCGCTTCGACTTCCTCAATGGTCGCCATGGCGAGGTACTCGGAGAGCTTCACCGGCGGGAACTTGCCGCGCATCTTGCAGGCTTCGGCCACGGCGTCAAACTGTTCGTTGACTTCGTCGTAGAGCGATTCGGTGAACTCGTGCACCTGGACGAAGGCACGACCCACGACATTCCAGTGCAGGTTGTGGAGCTTGGCGTTCCACACGGCGAGGTTGGCGAGGTAGACCACGAACGGGCAGGAAGCAGCGCCTTCAGCAGGCTTGTTGCAGACGCCGGAAGCAACGTTGTTCTGACAGCAGGTCATGATTTTTCTCCTTTAAAATCAAAGCGATCAATTAACTTGATCTTGTTGAGAGAGAGTTTACGGGACCTCTTGCTGATAGTCCAATACTATTTTTATGGAATTTCGATAGCTTTTCTCTATCGAAGAACGCATCAAAAAGCCCGCGTGCGAAGGCGTTGTTTTTCCCTTCCGCAAACGGGCTTTTGCGTTTTGGTGAGCGCGCTCACCACAGAAGCACTGACGCTTACTCGGCCTTGGCCATCGTCTCAGCCAGAGTCGTGCCGTCGGGCTGGATGCGCATGTCCTCAAGCGAAATGCCGCGTTCGACAGCAGCCTTCAGCACCTTGGGCATGAGGCCGCGGCCCGACCAGGTCGCGCCTTCGGGCGTACGGAACTTCGGGGCAACCTTCGTGCCGGCGTTCGAGCGAGCCTTGCGCGCAACGCGCTTGCCGGCAGCAGCAGGCGTCGCGGCCGGACGTTCGGCCGAGAAATTGAGTTCGCTCTGCTGAATGCCGAAGAGGCGAATCATGCCGTTGACTTCTTCAATGGCGAAGCGGCGAGCCTTTTCCTTCTTGGCCTTGAGCTGAGCTTCCTGCTCACGAATGTCGTTGATGGTCTTGTCTAAAGTAGATTTCATTGTTCGCTTTCCTTGTTTGAGCGTGAAGAGGAAATGCCGGGCACCAGGCATCAAGCCAAAAAAACTGCGCCTCCAACTGCCGTCTTCCGGTTATTGTTGTTTAAGCATCCGGATCGAGCCTGGAGTTTTACGCGCAATTCATCCAGACAGCATTTTTTTCGCGGTGGATTATGTCACAGATTCACTCAAAATCATGCGGCAACGATTACTTTTTTATTGCATTCGCCATTTTTTTGAAATTTACCGCAAAATGACGAATACCTTATAAGGGATTATACGCATAATTTTTCGCATTCAGCGTACAAGCCGCTTTTTGAGCCGTTTTTTGACTCTGTTGATTTGACGCCAACCGCCTGGGCAAGAAAATATGTCAAGGCGATCGACAGGCCTTGAGCGCAATATTTTTTGAGCAAGTTTTTGCACCACTCGAATTCAGAATGCCCCTTCCGGCTTTTCCATCGGCAATCACTTCCCGCTTTTCTTCCATACCCCTCCGGTATGAAATGGAATCTCAATGCCGGCTAAATGGCGGCTTTACCCGGGTGCTATACTCCCGCGTCTTCCATGGATTGCAGATAATGCCGGCCTTGAACGCTGAGCGGTCGTTTTGCCGATTGCGCTCAAAAAAACGTCCGGCGCGTCCTGCCGGGGCCGATCGAACACAGAAAAAGCACCCTGCTTTAAGACGACTGAATGCACTGAAAACGCAGGCTTGCGTTGAAATCACCGATATCGACGATTGCAAATATGGGATTTGAGGCCCCGTCGTCGACATTCCGGGAAACACCCGCAGACCGCAATCCGCCTGCCGGCGAGAAAAGCGCCCGAAAACAATTGCACGCCGGTCAAAAATCCTGTTCCGAGCTCAAACCGCCATTCATTCCAAAACCGACATGCCGTCCACCACGACCTTGCCGCAGCTCACCGTCGCCCCGATGGAGGGGCTCACCACGTGCGTCTTTCGCCGTCTGCACGCGCAGATCTTCGGCGCAGCCGACCGCTACTACCTTCCCTTCGTGACGCCCACGATCGAGCCGCGCTTTACCGATCGACAGCTGCGCGAGCTCGCTGCGGCGGTCAATGCAGGCCTCACCGTCGTGCCGCAGCTGATGACGCGGCGCGCGGCCGACTTCCTCTGGGCCGCCCGCAGGCTCGCCGACATGGGCTATACGGAAGTGAACCTCAACTGCGGGTGTCCGGCGGGTACGGTCGTTGCCAAGGGCAAGGGCGCGGGCTTTCTGGGTGACCCGATCGGCCTGCGCGAGTTTCTTGATGCCGTCTTTGAAAAGGAGCTTCCAATTGCGGTCTCGATCAAGACGCGTCTGGGGCTCAAGTCGCCCGAGGAGTTTGAAGGGCTGGTTGAGCTCTACAACCTTTACCCCTTGGCGCGCCTCATCGTGCACCCGCGCATTCGCAGCGACTTCTACAAGGGCGACGCAAGGCGCGGGGTGCTTCTTGCGGTGATGAGCGACATCCGCGCGCCGCTTGGCGTCAACGGCGACATCGTGACGCCCGCCGATATCGCACAGGTAGCGCAATCTTTTTCAACGTCTCCCGCGGGGCTTGCCGAAATCATGGTCGGGCGCGCGCTCATGGCCGATCCTGCGCTCTTTCGCAAGGCCCGAGGCGGCGCACCCGCAACGGCTGCCGAAATCCGCGAATTTCACCATGCGCTTTTTGAGGCCTACGACCGGCTCTTTGAAAGCCGCAAGAACGCCATGATGCGCATGAAGGAATACTGGTTCTATCAGAGCTGTCTCTTTGGCACCGATGAGGAGATAGGCGACCTCGCCAAGGCCATGAAGGCGCTTTTCCGCACCCGTGAGCCGCGCGAGTTCGATGCCGGGGTCGACGCGATCATCGACAACTTCACGATTCTCACCGATGCCCGCTACGGCTGGAGAAAGCCGCTTTGAGGGCTAAAATCTTGGCGCGGCGGCTCGTTTTATAACCGCGCTTTAACGGTTCACATACCGTTTGCACCAAGCCTCATTTTTTTCTAAAACCTTTCGCTCGGGAAGCGCCATGCAGTTTCTTCTCATCGACGACCATGCCTTGATCGTGCAGGCCTTGAGCCTGCTTTTGAAGACCAAGTTTCCCGATGCGCGCCTCTACACCGCGGGAACGGCCGAGGAGGCCCGGGAACTTGCGGCCGAGCACGGCGAAAGCACCGATCTCGTGATCCTAGACTTGAACGTTCCTGGCGTCACCTCGCCCACGAGCCTCTTGGAAGAGCTCGTGCGCACAAGCCCCGCGCTCAAGATTCTGGTGCTCTCGGGGCTCACGGATCCGCGCAGCATCGCCCGCGTCCTGCAGCTTGGCGCAGCCGGTTTCGTGCCCAAGTCGCTTGATACCGTAATGCTCACGCACGCCATTGACTTCGTGCTCGAAGGCGGGGTCTACATCCCCACGCGCCTTTTGTCGGAGTCGCAGAAGGCGGGGTTTCTCTCGCAGACCGAAGTCGAGCTCGCGCAGAAGTCCGAGCCCGACGTACGTCTCACGCAGCGTCAGATCGACGTTTTGAAGACCTTGGCGCGCGGTCTTCCCATCAAGCGCATCTGTCGCGAACTCAATTTGTCGGAAGGCACCATCAAGACCCACGTCGCGGCAATCTATCGGGCCTTTGGCGCAAGAAACCGCACCGAAGCGCTCATCGCCGCGCGCCGCGCGGGCTTTGACATCATGATCTGACCGATCGCTGCGGGAAGCTTGAGCCTCGCTTGTTCTTCCCGCAAAGCCTCCCAACCCTTCTACCGCCCTTTCATCTCCCCCTAAGGGCGGTTTTCGGCTTCTACCGCCCCTCGGGGCGGTTTTCAGCAATGGCGCGCCGCAGCGCCGAGGCAAGCGTGTCGGCCGCCGCAGGCTTTTGCAAAATCACGGGCATCGCCAGCCCTTCGTTGTCGGGATTAAGGCACAGCGCCCGATAGGCGCGCCGGATTTCGTCTTCGCTTACGGCCGTGAGAAGCACGCACGGAAAGTCGCGTCCGGCCCCGAGCCGCACCGTAAAGATCACCTCAAGGCCCGTGCTCACCGATTCGCCCAGGTTGTAGTCGGAGATGAGCGCCGAAAGGTTTCCCGCCTCGGCTTCGGCAATCATGCGCTGCACGAACTTCTCGCTGGGCTCCCGGTCGCTCACGACCGTCGCGCCCCAGCTCGTGAGGATTGCCGCAACGGCCCCGCGCACGATGTCGTTGTCTTCGAGCAAACCCACGACGCCTCGGACGTCCAGGTCGCTTGCAAGCTGCAGGGGATTGGCCGTGCGATAGCCCGAAGCCTGCTCGTAGGAGGCAAATTCAAGGCGAAAGACCGATCCCCGCCCCGGGCGGCTGCCGACCGAGACGCCGATGCCAAGACGCCGCGCCAGACCCGAGACGATCGAAAGACCAAGGCCAAAGCCCCCGTCGCTCGCCTTCCCCGCTTCGCCGCGGTAGAAGGCCTCAAAAATGCGGCGCCGTTCGCTTCGCGCAATACCCGGGCCCTGGTCGTAGACCCCGATCGTGACGCGCCCGCCGCTTAAGCGCCGCGCGGCCAACACGATGCGCGCGCCGGGGCGGTTCGTGTAGCGGATGGCGTTGGTGATGAGGTTTCTGAGAATGCGGCCCACGAGCATCGGATCGGTTTTGACCGACACGGGCAGCGGCCTCGTCGAGAATTTGAGGCCCTTCACGGCGGCCACGGGCTCGAATTCGCCTGCGAGATCGCGCATGAGGTCTTCGATGCGCACGCACTCCATCTTCACTTCGAGGTTGCCGGCTTCGATGCGGCTTACTTCCAGAAGCTGCTCGACCAGGGTGGAAATGCTTCGGGCCGTGGCGTCCAGCTGTCCCACCACCTCGCGGGTGCGGTCGTCGGCCTGCATCTGAAGAATCTGCAGATAGATTCCCATCGCCTGCAGCGGCTGGCGCAGGTCGTGGTTGGCGCCCGCAAAGAACTTGGCGCGCCGCTCGCTGGCCAAGGCCGTCGCGCGACGCTCGCTTTCAGCCAGAGCCTTTTCGCTTTTGAGTCGGGCGACAAGCCGCTCGTTTTGCACTTCGCGCGTGACGGCAAGAACGACGATTTCGTTCAATCGCCGCCCGCAGTAGAGCACGAAGGCCACCACGACAAGAAGTACGGCGCCGATCGCAAGCCGCCCGAGGTCAAAGGCTGCGGCTAGCGTGAGCATCATGGGCGCAAGCGCACAGATCACAAGGAGCGTCAAGCTCGGCATCCAGCACGAAAACACGGGCCAGGAGGCAAAGACCACGGTCACCACAACCGCCACCAGAATGACGATGTCGATCACCTCCTGCGTCATGAGAAACGCCGCGCCCGCAAAGCCCCAGACGACGCCGATCGCAAGCGTGTGCATCATCCAGCGCTGCAGCCACTCGCGGATGTGCGCCCCGCGCTCGGCGTCCGAAATAAAGCGCCGGTGGAAAAGCCCCCAGGTGCCGATGGCAGCAAGGACGGCAAGCGCCCAGAGGACGAGAAGGGGCCTATTGACCTCATCCCAGAAGCGCGCCACGAGCGCCGCCGCCCCGATCGCCTGACAGGCAATCGACACGGGCTGAAGTCTCAACGACGTGTTGATCTGCTCGACCAGCACGCGCGAGGTGCTCTTCAAGCCGCTTGCAAAGAAGAAGGCGCGCACGCGATTGAGCACCCCGAGTGCCCCGTGGGCTGCGCGCATCAGGATGTTGGAACTGGAACTCATGCAAATAGCTTCCTCTTGCGGGCTGGGTCAATCAACATTCAAAGCGCCCTACACCACCCTACACCACCCTACACCCACCACAGCGGCTTTCTGCTTGCCTCGGCGCCGGGGTATTCGGCGGGTACCGGGGGATTGTCAACCGTCATCTGCAGTCGCCCGTCTTCATAGGCGATCGCTCCGGGGCAGCCCACGGGAAGCGTCATCGTGTCCTCCCGATGTCCGAAGGCAAGCCCCACAAAGACCGGGATCCCGGCCAGGCGGCTCACGTAGTGAAGGACGTCTTCAAGTGCAATGCCCGAATTGGGGCCCTTCAAGCCTGCCGCATGCCCCGTGACATCGCCCACGACGAGCGCACGCTGCCGCGCAAGGATGCCGCATTGCGCCAACTGCACGAGCATGCGCTCAAGCCGCCATGCGGTGACGTAGATGTCTTCAACGATGAGAATGCCGCCCTCGATCTGCTCAGGCCTCGGGAACCAGGCAGTGCCGAGGAGGCTCAACAGAATCGTGAGATTGCCGCCCCAGACGGGACCTTCTGCGGCAAAGCGCTGCCCGCTCTCGCCCTGCTCCTGACCATTTTTCCCTACTCCCCAGGCCTTGACCGGGGATTCAAAGGAAAACACGGACTCGCGCATGGCGCGCATGAAGCGCTCTTCAAATCGCGCATTGCCCCGCGCAAAGGCGTGCGCCACCGGCCCCTGCCAGCTCGCCCGATTGCAGCGCGAAAAAAGCGCAAGGTTCATGGCCGTCAAATCGGACAACCCCGCAAAGACCGCTTCGCTTCGCCCGATCGCCTCCCAATCGAGAAGCGGCAGGATGCGCGCCGTGCCGTAGCCTCCGCGTATCGGAAGCACCAGGTCGGTGTCGGGATCAGCAAAAGCGTCCATCACCCCACGGGCGCGATGCGCATCGTCCCCTGCAAAGCCGTGATCGAGCTCGCGCACGTTGGGCGTTTCGGTCACGCGCCAGCCCAAGGCGCGAAGGCGTTCAACGCAAGCGTCGATTTCACCGACGTCGACCTGATCGGCCCCTTCGCCCGTAATGCAGGTGCGCGCCGGCGCGCAGACGCAGATGGTCGGTTTGATGACGTCGTTCATGGGGTGCGGCTCCTCGTGGTTCAATGGGGCTCCTTGGGACTGCCGGCTGCTGCGCAGGCAAAGTCTCAAAAATGTTCTTTTAGTCCTTCCTCAGCTCTTCTTATCGGCGCGCCGCCGGGCAAAGAACTGCTTCAAAAGCCGCTCGCAGTCGGCTCGCAATACCCCCGGAGTCATCGCGACGCGATGATTCATGCGGGCGCGCTCAATCACGTTAAGCGCCCCGCGCATGCCGCCCGAGTTGGGATCGTCGGCCCCCCAGACGACGCGGGAAATTCGCGCGTAGGACATCGCAGCCGAGCACATCGCGCAGGGCTCAAGCGTGACGTAAAGCACCGCCCCGTTGAGCCGTTCATTGCCAAGAAGCTGCGCGGCGCGGCGCATGACCACCATCTCGGCGTGCGCGGTCGGGTCGTGACGCGCGACGACTTCGTTGCCGGCCGCGGCGACAATGTTGCCGTCGATGGCAAGAACCGCCCCGACGGGAATGTCGCCCGCCTCCATCGCGCGGCGCGCGGCTCGCAGCGCCTCCATCATGAGCGCTTCGTCCAAGGCCGGGTCAACGACGGGCGCAGCCTGGCTGTTCACCGCCCGGTTCTTAGCCTGCAGCTGCGCACGCATCTTGCTGCGGCGCCGCACGCGGGCTTCGTCAAACTCGGCCCACGCAGCAAGAACCGTCTCGACGCTCTCAACGTCTGAGGCGACCGACAGGCTCCAGAAGCACTCCCGCACCTCGGAATCTGCAACATCAGCGCCCTCTACGTCCTGGAATACCCGCTCGCCCACCAGACCGCACCCGCACAGGGCGCCGTAGAGCTCCTCAGTGGTGGTCTTCAACCACCGCGCGTGATGGGTCAGAAACTCGTCAAGGCGCGCGAGAAACTGCGTTTTGGGAAGCGCCTTGTTCTTGCCGCAGTCGGAGACAAAGTAGAGCGCCGTCGCGAAGAACGCCTCCAGGTCGCGCGGCTCGCGCCCGAGGCCTGCCAGCGCGACGCCGTTTCTGAGCGTCAGATGGTTGAAGTGCTTGGCGACGGCAAGGTCAAAGCGCAGGCCGCCGCCGTTGTCGTCAACGTTGGCGCGGTTGCCTTCACCCTTGCCGTCGGCTGTGTCGAGCGCTTTATCGGGCATTGATCAGAATCGCCTCGACGTCCTTCACCTCAAGGGGCTTGAAGTGCCCGAGCTTGCCGCTGCCCGCGGCCGCCTGCGCGATCTCCTTCACCGGCACTTCCTGATCGGTGAGCTGCGAGAGCTTCGTGGGAAGGTTCATCTGCTGCAAGAACGCGACGAGCTTGGCGATGGCAAGCTTCACCGTCGTCTCCTCGTCCTGATCGCCCGTGATGCCGAAGACTTCGCGCGCAAAGCGAACGAAGCGGCCGGGGTTTGCCGACCACACGTAGCCCATCCAGGCCGGAATAATGACGGCAAGACCCTCGCCGTGAATGATGCGGCCATCCCACCCCGAGAGCGCATGCTCAATGCCGTGGCAGGCCCAGTCCTCCTCGTGTCCGAGGCCGAAAAAGCCGTTGTGGGCAAAGCTTCCCGCAAGACCGATCTCAGCCCAGGCCTCGTAGTCGTCCATCTTCTGCATGAGCTTGATGCCGTTTCGCATGATCACGCGCAGCGCCCCTTCGGCCTCGGTGCTCGTGAAGTCCACGCCCTCGGTGTTGGTGAAGTAGCGCTCGAGGATGTGGCTCATCATGTCGATGACGCCCGCCGACATCTGCCGCTGCGGCAGCGTAAAGAAAATTTCCGGGTTGATGGCCGAGACCTTCGGGCGCACGACGCCGTTGCCGCAGGCAGCCTTGACGTGGCCGTTGGAGATCACCACGCGCACGCTCTGTTCCGACCCCGCGGCGGGAATCGTGAGCACGCAGCACACGGGAAGGGCCTTTTCGGGCTGCGCCTTGCCGCAGAAGAAGTCCCAGACGTCGCCCGCGTAGGGCACGCCCATCGCCGCGGCCTTGGCCGTATCGATGACGCTGCCGCCACCTGCGGCAAGAATGAGATCGACGCCTTCGCTGCGGGCAAGGTCAATACATTCGCGCACGAACTCAACCGAGGGATTGGGGTGCACGCCGCCCTTTTCAATCACTTCAAACCCTGCATCGCGGCAGCTTTGCGTGACGCTTGCGAGCACGCCCGAGCGTACGACCGAGCCCGAGCCGTAGATCACGAGCACCTTCTTTGCATCGGGGCAGGCGCGGCGCATGTGACTGCCGATTTCACGCTCGGCGCCGCGACCGAAGACGAGCTCCGTGGGGTTGCAGTAGGTAAAGTTGTTCATTTGTCTGTTTCTCTCTCTTGCGGCTCGGTGTTCAAAGCCTGAACCCGGACCTCCTGATTGACATCACTTCAAAAATCGTTCGTTTCGCCGGGACTCGGCGGTTTTAGCGAGGCGCGCCGCTGCTTTCGGGGCGTTTGGCGTTACTCTCCTCGCCCTGTCCAAACCCGTCCGCATCGAGCGCCGCACTTTTGGCCAACTGCGCCCCGCGCTTCAAATTGACGGGAATGAGGGCAAGAAGCCCGAAGACAAAGAAAAAGCCCACGACGATGATCGCAAGGCGCTGGTTGTTGCCGGTGGCCCAGGTCACCGCGCCGTACGTAATCGGCCCCACGATGACCGACAGCCACAGCGCCATGTTCCAGAAACTATAAAACTGCGCAAGACGCCCGGCGGGCGCAAGCACCGCCACCATGGCGCGCCCGGCCGACTGGCTCGAGCCCATCGCAAGGCCCGCGAGGTTGGCGGCGACCCAAAAGAGCGCGGCGCTCTGCGCGCTTGCCGCGCACGCGACCATGGCAATCCAGATGAAAAGCGTCGCCGCAAGCGCAAGCTTGTGCCCCAGGCGATCCTCGACGTAGCCGAAGGCAAAGGCCCCGACGGCCGCCGTGACGTTGACGACGAGCACGAGCACGAGCGACTCGACGAGGCCGAAGCCCATCACGGCGCTTGCGTACACCGCGGCAAGCGTAATGACCGTGGCAATGCCGCACTGGTACAAAAACCCGCAGACCACAAGGCGCGCGAAGTCCTTGTAGGTGCCCAAAAGCGCCGCAGTGCGCTTCAATTCATCAACCGACTCGCGCCAAGCCTGACGCCACGAGGCGTCCGGGTTCACCGCGGGGCTTCGCTCCTTGAGAAAGACGATCGCAGGCACCGCAAGGACGGCAAAGATCACCGCCGTGATGATGCAGCTTGCGCCCACAAGGGTCTCCTCCCCCGCTCCGCGGCTGCGGCCCGCAAGCACCACCGCAAGGCACACCGCAAGCGTCGCAAGGCCTCCGATATAGCCCAGGGACCACCCCCAGCCCGAGACCTTGCCCAGCGACTCGCGCCGGGCGATTTCAGGCAGAAACGCTGAGTTGAGGGTTTCGCCGACGTTGAATCCCACGGAGCTCACGACAACCATGACCGCCGCCCAGACGTACGCGCCGGGGCCGGCATAGGCTAGAAGCGCCGTCGCCACAACGCACACGAGCGTTGCGATTGCAAGCCAGCGCTTTTTGTGCGCCTTGAGGTCGGCCATGCGGCCCACGACGGGCATCACGAGCATCGAAAGGGCGTTGGCGCAGGCCACGGTCGTGCTCCAGGCCAACGTCGCCCAGTCGGCGTCGGCGCAGATCACCGAAACAAAATAGGCGTTGAAGACCGCCGTGAGCACCACCGTGCTGTAGCCAGAGTTGGCCGCGTCAAAAAGCGCCCAGCTGAAGCACTCGCGTACGGTGACGCCCTCGTTGAGCGCAGTTTTCGAGAAAAACCGCATGGCGACGATTGATCCTGGCGAGTATTACCTTGCCGCGTCGAAGATGGGTGCGCCCACCATGAGCTGCGTCCAGAAGCCCACGACGCGTACGCAGGGCTCGAGGTTTTCAACGCCCTCCATCGAATAGCCCTGCTGCGCGAGCGAATGCAGCGTCGCGTAGACGTCGGCAAGGAAAATCCCGGCCGCGAGGTGAATCACCTCCTCGTCGTCCGTGGGGATCTCAGGCACGACTGCCTTGAGGCTCTCAGGCATCATCTCGCGCATGTAGTCGGCCAACCCGTGCGGATTCCAGTCCTCGGCCGACTGAAAATGCCGGTTGCGGCCGCTGAAGGTGTCGGCAAGCCAGTCGATCAGCGTCTCGTTGGCTTCGCGCAGTTCGTCGGCAGTGAGTTCGCCCGCCGCCGCGCGCGAAGCTCTCTGGGCGGTGTTTTTCAACGCCTGCAGCAGCAGGCGCTCGACCACGTCGATTGCGGCAAGGCTCGGGAGCTGTTCGGCACGGCTTGAAAAATCATGGCATCCGCGCCCGGGCGCGCAGGAGCTGCAGGAACTCATGTCAAAACCTCTTCTTTGTTTGTAACTGGGACCGTTTATCAACCTTTTAGGCGCTAGCCGCAGGAGACGGCATCGCCGCCAACGCATAGCGCTCGACCACCTGCGCCATGGCGGCGCGCACGCTCTCCTGCGTGGCGCCGTCCTTGACGATTTCGGTGCGGATGGCGGCATACACCGCGCGATAGAACACGGTCGTCGCCTGCACCATGAGCGCGCGTGGATTGTCGGGCTCGGGGGTTCCGGCCGGAAAATAGGTTTCGTAAAACGCTCGGTCGGCCGCAGCAAGACTTCGCGCGCAGGCAATGCCGCTCCAGCCCGGCACCGCGCGAAACTGCGGATTTTCGCCCATGAGCGCACGCGCAAGGTGCTTGGCAAGGGCCTCGTCCATATCGCGGGCCTGATCGGCCTTCATCCTGCCGCTTGAGACCGCGATCAGGCGAAAGAGCACCTCCTGCGCGGCAAGCTCAAAAAGCCCGCGCACGACGTGCGGGTCCGAAAGGTTGGTGCTCACGTTTTCGAGGGACTCGTTGTCGTCTGCGGGGGTCTCGGCGTTCATGTTCTTTTGAGTCATGGGTTGTTTTGCCAATGGAGACGGGCCTTCAAGTCATTTAAGGTCATTGAAGCCCTTTAATCCTTCTTCTTGATGAGCGGCTCCGAGGAATTCGAGAGAAGCTCGGACCACTTTGCAAGGCACTCGTGCAGGCGCCGGCTCTGTTTCTCGACCTCGCCGTCGTCGTCATAGAGAACGTCAAGCGCAATGTCCTGCAATTCGTCGACGAGCTTCAGCATCCCGAAGTGCACGATATCCCTGTCCTCTTCATAGATTTCGGCATCTTTGGCCGGGAGCGCCAGAAGATCAAGCGCAAAGCGCTGGCGCAGGCGCCGACCGAGCCCGTCGCCGTTCCAACCCGGCACGGGCGTGGCGAGGCCGGGCAATTGCCCCGTGAAGACCGCGGTCAGAAACCCGGCCTCAGCCGCAAAGCGGTCGGTCAATTCCTCCTCCGGGAATTCCCCCTCGGGCGCATTGCGCATAATCTGGAAGATGTTCTCGACGAAGATGCTGAAGCTCTCAAAAAGCACCATATACACATCGATGCGCCTGCCGAGCGAAAACCTGATCCTGGACTTGCTTCGGCTGCCTCCTCCGATCTTGGTCTTGTTTCCGGCCCCGGCCTTGCTCGCATTTCTCTTCGTCTCTGTCATGGCCTCAATCGTCGCCTGCGTTGATTTTTCCATTGATGTCTTTTAAAGCGCCATCACCAGTGCCAAAGTGATGACCGCCGCGATCGCTCGACTTCTGGCTGCTTCAGGTTACTTGAGGTTCTCCAACCCCGCGCGGGCGCGTGCGGCGGCAGCCTGAGCGTTGGAGATTGCCGTGGGTGTTGCGCAAGGCGCGGCGCCTGCGGCCCCGGCCGTGCCCTTGACGATCGTCATCGCCGAGCTCACAAGGCTTGAAACGTCGGCCAGATTGGCCGGAACGATGAGCGTGTTGCCCGCCTTGGCGAGTTCTCCGAAGGACTCCACAAAGCGCTGCGCCACCTGGAGGTTCGCGGCATTCATGCCGCCCGGGGCGTTCGTGGCGTCGGCCACCATCTTGAGCGCCTCGGCCGTGGCCTGGGCGATTGCGAGCGTTGCCGCGGCCTGCCCCTGAGCCTTGTTGATCTCGGCCTGCTTTTCGCCCTCGGACTGGGCAATGGCGGCCTCACGGGCACCGGTCGCAAGGTTGATCTGCTCGAGCTTCTTGCCTTCGGAGGCGGCCACGACGGCGCGCTTTTCGCGCTCGGCCGTGATCTGCTGCTGCATCGCCTGCAGAATCACCGCAGGGGGCGTCAAATCCTTGATCTCGTAGCGAAGGACCTTGACGCCCCAGTTCAAAGCCGCCTCGTCGATGGCGGAAACGACCGACCGATTGATCATGTCGCGCTCTTCAAAGGTCTTGTCAAGCTCCATGCGGCCCACGACGCTGCGAAGCGTCGTCTGCGCCAGCTGCGTGATGGCGATGATGTAGTTGCTCGTGCCGTAGCTTGCGCGCCGCGGATCGGTCACCTGGAAAAAGAGCACGCCGTCGACCGTGAGCTGCGTGTTGTCCTTCGTGATGCACACCTGGCTCGGGGTATCAAGCGGCACCTCCTTGAGGCTGTGCTTGTAGGCGACGCGGTCGATGAAGGGAATGATGACATTCAATCCCGGGTTCAACACCGCATGAAACTTCCCGAGGCGCTCGACCACCCAGGCGTTTTGCTGCGGCACGACCTTCACGCACTGCGTGACGAAGATCACCGCAAGGACGACGAAAACAACTGAAAAAATCACGAAGTTCGACATGTCTGTACATCCTTCTGTGTAAAGAGCCGCCCGAGGGCGCTCTCTGAAAAAGGGCTTGTCCGTTAAGGAGCTGTTCTGTTCACACCAAGTCGGGCGCTTTGGGCTGCTTCGAGCGGCTTTGGCCTACTCAGCCTTCGGGCGCACGATGAGCGCGGCGCCGTCGACCGTAACGATTTCAAAGCGCCCGGGCGTGCGCGCGGAAGCATCAATGCCGTCGGCCAGGCGCACGCGCCACTGCGCGCCGCGGTAGTTCACAAGCGCCGTGCCGTCGGCGTCCCACGTCTTTACCTCGACGCGCTGGCCGCGGTCGGCGTTCTGAAGGCTGTCGGCTTCATGATCGGCCGCGCCCTGACGCAGACGCAGGCGCCGCACCGCAAGGCCGCCGGCAATCATCGCCACGGCAAAGACCGTGAACTGCCAGCCCACCGTCGCTCCCGCCCAAGCGACCGCGGCGGCAAGCAGAGCGCTTACCGCCACCACGAGGAGGTAGAACGTTCCCACGAGGATTTCGGCAGCGCCCAGCACCAGTCCCGCGACAACCCAAAGAAGCGTCGCCGAGATGGAAAAATCAGAAAAAAACGTCATCGCTTGCATCCTCCGTCAAGAGCGCCGCGCCGTTGCATGACCAGCGCGATCCTTGAGCGATCTGGTGTTTCTTCAAAAGGCAGCCCTTAAGAGGCTCCCCTCATCGAGACAAGTCTAGCCGTGCGCGCCCCGGGTCTGCAGGCCTCCCGAGCGGGAGGCGCTTTTCTTCGCGCGCATGTCCTCGAGCTTCTGCTCGGCGTCGCCCCCATCGTCCTCTTCCTCTGGCGCATACACGCTCAGGATGCGCGTCGAAATGAAGTCCGAGATGCTCTCGACGTCGTTCCAGACGTTCTGCACGCCCTCCTTACGGAGCTGCTCTGCCTCGGTGCTCGAGGACGCCCGCACGTAGATCTGAAGCTCGGGGTTCAATTGGCGCGCCATATCCACGGTCTTCAAGGCCTTCACCGCATCAAGGTCGGTGATGACGAGAATCGAGGCCGTGACGATGTGCGCCTGCACGAGCACCATCGGATCGGTCGGGTCGCCCCCGATCACGGCGATGTTTTGCTTTCTCAACTCCTGCACGACGCCCGGGTCCTCAACAATGGAGACCGTGGGCACGTCCTGGCTTCTCAAGTCGTCCATCACCTGATGCGTCACCCGCCCCGAGCCAACGAGAATGGTCTGTCCGGCGAGCACGCGGCGCGGCGTCTCCTTGGGAAGCACCGAATACGGATCGGTTGCCATCGCTGCTGCTCGCGCCCAGGCAAAGTAGCGCACGGCAAGCCTTCGCACCGTCGGAATCATCCCGAACATGAAGGGATTGAGCGCAATTGAAAGAATCGAGGCGGCCACGATCATGCTCAGAACGCTGTCGTTGACCATTCCGAGGGCGATGCCCTGCGCCGCGAGAATGAAGGAGAATTCGCCGATCTGCGCGAGCGCCGCACCGACGTTGAGCGACGTATGAAGCGGATAGCGCAGAAAGTGCACGAGCAGAAACGCCGTGAGCGACTTGCCGAACATAATGATGGCGAGCATCGTGAGAATCGCCAAAGGCTGGTCGATCAGCACATGCCAGTCGAGCATCATCCCGACGCCCACGAAAAAGAGCACCGAGAAGGCGTCCTGAAGCGGAAGCGAATCGTGCGCCGCGCGCCGCGCGTAGGGACTCTCGCGCAGCACCATGCCGGCAAAGAACGCCCCCAGGGCAAAGCTCACCTCAAAGACCACCGCTGCGCCGAAAGCAATGCCGATCGAGGCAAAGAGGATGAAGAGCGTAAAGAGCTCGCGCGAACCGGTCTTGGCGACCTTCCAAAGTGCCCACGGAATGAGCTTTCGGCCCACGAGCAGCATGATGGCCACGAAGGCCACCACGCGCAGAACGGTCGAGCCGATCACAAATGTCATCTGCAGCAGACTCATGGGTTCGGCGCCTGTCTCGGCAGCTCCGGAGGCACCGAGAATCTGCGCCACCGGCGGCAGCAGCACGAGAATGACGACCGTGGCGATGTCTTCCACAACGAGCCAACCGACCGAGATCTGTCCGTCAATCGTATTGAGGTGTCCTTGCAGCTCAAGCGCCTTGAGAAGCACCACGGTCGAAGCGCACGACAGACACAAGCCGAAGATGAGCGAGGCGCTCGGATCCCAATGCCAGACAAAGTGTGCGAAGAGAAAACCGAGCACGGTTGCAATCGTCATCTGAAGCACGGCGCCGGGGATGGCGATGTGCCGCACCTTCAGGAGATCCTGAATCGAGAAATGCAGTCCGACGCCGAACATCAGCAGAATCACGCCCAACTCCGAGAGCTGGCCGGCCAACTCCATGTCGGCCGTGGGGCCCGGCGTATTGGTGCTGCAGATCACGCCCGCAAACAGATAGCCCACGAGCGCAGGAAACCGCAGTCGCTCGGCCAGATAGCCGAACACAAGGGCAAGACCGAAGGCAAGCGCCAAAGTCGAGATAAGCGGAAGGCTGTGATCCATTGGTGACGAGTCAAGACGAAACGAAGCGCAGCCTCAGAAAAAGCCGCGCTCGAAAATATATGAAATACACCCCGGGACGCGCCGACCTCCACTTTTTCGTCACAAAAAGAAAACAAAAGCAGACGTGCGCGCCATTGCACCGAGTTTACCCGAAGTCCCAGGCTTTTCTTCGAATGCAAAGGTGAAAAAACGTGAGAAACGGTGTGCCCTCCTACCAAGCCCCGGGCGCGCGGCATTGTCTGCACGCGGCCAGAAAAAACGAAGCGGCCTCGGGATCGAAAAATTCGATCGCCCGAGACCGCTTGGTGCTCAGGAGCCGAGCCTCATCCGAGACTCGGCGCGCTCAGAAAGATCCGCGCCGCTAGTTGAGCTGGTTGGAGACCTGCAGATAGTCACGCAACCGCTCCTGGAACTCGGGGCTGCGCAGCTTGCGGATCGCGGCGCTTTCAATCTGACGCACGCGCTCACGCGTAAGGCCCATCGCCTGACCAACCTCTTCAAGCGTGTGGTCATGATTGGTGCCGATGCCGTAGCGCAGACGCAGAACCTGCGCCTCGCGCGGCTGCAGCTCATTGAGGCTGCGCTTGATCTCTTCTTCCATGGCCGTACGCAGGAAGCGCTTCTGCGGATCGTCCGCATCGTCGCCCTTGACGAAGTCCAGACGCGTTGCATCCTCGTCGTCGCCGATCGGGGCGTCGATCGATTCCACGCCGCGCATGGCCTGCGTGAGAAGCTGAACCTTGGCGAGCGGCACGCCCGAAAGCTCGCTCAGCTCCGCATCGGTCGGATTGCGGCCGCGCTCCTGAAGGATCTTCTGACGCACACGGCGGATCTTGTTGTAGGACTCGGTCATGTGCACCGGGATGCGGATCGTGTTGCCGTAGTCGGCCACGGCGCGCGTCACCGACTGGCGCACCCACCAGGTGGCGTAGGTCGAGAACTTGTAGCCGCGGCGGTACTCGAACTTGTCGACGGCCTTCATGAGGCCGAGGTTGCCTTCCTGAATCAGGTCGGTCATCGCAAGCCCGCGGTTGACGTAGCCCTTGGCAATGGAGATCACGAGACGGAGGTTCGCCTCGATCATCTTGGCCTTTGCGCTGGCCAGATTGCTCTGTGCGAGCTTCACCTGACGTGCCAGATCGCGCTGATCGGCAATCGTGAGAAGCGCCGTGTGCTCGTCCTCGCGCAGTTCGTTCTGCAGCTGATCCAAAAGCGCCCGGTTGTCGCCGATGCGCTGACTGTAGGACTTGCCGGCACCGGCAAGCTCGTCAAGCCACGTGCTGTCGGTGAGACGGGCGTTGATCTGAGCAAGGAACTGATCCTGCGGCACGCCGCAGCGCTCGACCATGAGCGAGCGCAGACGGCGGATCGCGTCTTTGACCGAATCCATGTGCTTGCTGATGTGCTCGGTCAATTGCGTCACGCACTTCACGGCAAAGCGCACGGGCGCAAGCTCGCGGGCGATCGCGTCGCGCGCGGCGTCGTACTCGGCCTTGTGCGCCGGGTCGCCGAACGTCTCGCGGATCGTCTCAAGGTACATCGCGCAGTCGGCAAACATCTGCAGCGCGCGCTGCTTCATTTCAAGAAGCTGCTCGGTCGTCATGGCCGCCGCACCGATGTCGGTGGCGACTTCGTCGCTGCTCACGTCGCCGCTTTCGTCAGCGAGAGCCTGCGAATCGGTGAAGCCGTCGATGATCTGATCGATCGGCGCATCGTCGTTCTTCAAAACCTCGGCCATCTTGATGAGCTCGTCGACCGCCATCGGGTGCTGGATGATGGCTGAGAGAAGCTTCCCGGTATAGGCCTCGATCGACTTGGCGACCTCGATTTCGCCCGCACGCGTCAGAAGTTTGTGCGAGCCCACGCCGCGCAAATAGGCGCGAAGGGGATCCTTCGAGAGCCCCACGCTTTCTTCGGGCGTGAGCATCGCGACGGCGTCTTCTTCGCTGATGTCGTCGTCGTCGCTTACGGCATCATTCATGATGATGTCGTCTTCGCTCGGGGGCGCTTCAAAGACCTGGATGCCGAGGCGGTGCAGCTGCTCGGTGATTTCCGAGAGCGCCTCTTCATTGCGCACGGCATTGTCGGGCAGATGGTCATTGATTTCAGAAACCGTCACCCAGCCGCGCTGGCGGCCCAGACGCACGAGCGAGCTGTAGCCGTTCGTGGGCGTCTGCCCGTCATCGTCTTCGGCAAGCTCCGCGTCAAGGCCTTCTCCGGTCTCGCCCTGCGCTTCAAAACGGTCGATGTCCTCCAGATCCTGCAGATCCTCGCCGCCGGCCTCGTCATCGGGCTCGAGGTCGAGGTCAATTACCTCGCCGTCTTCCTCGTCGATCACGGCCTTGGCCTTGCGGCCGGGCTTCTTGCGGGTGCCCGCACTCTTGCCGCGGGTCGCCTTGGCGGCCTTGGCAGCAGCCTTTTCAGCCGCCTTCTCGGCGGCCTCGCCGTTGTCGTCGGCAGGCGCGTCCACGACCTCAGCCTCGTCGGCGGCAGCGACCTTCTTGCGCGAGGGGCGCTTGGTTTTCTTGGCCGCAGGCTTTTCCTCGCCGGCGTCGACTTCGATCGTCACGGTGGGCTCTTCAGCCTGAGCAGCCTCAGCAGCCTCGGCCTTCTTCGCGGCCGTCTTGCGGCTGCGGGCGGGCTTGGCGGCCTTCTCAGCCGCTTCGCCATCGGAAGCCTTCGTCGTGCGCTTGCGGGTCGTCTTCTTGACCTCGGCCGTCGCCTCAGCTGCCGCTTCTTCGGTCTTGGCGGCAACCGTACGCCGGGCGCGTGCGGGCTTTTCAGCCGCCGGGGCGTCCTCGTGCGCGACGGCAGCCTGCGCCTTCTTCACCGCAGTGCGGGTCGTTTTGCGCGCGGCGCTCTCCTCGCTTTTCTGCGCCTTGGCTGCGTAGGCAGGATCGTTTTCTCGCAGCCACTGTGCGGCCGCATCGTTTTCATCTGCAAAACCAGACGCCGTCGAAGCTTTCGTCGTTTTTCTAGCCATTCTTATGTCGCTGTCCGCTTGTTGTTGTTCATTTCTGCTCAAGGGGTGGCAAGCACGCGTTTGAATCAAGTTCAGCCCGGAAGTTTCGCCCGAGAAGCGTCAATCCGGGCGCAGCGCCCGGGCGCCTTCAAGCATCCCTCGCGAACCTTGTTTCTCAAGAAAATTGCTTGTCCGTCAGCCTCTTCGTGGGGGAGCCATTGCCTTCGATAGCTTTTCAATGCCTTGAGCAGCACCCTTGCCGCACAGAATTCGCCCGCCCGGACACGCTCAGAAGGAGCGCACGTCGGGGCGCACGGTTGCCCTTGCGGCACGCCGGATGAGTGGTTTCTTGCCTCTTTCCCGTCCACGGTCAAACGCCTCTTCGATCAACGCAAAATCCCCACCACCCCATCCAAGGGAAGCGGGGAGCTGCATCGTCGAGGGCATTTGCCTCGGGCAGGATGCATGTGTTTGTGCGCATCAGGCTGACTATTGAGCTACAAAGAGCTTTCTCTGGCGCGTTGGCGGCCGTCCGAAGATCCCTGTCCATGGGGGAGCGTCTTTCGGGCGGATTTCCCTTGCCGCTACGCGAATTGACTGTTTGGCTGCGCACGTCAATCTTCACCGATCCCCTCGCCTCCGACCTAGTTGTCTCCTGGGCGTGCTCCCTTCATCCGGCATGGGGAGCGCAGAGGATCAGCAAATGTCGATTGTATCTTTGCACTGAGCGCTTTGCAAGCTTCGACGCCTGCCCTCGCGGCTGCGTCGGGAACACCCTTTATGCCGCGCCTTGGTTCCCGGCGTCTCCATCGCCCTCATCGCCCGCATAGCCCGAAAGCGCCTGCTCCTGCTTTGCCCGGGCAATGCGCTCGCGAAGTTTCTTCTGAAGGTCGTTGAGCTTCCTCACCCGTTCGATGTCGGGACGGGCGCTTGAGACGGCCTCGGTCAACTCGCGCGTGACGCGCTGAAGCTCCAACCGGTCAAAAGCCATCTCCAACTCGCTTCGGGCCGCCGCAATCGGGGTCTGGATGATGAGCTCGTTGGCGAGAAGCTCACCGTAGTGCGCGATGTTGGGGCTTCCCGCAAGGCGCTCCATGAGCACCTGCGGGTGCTCGACGGGAACGTCGCCCGCGCTGACGGTGCGCCAGACTTCCAAAATCTCGCGCGCGACGGGATCCTCGTTTCCAATGAATTCGTCTTCGATCTGCGCGGAAAACTCGACGGCAAGCACCGGGTAGTTGAGAAAGTTCTGCAGCATGCGCTCGCGCATGTCGCTGGCCTCAATCGGGTCGATGCGAACCTGCGGCCGACCGAAGCGAGCGTTGCCGTAATTTCGACCGAAATTGCCGCCATAGCGGCGCCCTGCGCCCCACGAGGAAGACCGCCCGGGGGCTGTCGACTGCGTCTGCGCCAGGGCGCTTGCCGCGGCCGCAGCGGGCGTTCTGTGCGCGATGCCGAAGGCGCGCTGCAGCTCGTCGGGATTCATGCGCGCGTGCATGGCAAGCTCGCCCACCAACTGCTCGCGCAGAAACGGCGCGGCGCTCATCGAGACGATCAAGGGCTTGCTTTCGGCGAGAAACTGGCTTCGGCCCTCGGCCGTATAGAGGTCCTTGCCTGCGGTGAGGGTCTTCACAAAGAACTGCGTGAGCGTGAGGCTCTTTTCAAGCTCGTCTTCAAAGGCCTGCGCGCCCTGGGCCTTGATGAGGCTGTCGGGGTCGTGCTCGGGCGGGAGCACCACGAAACGGATCTCGTGCTCGTCGCCCACCGCGGGGAGCGAGGCTTCCATCGCGCGGCGCAGCGCGTGCTGCCCGGCCTCATCGCCGTCAAAGCAGAAATAGATTTTCTTCACCATCCGCAGGAGTTTTCGGACGTGATCGGCCGTCACGGCCGTGCCCAACGCAGCACAGGCCTCGGGAAAGCCTGCCTGTGAGAGCTGGATCACATCCATGTAGCCCTCGCAGACGATCGTGCGGCCCTTGTCGCGTATCGCGCGGTTGGCTTCGTAGAGTCCGTAGATCTCGTGGCCCTTGCGGTAGATCGCGGTCTCGGGGCTGTTGAGGTACTTGGGGTGCTCGTCGCCGTTCATCGTTCGCGCGCCGAAGGCGATCACCTGCCCGCGCGGATTGCGGATCGGAAACATGATGCGGCCGCGGAAGCGGTCGTAGCGGCGGCCGTTTTCGTTGCGGATCACGAGGCCGCACCCCTCGTCTTCAAGTTCCTTGCTCTCGTAGTGGCTGCCGAAGACGTCCTTGAGGTTCTGCCAGCCCTCGGGCGAATAGCCCAGCGCAAAGCGCGCGGCGGTCTCGCCCGTGATCGCGCGCATCTTGAGGTAGTCGATCGCGCGGGCGTTGTTCTTCAAGCACTGCGTGTAGAAGTCGGCCGCCTCCTTCATGTCGTCCGAAAGCGTCCTCGCACGGGCGCGACGCTCCTGCCCGCGAGGATCCTCGGGCACGGTCATGCCGACCGATTCGGCGAGCTTTCTTACGGCCTCCACGTAGCCTAATCCCTCGTACTTCATGACGAAGCCGATGACGCTGCCCGAGGCGCCGCAGCCGAAGCACTTGAAGAACTGCTTCTGGGGACTCACCGAAAACGAGGGCGTCTTCTCCCGATGAAACGGGCAGCAGGCCATGTAGTTCTTGCCGGTGCGCTTGAGCGGCACGACCTTGTTGATGACTTCAACGATGTCGATGCGGCTTAGCAGTTCCTGGATGAAGCTCTCGGGGATCATGCTCGAACGATGGGCGCGAAAAAAATGGGTTGAGGGAGTCGGCAATCAAACCGACACAATAGCCGATACGGGTGGTCGATGAAAAAAACAAGGCTCTCGGCAGGGCCCCATAACGACGACGGGGGCCGTAGGGCCCCCGCGTACTGTTGCTTCGGATGCGCGTCACCCGAAGCGCTTATCAAAAATCACCTCCGACGGGGCAGCCGGAAACAGGCTCAACCGCAAAGGGGGAGCTTGTCGCTCGTCGGCATGCCGAAAGTCGAGCATCAGGAAAAAGGTTGACCGGAATTCCCCTCTTTTGGGAAACGTGCCGGTGTTGAACGGACTCGAATAATTGAGTGAAAGGCCTTGGCTTACGCCGTGAGCTGTGCCTTGACGATGGCCGAGACGCGGCCCATGTCGGCCTTGCCGGTGCACTTGGCCTTGACAACGCCCATGACCTTGCCCATGCCGGCCATGCCGACGGCGCCCGTCTGCGCAATCGCATCCTTCACGGCGGCCTCGATCTCCTCGTCGCTCATCTGCTTGGGCAGATAAACGGAAAGAACGTCGATCTCGAACTGTTCCTTCTGGGCGAGATCGTCGCGGCCGGCGTCGTGGTACTGCTTGACGGAATCATGGCGCTGCTTGATGAGCTTGGAGATCACGCCGGTCACCAGTTCATCGGTGGCCTCGACGCGGTCATCGACCTCACGCTGCTTGATCGCAGCCAGAAGCAGGCGCAACGCGGAAAGACGGGCGGTCTCATGGGCCTTCATCGCCGTCTTCATGTCTTGCATAACTTGTGCTTTGATGGTCATCTGAAAAATCTCTCAAGAAAAAAGCGACCGAGACCACTTTTTGGAGGTCGGCCGCCTTTTGGCTTATCAAGCTGGCTTATTTCGAGCCTACCAGAGCTCCGATTAGTAGAGCTTCTTGGGCAGCATCATGCTGCGAAGACGCTTGTAGTGACGCTTAATGGCGGCAGCCTTCTTGCGCTTACGTTCAGCCGTGGGCTTTTCGTAGAACTCACGAGCACGCAGCTCGGTGAGCAGGCCAGACTTCTCGATGGTGCGCTTGAAGCGACGCAGAGCGACCTCAAACGGTTCGTTTTCCTTAACGCGAATGGTGGGCATTGATAAGCACCTAATCCTAATTGGTGAGTAGTTGAAAGCGTCAGGTCGTGCCCCCTACCCTAAGGGTGCAGTCATCCCTGAACGCAGAAAAAATTGCGAAACCGCATTGTTGCACAATTCGCCCGCGAAGTAAATACCTAGCTGTTTCAACGGCCCCGGCCGATTTAAACGCGCTCTCAAACGGATCTTTTCGGCGCACCTTCCGACGTCTCTTCAGCCATTTCCGCCATTTCCCTTCTGCCATTTCTTTCGACGAATCGCAAGCGCCCGCTCCCAGTAAAGATAAAGCCGAGCCTCAGACGCCTTCCCGGCACGCAGGCTCCCGGGGGAATCTTTACAGCTACTTTGTTTGTCTGAGCCCGTCTTGCAACGCGTTTTCAAGACCCGCCCTCCAACTTCGATATGATGAGCGCGTTGCCCCCTGGTGCAAGAGCCCGGGCGCCGCGCGCGCCTTCGGGCGTCTTTCCTGCCGAGGACACTTCAGTCGCAACAAAAATGATGCCGGCCGCGTCCGGGATGCGCCCGCAGGGCCCGACCTTCAGGCACCGGGAACGCACGGCAGTCAAACACGGGAGGATAACCAACATGTATGACCGCATTCTTCGTCACGCGCACGTCGTCGATCCCTTGAATCACATCGACGGCACGGCCGACGTTGCCGTCTCCAACGGGCGCATCGCCGCCGTCGCCCCTCAGATCCAGGAAGCGGCTGCAGAGGAAGAGGACTGCACGGGCCTTGTGCTCATGCCCGGCCTCATCGATCCGCACCTGCATCTCGGGACGATGTTCGGCTCGCCCTACGGCAGCCGCATGGCGGCGCTTGCGGGCGTCACGACGTGCCTTGACATGGCCGGCCCGGTCGACGACATCCTCAAGCACATCAAGCAAAAGGGCGCCGGCATCAACGTCGCCATGCTCTCGGGCTTTTCTCCCAAGGAGGAGTTCGGCACGGCCGAACCCACGAAGAGCCAGATCGAGACCGCCGTCGAGAGCGCCGTGAAAAAGGGCGCGCTCGGCCTCAAGATCATGGGCGGGCACTGGCCGCTGGCACTTTCCGTGTGCCGTGACGTCGTCGACTCCTGCAACGAACAGAACGCCTACGTCGCCTGGCACGCCGGGTCGCTTACGGCGGGCTCCAACCTCAAGGGCATGGAGGAAGTGATTGAAACCGTCAAGGGCAAGCGCCTGCACCTTGCGCACATCAACGCCTACTGCCGCGGCCGCGTCAAGAGCGTCGAGGCCGAAACCGCGCGCGCCATCGAGCTTCTCACCGAAAACCCCAACATCTGGTGCGAGAGCTACGTCTCGCCCATGAACGGCACGATTCTCACCTGCGACGGGCCCGACCACAAGGGCGAAGTGATTGATCACGTCACCCGCACGTGCCTTGAGAGCTTCAACTGCCCGACCACCTATGAGGGCATCGTGCAGGCCATCCGCAATCATCAGCTCTTCGTCGTGAAGGACACGGGCTTTGTCTCGGAATTGATTGAAGGCGACGAGGCGCTTGCCTACTGGCAGGCCGCGGGCACGGCGACGGCAGGTTCCTTCCCGGTCAACCCGGCCTACTCGCGCTTTGTGCTCGCGCAGGCCAAGCGCCCCGACGGCAGCTTCGTGGTCGACGCCATCTCCACCGACGGCGGCTGCATCCCGCGCAACGTGACGATTGCCGTGGGACTCTCGCTTGTGAAGTTCGGCGCCCTGACGCTGCCTGAATTCGTTTTGAAGACCTCGGTCAATCCGGCGCGCCACCTGCGGCTTGCCGACCGCGGACACCTCACCCCCGGGGCGGCCGCCGACATCACGCTCTTTGATCTCGAGCGCCAGAAGGCGGTCGAAACGATCGTGGCCGGCAAGACTGTGATGAAAAAAGGCGAGATCACGGGCAGCAGCGCAACCTTCATCACGACGGCCGCCGGTGTTGAGCACCTTGGCTCACTGGGCTTTGAGACGATCGCCGTGGATCTATCGGCGCCTGAGCCCGAGCGCATCCATCTCTAGCTGCACAGCTTAGGTCGATTCGTCGCAAACGGCAGACCGGACGGAGGAACGAGTCGTTTCCTGTCCGGTTTTTCTTTTGTTTCCTCCTCCATCATTCATGCATAAAAAGCATCAAAAATGATCATAAACAAGTATTGGACATGGCAGTAGCAGACGCCCGACAATAAAAGCCGTAGGGATTCCCGCTCAAGGCTGCCGCAACAGACCCGCTTTCTCGCCTTGAGGCCCGCATCCATCCCAGATATGAAGAGGAGTTCCCCATCATGATCAAGCAAACGCTTCTGGCCGTCACCAGTCTTGGCATGGCCGCCTGCGTCATGGCCGCCGAAATTCCCACTGATAGTCAGCTTGTCACACGCGCCCCGGACATGAAGATTGTCGACGGCGGCAACAAAGTTTTCACCGGCAAGGTTTCGATCCAGAGCCTTTCATCCGAACTGCCCGGCATGCCCGTCTCGAGCGCCTACGTCATTTTCGAGGCGGGAGCGCGTTCCTTCTGGCACACCCACCCGACGGGACAGGTGCTCATCATCGTTGACGGCGAAGGCCGCTCAGGCGTCTTCGGCGAAAAGGTGAGCGTGCTGAAAAAGGGCGATGTCGTCGTCTGTCCCAAGGGCGTCAAGCACTTCCACGGCGCGGCTCCCGATCAGCGCATGGTGCAGATGACGATCACCGGTTCCGACCCGCAGGGCAAGAACGTTCACTGGCTTGAACCCGTGACCGACGAGCAGTACATGAACATCGAGAAGTAGCCCGAGCACCGCATTCCATGCGCCCCTCTGCACGAGGGGCGTAAGTCTTGCAATTTCAAGAAAGCTTCTGTAAGATGCGGAGCTCAGCCGGCGATGTACCTGTTTGAGAAAGAACAGGCTGGTAACGCCGCCGGAGAAGTGGCCGAGTGGCTGAAGGCACGCCCCTGCTAAGGGCGCAGATCAAATATACCTGGTCTCGAGGGTTCGAATCCCTCCTTCTCCGCCAACTATTCGAACCGGACGATCCTAGGTCGTCCGGTTTTTCATTATCAATCGCCATTTTTCCCCTTATTTACAAGGGTTTACAGTGTTTTTGCGTTCGAGTGAGTTCGTCTTGGTTCTGTACAGACCGAGCAATTATTGATGGGTAGATTGATGGGTAGAATGGCCGAAAAGCAAGTTTTTTCTCGCTCTACCCATCAATCTACCCATCATTCGATATGGCTCGCTACGCTAAGGTCGTCCCTGTCTCGGTGCTCAAAAATCTTCCTGAGGGCAAAACAATCGCAATTGGCGGCGTAACCGGTCTCTATTTCCGCAAAGCCAAGTACCAGAGCATGTTCTTTCTCAGGTACACCGATCAAACGGGACGTCATGACCTATCCATTGGCTCTTACCCCAAAATGAGCCTCGCTGAGGCAAGAGATCGAGCCGCCTTGGTTCGCGCGCAACTTGCTCAGGGGGAGAACGTACTGGGGAAGCGCCGTGAAGCCCAGGCGGAAGAGAAACCGAAGGCTCCTCCCAAACCAAAAAAGCTCACCTTTGCCGAGATTGCCACCGACGGGTGAATGAACGCGCCAGACTTAACTACTGGGCACATGACGCGTCCCCCTATTTGTCAGAATGTCTTTCCAGGAGCACTAAGCAATCTTGGAGACAAAAAT
>ENA-UOJV01000290-UOJV01000290.1-human-gut-metagenome-genome-assembly--contig:-C82-NODE-290-length-80510-cov-10.083811_pt1 | contig 80510 bp, 71 predicted proteins | sample MGYA00242356_ERZ723903 | MGnify/ENA metagenome assembly ERZ723903
AAATTCCTGATCTTTCACACGAAAATCTACGCCATCCAATGCCTTTACCGTATTTTCACCCATTTGATAGTATTTTTTTAAGCTTCTTGTCTCTACAATGTATTCTTTCATTGGTTTGCCTCCTTCTTTTGATATTCTATAGAATATCTCCTAAAAATCACAAACCTGTCTCAATTTTCAATTATCACAAGATTGTGACAATCCCCGATCGGTTATGTTACGATTCATTCACCGGTAAATACAAGCGAAAACACGCTCCTTTTCCCACTTCAGACTGTACTTCTATGTAGCCCTTCTGAAGTTCCATGATTGTTCTTGCAAGATATAATCCGATCCCAACCCCTGGTTTATCATGCACCTCCGGCTCACGGTAAAATCTTGTAAAGATCTCTGCCTGCCTCTCCGGGGCAATCCCTTTTCCAGTATCAGAAATGCTGATCTTTAAAAATAATTCCTGTCTTTCTGTCTGAATATGGATCTTTCCACCTGGTTCGGTATACTTGAGTGCATTATCCAGAATATTATAAATTGCTTCCTCCGTCCATTTGCTGTCATGACGAATCATCATATTTTCTTCGCAGTTCACATATAGATCAATCCCCTTTGACGCCGCCTCCGGAACCACACCGGCAACTGCGTGGCGGATTGTTTCGTATAGATTTTTGTCTTCCTTATGTATTTGCAGAATTCCCGTTTCAAGCCTTGACATTTTTACCATGCTCTGCATTAAAAAATCAATTTTTTCCATCTGCCCTTTGATTTTTCCCAAAAACTCCTGACCGCTTTGCGAAAACTCCTCGTCCTCAAGAAGTTCCAGGTATAGTTTAATATTGGCAATGGGCGTCCTTGTCTGATGGGATATATCAGAAATCAATCCCTTTACTCTTTCTTTCTCACGAAAACCGTCTTCTTCTTTTTTCCGAAATACATGCTCGGCTTTCTCTAATTGTGTTCCTGTTCTTCCCCAGAGGCTATCCTCCAATTCCTCTTCCATATTCCATTCTTTTCCTGTTACGATAGCATCCAGAGCATCTTCCACCTTTTCAGCAAACAACTTCGCTTCTTTTTTTATATGGTAGTTTTTCCATAACAATACCAGTACTGCTGCAAATAAAATTATCATCATGATACACATCAGCCAATCCATTGATATCCCATCCCATATACATTTGAAATATACCTGTGATTCTTATCTTCAATCTTTCCTCTCAGACGATTCACATTTACTGCCAGTGTGTGCTTGTCCACAAACTGTCCTCCACTATCCCACAACCGCTCCAATAACAGATCATAAGTCAGAAGCTGTCCTCGGTTCATAAGAAATTGACGAAGCAGACGGCACTCTGTCGGTGTGACGGGGCATTCCTGACCTTTTACCGTTACTCGTGCATGATCCAAATCTATATATAAATACTCATCTGCAAAAATCAGACGATTGACCGAAGCAGTTCTTTTTAAAATGACTTCTATTTTTCTAAGTAAAATCTTCATTGAAAATGGTTTAGTAACGTAATCTTCTGCCCCGGATTCATATCCTGCCAGAGCATCCTCCTCCATATCCCTGGCTGTCAGGTAAATGACCGGAACTTCTCTTTGCTTTTTTACCCACTGGCAAAAAGAGAAGCCCTCGCCATCTGGAAGATTCACATCCAAAAGGACCATATCTATCTGATTCTCAAAAAAAATCTGCTTCCCTTTTTCCATAAAAGTCACACCATAAACTCCATATCCTGACTTTTTCAAAGAATAACAGATCGCCTGATTCAAATCAAAATCATCTTCTACAACTAATATATACTGCATATCCTAATTCCTCCGATACAGATTCTCACAAAGAAATCTCTGCATAGCAATGATACCTTTCAATATTGTACCACAGACTTTTCCTGTGTATGAAAAAAAAGAAAGAATCTCAATTTTGTGATTATTCAGTGCACAAAAAAAGAAAATATTTTATAAGTCTTTTCATATATCGTTTGTTTTTTTGTTTACCTTATTAATCTCCTCTCTGAAATTCTTTTTTGCCATGAAAGTTTTCTGTCTTTCTTCTGCCACCTGATTCAAAGCATCATCTCTTTCTCTTCTCATCTTTTTCGTATGCAGTTACGTTCGACATATTTGTTTTCCTTTTGTCTCAATCACTTGTAAAAAGTTGCTCTACAAATCAGCAAATAGCCCAGATATTCCTGAATGGTTGGGATATCCTCTTCCTCAACCAGATCCTTTAAATACTTCAACCACATTTCGGGTTTAGGAGCTTCCGGATTATAATTGACATTTAACCGGTTTCTACAGAACTGTTTTTCTTCTTCAAACTTCCCATTCAGATAATAGACTCCATTTACAACATGAATTGGAATTAAGTGGTCGCCACACTGTACGCGCCACACTACAATTTCCATGATAAAAGAACACAGCATTGATGAAACTACCATCAAGAAGATTGTTGGACATTCTGGAGCTATGACGCTTACAGAACGTGTCTACACTCATCTTGATGTCCAGGTTCTGATCGATGCCATAAACAAAATTGTGGGAGACATTCCATAAAGATTCGAGGGTAAAGAAAAACCCCAGAAACACATGGTTTCTGGGGTTTTGTATGCATTTTTTCGTCCCAAACGATTATCTCTTTGTGAACAGAAATTAACGTTTAGAGAACTGCGGAGCGCGACGAGCTGCTTTGAGACCGTATTTCTTACGTTCTTTCATACGTGGGTCACGTGTAAGGTATCCGGCTTTCTTAAGTACCGGTCTGTAATCAGAATCTGCTTCAAGAAGTGCTCTTGCGATTCCGTGACGGATTGCTCCTGCCTGTCCTGTGTATCCACCACCACGTACGTTAACGAGAACGTCAAATTTATCAACTGTTTCAGTTGCAACTAATGGCTGACGAACTACAACTTTAAGAGTTTCAAGTCCTAAATATTCGTCGATATCTCTTTTATTGATTGTGATCTTACCTGTACCTGGTACAAGGTATACTCTTGCGATAGATTTTTTTCTTCTTCCTGTTCCGTAGAATTTAGCTGTTGCCACTTTTATTTCCTCCTTTCAAACCTCTGACTAAAATGTTAAAACTTCTGGTTTCTGTGCCTGATGAGCATGTTCTGCTCCAGCATATACGTGAAGCTTCTTGATCATTGTTCTTCCCAAAGGTCCTTTTGGAAGCATACCTTTAACAGCAAGTTCGATAACCTGTTCCGGTTTCTTTGCCATCATTTCTCTTAATGTAGTTTCTTTCATTCCTCCTACATAATCTGAGTGATGATAGTATACTTTCTGATCTAATTTCTTTCCTGTAACTTTGATCTTTTCAGCGTTGATAACAATTACGTTGTCACCTGTATCAATGTGCGGTGTAAATTCCGGTTTATTTTTTCCTCTTAAAACTTTAGCGACTTCTGCTGCAAGGCGTCCAAGTGTCTGTCCTTCAGCGTCAACTACATACCATTTTCTTTCAATCTTATCTGGATTAGCCATGTAAGTTTTCATTGGTTGACCTCCTATGAATTTCAGTTTACTAATTATTTTCATTGTAGATTCTATAGAAAACAAGTTCACTCCGGGGCTTTGGTGCAAACTGTTTCTTCTCACGTCATACTTGCATATTATATTATACCAACAGGCTTTTGTCAACTGTTTCTTGCTGATTTTCATCACTTTTTTGTGGGAATTTTCTACAGTATTTCTTTCAGATTGTCCACAGTTTCTTCTGCCTTCACCAGTGTAATACTGCCATTATCCAGGCATTCAACAAACTTATATACCAGGTCAGGATCAAACTGTCTGCCTGCATCCTGAAGAAGCTTCTCCCGTGCCACTTCAATAGGAAATGCTTTTTTATAACATCGTTTGGATGTCATGGCATCAAAAGAATCTGCCACGCACAAAATCCGCGCAGTCAGTGGAATATCTTCTCCTGCGATCCGGCGTGGATATCCTTTTCCATCATACCGCTCATGATGACCGATGACTGCCGGAATTACATAATCCAGCGATGGAAGGTGACGGATAATATCGATCGATGCCTCTACATGCCCTTTGATGATCTCATATTCTTCATCTGTCAGTTTTCCCTCTTTATTGAGTATATACTCCGGAATACCGATTTTACCGACATCATGCAGAAGTGCTGCCTGCCGGATAATCTCTATCATATCTTCGTTCATTCCAAGGGTCGTCGCCAGTGACGTTGCATAATAAGCTACGTTGTTGGAATGGCTGAACGTATAGTGATCCTTCGCATCAATTGCCGCCGTCAGCGCATAAATCGTAGACTCATACTCCTGATAAATATGGGTGTGATTCCTTGTATTGTTCCCCTCACTATTGTTCCGGAACATCATATCAAAGACCTGGATCCCATTTTTTCCATTATGTTTCACATGATAAACTGCCAGATCTACATTTTCCATCAGCTCTTTCACGTTCCTTGCCGCATAAGGAGCCGCACTGATACCGGCACTCACAGTTACCGCTTTCAGCTTCATATCCGTTCTGCGGTTATTCATAACATAAATCTGTTTTGCAATAGATTCCACCATATTTCTGGCGGAAAAAAGATCATATCCCGGTAAAAGAACCGCAAATTCCTTTCCTCCATAGCGAGCCGTGTATCCACTTTCTCCGACACTGCTTCTGATAATATCTGCAATCCGCTGCAGACACAGATCTCCTTCTTTCACCCCATACAACTGATTATACAATTTAAAATCATCTACATTGATGATCGCAAGTGCCAGCGATGCCTCCCTGTTTTTCTCAAGCTCTTCATTCAGCACTTCATAGAAATATTTCCGGTTCAGTAATCCGGTCATTGTTCCGATCTTCCGATGGCAGCTCCCCCATGCTGCATAAAGCTCTGCAATCAGCGATACTACAACGAGAATACTCCCAACTGCAAAAAATTTTTGTAATACGGCATTCTTCATACGAACACTGTTAATATCATAAATAAAATACAGAATAAATCCTGTACTTCCTAGTATAAACTGCCACATTTTTCTCTCCATGATTTGTGCATTATTATGCACAAATACCTTTTCACGCACTATAAATTATAATAAAAGCAACTATAAATTGCAACAAAAAAAAATAGCTTCCCTTTCTCCTTTTTTCAAAAACATTACCATATCATTACATTTTTACAAATTCCACTTTTGCTTTAAATAGTATACCATCATTTGACTCTATCTGATACAATAGATATATGGGATTTTTATCCAAATTTTGACTAAAAGGCAGGTACTAGAATATGTGGGCTTATGAAGGAATTTTTTATCAGATCTATCCAATTGGATTCTGTGGCGCTCCGACCGCAAATGACGGCAAAACCGTATCCCGGATTTTAAAATTAAAGGACTGGAGCAGTTATCTGGAATCCTTAGGTATCTCTTCTATATTATTAAATCCAATTTTCGAATCAGACAATCATGGTTATGACACCAGGGATTATAAAAAAATCGACTGCCGTCTCGGAACCAATGAAGATTTCGAAGAAGTATGCAAAGATCTCCATGCACACAATGTAAAAATCGTTCTTGACGGTGTGTTTAATCACGTAGGACGTGGCTTCTGGGCATTTAAAGATGTACTGGAAAAGAAATGGGATTCTCCATACAAAGACTGGTTCTGCATCAATTTTGACGGTAATTCCTGCTACAATGACGGTTTCTGGTATGAAGGATGGGAAGGACATTTTGAACTGGTCAAACTGAATCTTGCCAATCCTGCTGTTGTAGATTATCTTCTGGAATGTGTAAAGGGTTGGATCGATGAATTTGACATCGACGGTCTCCGGCTTGATGTTGCATACTGCCTGGACCGCAATTTCATGAAACGTCTGCGCAGTTTCTGTCAGGAATTAAAACCTGACTTTGCACTGATCGGAGAGGTTCTCTTCGGGGATTACAATCAGATCGTCAATGGCGAAATGTTGCACAGCTGCACCAACTATGAATGCTATAAAGGCATTTATTCCAGCTTCAACAGCATGAACATGTTTGAGATCGCGCACTCTCTGAACCGTCAGTACGGACCGGAACAGTGGTGCATTTACCGTGGAAAACATCTGATGTCTTTTGTTGACAACCACGATGTGACCCGGATTGCAAGTATCCTGACCAACAAGAACCACCTGCCGCTGACTTACGGTCTTCTTCTTGGTATGCCGGGTGTTCCTTGCATTTATTATGGAAGTGAATGGGGTGAGGAAGGAGTAAAAGCTCCGGACAATGACTATGCTCTCCGCCCATGCTTCGATGCGCCAAAACCGAATGCACTGACTGAACAGATCAAAAAAATGATCCATGTCAGAACCGGAAGCAATGCTCTCTGCCATGGAAGTTATCGCAATGTTGTCCTTACCAATCATCAGCTCATCTTTGAGCGCAAAACAGATGATGAACGGATGCTGGTTGCAATTAACGCATCGGATACACCATTTACCGCACACAACGGCGAACTCGGGGGAACTATGACTGATCTGCTCACCGGAAATGAAATCCAGATGAACGGCCAGCTCGAAATGCCACCATACAGTGTGCAGTATCTGAAATAAAACTTTTTCTTCCTAAAAAACCGGGAGAAATGACTATCTCAATAAGTCATCTCTCCCGGTTTCTTTTTTAATAAATATATTCCTTCATTTCCTGATAGACTCTCGCAAGAGGAAGCCCCACGATCGTATTATAATCGCCTTCAATCCCACGGATATACACGCCAAATGCGCCTTGAATCCCATAGGCTCCTGCCTTGTCCATCGGCTCTCCTGTCGCAATATATTCCCGGATTTCTTCCTTGCCCATCGGATATACATGCACATCACTACATTCATGAAATGTCTTCCGGATTTTTTTCCCGTCCTTCTTTATCAGAAGCGTAACACCGGTGTAAACCTGATGCGCTTTTCCCTGAAGCATGGAAATCATCTGATATGCCTCCTCTTTATCCTTTGGCTTTCCGAGAATCTTTCCATCTGCTGCAACCACCGTATCCGAACCGATCACCAGAAAATCCCCTGCATTTTTCTTTTCATACTGCTGGTAGACATCTTCTGCTTTCTGCGCAGAAAGTTCTTCCACAACCTGGCTTGGAACCTGCGATGTAATTACTTCCTCACTGTGTGACGGCATGACTACATGCTTTATATTTCCCTGTTCCAGCAGTTCTGTCCTGCGCGGTGATGCAGAGGCCAGAACTACAGTCAACCTCTGTATTCTACTACACATAGCCTAATCCTCTTTCACAAGAATCTTCTTAATTTCTCCCATATACATGTTATGCATATCTTTGTCAGCATACCATTTGTCAAGATTTGCTTTCTCAACAAAATTTTCTTCTCCCATGCGCTGTACATAAACCTTCTTACATACAAAGATCATTTTTGCTTCTTCAAACGCAACTGTTCCATCTACATAATATGGTGTCAGACCGGCTTCTTTGATCTTATCTTCGTCCCTTCCGGAAACTCTTCCACAGAGATTTAACGCTTCTCTATGCTCTTCTCCAAAGAATGCCAGTGTAAAATAATCTTCTCTGTCCACAAATTCTTTGGTATAACGGGAGTCACGGATATAAGCTGTCGCAGTCGGCTTGCCCCACATAATTCCAACACCACCCCAGCTTGCTGTCATGGTGTTACATTTTTCTTCATTTCCTGCTGTGATCAGCATCCACTGTTTTCCGATCAGGTCAAATGGATTATCCTTTAATTCTTCTGCTTTTATTTCTGTAAAACTCATTTTTTTGTCCTCTTATTTTGCGATTACTTTACGGAAATTCTTCTTTCCTTTTCTTACAACTTTTCCTTCACCTTCAAAGTCTGCTTTTGCAAATGTTGTCGCAATATCGGAAACCTTTTCTCCGTCAACGGCAACTCCACCCTGCTGTACGGCACGGCGTGCTTCTGACTTGGAAGCAACCAGTCCACTCTTGTGAAGCAGTGTCAGGATATCGACAGACCCGTCTGCAAAATCTTCATCAGAAAGCTCTGCTGTCGGCATATCTGCTGCATTTCCTGAACTGAACAGTGCACGTGCGCCTTCCTGTGCCTTTGTAGCTTCTTCTTCGCCGTGAACCAGTTTTGTCAGTTCGAACGCAAGGATTTCTTTTGCTGTGTTAAGCTGTGCGCCTTCCCATTTGTCCATCTCATCAATCTGCTCAAGCGGAAGGAATGTCAGCATACGTAAACATTTAAGAACATCTGCATCCGCCACATTTCTCCAATACTGGTAGAATTCAAACGGAGAAGTTTTTTCCGGATCAAGCCATACAGCTCCAGACTGTGTCTTACCCATCTTCTTTCCTTCTGAATTCAGAAGCAGTGTGATTGTCATCGCACTTGCATCCTTACCAAGCTTACGACGGATCAGCTCTGTACCACCAAGCATGTTACTCCACTGATCATCTCCACCAAACTGAAGATTACAGCCGTATTTCTGGTATAACATATAGAAATCATAGCTCTGCATGATCATGTAGTTGAACTCAAGGAAGCTCAGTCCCTTTTCCATACGCTGTTTGTAGCATTCTGCAGTCAGCATACGATTTACGGAGAAATGTGCTCCGACTTCACGAAGTACTTCCACATAATTCAGATCCATCAGCCAGTCCGCATTATTAACCATCAGTGCTTTCCCGTCTGAAAAATCAATAAAACGGCTCATCTGCTTCTTAAAGCAGTCACAGTTGTGCTGGATTGTCTCCGGTGTCATCATCTGACGCATATCTGTTCTACCGGACGGATCCCCGATCATAGCAGTACCGCCCCCGATCAAAGCGATCGGCTTATTGCCAGCCTCCTGCAGTCTCTTCATCAGGCACAGTGCCATAAAATGTCCAACATGCAGACTATCCGCCGTCGGATCAAACCCAATATAAAACGTAGCCTTCCCGTTATTCACCAGATCCCGGATAAGCGGCTCATCCGTAACCTGCGCAATCAATCCTCTGGCCTGCAGCTCTTCATAAATACCCATTTTCCTAATTTCCTTTCTTTTTCAAAACCTATATCTTACTCACAGCCAATCTTCTCCCCCGGAGAAGGAGGCGTCCCGTCTGGAACTCTTTGAAGTCTTCAAAGATGTCAGCCATCCGGAAACCATTTCTATTTGACTGCATGTGCAGGCGGATGCTCATACTTCTTAGGTTTTGGGAATTTGTGTTATAATTGAAAATCCATCTGTCTGAGCGCAGCGAGTTATGGATTTTCAATCATGCCCTTAACAAATTTACAAAACCTTAGAAGTATCAGCCGCCGAACCCGCAGACAAATAGAAATAGATTCCGGATAGCGTCCGTCCTGAACCCCTTCAATTTTTCCAATAAAAAAACCTCGTCCTCCGGCCAATCAGCCTTTAAGGACGAGGTATATTCTCTCGTGGTACCACCTTAATTCACACCCGGCTCGCACCGAATGCCTCAGTCAGTAACTAACATTACCGAAGCAGGTATAACGTCCGCCACTCCGTCACAGCTTACTTGCGCTTCCGCGCGTTCGGTGTGAAGCTCCAAGATGTATTCACATCTGACTCTTCGTGCACCTCTCATCAACCGGTTACTTTCTGTCTGAGCCTTGTCATCTGCTACTTGTTCTCTTCATAGCCTGTAATTTTCTCTTCTTTTGTCATACTACCGTATCCTTCAAAATTTGTCAAGCCGGATTTCACGCCAAATTATCACAAAACAACTTTTGTCAAATCCAATTCACAGCCTTCCATCATTTTCCGAACCACTCTCGCAGATTCCCTAATTCCAGAAATCCGTCTTCTGCTCCAGCTCAATATCTGCACTTTTAAACACCGGATTAACTCCCCGCTTCAACTGATCCTCATAATCCCGGATTGCCTTAAATGCCGTCCCGGACAAAATCAGGATCACCGGAATATTGATCAGAGCCATCACGCCCATCAGCACATCCGAAAGATCCCACAAAAGTGACATTTCCATTCCTGCCCCTAAAAATACAACAAATGCCGATACCAGACGGAACCCTCGCATAAAGTTTCTGTCTGGTTCCTTTTTATGAATATAGGTCAGAAGGTTGTCGCAATAAAAGCAATTTCCAAGCAACGTTGTAAACGCAAAAAATACCATCGCCACCGTGATAAATACCGGTCCAAATGTTCCCAGTGACTCCTGAAGGGAAGCCTGAACCCATGGCGCGCCCTGCATTTCTTTTGTCGGATCAATGCCGGATGACATACACATCATCGCTGTTGCCGTGCACAGTAAAAGCGTGTCGATAAAGACAGACAACATCTGAACCAGTCCCTGTTTGACCGGATGGCTGACGTTTGCAGAAGCGGATGCATTCGGCGCCGAACCGATTCCGGCTTCGTTAGAATACAGTCCCCGGCGGATTCCCTGCATCATTGCGGAGCTTGCAAATGCTCCGAAAATTGCTTTGAAATCAAACGCTTCCTCAAAAATGCGGAGGAACATTTCCGGTACATTGCGGATATTGATGATAACCACAATCAGCGCAATCCCGATATATGCAAGTCCCATCACCGGCACAACCATCGATGTCACCTTTACAATACGGCTACCGCCGCCAAGCAGACACCATCCGGTCAGAACTGCCAGAATCCCGCCAATGATCCATGGGCTTACCTTCGGATCATAAAAAGAAAATCCGGAAAATGTAGACTGCAGATTATAGGATGCCAGCATATTGAATCCAAATGCATAAGTCATGATCATGGCAATACAGAACACGATTGCCAGTGGTCTGCAATGCAGCGCCGCCTCGATATAATAAGCCGGACCACCATAGCATTTCCCGTCCTCTCCCTTTTTCTTATAAATCTGTGCCAGCGTACTTTCAATCAGTGCTGACGCACTTCCGATGATCGCAATCACCCACATCCAGAATACAGAACCAAATCCCCCAATACAGATTGCTGATGACACCCCGACAATATTTCCTGTTCCTACTCTCGATGCCGTTGAAACCATCAATGCCTGGAATGATGAGATTGCCTCTTTATCGTCCGGCTTCTCCATCACGGACTCACAGGCTCTCTTAAATAAACGCGCCTGTGGAAATCTTGTCCGGATTGTAAAATATAAACCTGCTCCGATCAGCATAATCACCAGAAGTTTGCTGTACATAAATGAGCTGACCGCCCCAATAATTGTCTGAAACATACCTTCTTTCCTTTCTCAATGTTTTCTACCATTTTCGCAATATCTTAACGGAAACTCTCAAAATTTGCAAGCTTTTTCTATTTATTTCCTGTCATTTCGTCCCCAATCACTTTGTAAAAATATTACTTTTTTCAATCAAAATGTCAAACCTGAAAAAAAGCGGACAAGCAACACCTGTCCGCCAAATTTATACTATATTTTTCTAACCCTTTACAGCTCCGGCAGCAACACCCTTGATGATGTACTTCTGTCCTGCCAGATATACAATGATGATCGGGATTACTGTAAGCATAATGCTTGCCATCATCGGTCCCATTTCAACTCTTCCGTAACTTCCGCGGAAATACTGGATCAGCATTGGGATTGTTTTATACTTCTTAATATCAAGTACAAGAGTTGGAAGCAGGTAATCATTCCATACCCACATTGCTTCCAGAATACCTACGGATATCATGGTAGGCTTCAGGATATGGATATCGATCAAAAAGAAAGTCTGCAGCGGATTACATCCGTCGATCATGGCAGCTTCTTCGATTTCTACAGGAATCGATTTTACAAATCCGCAGAACATAAATACCGCAAGACCTGCGCCAAATCCGAGATAGATCACCCAGATATTCCATGGCATATTCAGATGTAAGGTATCTGCTGTCTGTGACAAGGTGAACATAACCATCTGGAAAGGAACAACCATGGAAAATACAAACAGATAATATAAAATCTTTGAAATCGGACTATTTACACGGGTTATATACCATGCACACATGGAGCAACATACAAGAATAGCAACTACAGAAGTAATCGTAATAAATGTACTGTATCCAAGACTGCTTAAAAATCCTTTTGAAGCAACGGCATCTACATAGTTTGCGATTCCTGCAAATGCATCTGCAGTCGGAAGTTTAAATGCAGTTCCTGTACTAATCGCTGATTCTTTTTTCAAAGAGTTCATCAGGATCATGATGATCGGATAAACCCAGGCGAGCGCCGCAATTGTTAAAATGACTGTCCATATTGTATTTGCAATACTTTTCTTCTTTTTCATTACTGCTGCACCTCCTTAGATCTTGTTGCTTTCAGCTGTACCAGTGAAATAATGATAACCAGAGCACAGAAGATCACTGCTTTTGCCTGCCCATAACCTTTCCACTGCATTCCGGCACGTGCGTAGAATGTCTGGTAAATATTCAGTGCCAGCATTTCTGTCGCATGGTTCGGATCTCCACCTGTAAGAGCCAGGTTCTGGTCAAACAGTTTAAATGAATTGGTAAGTGTCAGGAATACACAAATCGTGATGGAAGACATTACCATCGGAACTCTGATCTTCCAGAGGATATCCCACTTTGCTGCTCCATCAATCTCTGCTGCTTCGATCAGATCATCCGGTACATTCTGAAGACCTGCGATATAAATGATCATCATATATCCGATCTGCTGCCAGCACATCAAAATGATAAGTCCCCAGTAACCGGCTGAAGAATTCAGTGCCAGGAGCGGCTGACCGATGATCGTAAGCAGACAGTTGATCAGAATCTGCCAAATATATCCAAGTACGATTCCACCGATCAGGTTCGGCATAAAGAAAACAGTTCTGAAAATATTGGTGCCCTTTAACTTCTGTGTCAGAAGCAGTGCCAGGCCAAATGCCAGTACGTTAATCAGTAAGATCGATACAATCGCAAATAATACTGTAAATTTAAATGAACTCGTAAAGGATGTATCCTTGATCGCTGCTGTATAATTTGATATTCCAACAAATGTTGCATTTCCTACTGTTGTAAATTTACAGAAAGAAAGATAAAATCCCTGTGCAAACGGAATGATAAATCCGATCACAAATGCAAGAAATGTTGGGAGAACAAATATTGGTGCATGTTTTTTCAGTGCCTTTTCCATAGAAATCCTCCTCTTTTCCTTTTGCCCGGAAGGATCTTCCTACCAGGTGGCTCTCATTTCACTTTTTATTTTTATATGGAAAAACGTAGTTTCCCATATCCAGAAAACCCGCTTCGTACAGGCTCTCCTCTCACTTAAAAGGGGCAGGCAAGCCGCCTGCCCCTAGGTCAGTTCTTTTTATGCAACTTATTTATTCATTTGCAAGCTTGTATTCAGATGCCCATCCATCTACGAATGCACTTACTACTGCATCCCAGTTAGCATCTGTCTGATCTGCCGCATAAGCTGTCAGTGCAGATCCAACACCATTTTTCCACTCTTCTGAAGGCATTGTTGAGAAGTTCCATGCTACCGGAGTCTTTCCGTCTTCGGTCATCTGTTTGTCTTCTTTGATAAAGAGATTCTGAGATTCCTGAGCTTTCTTAAACGGAATGTTGAATCCCATATCGTCTGCCATACATTTTGTTCCTTCATCTGAAGTTACACACCAGTCCATAAAATCTAATGTAGCCTGAATATCAGCTTCGTCTGCGTCTTTATTTACGCACCAGTAATTTTCTGTACCTGTGCAGAGTCCCTGATTTGCTTCATCGCCTACACCAAAGTAAATCGGAAGCATGGTCATGTCATCATCTGTCAGGCCGCCATCGATCAGCTGTGTATATTCCCATGTACCATTTTGATAGAATACAGCTTTTTTATTCAGGAATTCATTTCTTGCATCGTCACCTGTCTTTGCAGCAAGATCCTTTGGATCGCATGTGCTGTTGTTGATGTACAGATCCCACATATCGCGATAATTGTCAAGATATGTGCCTTTGATTGCATCTGTTGTGTTAATTCCTTCATCCTGATATTCAAAGTAGATCGGAAGGTTTGCAAGGTGTGTCTTGAATCTCCAGTCAGAAGATCCGTCCATACCTGCTGAAGTAAATGCAGAAAATCCAAGTTCAGAAGTTCTATTTGTAATGTCTTCTGCTACTTTTTTCAGATCTGCAAAAGATTTGATGTCATCCGGTGTATATCCTGCTTCTTTTAATAATGTCTTATTTGTGATAATTCCGTATGTTTCAATAACATATCCAATACCCGCTACAGAATCTCCGTCTTTCAGTGCATAATCATCACTTGTGAGTTCTTTGTAAACATCAGTGTCAGATAAGTCGTAGCAGTAATCTTTCCAGTTTGCAAGTCCTACCGGTCCGTTTACCTGGAATAATGTTGGTGCTCCGCTCTTTCCCATTTCACTCATCAGAGTGGTTTCATAGTTTCCGGAAGCTGCTGTAACAACCGTTACATCTACACCCGTCTCTTTTGTGTAATCCTTTGCCAGCTGCTGCCACTGTTCATCCTGCTCCGGTTTGAAGTTCAGATAATATACAGATCCTTTGCTGCTGTCCCCTTTACCGTCTGCACTCTTGCCATCGCTCTTGCTTCCACATCCTGCAAAGCATCCAAGTGTCATGATTCCTACCAGCCCCAGTGCCAGCCATCTTTTTTTGTTTTTCATAATTTCCGTTCCTCCTCGTCTGGATTTCTTTTCTATGCTTAAATAATAGCAAGAATCCAATCAAAGGCTGTAACAAATCGCAAACCTCCTTTAACAAAAAATATACTTTTCGAAATGTAAAAAATTTGTTATTGATAAAATGACACCAACAGCCTTCTCCTCCCATCATCTCTCTTTCTCATACTCCCGGATACTTTCATCGGCAGTCTCCACCATCTGCGCAAGCGTCATTTTCCCGGCGGCAAGCTGTGGCAGGCACTCCCCGATCGTCTCTTCCTGAAGGATGGAGTTCCATTTCACCTGATAGTTCGGAACGATCTGCGGATTGTTATTGTAGGCATTTACATAATCCTGAAGGAGCTGGCTGATTTCAGTGCGTCCGTTCTTGTCCATCAGCTCTTTCTTCTCTTCCAGATTGAATTTCGTGCGAAATTTCAAAAATTCAACCGCTCCTTCTTTGACCTCCTCGCTGTAAGTGGAAACCACCGCCCAGCCAAAGGTTTCCGGTGAGGCGATCAGTTTATTTCCCGGAAATGCGGAAAATCTTACCTTTTCTTTCCATTCTTCCGGCAACTGGTCGATCATCCAGTATCCGTTTGGAATCATGGCTACTTTCCCGGAAACAAAATTATTGTATGCCACATCATAGTCTGCATGGATTGCATCTTCCGTTGTATACCGAAACAATTTCTGCAAGGTTTCTGCAATTTCAAGACCGGTATCATTGGAATAGCTTTCTGGGAGAAGCTCTTTCATAAATGCATAGCCTTCTTCCGTGTGTGCTGCCTCTGCTGTTGCAATCAGCATCGGCGCCCAGCCGGTTCCTTCAGTGTGAAGTCCAAGCGGTGTGATTCCGTTTGCCTGCAGCCGGTCACAGCAGTCCCAGAATTCTTCCCATGTCTCCGGGAATTTCTCAATCCCTGCTTCCGCAAAAAGCTCCGGATTCCAAAACATGCCGGCGCACGCAAATGCCGCCGTACTGATCGGTCCAAGATAGATATTGCCATCCTCATCCGTACAGCCTTCCATCACCGCCGGTTCGATCATATTCCTCCACTCTTCATCCTCTTCCAGATACGGACTCAGATTCTCGATCCGTCCATCTGCAACCATCATCTGATAAAAGGACGGCAGGGTGCGCACATCATAGATCACAGCCGGAAGCTCGTCTGTGACATTTAACCGTTTCAGATTTTTTCGGTATTCCTCTTCCGTCTCCATGATCCATTCCACTTGCATATGATATGTACCGGCATATTCTTCATTAAATGCATCAACGACATCCTGTTCCGTTTTCTTGCCGGAAGTCGGATCTACCGTCAGAATGATCGGAATATCAATCTCCTTTTTTTCTGTGCTCCGGCTTGTCTGCCCCGTATTTTTACCACATCCGGTCAGCACTGTCAGAACCAGTGCGATACAAAACACCGATTGCAAATATTTTCTATAAATCACGTTTCTCCTTTCCGTCATCCGGAATTTGGATTGTACACCGGGTTCCATTTTCTTCTGCCTCATAGTAAAACAGCACATCCTCTCCATATTTCAGCCGCAGTCTGGTCAGTACATTCACCACTCCATATCCGTGTTCCTTATCCTGGAAGCATTTTTTCGCCTCCAGAATCGGATGCCCGTTTAAGGCATTGATCTTTTCCATCATTTCCCGGTCAATCGGCTTCCCATTATTGAATACCACGATTTTCAGCTGGCTATCCTCCCTCGCAATCTCAATCCGGATCAGACCATTCTCATAAATTTCGCAGAATCCGTGCTTGATCGCGTTCTCGACAAGTGGCTGCAAGATCAGCTTCAGCATCCACGTACTCTTCTCTTCCACCTTACACTCAATCTCATACCGGAACAGATTTGCATTCCGGATCTGTTGGATTTCCATATAACTCTTTACATTTTCCAGTTCGTCCTCCACCGTCACGATATCACTGCCCTTGCTGAGTGACAGACGCAGATATTTGGAAAGTGCCTGAATCATCTTCATGGTTGTCTCTTCTCCGTTTATCCGCGCAAGCATGTAAATTGTATCCAGCGTATTATAAAGGAAATGTGGGTTGATCTGTGCCAGAAGCATGTTCAACTCCGTCCGTCTGAGCACCCCTTCCTGTTCTTTGATCTCTGCCAGAAGATTCTCAATATTTTTTAGCATCTTATTGTAGGAATGTCCGATCTGATCCAGTTCTGTATTGGTATTCAGTTCAATCAGGCGACTGAAATCATTTCCGTCAAACTGTGTCATCTCTTCACTGATCTCCCGGATCGGACTGGTGAACCGCTTGGAAAAATAGATACTGAGCACAACCGCTACCACTGCCACAAACAGATAAATCCCGATCAGCACCGTAAGTACCCTCATCGTTCCCTGTGTCATTACACTCGACGGAACGACTGTGAACACCGTCATTTCAGAGCTGCTTTCTTTGTAAATGGAGCAGACACCACCGCTCACTCTCCGGCTTTTTGCAAGAATACCACTTGTTTCCTGTGCGCTGATCTTATAGACTTCCTGTTTTACCGCATCCGAAATCTTCGTCCCTTTCGGGCACCAATCAGCACATAAATTCCCCTTCTTATCCAGAATTCCGATCTGCACTTCATCTGTCATACTCCGATCCTTTCCAAGTATCGTTTCCAGAAAGCTGTCATTCATCTTGATGAGCAGCAGTCCTGGTTTGCTGGCGTATTCCATGCTGTGTACATATCTTCCGATAAACAATGCTTCTTTCTCCGTCCCAAACAGAGTATCCTTCGCCCAGAACCATTGTGTTTTCGCATAAGAATCTCCCATGTAATCTTCCAGATGGCTGTCTGAAAAATCTTCATAATCAATATGCGAGTAGGATCTGGCATAAACATTATTTTTATTATCCACATAGCAGTATTCTGCCACATGATCCAGATTCATATAGGCAAAATATTTCTGAAGAGAGTTCTTTTCCACATCTGCAAATGAAGCTTTTTTCAGACTTTCCTGAACCTGATCGTAAGTAATACATTCTGCTGTCCCTTCATCCGCCTCTTTTGACAGTGTATCCAGAGCCAGCCCCATCTTCTCATTTAAAAATTCATATTTATCTGTAACCTCTGTGGTCAGACTCTGCCTTACATAAATCCAAACACCGATGCTTGACAGCAAAATTGCCAGCAACAACAGCCCCATTATATATCGAAGGTATTTTCTCTGTATTCCGGATTTAATCACCCATTTCTTCATTCTTCGTAATCCTTTTTGTATTCACTCGGTAATTTTCCTGTATATTCTTTAAATAAATGTGAAAAATAGGATGCATTGCTGATTCCCACCTGCTCACATACCGTTCCTATACTCTCACATCCATCCTGGATCAGCCTCTTTGCTTTCTCCATTCTCTGCTGTAAGAGATACTTTTTAAAGGTCATATGAAATGTATTTTTAAATACACGCCCAAAATATACCGGATTCAGATAAATCTGCGTTGCCACCTGAACAATAGAAAGTTCTTCCTCCTGCAAATGCTCACCGATATAAGAAAGTGCCACTGTCATATATTCCTTTGCACATTTATTTTCTCCGCTTTCTGCGTATTTTTCCCGTTCCTCAATTGCTTCTCCGAGGATCCTATAACTGACATCTACCGCCTGTGCTGCTGTCAGACTCTCCATATTCGAATAATAATTTCGGAACTGTTTCTGCAGTTTTTCCGTCATTCCGTAAGTATCGTTCAGCATCATTTCCGCTTGCAGCATAACCTTATGTATATAACGGATCTGTAACTCTTCCTCATGTGGAAGTGCGTAGATCAACGCAATAAAAGCCTGTTTTAACTCTTTAAACGCATTCTTCCGAACAGCATTGACGATCGTAAGTCCTGCCTCTTCGCAATCACTTTTTGCCGCTTTTTCTTCCTTTTTCACAGGTATGGAAAAAGTATTTTCATTTGTGGCACTGCTGCAGATTGGCTCGAAAAGTCCCTGCGCCTCTTCGTAACTCCGGCGGATTCCATCCAGTCCTTTATACGGTTTGGAAATCGATGCAGTAACCGGACTTTTCTGTTCCCTTTTAACCTGTTCCAGAATCTGCGCAATCTCGCGCACTGTCGCATTTTCCTTTGTCTTGATCAGAAATACATGAAAACCTTCTGCCTTTTCAAAATGCCAGAAAAAGTACCGTTCTGAAAACAATTCTTCCAGAGATTGTATCAATTCCAGCCTGGCTGCTTCGTAATTCAGTGCATCCGTAATCTTATATGTAAGATCAAGATCCACACACATTGCAATAAAACGGTCGCCCTCTTCGATCACATCTTTCAAGATCGCAAATACTTCCTGCATTTTTTCATAGGAAATTTTATTCTGTAAATATTTCTGTACAACAACCTGGAGAAAACTGGTAGAATCTTTTCGGATCATATTTTCCCAGCTTTCATAACGCTCTTCGCTCTCCAGTTTCTCCATACAGGTCTGGTATGCGCCCTGCATGGTCTCCTGTAGTTTATCTTCCTCGATTGGTTTCAGCAGATATGCATATGCACCAAGATCACACGCCTGCTGTGCATAATTAAAATCACGGTACGCACTGAGCACAATAAAAACCGGATCCAGCTCTGTCTTCTGGATCTCTTCCATCACCATCAGACCGGAAACCTGTTTCATCCGGATATCCGTCAGTACGACATGGGGCTTCACTTTTTTGATCACTTCGATTGCCTGCTCCCCACTCTGTGCCTGACCGGCAACTTCAAATCCCATCTCATTCCAGTTGTACGTCTTAACCAGTCCCTGCAGAAGGATTGGTTCGTCATCTACAATCACAAGTTTTAATAATTTCATACCATTTTCCCCATTCCTGATAATCTTCCTACTTCTTATTTTAGATAAGACATGATAAAGAATTTATCAAAAACTATACTTCTGATGCAAAAAATCATACTTTTACCAAAAATTATACATTTTGGAAAAATAAATAGCAAGAAATTAAAAAAAGTCGTTACTTCTACAAATTTGTACAAGTAACAACTTTTTATAAATTCAACTTTTAACTATGCACAGGTCACTCCAATAATCAGAAAACCGATACACGCAACTACTCCTGCCGTAAGTGCATATGGAAGCTGCGTCTTTACATGATCGATATGATCAGATCCGGTTGCAAGTGATGATAAAATCGTGGTATCAGAAAGCGGTGAACAATGATCACCAAAGCATCCTCCACCCATTACAGCTGCTATTGTAGCATATACGACCGGTGTTAAAGCTCCACCAGATATATTCAGAGCCATCTGTACACAGATTGGTGTAACAATCGCATAGGTTCCCCATGAAGTTCCTGTAAAGAATGCAATAAAAGCAGATACAACAAAAGTCAATGTCATAAGGATCGTCGGTGTCATCCAGCTTTCTGTAATAGAAATTACATAATCTGCAGTTCCAAGTGTGCTGCTGATGGAATTCAGGCAATATGCCATTGCAAGGATCAGCATAGCAGACATAACACTCTTAATTCCTTCTACTGCTGTGTCAACAAGTTCATTCACCGTTCCCATTTTCTGAATCAGCATTACAATGAACTGGTATACAACGGCTGCGATAAATGCTTCCAGTGTTTTGGCACTTCCCATACACACATAAGTTCCGATCGTAACTGCGATAATGATGAGCGCCGGCATCAGGAAATTCAGAAACAGATTTGGCTTGCATCCTTCTTTTAACTGGATTTTATCAAGCTCATCACTCATCATTGGTCTTGCTTTATCGCTGATTACTTTTCCTTCTTCTTTTGCTCTTTTTTCTGCTTTACGCATAGGACCATAATCCGGGATAATTCCCACTGCGATCAGTCCGCACATAAGAACAGCTGCAATTCCGTAAAAGTTATATGGCACCATATGGATGATCACTTTCTGTGCTGCATTTGTATCCGGAATATTCTTGGTTCCAAGTGCAACCAGAAGACCTGCCATATAAATTCCCCATGAAGAAAACGGAATAACTGTACAAACCGGTGCTGATGTCGAATCACAGATGTATGCAAGCTTTTCTCTTGACACGCGTGCTTTATCTGTAATTCCTTTCATAACAGTTCCTACATAAAGTGGGCTGAAGTAATCGCTGAAGAAAATGAAAATACCAAGCAGAAACGCAAGAGACTGTGCTCCTTTCTGCTTCAGGTTCTTTTTTCCAACGACATTCGAAAATGCCTGGATCGCACCTGATTTCTGGAATAATGCCACCAGGATTCCTACAAATACCTCCAGTGCAAGGATCCAGATAAAATCCGCATTTCCAAGTGCATTCTGCATCAGATCCGAAAATCCGAATAATAAATTCTTACCGGTGATCGCAACTCCGACTACAACTCCGATCAATATAGAAAACAACGCATTCTTTGTTGCAAATGCCAGTGCCAGCGCAATGATCGCCGGTGCTAAAGATAAAATACCATAGTCCATCTTTTTTCCCCCGTTATTTTAATAATTTTGCCAATGCTGTCTCGACAATCTCTCTTCTTCTGATAAGTTCTTTTTCCGGTGTCAGATTCGGATTTCCTGTTGGGTAAGGGATTGCTTCTGCACCGGAAATCCTTGCTGCACCAACTGTATTGGAAATAGGTGTTACTGTACATACATGAACTGCCGGAATTCCTGCTTTTTCAATCTGTTTTACAATCGTTGCACCGCAACGTGTACAGGTACCTCAGGTACTGGTGAGAATTACACCATCTACTCCTGCATTACTCAGGATCGCACCAATCTCCATTCCCATACGGGTTGCATCTGCTACTGAAGTTGAATTTCCGGTGGTTGTAGTCAGATATGGATAAATACTTCCTATCTTTCCTTCTTTTTCCATCATGCGAAGCACATCAAGCGGTGCTACTCTGTTTGGATCCAGGTTTGCATAGACCGGGTCGTATCCTGCATGGACAGATTCAAATTCTCCCGCTTTTAAGCCATCCATACCTTCAATACTGTACTGTTTGAAAAATTTTGCTGTCGCAGCAGGCATATGGTCCGGATTGCCAAATGCAACAATTCCACCGGAAGTACAAAGTGCGATCTTTTTTCCTGCAAGAGTATCCAGTCCTTCTGCCGGTTTTACTTTTTCATAAACAGAAATTTCCAGCTCTGTTTCATATGGTTCACCTTTCAGTTTTTTCAGCAACATATCCATCGCACGCTCAGCGCCATTCTTTTGATGGAATACATTCACTCTTTTTCCCTTTGGATAGTATCCTTCTTCTTTCGGCAAGCCAATCTTTTCACCTTCCAGAAGCTTATTTGCAAAACCTGCCATCAGTTTGACTGCCTTACGCATTGCAGCTGCCGATTTGCCAACTTTCAGAATATAGATATCTTTCCGGTACATCTCAACTGCCGGATTCTCTTCATAAAGACCTGTGATTGCTTCTACGTGCATCTTCTGCACGGCATCCTTACAGATATCTGCACAGGCGATTCCAAACCTTCCCGCATTAAACGCCGGTCCCGCAATGATAAGGTCTGGGCTGAGTTCCGTAATCTGCGCTTCAACAAACGCTTTTACCTCATCCATATTCTCGGCATAATAGTTGTCTCCGCACACGATCGTTGCCACAATCTCGGCATCTTCGAGAAGTGGAACAAACGCCTGTGCATTTCCTCTTGCTCCCTGCTCTATGAATGGTTTCTGATAAGCTTCTGCTTCTCCACCAATCTGACCAAAAAACTGGTTTGTATAAAATAAAACTTTCTTCATCTTTCTACGGCTCCTTAAATTGTAATTGCTCCCAGGTAAGTATTTCCCTGAAGATTGTGACCACCCATGATTCCGTGAATCTCAATCAGAAGTCTTCCGTCATCCTGAATAGAATCTACATTACCACCTGTTGTCTTTGCAACATCACTTAATACGCCGATTGTTTTGTCCATCTTCGGAAGCATGATCGTTGCATTACTGTTACCGGTTGAGACAATCGCATCTGCCTCTGTAACACTGTCCGGAAGTGACTCTGACATTCCATCTACACCAGCATCTTCATTTGTAATGATAACCGTCTTAATTCCACGTTTTTCAAGTCCCTGGCATACCAGCATCAAATCGGTTGTCGGATTACCAAATCCTTCCTGTGAAATAATAACGCCGTCTGCGCCAAGCATTTCGGCCATCCGGATCGTCAGCATACAGTCTCTGTATTTTTCTTTTAGACTTACCATCAACGGATTCAATACAATTCCCATAAAATTGATTTCTTTCCCATGCTTCTTCATACATTCTTCGATCACAGCATTGTTCAGATGATGCCAGGTCGTAGTCTTGGATCCCGGAGATACACAGTTACCGCTTACCAGTGCTCCATCCATCACTTCGAGCGGTGTAATCATCGTCGGAACCATCTGCTTGGAATCTCTTCCATAGAAATATGTATCATGCAGAAGTCCCTGACTCATGCAGTTATAGACATAGACAACTTTCGGAAGATCCGGATACTGTGCATATTTCTCTCCAATGCTGTCCCATGTATATTCTTCTGATTCATACTCTTCCTGTCCAACTGCAAGCTGTCCCACAAATGCTGCCAGGCGGATTCCTGCCATTCTGACCATCTGTTCATGTTCATGAGCATCAAATTCCGGCTGTTTTTCGATCACCATAACCAGATGGTTCAGTTTTGAAAATGGCGTATATTCTGCCGCCGGTCCACTCATATCGATCAGTCCCTCCTGAAAGCCTACGATTGGTCCAGTCGTTGTTACTGCACACCCTTTCAGTGCATAGGTAACGCCATATCCTCCCTCTTCCATTGTCTCTTTGAAAATTCCAGGGAAAATATCTCCTTCCAGTTTGGCACGTGGTTCAATTACATCCTTTACTGGAATAATCCTCACAGATTCCCCCGGTCTTGCAATATCGAAATCAACTTTTTTAATTCTCTTGTCTTTCATGACTTCTTCGGTCAGCGAATCTTTATTCAAGTAAAGAACATGATCCCGAATTGCGTTCTCCTCACCAAATGCAATGTTTTGGATTTGGACTTTTCTTAATTCCAAATGCATTTTTTTCACTCCTCTAGGTTCTTTATTTTTTACCATTGTATAACAACGTTTTATTATCTCACTAAAGCGTTGAAATATCAATTAAATTTATAAAATAAATATACTTTTTCTATTTTCACAACAAATCTTTCTTCTATCTGATAGCATGTAAGAAAGAATGTGCCTCGGCACATTCTCGCGCCGAACGCGTTGCTGAGCGCCAGTGGCGCTCGTTAAGCAACGACCGAAGCGGAGCGTAGACCGCTTGCGACATTCTTCATCTTCGTGCGAGTGCGCATCTCCGGCACGCAGTGCCTTTTTTTTCATAGGAAGTTCCTTCGGAATCTCCTATGAAAAAAAGCTGGCAGACAAATGTATTTTTTCTCATCTGTCTGTCAGCTTTCTGATTCTTATTCTAATTTGATTCTTTGTTACAAATTATCGTGTAGTCTTATTTTCTTTTTCTGCGTTTCCAGGCAAAGCCGCCCATACCTGCCCCGAGCGAAGAAACTGCAAGTCCAAGCCAGCCAAGTACACTTGCCGGATCTCCTGTTTTTACAGAATCGCTTCCGCTTGTCTTGGATCCATTGGTTGTACCATCTGTCTTCTTTACAGATGAGCTGCCTTTCTTTACAAGTGCTTTGATCGCTTTGTTCAGTCTATTTGTTGCATTATCTACTGCTTCCTGGCTTTCTTTCGCTTCCAGTGCTTTCCGGGCATCTGAAAGTGCGCTCTGCAGTGCTTTCCAGCTTTCTGCTGTGTAGTCTGCTTCTTTAAGCGCTTTTGCATCTGCAATTGCTTTTTCAAGAGAAGCAGTATTGATTGCAACCGGTTCTTCTTCAGCTTTAACCAGTGCATCTTTTGCTGCATTTAAAGCAGCAAGTGCCTGATCAACTGCATCCTGACTTTCCTTTGCTTCCAGTGCAGTACGTGCGCTCTGCAGTGCTGCCTGGTATACACTCCAGCTTTCTGCTGTGTAGTCTGCTTCTTTAAGGTTATCAGCTTCTGCAATTGCAGCTTCCAGTGCTGTTGTATCAACCTCTGCCGGTGCCGGAGTCTCTGCTATCTTGTAAGTAAATGTAAGAGGAGTTGTATAACCTGTTGAAGCTACTGTAATCTGGAATTCCGTTCCAGCTACCGCATCCTTAAACGGATCTGCATCTGTCTTGATCGTACCATCCTTATTGATAATAACTACGGAGCCTCTTCCACTTGCTGCATAATCTTTACCATTTACATTTACAGAAGTAATATTTCCAAGATAAGCTTTAAGCGCATCTATGTCAAATCCTTCTGCCTCTACAAGTTTCTTATTCTCTTCATCATATGCTGCAGGCATATCTTTTGTTGTCAATGTAAATGTTGTAACAACATCTGCATATTTCTTGTTCTTATCTTTAATTGTGAGGGTATATTTTCCAGGTTTTACAGAAGCTGCTGCTCTGCTCTCTGTCGTTGCTTTAAAAGTCAGTACATTACCTTCTACCGACACATCCAGTCCATCCACACTGTATTCCGGTTTAAATTCATCTGGAAGCTGTACACTGATTGTAGTCTTGCCATCTAAAATGTCTGCATCTGCAACTTCTGCTACTGTATTATCAGCTTTCACCGGAACATAAATATCCTCAATATCCATTGTGTATAAACCATTTGTTGTATAATACTCAATGCTGTCAATGGTCTTGCCCATCATAGATTTATAGTGTTCAGAAGATGTCGCGCAACCATGTACTTCACTTGTAAATCCGGTACACCATGCAAGTTCTGTACCTCTCCAGATATTTTCCAGATGACGCATACCATACGCTGTTCCGTCAGTCGTCTTTACTACAACCGCATTTACACTATCAGATGAAATTTCTTCCGGAAGGCCATCAAGATCAAGCTCATAGTCTCCATAAGATGATTTCGTTGAAAGTTCTGCTGTGACTCCTTCTACCACCTTTGCTTCCTGACCTTTTACCTCACTGAATACAAGATTTCCATCTGCATCAAGTGACACTTCTTTATAATTTGCCGGTATTTCTGAAAGCGGGTAATATGCATAAGATGCGTTTTCAAATAATGTATCTTTTCCGGTCAGAGTTGTAGTACTTGTCTGACCTCTGTTTGTAACTGTTATATCTACCGTATCACTGTCTTCTACTTTTTTGTATTTCGAAAGATCTACCGAAGGATCTACTTTTACAGCATAAGTGATACCATCAATACTGGATCCATCTGCTTTTTCATGGTATGATCCACCTGCAAGGCTTTTGGTTCTGGTCTTGTTCATTGTCGCAGAAGTAAAAGCGTCTACATCAACTGTATTATTTGTTGTCTCAGCTTTGTAGAATTCTGCGTATGGGATGTTCATGAGAACATATTGCACTGTCACAAGAGAGTCAATTGCATCTGTCAGATGTTTAACCTGTTCGTTTACTTCTGACTTCAATGGATTTTCTGACTTAAGGAGAACTTCTGATTCTTCCAGTTCATCCTGCATCTTCTTCCAGCTATCAGTAGTATACGCAGATCGATTCAAGGCTTTTGCTTCATTGATCTTTGCCTGCAATGCCGCTATTTCTTCTGCACTTGCTGTTTTTAATGTGGCAATATTCTCTGTTCCAACCTCAAAATTATAGCTGTAATCAGCATAACCAAGTCCATAGATAGTAATCTTCCAGTAACCGGTTCCATTCGTATTTTCCGGCAGCTGGCATCTTAAAGAATCAGTAAGTCCAAGCTGGATCCCCATTGATTTATGCATCCAGTTATCTGATGCAAATTTTGTTCCAAATACTCTTACCGGATTTGTATAAGTATCATCATTTCCATAGTATGTCCATTCAACAGCCTGCATCGCAGAACCAAGTCCGCCATAATTTCCATTAAAATCTACACGGATGAATTCTCCATAGCTTCCAACTTTATCTCCTGCTTTGACATCCGGAGTAACATCAGCAGTTGCAAGCTGTGTATCCTTTAATCCAGAATAAGATCCTGTTGTTCTTGCTGAAAATGTGAAAGAACCATCTTCTTGCTTTTCTGCTGTCTTAAGGCCATTTGTATTCGCTGTTACATCTGCAATCGATTCGTATGACTTGAGCTGGTTTTCACCATATCCACCAATCAGTTCACCGCCATTTTCTACGACTGTATATTTTACTTTCAATGAATTCAGATCTGCTGTTCTTATCTTAACCGGCACATATTTAAGACCGATCACTTTGTAATCTTTCAGAATAAATGAGCTTCCGTCTTGTGCTGTAAATACTGCCTGTTTATCCGCGTTTGAAGTTTTGGTATAAACAGTTCCATCTGTCATAACAGCTTCTCCATCCTTTGTCCAGTATGACAGATTATGTGTTCCTCCATTTGTATCTTTAATAATAGTATTACACTGGAAACTTCCTCTGTGCAGTCCATGATTTGCTGTAGCTCTTGTGACAGTGTCAAACGCACCCTTATCATATTCATTACGAGAATCTTTAACTTTTGAAGATTCTGTGCTTCCTGCAGCATATACATTTTCATTTGCCCAGTACTCTGACCAGCTCATTCCTACATAAACATAAGAATACTCACCGTTTTCATCCGGAACTTTGTATGTAAATGTATATTCCTTGTATCCATTTTCTGTTACAGTGACAGTATATGCATCTCCAGCCTTTGCCTCTTTAAATGCGTCCTGCTTAAGATCAAGTTTACCATCCTCTTTAATCAGCTTTACTGCTCCTTTTTCAGATGCCGCATATGTCTTTCCATTTACCGTAACAGACTGAATATTTTTAAGATATGCCTGATATTCGTCTGTATTTGCATCTTCCGCTTTTTCCAGTGCCGGTTCTTTTCCGTCTTCATTGTATTTTGCCGGAATTGCTTCTGTATACAGATTAAATGTAGTTGAAATCGGTGCATAAACACCACTCTTATCGCTGACAGTTAATGTATATCTGCCCTTTTCCGGTGTCTTTGTAAATGTGATTGTTCTGGCTGTACCTTTCTCGGTTTTAACAATATCTACCGTATAGGCATCTTTATCCAATCCCTTAATCTCATATTCTTCATCAAAATCTTCCGGAAGACCACTTACTGTGATTGCTGCACTTTTTGCATTGACTGATGTATCTCCAACAGAAACAGATCCGTCAAATTTCTTTGCGACTTTCTGATCCATCGGAATCTCATAAATACCAGCATCTGTATAGTAAGTTACCATATTGATTGTCTGTCCCATCATGGCAGCGTAGTCTTTATAATCGAGGTTATTTCCTTTTGACTGTGTTACAAATCCGGTACTCCATGCAAGCTTTCCGTTTTTCCAGATATTCTCCAGATGACGAAGTCCATATTTGCTGCCTTCCTCGGTACTGATTACTACACCATATACAGTTTTAATCTCTGACGGAAGTCCGCTTATATTTAACTGATAATCACCATATCTTGATGAAGTTGAAAATTTTGTTGTGGCATCTGATAAAGTCTGTACCTTTGCTCCTTTTATTTCACCAAAACTCAGGCTTCCATCAGAATTTACTGTTGCTTCTTTATAGTAGGATGGTGCTTCACTTAAAACATAGTAGGAATAGCTTGCGCTTTCAAATAATGCATCCTTTCCAGTATAGGTTGTTGTCGTTTCACCTGCTTTTGACTGTGTAGTAATATCAACTTTACTCTCGTCTGTAATCTGTGTATATTTTTCAAGGGAAGAGGCATCACTTATCTTAACCGGGAAAGTTACACCTGTAATATCCGATCCATCACTGTTTACATGATAAGATCCTGCTACAAGTGTTCCTCTCGTTTTCTGCTTTGTTGCTGATGAAACCGCGTCCGCACCTGTCACACCATCTGCTTTGTAGAAATCAGCATATGGAATGTTCATTAATACATAGACTTCTTTCTGTACTTCCGGAGTTTTGGATTCAAGTGCATCCATTGCATCTGTTAAAGCTTTTGCTGCTGCATCGACTGTTGCCTGGTCTTTTGCTGTAAGAGCATTTTTTGCTGCTGTCAGCTTTTCCTGCATATTACTCCATGACTCTGCAGTATAATCTGCCTCTTTATCTTTACGTGCCTCCGCCGATGCAATTGCATTGCTTAATGCCGTCGTATCCACCGTAATTTCTTCTTTTTTTGTAGCATTTTCTAATGCATTATTCACAGCATCAACAATCGCATTTGATGAGCAAGTAGCCATCGATACCGTATCAATACTATCTGTTCCATTTGTATCTATGATCTGTTTCACAACACCCGTCTTGCTTTTTGTTCCATTAGCCGCTTTCGTAATATATGGAACATTATCTTCCGCTCCATTTCCGCTGATATTTCCTATAGATTGGATTACTCCATTTTCTATCGTTACATCTACAGAAAGATCATATTCGTCAAAATCCTGATCTTCATTTGGTGTACACTTTGCAGTCCCTGTATATGTTCCATCCTGAACCTTCGCTACATCCTCACTGTTTGCCGCAAACACCGTCGACGGACAAAGTCCAGCTACCATCGACATCGCCACAGCCATTGTCATAGCTTTTGTCTTAATTGTTCCCTTTCCCATAATTACCTCCTTGTTGTTGATAAAATTTATTATTAAGTTAGTTTCTGCTAACCCATAATTTAAAAAAATTAACCTATCTGCGCCTCTCTCTCCGATTCTCTTTTTACGATCGGAAGCAACTTTTTACTTATCATTCCCATCACAAATCCGGTCACTGTACCGGCGATCAGAAGTGCCGGAAGATAATAGATCAGTTTCAGATTCTCTACCACAACTGATGCCACAATGATCTGACCGATATTGTGTGACACGCCTCCGGCGATACTGACTCCGGCTACGGAAAATCCTTTCAGCCTCTTCATCAGCGCCATGACCAGAAAGCTTAAGATTCCTCCTGCCAGGCTGTAAACGATCGACATTCCATTTCCAAATAAAAAGCCGGTCAGCAGGATTCGCATAACTACAACCAGAAATACTTCCGGAAATTCCAGAAAGTACATCCCAGTCACTGTCACCAGATTGGCAACTCCGAGCTTCATTCCCGGTATCCCGAAATTGATCGGTATTAAGCTTTCCACATAACTGAATATCATCGCCAGCGCAACCAGCATTGCCATATTGGCAAGTTTTTTGTTTTTATTCATCTGTTTTTCCTTTATCATTTTGCGATCGTATCCGGAGCTACATCTTCCGAATCTGAAGTTCCAAAGCTCTGGTCATTCTCATTTTCCAGAACCTCTACTACGAGCTTATGTGGCAGACAAACGATTGTCTGTGTATGCCCGCTGATCTTTCCCTGCTCTTCACAGTATCCATCCGGGCAGTTTGCCTCTTCCATATACGCCTTTCCGTCTTCGATCCGGATCCGGTTATAAAAATCGCCATCCTTTACTTCGATGGTCTGATCCTTCGACAAGGAATACGTTCCATAGATTTTCCCATCCAGCGTAACCCGGATCTGATTTCCTTCTTCCCCTCTCGTCAGCTGCATCACAAGCAGCATCGCAAGCGCAATCACAATAATTCCTGCTCCAAGTATCAGATCTTTCTTCTTCATCTTCTATACACCCAGCCAGAGCAGAAGAATCAGTAAGATTACTGCCCGCAAAATCGTAAACCAGAATTCATTTCCACGAAGTCCTTTTACTCCGGTATGAATATTTCCTTTCGGACAGGTATCGATGCATTTCTGACACTGGAAACAGTCCCCTTCTATCTTCGGCGATCCATCTTCCGGAAGTCCGATGTTAGAAGGACATTTCTTTGTACATGCCTTACATCCTTTGATGCAATTTTCCCGGTCTCTGTGAAGTGCGAAAAACGGAAGGACCGGAAGCAGGGAAAACACAGCTCCCATCGGGCAGAAATTTCTGCAGAAAAACCGTTCTTCAAAACACATTCCCACAAGGATCAGAACCAGAAGAACGAGTCCCACCAGATATCCGCCAAGCTTAAAGTTGCCGGCATGGAGCATGGAAAATACATCCCACGGGCTGGTTCCTTTTCCCTTTCCATAGACGCCTGCAAAGCACAAGATTGAAATCAGTGCCAGTACAATATATTTCAGATAACAGAGCTTTTCTGTCCATGCATCCGCAATCTGAAGAGGTTTCTTTTTCATCTTTTTACAGATCCACACATAGAGTGCATGCACACCATCTCCCAGTGTACCGAACGCACAAGCGAATCCGCAAAAGAATCTTCCAAACAGAATGGTGTAAATGCAGATCACAACCAGTACTGTCACAAAAGAGGTCATGGCAACCTTTTCGCCTGCACCGATCTGTGTAAAGATGTATTTCACTCCGGCAAATGCCGCTGTATACACAGATGGGATAAACAGGAAATACAGTACCTGGATCAATGCTCTCAGCCATATATGTAATTTTTTTATATCTTTCGCCGTTAAATTATGAATATCCATCTTTTTCACGTTACTTTACCGCCTTTTCCAGAGCCTGTTCCGATGCATTTTTGATTCCGGTCGAGCTGAATGTCGCACCACTGATCGTATCTATATCTGCGCTCTGTGCATCGATGATCTTCGGAATCATATCCTTTGCCATGGAAAGGTATGCTCCGTCTTCTTTCTCTGCCGATATCACATTGATCTCTGCAATCTTGCTTTTCTCAATCTTCACTTCTACCTGGATCGTTCCGCCAAATCCATCAGCTTCCCCGGTATAGGTTCCGTCCTTGTAGTTTGTGGAACCTCCATTTTCGCTGTCTGATTGTCCGTTTCCGGCAACCTGTGCGGAAAGCCGGGCGATCTCGTCTTCTTTTGCACGGGCATCCAGCACCGAATTGTATCCAAGAAGAATCCCCACGATCGCGAGCATACTTACCAGTCTTACCCAGAATTCTCTCATTGTTATTCAGCCTCCGTATCTGTCGGTCTTTCTGCTGCTTCCAGTACTTTTTTGCATCCTTCCAGGATCGCATTTGAAGAGCAGGTTGCACGGGAAACAGTATCAATATCCTCCGGCATTCCTTTATCTATGATCTGGGATACCACACCTTTTATGCTTGAAGTACCATTTGCTGCTCTCTTAATATAGCTGTCATTACTGCTTGCACCATCGCCTGTGATATCCGTAATTGACACAATTTTATCGTTGCGGATCTCCACCGACATTGTCAACTCATACTCTTCAAAGTCTTCATCTTCATCCGGCGTACACGGAACGGTCACTTCATAAGTTCCACTGACATATTTTGTATTTTCTTCGTCTTTTCCATCTTTTGATTCCAGCTGAGCAATTGCTGTTTTCAGCTTTTCTACTGCTTTATCCACAATAGTCTGTTTTGTTTCCTCGAGTGCTTCTTGTGCGTCCGCAAGTCTGGTCTGCAGAACTGCCCAGCTTGTTTCTGTGTATTTATCTTCTTCCAACTTTTCTGCTCTCTCGATCAGCTCTTTCAAATCATTCAGATCCGGCTTCTCATCAACAGATTCTCCATTTGTCACTTTCTCAGCCTGTTTCAGTGCATTCTTGATTGCATTTAACAGTCCTTTAGAACTGTAGGTTGCCCCGGACACGGTATCTACGTCATCTGTCTTCTGTGTCTTGATCACTTTCTTCACAACATCCATTGCCCGATTGAAGAACGCCTCATCATCGGAGTTTTCTGTGATCAGGATCGCTTTGATCGTCTTTTCCTGGATCACGACTGCAACGGATACATCTCCGCTGTAACCTTCTGCTGTTCCGTAATAGATTCCTTCCTTGTACGGAACGGTTCCGGTCACAGTAGAATTATTGTCGTCTGACGAACTATTGTTATTGCTGTTATTACTATTGTTATCCTGTGTGCCATCCGATGTCCCGTTTACCGCCGCCTGGCTCAGTGCATCCCGGACTGCCTGGATAATTCCGACCGAACTGTAGGTTGCCCCGGACACCGTATCCACATTGGTGCTCTGCTTCGCGATAATAGAATCGATCAGAGAAGCTGCTTTGGAAATGTAATCGCTTCCGTCACTGTTCTCCACGATCTGGATGGATGCGATCTTTCCTCCGCTGATTTCTACCATAACCTTCAGTGGACCGCCAAATCCGGTTCCTGAACCGTAGTAGGTTCCATCCTTATATGCTGCCGCATCCTCTACTTTTGCCACACTGGTCGAACTTCCTGCTGCCGCCGCTGTCTGGCCGGACTGTGCCTGTCCTGTCGTGCTGTTATCCTTTTCCCCGGTCAGCGCATTTTTCACCGCACTGATGATTCCTCTGGAACTGAAAGTTGCTCCCGATACAGTATCCACATCCAGTGTCTGTCCTTCGATAATCTTGTCGATCACTGCTTTTGCCCGTGAAAAAAATGCCTCATCATCGGAAGAACTCAGAATGTCAATCGAAACAATCTGCTTATCCTTGATCTGTACCGATACGGTAATGTTTCCTGCATACCCGGTTCCGGTTCCTTTATATACGCCATCCTCCAGATCAAACGAACCTTTGGCTGCTGTCTTTTTTTCTTCTTTTTTCTCTTTTGTCTCTTCTTTTATCGGTGTTTCTTCCTGCGTCGCTGCATAGACCGGCGCTTCATATCCGCTTAAGGAGCCTGCCACGCACGCCGTAACCAGTGCAACTGAAAGAACGGGTGCAAACGGTTTTAATTTTTTACCGGTTTCTTTGATGTCCATCTCTCATTATCCTCTCATTTCACGCAAATTATTTCGTAATAACCTTCATGTCAAGATCCGTTGTAAAGCTGTCTTTCAGACCTTCTGTCACATAAATCGTTCCGTCATCTGTCTCAAGGATCGCCTCAAACTCATCACTGTGCGCCTTCCAGAACTCTGCCGCTTTTTCTTCTCCCATGATAAAAAGCGAGGTAGAAAGTCCGTCTGCAAGGGTTCCGTCCGAGCTTACGATCGTGACAGATACTAGTCCGTTCTCTGCCGGATATCCGGTCTTTGGATCAATAATGTGATGATAGGTCACATCATCCTGTTCAAAATAGCGTTCATATCCACCAGATGTGATCACCGCTTTATCCCGAATGGATAAAACTCCCAGATAATCCTCTGTGTCGTCCGGACTCTGTACCGCAACCCGCCAGTTGCTTCCGTCTGTCTTGGTTCCAAGTGCCTGTACATTTCCACCCAGATTTACCAGACCGCTTGTAATCCCGTTTTCTTTGAAAATATCCATAATCCGCGAAGAAGTATAGCCTTTTGCAATTCCTCCAAGGTCGATTTTCATCTGGTCATCTTCAAAAGAGATTTCTCTTGTATCCTTATCGTATGAGATCTTCGCTGCATCCACATGCTTCAGAAGCCCTGTCAGTTCGTCAGCTGACGGGACACGGAAATTCTGTGTCGGAAATCCCCACGCCTCCATAACCGGATAAATTGCGATATCAAATGCCCCATCCGTTTCCTTATTCAGTTCCAGTGCGCGCTTCACAAGATATCCGCCATCTTCTGAAAGTGCTGCACTTTTCTGTTCATTCAGTTTCGCAATCTCACTGTCTGCATTTCCCGTTGATAAAAGTGTATCTAATCTTTCAATCTCTGCTTCAGCGGCATCCACCGCATCCTGTGCTTTTTCTCCATATGCTGTCACTGTCATATAGGTATCCATTGCAAAAATGTCTTTTGATGCCTCGGTATCCGAAGAAGCCTGCTCCGTATTCTTTTTCGAACTGCCTGTACTTTCACTTTTTTTACTCTTTGTCGTATCCTGTCCACTTTGACCGCATCCGCCTGCAAATACAGATGCACACAAACAGACCACAATGATCTTATTTATGAATTTCATTTTGTTTCCTCTTTGTTTGTATATTCTAACTTATAGTAGTTTATATTATCACTAGTTAGCATGTCAATATTAAAGTTATCAGTTAAGAAACTTTCTCATTTTAGCTCTTTTTGCTGTACACAAAAAGAGCTTACACAAAATGTTTCATTACACTTTCTGCAAGCTCTTTCACTTTTTCTAATATTCTAATGTTTTACTCATAACATATCTTCGTTTCCCGCCATACTTCTTTGTCTCGAGAACTGTCTTCATTCCAAGCTTTTCCATATTGCGAAAACTGTATATATTATCCGGATGGACTGTTGCCATCAGATACCGCATCTGCTTATTTTTTACGATTTCTTCTGCCTGACAGAAAAGCTCATATTGCAGTCCGTATCCTTGATACCCCGGTTCCACAACAGCAATCTCCAGATGCGCAACCCGCTTCATTTCTTCCTTGGAAATCTTCAGATATTCTCCCAGGTTGTCCTCTGCCATTCCGGGAATACGGACAATCATGATCGCTACAGTCTGTCCATTCTTCTTTGCCAAGAGGGTAAATCCTTCCTCGCGGATATGCTTTGCAAGAAATTCTTCATTCTCTGCCTCAAACCATTCTTTCACGGGAACAATTTCTCCGGCAAGCTTTACCATACGACAAATTTCAGGAAGATCCTCCTCATTCGCCCTGCGGAACTGAAACTCATTTTTCTTTGTCATACTCTCCATTTACAGCATCTCAACAAATGCAGCAAGTCTGGTGTTCAGCTGTCCGATGTCTGCCTGAGAGTAATCGGTTTCCACACTGATATACGGAATTCCCTTTTCACCTGTCACAAACTTGCGGATCGTATTGGTCTCCACATTGTAAGTATGACATGCCTGAAGAATCATATCCACTACACCGTCTACCTGATATTCATCGATCAGTCTTCCAAGAAGCTCCAGACGATTCGGGTTCGGCGTCATAACCGAACATCCGATGTTGAGATATCTTCTTGCGATTGCATCATAAATATCCTCTGCATCTTCATCCACCATCTTATCGATTGATTTGGCACCGCTGCAGTTCTCAAAAGTCACAACAATACCGCCATTGTCTTCTACTGCTCGGATCACTTTTTCTGTTGCTCCTCCGATCGGACATCCTGTGATCAGAATACGCGGTTTCTTCTCTTCCATCTTGCCTTCTGCATATTCTTTTTCAATCTTCGCAGTAAGAGCATCCACTTCGCCCGGGATCAGGGAACGGTCAAATTTGAAGGTGCTTCCGTACAGAACTTTGAACAGATCCTGTCCTTTGATCGGAGCCGGATCATGTTTCATCACTTCATAAAGTTTCTTTAAGGACTGGCGTGCCTGATTCTCTGTCTTTACAGCTTCACGGATCTGCTCTTCCGTGATCGTCACGCCAAATTTCTGTTCCAGATATTCCTTGAAACGGATGATCTCGCCTTTCCAGAGCTGAAGTCCCGGTTCTCTCTGGCTATTCGGAAGTTCCATGATAAATACATCTTTGAATTCTGACATATATTCATACATCTTCTTCTTTCCATCACAGGTTGTTTCCCCAACTACTACGTCTGAGAAATAGAAGAATGGACATTTGTCTGTCTTTGCAAATCCATAACTTGATTTGATCAGCGGACAAAGATTCTTCGGAAGATCCTTTTCTGCCTCCGGAATCGTCTCGTCCGAAGTCGAGCAAAGGCTTACACATCCTGCTCCCATCGCCATTGCAATCTCTTTCGGGAAATATGTACAGTAAGATCCCACAACCGGAACACCTTTTTCTTTCAGTTCCTTAACAGCCAGAAATGATTTCTGTCTCTGCTCCGCAAATTCTTCAAATACCTCTGGCAAATCTTTAATCAGTTCCATCTTCATTATCTCCTTTTGTCTTTCTTTTCTCTGGCAAGAAGTGCTGCCCCGTATGCCCCCGCAAAACGACCAAACTCTTCTGATTCCACTTTCTGATCCAGCTTGTCTGACAGGATTCCTGTGAAATAAATGCTGTGACTGAGTCCTCCGGTCAGGATCACTCTGTCTCCAAGTTCCTTTTTCTGCGCAAGCTGCACTACTTTATTGGCAACAGAATCTACAACTCCGGCCGCGATATCTTCACGCTTTTTTCCTTCTCCGATATAGTTGATCACCTCAGATTCGGCAAATACCGTACAAAGTGAACTGATCGGAATAACTTCTCCTGCTGCCGCCATATCAAATAATTCATTGATCGTAACACCCAGGCGGTTCGCCATGATCTCCAGAAACTTTCCGGTTCCCGCCGAACATTTATCATTCATCTGGAAATCGGCTACCATTCCATTCTGTACAACGATCACCTTCGTATCCTGTCCTCCCACATCAATGATCGAACAGTCCCCCCCTGCAAGCTCACGCCCACCTCTGGCATGGCAGGTAATCTCTGTAATTACATGATCTGCAAAATCAACTGCGATTCTTCCATATCCTGTAGCAACTACCTTTGTATCATCTGAGGTAACATCTATCCCCATCTCAAGCAGCTTATTCTTGATCTTTTCGCACGTCTCTTTGCTGCTCCATCCTGTCGGCAGTACGAAATGTTCTTTCTTATCTCCTTCAACAACAACCTTGGATGCTGTTGATCCGATATCAATTCCTACATAATTCATATTTTTTCCCTTTTCTCTCTTTAATGACATGATGTTTCTATGCTGTTTTCCCAAAATGCCTCTGATTATTAGGATAACATTTTCACAATATTTCTTCAATAAAACTGCCTGTTTTACTTATTGTTTATCCGAATAGGTTAACTTCTCTATAGTTTTTTTCTATCGCAAAAATTCCTCCGATATGTAGTACCTTCTATTCGGAATTTCCTGTAAAAAAATGAGCCTGCCTAAAAAGCAGACTCATGCACTATTCTTCATTCTGATAGCTGATTTCCATCAGGCAGAGTCCTTGCGGCGGTGCCGTGACCGCTTCCCTGGTTCTTTCTCCGCCTTCCAAAAGTTCCTTTACCTTTTCCGGTTCGTAAAATCCTCTTCCGACACGCACCAGTACCCCGGCTATGATGCGCACCATGTTATACAAAAATCCATTTCCCGTAATCCGGATCGTAATATGCTCTCCGCTTTGCAGAATCTGCAAATCCGTGATTGTCCGCACCGTTGTCTTTGCATTAGTACGGATACAGCAAAATGGTGCAAAATCGTGTTCTCCTACCAGATAAGCCGCTCCCCGCCTCATCTGCTCCATGTCCAGATCAAAACTTACAAAGTAATTATAAAGTCTCTCTGTCGGAATCGGCACTTTTGTATTGATGATGTGATATTCATAGGTTTTCAGAGTATCCTGATAACGCGGATGCCAGTTAAGATCCACCTCATCTGATTTTACAACTACAATATCTTTCGGAAGACGCTGATTCAGGGCATAAGAAAAACGTTCTGCCGGTATTCTGCTTTCCGTGTCAAACACAGCAATATTTCCTCTTGCATGAACCCCGGAATCCGTCCGGCTCGCCCCTATCACCTGAATCTCTTCTCCGGTGAGCTTACAGATTGCCTTATTCAGCACTTCCTCGATCGTAATTCCATTTGGCTGGATCTGCCAGCCACAATAATTTGTTCCATCATAAGCCACTGTTAATCTGATTCTTCTCATCTTATGACTCCTTAAAAGATCCACAGCTTGAATGGAACATATCTTCCAACAACAAATGCGATCACAACATACAGGATCGTAATCAGGTATGCCATGTGGTCAGCACTCTTATAAATCAGAGGTTTCATCTTGGTTCTGCCATTGCCACCGCGATAACATCTTGCTTCCATTGCCATTGCAAGATCATTGGCACGGCGGAATGCGGATACAAAGAGCGGAACCAGGATCGGAATCATTGCCTTTGCCTTCTGGATCAGATTTCCACTTTCCATATCCGCACCTCTGGCAATCTGTGCCTTCATGATTTTATCCGTTTCCTCCAGAAGGATCGGAATAAAACGAAGTGCGATCGACATCATCATCGAAATCTCATGTACCGGTACATGGATCTTATTCAATGGGTGAAGAAGCTTCTCCAGACCATCTGTCAGTGAATTCGGTGTAGTTGTCAGTGTCATAAGTGAGGATCCCATAATCAGATAGATCAGCCGGATCGCCATATAAACCGCTGTGCTTAAGCCGTACTCCGTGATCTTGATAAAGCCCACATGGACCAGTGTCTTTCCGCCCGGTGTCAGAAATAAGTTGAAACCTACTGTGATCAGAAGCAGAATGATAATTGGCTTCAGTCCTCTGACAATGAATTTAAACGGTACCTTCGCCAGCTTAATGCATCCAAACAGGAACACAGTCGCAAGTACATATCCCAAAATACTTTTAAATGTAAAAAGAGAAATCAGATACAGCAGTGTGCATACAATCTTCACACGCGGATCCAGCTTATGGATACGGCTGTCAGCCGGATAATATTGTCCAATCGTTATGTCTCGAATCATTTGGCTGCCCTCTCCTTCTTCAGTGCTTTCATAATGCCATCCGCTGCTTCTTCTATCGTGGTTGCATCTGTCGGAACATCCATTCCCTTTTCCTTCAGCGCATGCATGATGTACGTTACCTGTGGTGCCGCAAGTCCCACACTCTCCAGTTCTTTGTAGTGTGCAAACACTTTCTTTGGCACATCATTAAACATGACGCTGCCTTTATTCATCACAATAATACGATCCACATATTTTGCAATATCTTCCATACTGTGGGAAACTAGAATGACAGTCATGTCTGCTTTTTCGTGCAGATAGGCAATCTGATCCAGGATCTCATCTCTTCCCTTCGGATCCAGTCCTGCAGTCGGTTCATCCAGAACCAGTACCTTCGGACGCATTGCCAGTACACCTGCGATCGCTGCACGTCTTTTCTGCCCGCCTGACAGATCAAACGGGGAATGATCGAAATATTTTTCTTTGAGACCAACAAGCTGCAACGCCTCTCTTGCCCGCTTTTCACATTCTTCCGGTGAAAGTCCCTGATTCTTCGGTCCAAAACAGACATCCTGAAGTACATTGACCTCAAAAAGCTGATGCTCCGGATACTGAAAGACCAGCCCGACCTGATTTCGCAGCTCACGTAAGTTATAGTTTTCTCCGTAAATATTCTCTCCGTTGTAATAAAGTGCTCCGCTTGTCGCCTTGATCAGTCCGTTCAGGTGCTGGATCAGTGTCGATTTACCGGAGCCGGTGTGACCAATGATCCCGACAAATTCACCGTGTGGGATTTCCAGGGATACATCCTTCAGCGCATGCTTTTCATATGCAGTTCCTTCACTGTATACATAATTGATATGTTCTAATTTAATCGACATAATATCTCCACCAATTCTTCCTTCTTCAAAACTCCCGCCGGAATATCAAGTCCTCTTTTTCTCAGTTCATCAGCAAGGATCGTCACCTGCGGCACATCCAGTCTGTAGTGCTTTAAAGTATCCACCTGTGAAAAGATTTCTCTCGGTGTTCCCTGCATTACCACATGACCGTGATCCATTACGAATACGTGGTCTGCATCTACAACCTCTTCCATATAATGGGTGATCAGAATCACTGTAATGTGTTCTCTTTTTCTCAGCTCCATCACACTTCGAAGTACTTCTTTTCTTCCATTCGGATCCAGCATCGCAGTTGGCTCATCCAGTACAATACACTTTGGACGCATTGCCATGACACCGGCGATCGCAACCCTCTGCTTTTGCCCCCCGGACAATTTATTCGGTGAATGGTGACGGTATTCAATCATCCCAACCGCTTTCAGGCTATCTTCCACTCTCTGCCAGATCTCCTCTGTCGGCACGCCCAGGTTCTCCGGACCAAATCCCACGTCTTCCTCAACGACCGTTCCTATGATCTGATTATCCGGATTCTGGAATACCATTCCGGCGCTCTGACGTACATCCCACAGATGTTCATCTTCCTTCGTGTCCATTCCGTCTACCCACATGGTTCCGTCAGACGGAACCAGCAGGGCATTCATATGCTTTGCAAGTGTAGACTTCCCAGAGCCATTATGCCCCAGGATCGCAATAAACTGTCCCGGCTCGATATCCAGCGATACCTCATCAATAGCGCGGCTTTTCCCTATAATATTACCTTCTTCGTCACGCTTTGCATATTCAAATACAAGTTTATCTGTCTTGATCATTTTCATGGTATTTCCTCATATCCATTCTGTAATTTATCTGTCCATACTGTACTAGATTATAACCTAACTGGAATGCCTATGCAATTGATTTCCTGATTGTATCAAAAAAAGAATGCGCCTTCGCACATTCTTTCCCTGTGTTTCTATTACATTTTTTCAATCTTATCCCTGAGTTTCAGCATTTTTGCATCCAGCTCAGAAATTTCATCTGCATAGGTTTTTAATTCCTTTGCAACCTCTTCATTCTCTGTCTTCTTATAAAATATCTGGTACTCAAGCACAGACCAGTAATCCATTGCCACCGTACGGAGTTGGATCTCCACCTTTTCCTTCAGTGGTCCTTTGGATGAATAAATTGGGACCTCCACGATCATGTGAAGACTCTTGTATCCGTTCTTTTTGGGATTCTTAATATAATCTTTCTCACGGATGATCTGTACATCTCCCTGCGCTTTCAGACGGTCTGCGACCTCGTACACTTCATCTTCAAATGGACAGACCACGCGGATTCCGATCAAATCCTTCAGTTCTGCTCTTGCCGTGTCAAAATCCGGCTCCAGGCCTTTCCGGATCAGTTTTGTATAAATACTCTCTGCCGTCTTCACTCTGCTGCTGATCTGGTTGATCACAACATGGCGTTTCTTGCGCGAAAGATCTGCATTTATCATATTCAACTTTGCTGTAAGAAGATCGATTGCAGCTCTGCATCTGAGCTGATACTTCTGATCCTGAAGCGAACGGTCTATCTCTGCAATCTCTTTTGCAGCCTCTGTCCGGATCAGCTTTTCAGGGCACTTATTTTTCTGCTTTATCTTTGCCTTCTGTTTCTTTGGCATAGGCATCTCCCTTTTTGTCTTTTTTTTCACACAATATATATTGTATCATCTTTTGCCCTGAAAATCATCAATTCTTGTTCAAGGAAACGTTAAATTTTTTCTTCCAGATTCAAAAAGCGCAGTAAAAGCTCTGCATTCATCCGTGCAATATTATCGCTCCAGTCAATCTGCAGAAGTTCGTTTACCTTGTCGATCCTCTTCCTGATCGTATTGATATGTACATATAATTTTTCAGCTGTTGCGCTGTAGTTCATATTATTTTCCAGATATACTTTTAAAGTCTTTAAAAGCTCGATATTCTTTTCATCTTTCAGGAGTACACTGTAAGCCGAGAGCATATGAGTAAGCTCTTCTTCCGGAATATCCAGCCATGCAAGTGCACCAAGCTGAGAATACTCCCATGCAAAAAGGCTTGGATAAATCATTTTCCCCATATTCAGTGCTTTCTGGCATTTCTCTATGCTCTGACGGATACGTCCAAGAGAAGCGGCATCCAGTGAATAACCAAATTCCAGTGCCGTCTCCGGACAGCTCTTCAGAACTCTTCTCCGGAATTCTTCCAGAAGTGCAAGGATATGACCTTTCTCCCAGTCTTCTTCTCTGTCTTCCAAAAAAAGAATTCCCACATTTTCTCCGATCATTGCGATTCTGGCATATTTGATCAGACTGCTTTTCCTGTAAGCCTCAAGGATCTCTTTTCTCCGGTTTGGAAGTTCTTCCTGATTGTCCGCGCGCCGGAACAATACATACCTGTATTTTGTACTCATGGAAATTCCCTGTACATTCGCCTGAAACATCATCTTCTGTGTATCATCTTCCGTTGCACTCAAAGCGTATAACACAAAGTTCTCAAATCCGATATTCCCCATGTTCTGTGCCGCTACGATCTGCTCATATAATCCCTGCAGCATCAGATAGGCAATCCGGATACTGTACTCATCATAATAATCCAGGAATTCCCGCGCTTCCATCACGGCAAAATACGCCTGTACACTTCCATTTACAGAAATCGGGACCCGTATCCAGCTGATTCTCGGTCCCTCCTGGTGACTCTGATTCACAAGACGGTATCTCACCATGTCCATGTAATCACAAAGCGTATGCCGGGTATACGGCATTGACGGCTCCCAGAAATCCTCTGTTTCAAGTCCGAATCCTTTCGCTATCTTCTGAAAATTCATCGAACTGTAATACGCCTCTTCTTCTACAAAATCATATAAAAATGCCGGGAAACCCATCTCAGCCTCCATCGCCTGCAGGATCCGCTTGATCTTCTGCTCTTTATATGAAAAATTCGACATTTGAAATGTCATATGACTGGTATTGATCTGCAGCCTGCGTATGGTCCGGTTCAGCACAGCAGTATTAATCTGGCTCATCACTTCCATCCATGGTGCTGAAAATGGCATGGAGATAAGGGGCACCTCATACTGTTCAAAAAGCTCCAGTATCTCCTCCGGTATCTTCTCCAGATATCGTTCTCTTTTGATCATCATTCCCGCTGATTTCTGGACACTTCCCTCCCGGAACGCTTTTTCAATACAATCCGGTTCCTTTGCAATAACGTACCCTGATGAAAGTACCAGTTCCTTCCCTTTTGTCCAGTGAAATGCATCCGGTGCCTCCATAACTGTGATCCCCTGGATCTCACGGTGCAGTCCCTTTGCCCCCGCCAGAACGTAAAAATCCTTAAAATATTCCTGCGATAATAATTCCTGTATTGCGATACCCATTTCTGTCTCCTGCCTGACTGCACTTATCCCCCTCACACAGTCTGTTTTTCTCCTATTTTCTCAGTGTAACATTCATGAAAATTCTTGTCAAATCCAGTCACACACTTACTTTTTTCCTCATAAAAATCCCGGAAACCTCACGGCTCCGGGATCTTTTTTCTTTACTTTTTCTTGTTTTTATTCACCGTCATACATCGGTGCATATGGTTCTCTGTCCTGCGCATCGAATTCATCCTGAATTTCTTTTCGCAGTTCCGGCTGTGTATACAGGTCATATGCTGTTGCTGCAATGACTTTTGCTGCGTAAAATGCACCTTTCTGTCCGATCGTGCTTCCGGCAGATGCACAGCTCTGCCAGGTATGCGGTGCAACACCAACCGGCCAGCAAACTGCAGTAAAGAGATTCATCGGCATCATCTGGCTCACATCTCCACTGTCCGAAGAAGCAGTAAGCGGTGCTTTTTCCCAGGCATTTCTGGAAACAACACCATCTGCTAATGCCTTTTCTTTTGCTTCATACATTCTCTGATCTCTATCTTTGATAGCCGGATCAACGGTAGCCTGCAACTGTCTTGCAAATTCCATTTCCTCTTCCGTTTTTCTATAAGTCTTTCAAAACTTCCACTTCGCCAAATGCTTTCAGAAATTGTTTTTTTCCATATCCCGGAAATTCCAGTTCGATCATCATCTCGTCCTCAGAAATAATCTCCCCTTCTCCATACTTCGGATGTCTGCCTTTTCGCTTTGGCTTCCGTGTTTCTTTCTGTTCTTCTTCCTCCTGCTTTTTCTCCCTGATCAGCTCCCGTGTCTCTTTCCGCAGTTTCTGCAGATTCGCTTTCCGCGACTCACTTCCCGGCTTTTCTTCCCATTCGAGCAGCTCCTCCGGCAGCATCCGCAGATAATTGCTTGGTGTCTCATATGTCCCCGGGATCGTCGGATTTGTATAATAGGAAAGTTCCAGATTCTTCCTTGCACGGGTCAGTCCTACGAAGAACAGACGGCGCTCCTCTTCTTCCTGTTCTATGCTTTTGCAGCGAAGCGGGATCAGTCCCTGATTCATTCCGATGATGAATACATAGTCAAATTCCAAACCTTTTGAGGCGTGCAGTGTCATAAGATGAACTGCGTCTTCTTCCTCCGTCTGTCGTTCTATATCCGCCGCTTTTTCCATCGTATGTTCGCCCGAAACCGCATTCAGCTTCCCTTCTGCAACATACTCCCGGATCATATGAGGTCTTTCCGGAACCGGATCCTCATCCTCTTTCTGTTTTGCCGGAAGAACATAAGGAAGTTCTGCTCTTTCAAATACTTTTTCCAGAATCTCTGCCTGCTTCTGCACCCGGTAGAAAACCGCAATCTCCCGGTAAGGAAGTCCCTGCTCATGAAGCTCACGGATCCGCTCTGTCAGATACTCTGCCTCGATAAATGAATCATAATGATTCCTTACCAGAATCTTCTCCCCTCTTTCGCCACTTCCCTCAATCTTTCCTCCAAACTGAAGAAAACGGTTCGCCGCTTCCAGGATCACTTCATCGGACCGGTAGTTAACCGGCAGAGTCAGTTCTTTTGCGCCAAATCTGTGCTTGATCAGGAAGAACATATTCGGTCCGGTTCCTCTCCAGCTGTAGATCACCTGATTCGGATCCCCCACCGCAAAAAAGTGGGTCTGTGTGCCTTTTAACGCCTCCAGAAATTTCAGCTGTTTTTCGTCACTGTCCTGTACCTCATCGACAATGATCCACTTAAGATCCAGCACCTCTTCCTGCTCTTTTGCCACCTGCGTTCCTTCTTCCAGAAGATCTGCAAAAGACATTTTATTCTGCTGTCTTTTTGCCTTCTCAAGAAGCGGAAAGATCTGAAACAGATCATCTTTGTATTTTCCCTGTGTTCTTCCTTTCCGATATGCCGCGTAATCCTCTTCCATCCGCTTTTTCAGACGGTTCTGGTATTTGATCTTATAACTGCCTTCTTTTGCGATGGCAAGCACCATTTCCATTTCATCTTCCGGTGTGATAACGGTAAATTCCCGGTTCCATTCTTCCAATTTTGTTCCGTCTTCTGCCTTTTCCGGAAGAAATCTTCGCAGAATCCTTAAGGCAACACTGTGAAAGGTTCCAAATCCCCACAGTTCTTCTTCCGTAAGCTCTGCTTCTTTTCTGGATAGACGTTCTGCGATCTCATCTGCCGCCTTGTTGGTAAAGGTAAGCACTGCCATTTTCTCATACGAAACCTGCTTTTTCTCATGCAGATGCCGCACTTTCTCGATCAGCACTGTTGTCTTTCCGCTCCCTACATTTGCATTTACCAGACATGCCGGGCTTTCATCCAGCACCGCCTCCTGCTGGTAAGGATTTAAAGTTTTTATTTCTTCTATATTATTCATTTCCAAGCTGTTCATCATATCGCCTTTGCAAACGGTCTCTCTTCTTCTGTCGTTCTTTTTTCTCCTGCTCATCCATTTTCGCTTCATACCGTACCCGGATCTGCATATCCGCCGGACAGATCACATGATACCGCAAGGTATTGGTCAGACTTTGGAGGTTATCCGGCTCCATCAGCCATTTTGCATAAAATTCATTTTCCATCGTCAGGATCAGCTTGTGTCCTTCTGTACTGACTTTTTTAATGGTCTTCAGGAACTGCCCGCCTGCCTCGCCATTTTTGACCACGGCATAACAGACCTTCTCCCACTCATCCGGCAGATTGAAGAAAGAAAATTCTTTCCGGATCACAGGCTGTGGCTCTTTGATATTTTTCTTCAGATATACCGGCGGTTCGCTCTCTTCCAGAAGATTATCAAGTCCCCACAGAATCGTCTTCTTATCCAGATTGTAGTCACCTACGCATGCCGGACAGCCATCCTCACACGGACAGCCGCTGACCATTTTAATCGCACTTTCCAGAATTTCCGGAATCAGATCATAGATCTTCTCCGAATAACCAAGTCCGCCCTCATATTTGTCATAAATGAAGAGGGACACCTTTTCCTCCCGGAACTCATCCGGAATGGTCGCATTGTTGGACATGGTCACATCGATATCATCCCGTTCCGTCATCGTCACCATCATTACCGCATTCTTGATCGCATACTGCATTCCGTCAAAATGATTGTTCAGCACCAGCTCTCCCATCCGATTTGGCAAAAGAAGACTCCGGTAGACTCTGACAACATTCTCCGGCATTGTAAGCCAGGTGCTTTCCGTGCCATAATCCTTCTGAAGCGGCTGTGTCAGCGTCACATAGCCCAGATTCTGATGGTTATGGAACTGCAGTTTCTTGTACATGGCAATGATTTCGTTTACATTGATATCTCCAAAACGGATTTCCGTCCTCTGGTAAGCGTCCTCCTGAAATACATGCAGGATACGCGTCTCTTCCTGTCCTGCCGGTACCGTATAATAATCCCCTGTAAACGGAATGGCGTAAGCTGTCCGGCTGACCAGATCCATCTTCGTGATCTCATAGGATGCACCATCATGCATATATACAGCACCCGGATGGATCTCATGGTATGCCTGGGATTCGTCCATCTCCGTGATCTCATGTCCGTCCTCCTGCGCGAGCAGCTTGAACCTGGTCTTGTCCATATTACGCAGGCTGTAATCCCCTGCCGGAAATGCAGGTCCCGCCCAGGCAAATCTTCCGGCAAGGCTTTTTACTTCTCCGGCGCTTAAAAGCACCGGGATCATTTCTCCAAGATCCGGAAAAAGCGCAATATCATCCAGTGAAAGTGGCATCTCAGCAGCCGCTGCGCGCAGATGTGCAAGCTCGATCAGAAGATTGTCCGGATCCACGATCGCATTTTCACTTTCTCTTGAGAACAGCCATTCCGGATCGATGGCAATGTACTGGTCAAACGGTTCATTTTCCAGGATCAGATAATTGACACAGGCACTGCCGCTTCGTCCGGCACGTCCACTCTGTTGCCAGAAGGACGCCCTTGTCCCCGGATAACCGACGATCACAGTTGCATCCAGCTTTCCGATGTCGATCCCAAGCTCCAGTGCATTCGTCGATACCAGCCCGGTCAGTTCTCCCTCCGTCATCTTCCGCTCAATCTCTTTTCGCTCCAGCGGGGTATAACCGCCACGGTATCCTGCGATCAGATCTGCCGGATTCTTGCCGTCTACCCGCGCCATTCCAAGAAATCCGGCAGCATCTAATTTATCCTTTGCTTCTTTTAGAATAACTTCTACATTTCTTCTGGATCGTCCAAAGGTGATAAAATGATGATCCTCTTCCACCAGCTCCGGTATCAGTCCGGCTGCCACGGTTGACGCCGCAATCCTTCCGTATACTTTGTCATTATTCCCCTTGATCTCCGGCGGCTGGATAATACAGTATTCCTTCTCCGGTGCCGGCGATCCATCCCGGTCAATCAGCGTAAATCCGCTTCCACAGATCTTTTCGGCAAGCTCTACCGGATTGGCGATCGTCGCGGAGCTGCACAGAAAATGCGGATTCGAATGGTAATACCGGCAAATCCGGTGCATCCTCCGAAAAATATTTGCCAGATGTGCTCCGAAAGCACCTCGGTAAGAATGAAGCTCATCGATCACTACATATCGTAAATTTGCAAAAACCGCGTCAAACCCGTAATTGCTGTGATTCGGAAAGAATGCCGAGTTCAGCATCTCCGGATTGGTCAGGATAATATTTGCACTCTTGCGAATCCTTGTCCGCTCGGCAGGTTTGGTATCTCCATCGTACACGCCTGCTGAAACTCTTCCCTCTCCGAAAAATTTCAAAATCGACTGCATCGCGCGGTACTGGTCACTTGCCAGTGCCTTGGTCGGGTAAATAAAAATCGCACGTGTCAGCGGGTCTTCCAGAATTTCCTGCAATACCGGGAGCAGAAAGGCAAGCGTCTTTCCACTTGCCGTCGAAGTCGTAATAACCACATTTTCCCCGGCTCTGACCTTCTCAAACATCTCAACCTGATGTGCATAGAGTCTGGAAATATGGTTGCTTTCCAGATATCCCCGGATTTCTTCCCGGAACTCCTCCGGGTAGTCCCGGTACAACGGCTCCCTTTTCTTCATTTTTCTTGTATAAATGATCAGCTTTTTAATTTCTTCCGTCATGAATTCCTCCATAATTTAAAAAATGTGCACCTATGGCACGCAATACCTTTTATTTCACAGGAAGTTCCCGTAGAATAAAAACCAAACACATATTCGTATGTACAGTATAACATGGCTTTCCCATTCCTTCCATAGATATTTAGCGTATAGATATATTCTATGTCATTCATGTAGATTATCTATAAAAAATGTTGTCCATGCAACATACATTTTATTAAAAGAATGTTAAATTCATATTTTGGATATGTAAATTTTATTCAGGGAGGAATACATACAATGAAAAAGAGATTTTTATCAATCGCTCTTACACTTGCTATGGTATCATCTATGGCAGTAGGATGCGGAAGCAGCAAGTCAGATTCTGCTGACAGCAAAAAAGAAGAGGGTGCAAAGACAGAAGCTTCTGCCGATACAGAAAGTAACCAGATCTTATTTAACGGATCTTCTACTTTAGCACCGGTTATCACTTCTATGGCTACTACTTTCTTTGATACTTATGGAACATGGGATGCATATGATTCATCTCTTCCAAAAGAAGATATCGCAATCTACGTTTCAGCAGGCGGATCCGGACAGGGAACCAAAGCCGTTATCGATGGAACTGCAACATTTGGTATGGTTGCAAGAAGCGTAAAGGATGAAGAAAAAGAAGCAATCAAAGATGAAAAAGAATACCAGGTTGGTATCGATGCTCTGACGATCGCAGTAAACCCGGCTAATCCGGTAAATGATGTTCTTGATAACCTTACAACGGAACAGATCGTAGGACTTTTCTCCGGCGAATATGCTACATGGAAAGATCTTGACTCATCTCTTCCTGACGAAGAAGTTGTTGTTATTACACGTGATATCAACGGTGGAGCTCACGAAGTATTCCAGAAGAATATCATGGGTGACACAGAAGTAAAAGCGGATGCGATCCAGGCTTCTTCTATGGGTGAACTTGTTCAGGATATCATTGATAACCAGTACGCAATCGGATATGCTTCATTTGGTGTTGCTAACCAGAATGAAGGAAAAGTAACTCCACTGAAAGTAAACGGTGTTGCTGCAACAAAAGAAAACATTCTTGATGGATCTTACATCATCCAGAGACCACTTCTTCTTGTAGGTTCTGGTGATCCGACAGATGTACAGCAGGCTTTCCTTGATTACGTTCTTGGTGATGAAGGACAGAAAACTGTAGAAGATATGGGATTCATTCCTATGAAATAATCTTCCGATATTGAAGGGGTGTGCAAAGACACACCCCTTTTTCTTGCTATATGTCGCTGGTTAATCCCAGGGATCAATTTTGATTTGTATCCGGACAGCGCTGTCTGTCCTGCATCATACCTAGAAAGGATTTACTATGTTTAAGAAACTTTCAGATAAATTCAGCAAAGGAATCGTTTATCTGGCTGCCTTTCTCGTAACGGCACTGATGGCAGTCATGATGATCCATATTGTGAAGGAAAGTATTCCTGCCATTTCACAGCTTGGAATCAAAATATTCCTGCCTACCACTGAATGGCGCCCTGTCAGTCAGAAACCGCAGTACGGACTTTTACCTGCGATTGCCGGTACCCTTTATGTCTCAGCGATCGCAGTTGTCCTCGCACTCATCTTCGGCGTTGCCTGTGCCTGCTTTCTGGACTATTACCTTCCGAAAAAGGTGGCATCCATATTCCTTGCGTTCATCGATCTGGTTGCAGGAATCCCGTCCGTCATCTTCGGATTTATCGGACTTACGGTTCTTGTAAAAGCCTTTGCCACCCACCTCCATATGGCAGCCGGTCAATGTATCCTGGCAGCCGGGATCGTGCTGGGGATCATGCTTTTACCATTCGTTATTTCCACCTGTCATGAATCTTTACAGACTGCACGAAAGACTTACGAGTTCAGTGCGATCACACTTGGATTCTCCAGAGAATTTACCCTGCTGCATTTTATTCTTCCGGCAATCCGGCCGGGAATCATTGCAGGTGCAATGATGGCATTCGGCCGCGCACTTGGCGAGACAATGGCCGTCATGATGGTAATCGGTAATTCCCCGATTTATCCCAAACTCCTTGGACGTGGTCAGACACTTCCTGCCCTCACCGCACTGGAAATGGGAAGTATTGAATACGGAAGCCTTCACCTCTCCGTACTTTACGTTGCAAATGCTGTGCTGCTTGTGATTCTTTTCATCGTACTCGGTATCAGCTATCTTTTGAAAAGGAGGCTTGCCACCCATGAGAACTAAACTGCAGAAATTTTTCACACGCCTGATTCTCAGTATACTCGGACTTTGCGTGATCGTTGTTACACTCTTCCTTTTCCTTTATGTCTTCTGGAAAGGGAAAAAAGTATTTAGCCTGTCCTTCCTTCTGGACAAGCCTGCTGGTGTTCCACTTGGAACTGCAGGCGGTATCTATCCGGCACTGATGGGTTCCATTTATCTTGGCGCACTTTCCGCACTGATCGGCGGTGTCCTTGGTATCGGCGCTGCCATTTATCTTGTATTTTACAGCACCGGAAAACGATTTTCCGTCCTTGTAAATATGGCGATCACCGGGCTTTCCGGAATCCCTTCGATCCTGTTCGGGCTGGTTGGATATACGCTTCTGATCTACCGTTTTGGACTTAACCGCAGCCTTCTGTGTTCGGCACTGTGTGTTGCAGCAATGATCATTCCTTTTGTTGCAATCCGAGCAGAAAAGATTCTGGAAGAGAAGGGGCGTGAATATATGAAGAACTCCCTAAGTCTCGGACTTTCCCGTGAGTATGCCCTCCGGAAACTGATCCTTCCGGTCTGCTCTGTAGAGCTTCTCGGAACCGTTGCGCTTGGAATGGCATACGGCATGGGTGCCGTTGCACCGATTTTATACACCGGAGCTGTCATGCAGGCAGATGTTCCGCATTCTCTCTCCGATCCGTTCATGTCACTTCCATATCACCTGTATATCCTTGTGAACAACGGATTTTCTCTGGATTATGCTTATGGAACCGCATTTGTACTGATGCTCTTCCTGCTCATCATCCAGTTAATATGTAAATTTATCACCTATCTACGAAAGGACAACTGATATGCTGAATATAGAAAATCTAAAATGTGGATTTGGAAAACACGAAATCCTTCACGGAATCAGCCTGACGATCCCGAAAGGACAGATTACAGCCATCGTTGGTCAGTCCGGCTGCGGAAAAACAACTTTTCTGAAAACCCTGAACCGGATGGTAGAAGAAGAAGGCGGCTATCTCTCAGGAACAATTACTTTAGAAGGAACCGATATCAAATCTCTTCCGAAAGAAAAACTCAGAAGGCGTGTTGGCATGGTTTTCCAACAGCCGATCGCTTTCCCGCACAGTATCGAAAAGAATCTGTCTTATGTACTGAAATACCACGGTGTCCGTAATAAGAAAGAGATTGCTGAGAAAATTACAGAGTCTCTGCAGAAAGCAAAACTCTACGATGAGGTCAAAGATCAACTGAAAAAATCCGCCCTCAAATTATCCGGCGGTCAGAAGCAGCGTCTTGCTATCGCACGAAGCCTCTGTGCCGGTCCGGAGATCCTGCTCCTTGACGAGCCGTGCTCCGCACTGGATATGAAGAATACAATTGCAATCGAAGAAACGCTTTTGGAGTTGAAAGACCAGTATACTTTCGTCATCGTCACACATAATCTGGCTCAGGCAAAGCGAATTGCCGATCAGGTGATCTTCATGGATCATGGAGAAGTACTGGAAGTGACGGAAAAAGAGAAATTCTTTGAAAATCCGGCATCGGAACCGGCGAAAGAACAGATACAGTATATGTAATAAAAAACGTCCGATTATCACATTTTACTCCGTGATAACCGGACGATTTTTTTATTTCTATTTTTTTATTTCAGCATTTCTCTGAGCAGTTCATTAACCATACCCGGATTTGCTTTTCCTTTCATTGCCTTCATGATCTGTCCAACCAGTGCGCCAAGTGCTTTTTCTTTTCCACCCTTGAAATCTTCCACTGCCTTTGGATTCTTTGCAATCACTTCTTCCGCAAGTGTGCGGAGTGCACCTTCATCGTTGACGGTCTTCAGTCCGTGATCCTCTACATATTTTTCCGGATCCACATCCTCTGCAAATACCTTTTCAAATACCTCTTTTGCTACAGAACTGTTGATGGTTCCCGCATCTGCAAGTTCGATCAGTTTTGCAAGGTTCTCCGGTGAAAATTTAATATCTGCCGGCTCCTGTCCGTTTTCATTTAACAGACGCATGGTTTCTACCATCAGCCAGTTGGACACCTTTTTCGGCTTGTTGCAGATTGCACAGGTCTCCTCAAAGAGATCTGCCATCTTCTTCGTTCCGGTAATAAGCTCCGCATCATAACGTGGAATATCATAATCTTTCTCATAACGTGCAAGTTTTTCATTTCTCAGCTCCGGCTGTTGGTCTTTGATCTTCTGGATCCATTCATCACTGATCACGATCGGCACCAGATCCGGTTCCGGGAAATAGCGATAGTCCTGCGCATCCTCTTTGGAACGCATTGCATAAGAATATTCTTTATTATCATCCCATCTTCTGGTTTCCTGAATGACTTTCTTTCCTTCTTCGATGAGTTCGATCTGTCTCTGTCTCTCTCCCTCGATCGCATGTGTAATCGCTTTAAAGGAGTTCAGGTTCTTCATCTCAGTACGTGTTCCAAACTCAGAAGCACCTACTTCACGAACCGAAAGATTGACGTCTGCTCGCATGGATCCTTCCTGAAGCTTACAGTCCGATGCTCCCAAATACTGGCAGATCATACGCAATTTTTCCAGATAAGCAATGACTTCATCTGCCGAACGCATATCCGGCTCCGATACAATCTCGATCAGCGGAACCCCACTTCGGTTATAATCTACTAAAGAGCAGTCCTCCCACTCATCATGGATCAGCTTTCCGGCATCCTCTTCCATATGCATCTCATGGATCCGGACTTTTTTCTTCTGCTCTCCGACTTCAATCTCTACATAGCCGTCTCTCGCAATTGGCAGATAGAGCTGTGAAATCTGATAGTTCTGCGGGTTATCTGGATAGAAATAATTCTTACGGTCGAATTTGCACACCTGTGTGATCTTACAGTTTGTCGCAAGTCCTACTGCCATCGCATATTCTACTACTTTTTTATTTAATACCGGAAGGGAGCCCGGCATACCGGTACATACCGGGCAGATATGTGTATTCGGTGCGCCCCCGAATGCGGTACTGCATCCACAGAAAATTTTTGTCTTTGTTGCAAGTTCTACGTGAACCTCCAGACCGATTACGGTTTCATACTGCTTTGACATCTATGCTTCCTCCTTTCCGGCTGCTTCTGTTTTGTCGTACATAGATACCCATTTTTTCTCTGTCAGGCACTCATAGGTATAAGCTGCCTGAAAAAGCTTCTTCTCCTGGAAGCAGTCTCCGATGAGCTGCATTCCAACCGGAAGTCCTTTCGCATCCTGTCCAACCGGAATACTGATCCCCGGAAGTCCTGCCAGGTTGACGGAAATCGTATAAATGTCGCCCAGATACATTTTGATCGGATCACTTAAGGAAGCTCCAAGCTTCGGTGCTGTCGTCGGTGCTGCCGGCGCCAGGATCATATCATATTTTGCAAATGCACTGTCAAATGCCTTTTTAATCAGTGCTTTTGTACGGAGTGCTTTCAGATAATAAGCATCATAATATCCGGAACTGAGTACGAAAGACCCAAGCATGATACGGCGCTTTACTTCCGGTCCGAAGCCCTCGGAGCGGGTCTTTTTGTACATCTGGTGAAGCTCTTCATAATCCTTTGTGCGGTATCCGTATTTCACACCGTCAAATCGGGACAGGTTGGAGCTTGCCTCTGCTGATGCGATGACATAATAAGCCGGAATCGCATATTTTACAAGTCCAAGATCAAATTCTTCAATCTCAGCTCCTGCATTTTTCAGAACCTCTGCGGCTTCCAGAATCGGTTTTTTCACTTCTTCGTCCAGACCTTCTCCAAAATAATCTTTTGGAATACCGATCTTCATCCCTTTTACATCGTTTACCAACGCACTCGTAAAATCCGTGTCCTGGCGTTCTACCGAAGTGCTGTCTTTTACATCATGGGATGCGATGGTCTCAAGAACCGTCGCACAGTCGGTTACGTCCCTTGCAACCGGTCCGATCTGGTCAAGAGATGATCCGTAAGCGATCAGTCCATAACGGGATACCGTTCCGTAGGTTGGCTTGATTCCAACGATTCCGCAGTAAGAACTTGGCTGACGGATCGATCCGCCGGTGTCAGATCCAAGAGCATATGGTACTTCCAGAGCCGCAACTGCCGCACATGAGCCACCGGAAGATCCACCCGGTACATGCTCCAGATTCCACGGATTCTTTGTCTCTCCATAATAAGAAGTCTCAGTCGTGCTTCCCATCGCGAATTCATCCATATTAGTCTTTCCGATCACAACTGCACCTGCTTTTTCCAGATTCAGAACTGCTTCTGCTGAAAATGTCGGTACAAAATTACTCAGAATTTTTGAACTGCAGGTGGTCGTCACACCTTCCGTACACATGTTATCCTTGATCGCAACCGGTACTCCTGCAAGCGGTCCGGTCAGTGTTCCGTCATCGATCAGCTTCTGCACTTCTTCCGCTCTTTTTAAGGCAGCTTCTTTTTGAAGTGATACAAAACTGTTGACTTCTTTTTCTACTTTATCAATCTGTGCGAAGCAGGCTTCCACTGCTTCTTTTACTGTAACTTCTTTTGCCTGAATCTTTTTTCCAAGTTCAACGGCAGTAAGACCTTTCAAATCCATCTTTCGATTTCCTCCTATGCGAATGTTCTAGGTACTTTGTAGCTCTGTTCTTTCTGCTGCGGCGCATTTGCCAGCATTGCTTCGTGATTGTCTCCATTTGTCACTACATCCTCACGGAATACATTATTTACCGGAAATACATGTGACATCGGTTCAATTCCTTCTGTATCCAGTTCATTCAGGGTATCAATATAATCAAGCATGGTTTCCATATCTTTCTTTGCCTGCTCTTTTTCTTCGTCAGAAAGCTCCAGCTTTGCCAGGATTCCAACGTATTCGATTGTTTCATCCGAAATCTTGTTTGCCATTGTACTCGTCCTTTCTAATAATAATTATCGTAAAAGCTTTCGTACTCCTCCGATTCAATCCACTCACTCGGTGTAAGTTCTACTGTAAGTCCTTCCAGATCAACTTCTGTTCCATCGATCAGGACAATATTTTTCAGCTCCTGTGGAAATCCCGACTCTTCATTACCGATCAGCATTCCCATATAATTTTCGTATCCGGCGCTTACTGTCACGTCATAATCAAAAATCCCAAAACCTTCCACACATTTCACATCATAGACACCTGCAGGTACGTCTTTTCCTACTGTAAATTTATCCGATACGGTTTTCGATTCTGTAAGCGGATTTGCAATTGCTGTCAGATTCATCTGTGCATTCTCTGCTGTCATGTGAAGCTCCAGTGTATCCTCTACTATCACATAACATCCCGGAAATACTTCAAAATCACTGACTTCTTCTTCCGTATTATCGTAGTCATCACCAAAATTGTACTGCACCCAGATATTATTTTTGCTGTCTGTCAGCTCTACCTGACCACTTCCACTTTTGCAGGTCAGTGTATAGGTTCCCTGCGGAAGATGTACACCGCCTTTATAAATTCCGGCTGTCAGGTCTGCTTCATAAAGTTCTCCTTCTTCCGGCATCACTTCCTGCAAATCACTGTATGGATCTTCCTCGGTGTAGCTGTCACTGTCATCATAAGTATAGTCATCAAAATAATGCTGAACTTCATCGCTGATCGTTCCGCCAAGCTCACCTGCAAATGCTGCAATGATCACAAAGCCGATCAGAAACTTTCCAAGCTTCCTTTTCTTTTTTACCGGTCTGCTGCGTTGTTGCATTGAAGATGATGTATAACTGTAACTCTGGTTTCCTGTCTGGCTGTAGCTTGTGCCTGCGGTATTGTAGCTCGCATTTGCTGCAGAATATCCATTCCCCGCCGGATTTACTTTTCCTGCTGCCGCATTCTTTGACGCCTTTTTTGCAGCTGCTTTCTTTGCATTTTTATCTGCATTCTTCGCCTTACGCACATTTTCCCGAGTCATGGTCTTTCCTTCATACGGCTTTTCCGCTTCCGTATGTATATGTGTCAGCGATTCTTCATGACCGGAATTTCCAAGTGTCACATACTGATCGTCATTCTTTGAATTGTCAAGCCCACACTCTGTGCAGATATTTCCGTTTAATTTTCCTCCACATAAGGAACATCTTCGTCTCATTTTGACCTCCCCCGCTGCCTCTTGTCAGCTTCCTTTTTTACCTGCCAGCCAGGGAGCTTCGTCTCTACGGAGTAAGTCTGCTTAAATCTCTCGGGAAGAGGGTTGTCTCACGGACGTTATCTTCACCAAGAAGCTGCATTGTCAGACGTTCCATTCCGATTCCAAGACCTCCATGTGGCGGCATACCATGTTTGAATGTATCCAGATAGGTCTCCAGTCCTTCTTCCGTCATTCCCCGCTTTGCAAGCTTTTCCATCAGCATGTCGTAGTCATGGATTCTCTGTCCTCCGGTCGTGATCTCAAGTCCACGGAACAAAAGGTCAAAGCTGAGTGTGAATTTCTCATCCTGTGGATCGTCCATTGCATAGAACGGACGCTTCTTTGACGGATAGTAGGTTACAAATACAAAATCAGAACCCCATTCCTCTTTTGCGTACTGTCCGATCAGATGCTCTTCCTCGGGTTCCAGATCAAATGGATTGCGGATCTTACGTCCGTACTTTTCTGAAACCTTCTGCTTTGCCTCATCAAAACGGATTGCCGGAATTTTAGAGACATCCGGAAGTGTCACGTCCAGGATTTTAAGTTCCTTCGCATAATCCTTTTTCAGAAGCTCCATCGTATACTGAAGGAAGCCCGTTTCCATCGCCATGATATCTTCAAAGCTGTCGATATAACCCATTTCAAAATCCAGACTGGTATATTCGTTCAGATGACGCTTGGTGTTGTGTTTTTCTGCTCTGAATACCGGCCCTGTCTCAAATACTCTGTCAAAAACACCAACCATCATCTGTTTGTACAGCTGTGGACTCTGTTCCAGCACTGCCGGACGATGGAAATAATCCAGTCGGAAGAGGTTAGATCCTCCTTCTGCTCCTTTTGCTCCGATCTTCGGGGTATGAATTTCTGTAAAACCTTCTTTATACAGGAACTCTCTGAATCCTCTTACGATTCCTTCCTGAATTTTAAACTTCGCTCTTTCCCTTACGTTCCGAAGAGAAATGGAACGATAGTTCAGCTTCGCTTCCAGGGAAGTGTTCAGTTTCCACTTTGAAACAGCAAGTGGAAGGCTGTCTTTTGGCATACTGAGTACTTTTATCTCACTCAGACGGATTTCAATTCCGTTCGGTGCCTTCTCTGATTCGGTCAGTTTTCCTGTTACTTCTACTGTATCGGCTTCTCTTAAATCTTTCAAGTTAAATTTTGTAACGCCTTCTTCGTATACACACTGGACCAGACCTTCCCGTTTTCTCAGAATCACGAAAGCGACTGTTCCCATGTCACGAATTGTATGAACGGCTCCATTTACCTTCACTTCTTCTCCAAGTCTTCCCTCTTCCAGTAATTCACTAAGTTCCAGCGTTTCTTTTTCTTTTACACCTGTCATAAATTCCATGTCACAATCCTCCTAAAATATGTTTTGCTTTTGTCAACTTCGTATTCCGGATTGGTTTTGATATGCATAAAAAAAGCCCCGGAATACTTTTTCGTATTCCGGGACGGATAATCTGATGATCCGCGGTACCACCCGCATTGAATCCTTTGGGATTCCTCTCTTACATGCGTAACGTGCATGAACCGTATTACCCTACTAAAGCACCTGTGCTTTCCATTCAGATAATCTGCTCCAGAGTGTTCCCTTCGCCTCATTCCTCAAACAGCGCTCTCAGTCGGTGACGCCGTATTCCTGTCAAGTTCCAGAAGCAAGAGTCTCTTTCATCGCTTTGCTTTACTAAATTATTTTTAGATACTAGCACACGTTCTTTACTTTTTCAAGTATTTTCTTCTATTTTTTAATTTTTTCTCGTTAATTGTCAGCTTTTTTGCTTTAAAATCATCAATTCACTTTGTTTCTTTTTGTTTTTTGATTATTTCGTATGTTTATCCACGTATTTATTCTCTGTTTTGGAATAAACAATTTTCTGTTCCTTATATAAGCTGTAATATCCGGAAAGCAGATAGCTTACCGCAACCACAATACAGTAAAACGGCATCCCGTTAAATCCAAACAACTCTGCTGCAATCAAAAGAGATGTGATCGGACTGTTTGTAACTGCACAAAAGACACCAACCATTCCACATGCCGCACAGATATCTGTCGGTGCTGCAAGGATCGTAGACATAAAAGAACCAAGTGTCGCCCCGATAAACAGTGACGGTACGATCTCCCCACCCTTGAATCCGGCGCAGAGCGTCAGTGCCGTAAATAGCATTTTCAGAAGGAACATCTGCGGTCCTGCCGTCTCTTTAAAGCTTGCCTGGATCACACCTGTTCCAAGCCCCAGATAGGCATCCGTTCTGAGTGCAAAATACAAAATGATCACTCCTGCTGCCCCTGCAACCACACGCACATACGGATTCGGAAACCATTTCTTCAGATAATGTTCCCCATTATGCAGCACAATACAGAACAGTGCTCCGACAAGCGCACACGCAATTGCCAGAATGATCGCTTTGATCGAATCCACACTGTAAAAATTCGGAACCGATTCTACCAAATACGGCGGAGTAACGGTCCTCACTTTCAGAAGCAGCGCAATCCCCTGTGCGGCAAATGCAGAAAATACACATGGCACCAGCGCGGCATAATACATCACACCAACACTGATCACTTCCATTGGAAATACAACCGCCGCCATCGGTGTCCCGAAAAGTGCTGAAAATGCGGCACTCATACTTGCCAGAATGATGATCTTCTTGTCACTCTCATTCAAATGCAGATATTTCGCACATACATTTCCTACACTTGCTCCAAACTGAAGTGCTGCACCCTCTCGTCCGGAAGATCCTCCAAACAGATGTGTGATCGCTGTCGATATCAGGATCAGTGGTGTCACCCATCCCGGAACCTCTTCCTCATCCGACCGGACTACTGTCAGAACCAGGTTCGTTCCGGAGTTCTTCTCCTGCCCGGTAATTTTGTACAGCCAGACGATCAAAAGACCTCCTAGCGGTAGCCCAAGAATGATCATCGGATTTGCCTGTCTAAACGAAGTCACCCATACAATCGCATAGGAAAATCCGCTGGCGATCAGTCCGATGAGACTTCCGATTACCCCGGACAAAACGATCCATTTGAACAATGAACCATACAGATTTTTCCATGCTTCTCTCATTTCTTTTAATTTTTCATTCATCCTTTGTTCCTCGTACTCTTATTTTCTTAAAAAAAGAATGTACCTTGGCACATTCTCGCGCCGAGCGCGTTGCTGAGCGCCAGTGGTGCTCGTTAAGCAACGACCGAAGCGGAGCGTAGACCGCTTGCGACATCCTTCATCTTCGCGCGAGTGCACATCTCCGGCACACGGTGCCTTTTATTTAACAGGAAGTTCCTTCAGAATTTCCTGTTAAATAAAAAATGCTGTATACACATCCTCATTTCACTTTTATTATAGAAAATTTTTCTTTTTTTGACAATTCCAACTGACAAAGATTATTTCTCTTTTTCTAGCTGCATATGATAATCCCGGATCATATCTGCAAGCGTAACTGTCTTCAGGCTGTCTTCCAATGCAGATTCAAATTTAGAATAGGAGTTTTGCAAAACCGCCCGGATGTTACGTCCAACTGGACACAATTTAGAAGCTTTGGTATGTACGTGAAATATATTTTTACAGAACTGCGGTTTCACGGCATTGCAGATTCTGTATACTGTAATTTCTTCCGGCGGCATATTTAAAGTCGTTCCACCGGTACCGTTTTTCACATTAAGGATTCCAGCTTTTTTTAAAGCACTCATGATACTGCGTATCGCTACCGGATTCGTTCCCGTTGATAAAGCAATCTTTTCACTTGTGATCTTATCCGTCTCTCCAAATTCGCTGACCAGTATCAGACAATGAATTGCAAGCGATGCCCTTATTGATAACTGCATACTCTGACTTCCTCCTTTGATTTCATTTTAGCTTATCATATTTTTCTATAGGTGTAAATATTGACATTACATCTATGAAATGATAGTCTTGTTGTAAATTCAAAAATTACACCGAAGGAGTAAAAAAATGAAAACATATCCAGTTGTAGATATTACATTTAGTCCTACCGGAGGGACCAAAAAAGTTGCAGACCAGATCAGCTGCTATCTGGGAAATATTACAAATACCGTGAATCTTATCCGGCACGATGTCAGCTTTTCAGATGTAACAGTCCCTTCTGATTCACTTGCTGTCATCGCAGCTCCTGTATTCGAAGGCGTTATTCCTGATATCGCCATTGAAAGGCTGAAAGAGATACAAGGGAACCATGCAAATTGTGTAGTTATTGCCGTATATGGAAATCGCGCATATGACGATGGTCTGATCCAGTTAAAAGATACCGCCGAGTTATGCGGTTTCAATGTTATCGCCTCCGTTGCAGCTGTTGCAGAACATTCTATCATGCGCCAATTCGGCAGTGGACGACCAGACGAAGAAGATAGCAAAGAGTTAAAGAAATTTGCAGAAGAAATACTCGAAAAACTTTCCTCTGAAAAAGAATTGTCTACTGATTATTTCGTGCCTGGCAGTCATGAGTATAAACGCCTTGGCAACCTGAGTGTTGTTCCAAAAGCAAACGCTTCCTGCACTGGCTGTGGGAAATGTGCCGAAGCCTGCCCAACAGGTGCAATCAATAAAAATAATATCCGAACCGGCGATAGCAGCAAATGTATCAGTTGTATGGGATGTATCGCCGCCTGTCCAAAAGGTATCCGGAAGCTAAACCCTGTCTTTTTGGCTGCCGCATCTCTGAAAATGAAAAATCTGTTATCCGGACGAAAGCCAAATGAGATTTTCTTATAATCCTCAGCAGACATTTCCTTCTCGCTGTCGATTGAAATTTTTATACGAAACTGGTATTCTATAAGAAAAGAAAATCGATCATTTTCATGATCGAAGGAGGTTAAGATATGTCTGAAATTTTAGCTTTCTCAGAATCTGCCGATTCTGATCCAAAGCTTTCTACAGAACCAGTTTCCGAATCCGGAGACATCCATACAGCCACTGATGTACCACCCAAAGAAGCTCCAGCTCCGGAACCAGATTCCCCTGAAGCAGAAACCATTTCATCTGAGGAAAAAAAGAATACTTACACGGATTTTTCATCGGAAGATTTCAAATCTTCTGACGATTCCGAAAAAGATCCGTTTACCGGAGAAAAGAAAAGTTTCCACCACCACATTTTCCATACAGCAAAAGAACTGAATTATCTGCGTGAAAAATATATCCTGGAAAAAATTCCGGATGACCAGCTTCTTGAGTATCTGAAGCTTGAAGAAAAGCGTCATGAGCTCCAGGTGCAGGAACGCAACATCCGCGAAAAACGGATTATGAATGCCTTTATGCTGACAGTAATCCTTGCTGCAATTGTGGCTGTAGTATACAGTCTGCATGAGAATCCGACGGTACTCATCAGTATCCTGTATATTGGTGGAATCCTTGCAGGCATCCATGTCTGGAATAAGAAAAAATAAATATTATAACATGCACATAAGAACCTCTGCCGGACAAGATGTCAAGCAGAGGTTCTTCTCTTCTGTCTTACAACAGATTCCTTTTTTATACATTCTGGATAAAGTTCTTGATTTCTTCTCTGGTCGGCATAACCCGAAGTGCCCCTTTTCTTGTTGTGATCAGGGATGCTGCCGCATTTGCAAATGTGAGAAGCTCTTTTAAATTTTCTTCGGTCAGCTCTTCCATTCCATGCTCCAGAATATAATTCAGGGAATTGGCACAGAACGTATCTCCGGCGCCGGTCGTCTCGATCGTATGCTCCTGGACAAAGCCCGGAACTTCTACCCGGAGATCTTTATAATATGCACGGCTTCCGTCTTTTCCGAGGGTAATGAGTACCAGCGGAATCTGATATTTTTCACGGATCAGTCTTGCTCCCTCATCATAATCCGTGGTTCCGAACAAAAATTCCACTTCATTATCTGAAATTTTCAGGATGTCACATTTGGAAAGTCCGTATTCGATCTCGGCTTTCGCCTCATCCAGTGATTTCCAGAGTGGCGGGCGGAGGTTCGGGTCAAAGCTTACGATACATCCTGCTTCTTTTGCCACATCAATCGCATATCTGGTTGCTTCTCGCACACCTTCATGGGTAGAGGAAAGTGTTCCGAAATGGAAAATCTTTGCCCCGCGGATCAGATCTTCGTCCACTTCTTCTTTTTTCAGCATCATATCTGCTCCCGGATTCCGGTAGAAAGAGAAATCTCTGTCACCGTCCGGATAAGTATGTACGAACGCAAGTGTGGTATGTACTTCTTCATCCATTACCAGATTCCGTGTATCAATTCCAACTTCTTCAACTGCAGTTTTCAGCTGTTCTCCGAACATATCTTTTCCGACTTTTCCGATAAATGCGGTCTTTTTCCCAAGCTTTTCAAGCATGGCGAGTACGTTGCATGGTGCGCCTCCCGGATTGGCTTCCAGAAGCGGATTGCCCTGTGCACTTGTTCCATTTTCTGTAAAATCAATTAGCAGTTCGCCTAAGGCGGTTACGTCATAGATCTTTTCCATATTCGATTCCTCTCTTTATAATCCTCTTGGATGCGAAGTTATAGGCTGTGAATACGAATTACACAAAAGAACTGTTTCAAATTCAGTTGTGCAAACCATTCCAATGAACCTCTTAGGACGAAAATCGTGTTCAGCAGAGGCTTCCACGATTTTTGAGTTTCATCTCCATTGCACAAAATCAGAATTTGAAACAGTTCTTTTGTGTAATTCGTCCATCAAGGTTATCGATAATAATCTTCGATCCCATACTCTTATAAGCAAATTATACCTTGTCCCTCCAGTACATGCAATAAGATTATGTAATCGATATCATGTTTTTTCAGTTTTCTTTCCCTTAAATCAGGTTCAGTTTTTTCAGAACGTTGTAGATAGTTCCCTCTTTAAATGGATCGCTTAGGTTTCCAATTTTCAGGAGTTCGTGGTAGCCTTTGCTTCCGCCCTGGCGGCAGAGGGCGTAGTAATCTTTCCATGCGCCTTCCAGGTCTTCCTGCATTTTTCCGTAGTATTCGAGGGCTCCTACACGGGATACGGCGTAATCAATATAATAGAACGGGCACATGAATAGGTGCTGTTTCTGCATCCAGAATCCGCCCTGTCCCAGGAATTCATTGCCGTCATAATCTCTCCATGGGAGATAGATTTTTTCCAGTTCGTGCCATACTTTTCTTCTTTCCATTGCATCGGTCAGATTTTCAGCGTATACACGGTGCTGGAATTCATCTACGCATGCCATGTATGGCATTGCTTCCAGCGAATCCCACAGGTATGCTTTTTTCTGTTTTTCTGCATTTTCTCCGAAGAACAGATGCATCCACGGCAGTGTGAAATATTCCATCGCCATTGAATGGATCTCACTGATCTCTGCGGTACTGAATGTCTGCGATAATACCGGAATATTGCGTGACGCTGTGTATGCTTCAAAGGCATGTCCTGCTTCGTGGGTAAGGACATTGACATCTGCATTGGTTCCATTAAAGTTTGCAAAAATGAACGGTGCCTTATATTCTTCCATAAAGTCACAGTAGCCGCCCTGCTGTTTTCCCTGTCTTCCTTCCAGATCAAACAGACGGTATTCCATCATAAAATCAAAGAACTCTCCTGTCTCTTTGGAAAGCTCATGATACATGGTTCTCGCCTTTTCCAGAAGTTCTTCTTCCGTTCCCTCCGGAACTGCATTTCCATCCGGATAGGTAAGACTTTCGTCATAATATTTTAATTCTTCGATGCCAAGCCTTTCTTTCTGTTCCTCATAAAGTTTCTGACAAAGCGGTACGATATGTTCCCGGATCTGCTTACGGAATATTGCTACATCTTCCGGCGTGTATTCAAATCTTTCCATCTTCTGATACATCATCTCGGCATATCCATTAAATCCAAGGTTCTTTGCCATCTGCTGACGGATTCCGATTAGTTCCGTATAAAGGGAATCCAGTTCATCCGAAATCGCTTTATACAGCTCTGCCCACTTTTCAAAAGCTTCTTTACGGATGCTTCTGTCGGTATCTTCCATCATCTTTAACAGACCATAGAATCCTAGCTGTTCTCCGTGGAAATCTGTAACCGGTGCTGCTGCGACCTGGAAATATTTCTGGATCAGTTTGTTCTCCTGGATCTGCAGATCGGCATTACACGGATCGGTAAGCCGGACTTTGTTCTCTGCCTGTCTGGAATAAACTTCTCCAAACTCTTTTTCAAGCTCTGTTCTGTAAGAAGACTTCAGATAACTCTCATAGAACTTTTTCATTTCGACATCAATCTGTGGCTCGATCTCGAAAATATATTCCATCTCTTTTCGATAGAATTCATCATTGGTATCCTGGCTGTTGCGGATACTTGCCATGACGCGTGTCGTATTAAAGTGGCTGTTTGCATTCAGGATTGCGACAAATGCCTGATGCGCGCCTTCAAAATCTGCAGCCTCGTTAAAGTTCTTTGTTTCTTTCTGGATGGTTCGGATATACGCTTCCCCATCTGGACGTACATATTTCATCTCTGAAAATTTTTCCATCATCTTTTCCTTCTTTCCAATCTTTTTCCTCTGCCTGTCAGAATCATATTCTTTTCCCCAAAAGCAGCTCTATCCCGATTTTATCACAACTCATCCTGTGATTCCATCACCTTTTCGTACAATGTTACGAAAGAATAAAAATCTCTTCTGACACAGCCGGATTCTTCAATCCACATCTGCATCAAAAGAGATTCTTATCTTCAGACATACAAAAATCGGAGTGACAGGATTTGAACCTGCGACCTCTACGTCCCGAACGTAGCGCTCTACCAAACTGAGCCACACTCCGATAATAAATATATTGGATATTCCAAACGGAATATCCAACTTAAATCCTTATTCAATTAAAAACTACGGATAGAGGACTCGAACCTCTACTAACAGAGTCAGAGTCTGCTGTGCTGCCATTACACCAATCCGCATCAATCATCTGTTAATATCTGTCCATCGAAATGAACAAAACATTATAAATTTTCAGAAAACCAAATCGGAGTGACAGGATTTGAACCTGCGACCTCTACGTCCCGAACGTAGCGCTCTACCAAACTGAGCCACACTCCGATAATAAATATATTGGATATTCCAAACGGAATATCCAACTTAAATCCTTATTCAATTAAAAACTACGGATAGAGGACTCGAACCTCTACTAACAGAGTCAGAGTCTGCTGTGCTGCCATTACACCAATCCGCATCATCTGCTTGTTCGCTCTGGTTCTCAACAGCGAACAAATTTATTATAGCAAATCTTTACGGAAATGCAAGCATTTTTTTACATTTTTTTAAAGAAAGTCATTTCAAGTACTTCTTCTTCTTTTTTCTGACATTTTTCTAGCAAAATTCTTTTATCATCTGATCATACTCCAGCCAGTCATAGCCCTGTCTCTTATACAGCTTCCAGGCTCTTTCATTCTCCTTTTCCACTTCCAGACGGAATCTTGTCACACCCTCTTCTTTGTGCTCTTCCATATATCTGAAATACTCACTTCCAAGTCCTTTGGAACGATACTCTTCTAATATATAGAGTTCTTCCAGCCAGTACACCATCCCGCCTGCTTCCTGCGAAAAGGTCTTGGCGATCAGTCCATAGCCTGCGATCTTGCCTTCCCATTCCAGGATAAACAGTTCCGCATAGGTATCACTTTTCAGACATTCTTCAAATGTCTTTTCCAGATAAGAATCCGGAACCGAATGATCCACTGCTGGCATCCGGTAAAAATCATGCGCCATTTTTATGTAGATTTCTTTGTCTTCTGCTTTTATTTTTCTGATCATTTTCCAGTTCTCCTTTTATTATCCTCACGAAAAGAGGTCACTCCCTGTTCGCTTAGAAAGTGATCCCTTTTCCCATTCTTATACTCTGCATAATATCATGCACCGCTTTTATTTTCAATACCTCCTGCCCGGAGGCTGGGTTTTCCGGAAATCTTATGAAAATCGCACAAATGGATTCTCATATCTGGCAATATTTCCCAGCTTCTCCTCAATCCTCAAAAGCTGATTATACTTCGCGATCCGTTCTGATCTGCACGGTGCTCCGGTTTTGATCTGTCCCGTGTTAAATGCCACCGCAAGGTCTGCAATAAACGGATCCTCTGTCTCTCCTGACCGGTGGGATACAATTGCCTGATAACCAGCCTTCTGCGCCATCTGGATCGCATCGATGGCTTCCGTCAGAGTCCCGATCTGATTCACCTTGATCAGAATTGCATTAGCGATCTCCTTTAAAATGCCGGCGTTCAGCCGTTTCACATTCGTCACAAACAGGTCATCCCCGACAAGCTGCATATCCAGTCCCAGTCTCGTCGTCAGAAGCTCCCAACCTTCCCAGTCTTCTTCATCAAGCGGATCTTCAATGGAAATAATTGGAAATTCTCCTGCAAGCTCCTCATAGTAATCAATCATCTCTTCCGTCGATCGCGCCACACGATGTCCGTGCATCTTCGCCTCTCCCGGAAATACATACTCTTTTCTCTCTTTATCATACAGCTCACTCGCCGCCGCATCCAGTGCGATCACAATCTGCTCTTTCGGTTTATAACCTGCCTTTTCAATCGCACGCATGATCATGTGTAGTGCTTCTTTCGCATCCGGCAGATTAGGTGCAAATCCACCTTCATCCCCGACTGCGGTCGGATAATCGTACTTTTCCAGAATCGCCCGAAGCATCTTATAGATCTCGGCGCACATCTGAAGTCCTTCTTCAAAGCAGACTGCTCCGACCGGCATGATCATAAATTCCTGGAGATCAATGGAATTATCCGCATGCCGTCCCCCATTTAGGATATTCATCATCGGAACCGGCATCTGCTTTGCATTTACACCGCCAAGATACTGATACAACGGAATCTCCAGCGCATCTGCTGCTGCCCTTGCTGCTGCAAGAGACACTCCAAGCATTGCATTTGCCCCCAGATTGATCTTATTGTCTGTCCCGTCAAGCTCCAGAAGCATCCGGTCGAGCTTCGCCTGCTCCAGCACGTTCATTCCCAGAATTTCCCGGATGATCCGGTCATTCACATGCTCTACCGCGCGTCTGACACCAAGTCCCTGATAGCGGTGTTTCCCGTCTCTTAACTCAATTGCTTCATATTTTCCTGTCGATGCCCCGGAAGGAACCATCGCCCTTCCTGTAAAATGACTCCCTGCAAGTACCTCTACTTCTACAGTCGGGTTCCCACGCGAGTCCAGAATTTCCCGCGCAATAATATCTGTAACCGGTATATATTGTTCCATAATCCATCCTCCTTTTTTGTCTTTTAGTATGTCCTTTCGGGCGCTGAATCATGCACGAAAATCCCCGTATTTTCGTATCATCGTATACATTACGAAAATGCTCTAAAACGGTTGACTTCATACATTTTCGGCGTTACAATACCAACGGAAATCGGGTGATATTTTTTCAGTATTTCATCCGTTTTCTAAAACTTTATGAATCAATCGGGGAATATAAAATGAGAGAAAAAATCGAAAATTTTATTGCAATGAGCGGAGCAACTCTGCTGATCGCAGTAGGAACTTATTTTTTTAAGTTTCCAAACAACTTCACATTTGGCGGAATCACCGGTCTTGCCGTACTGATTGCCAAAACCGGACTTATTTCTGCTGCCGACTTTTCATTCGTTGCCAACATGTCACTTCTGATTCTTGGCGCAGTGATCCTCGGTAAAAAATTCGTTGCAAAGACAGCCTACTGCAGTGTCCTGCTTTCTGTTGCGCTTTCTTTATTTGAACGAATCTTTCCAATGAACCAGCCATTTACCAATCAGCCTATGCTTGAGGTAATGTTTGCGATTGCACTCCCGGCACTCGGTTCTGCAATCCTCTTCAATATCGGATCTTCCAGTGGCGGTACAGATATTATTGCCATGATCCTGAAGAAATTTACAAGTGTTGACATCGGACGTGCACTGGTTTGCTCCGACATTGCGATCACCGTTGCAGGTTTCTTTATCTTCGACGTAAAAACAGGACTTTATTCCTGTTTCGGACTGATCATCCGTTCCTTCCTTGTAGACAGCTTTATTGAAAGTCTGAACCTTTCCAAATATTTCAACGTTGTCTGCAGTAATCCGGAACCGATCTGCGATTATATCGTCCACTCACTCGGTCGAGGCGCCACAATCTGTGAAGCACACGGAGCCTTTACCGGTGAACAGAGATACATTATTTTTACAGCGCTGAACCGTCAGCAGGCAATCAAACTCCGTAACTTTATCAAGGCAAATGATCCTTCTTCCTTTATTCTGATTTCCAACACCAGCGAGATCATCGGAAAAGGATTCCATAGCATTTAAAAGATTGTTATTTTTAAAACAATTTCCGTACTCTGTATGCTATGCACCTTACCATAGATATGCTATAATAATATAAGCAACCAGAATAAAGAGGAGTAATCATATGGAGACACAACTTAACCTGATTCCGGCTTCTGAGCATCCCACTGCGCTGGAATCACAGTGGCTAAATGCGATTAGTCCGGCTGATTTTATCAATAATAATAAGAACTTTGATGTTCTGATGATGAAGTATCGCTGTGCGATCCGTGAGATCCAAACAAAGCTGGAAGTCCTTGATGATGAGTTTTCAGCAGTAAACAGACGCAATCCAATCTCATCTATCAAATCACGTGTAAAAAGTCCTGCCAGCATCTATGAAAAGCTGCGCAGACGTGATCTGCCATTTACAGAGGAGAGTATTGTCAAGAATTTGGACGATGTCGCCGGAATCCGGGTGATCTGCCCGTTTATCAGTGACATTTATACAATTGCCAACCTGATCACTTCACAGGATGACATTACCGTTCTTAAGATCAAAGACTACATAAAAGCACCAAAGCCAAACGGTTATCGAAGCTATCATATGATCGTTGAGATCCCGGTTTTCTTTACAGAGGGAAAAGTTCCAATGCGCGCCGAAATCCAGATCCGCACGATCGGAATGGATTTTTGGGCAAGTGTAGATCATCAGCTTCGTTACAAAAAAACAATCGGTGCTGACAAAGATATCGAGGCCATCGAAGCCGAACTTTTGAAATGTGCACAAACCGTAAGCGAGACGGACTGCCACATGGAAGAAATCAAAGACATGATCGGCGACTTTGAAAAAATCTAACCGGAGAAAATTAAATATTCAAAAAGAGGAAGGTGTTCCATTCATCCGGAATCCTTCCTCTTTTATTTGCACCTGCTTTATCCTCTCTTTGTAAAAAGGATATCGTGATTGATCTGCGTGTAGAATGCTTTCTGCATATCCTGTTCTTCTCTTCCCATCAGCCACATCAGCTTTGTGATCACTGCTTCCAGCGTCATATCATAGGCTTCGATCATATTGAAATCCTGCTTCACTTTTTTCCCGACTTCATAGACCGTCATATTACTTCCCTCATTGGCAACCTGTGTTGTCATCACGACAAATTTACCCTTACCTGACCATTTTTCCATCTCCTGATAGAATTCCTGAACAAGCGTCTGCGGAATACCACCTACGCCAAAGCTTTCAATTACCAGACAGTCATAGTGTTCAAACAGATAGGACAGAATATCCGGCTTCATTCCCGGGATCAGCTTTAATACATATACACTGTCTTTCATATCATAATAAAACTTAACTGCATGGCGGCACGGAATCTCCGGAATATACCGGACCAGGATACCATCCTGAATAACTGCAAGATACGGAAAATTGATACTCGAAAATGCATTGTAACTCTTTGCATGCTCTTTCTTTGCACGTGTTCCGACAATTACCTTTCCGTCAAATACAAGGTTGACCCCCTGGGAATCATCATCCGCCGCATAAATAAAGCTGTCCAGCAGATTTGTCTTCGCATCTGTCACATCCATATTGATTGGCTTCTGCGCTCCTGTAACAACAATCGGCTTGGCTGAATTCTGTATCATATAAGAAAGTGCTGCCGCTGTATATGCAAGCGTATCCGTGCCGTGGCAGATTACAAACCCATCATAATATGCATAATTGTCTTCCACTGCTTTTACCATCATTTTCCAGTGTTCCGGTGTTACATTCGTGCTGTCAAGATTACACACCTGCTTTGTCTGAACCTCACATACATTTTTTACAGCCGGAATATAAGATAAAATATCCTCCGGTGTCAGTCCCGGTGCCAGTCCATCCTTTGTCTGACGGGATGCGATCGTCCCACCTGTACCTAACATCAAAATCTTCTTCATCTTTGATTGTCCTCTCTTCTACCTCATTATTATCCAAAATTTTTGTCAATCAGACTACAGTATTCTGCAAATGCTTCCGTCTCTGCAAATGCTTCCCGTAATGCTTCTCTGACGCCTTTATAATACCATCCGATCGTTGCTTTATCTTTCATTCGGAATCTGTTCCACAATTCCTCTCCACATACAGGATAATCCCGATCAATATCCCGCATATTCGACAGCTTGTCCGCAAGTCCAATCATCTGAACCTCAATTGGTGCTGTCTTAAGCCTTTCTATGGTTGCACTTTTTCTTTCCATCCAGGTCTTGGATTTATCTTCGCTTTCCTGTGATACGATTCCCGCGACTCTTGCTGAAAACATCTCTTTTAACACATTTGCATCCACACCCTCACAGTCCTCGATCGTATCATGCAGGATTGCTGCACTGATGATCTCCTCATCCTGTGTCATCGTGGATACTATCTTTCCTACTTCCATCGGATGTACAATATACGGTCTGTCGGTCCCCTTCCGATACTGACCTTCATGTACCTTGGTGGCAAAATCAATGGCTTTCTGTACCATGTTTTTCCTCCTCGCATCTGTATGACATTTTTTCAATATTTATCATAACACCAGCGTCTTTAAATCACAAGAAAATCAGTGTATAATATTGTCTGATTATGTAGAAAAAAATAACTGTAAAGTAATTCTTATAAATAGCAAAAGGAGTTTTTATAAATGAACAGAAAACAGATTCTTGTCACCGGCGCTTCCCGTGGAATCGGAAAAGCCTGCGCTATCCACTTTGCAAAAGAGGGATGGCATGTATTTTTAAACTGCCGCAAATCCATCAGTGAATTGCAGGCTACTGCTGATTTTATCACAAAGGAAACCTCCGGTTCCTGCGAAATCCTCCCAGGAGATGTAGGTGTTCCATCCGAAGTCGGACGTATCTTTGACCAGATTGAAATGTCCGGCTCCGGTCTTGACGTACTCATCAACAATGCCGGAATCGCATGGATGGGACTTCTGACGGATATGAGCATTGAAGAATGGAACCGAATGATTTCCACTAATCTTTCTTCCGCATTTTACTGCTGCCGTGCAGCACTTCCTTACATGATCCATCAGAAATCGGGACGTATCATCAATATTTCTTCGATGTGGGGAACTGTCGGTGCTTCCTGTGAAGTCGCTTATTCTGCCACCAAATCCGGTCTGAACGGTCTTACCCGCGCACTTGCAAAGGAACTTGCGCCAAGCAATATCCAGGTCAATGCGATCGCCTGTGGTGTCATCGATACCGTAATGAACGATCTTCTGGATGCGGAAGAAAAAGCTGCCCTCGCAGAAGAAATCCCTGCCGGACGTTTCGGGACACCAGAAGAAGTCGCGCTTCTCGCATGGCAGCTTGCAAATGCCCCTGCCTATCTTACCGGGCAGATACTGGGTATGGACGGAGGATATATCTAACTCCTACTCCCAGATCTTGTCCCACTTCGCATAAAGTGTAATACTGGATGCCGGGTATCTTTCGGATTCCCGGTTTTCCAGAAGCTTTGTCTGCTCCGTATATTTCTCATTCAGCTCATCTTCAAGTGTCCCATACTGCTCCTGTTTTGCAAGCTCTGCCAGTTCTTTTTCCTGCACAACTCCAGCATCAGTCCACGCATACCATCCTTCAAATCGATATCCGTCTTTCACTGCCGTTGGCATACATCCTTCACTTAACCGAAGGCTCTGCCCATACACAGTATAGTCTGCCGCAAATTTTCTTTTGTTCTTTCCTTTATTCTGCCCGGCTTCAAGCTCTTCACCATTTCCCCTTGTCGCAAACAGCCTTCTTCCGCCTGCTGTTGCCGTACCGTAATTCTCAATCTCACCACCTGCAGCGTCATAATAAATAACCGTATAAGGTGCCCAGACATATGCCGTACCAAACTTTTCTGTCTCTGGCCCTGTCCCATTTCTGTCAAACCGGAATCCGTAATGGTATTCTTTTCCTTCATAAAAATAAGTGAAAAATCCTGGTATTCCTGCCGGGATCCCAACCTCCTGATTTACCGACTTGTGAAAATCAAACCGGATCAGCTCTGCTCCATCTGGTGTCTCCCCATCATCTGCGTAAACCGATATTCCTGCACTATTGCACGCCCAGACAATCACTCCACCAAACATCACCAGCAGCAAATACCGAACTATCATCGTCCAGATACTTCCAATCCGTTCCATACATGTCCCTCCTCATCCCAAAAGCTAAATTACCCATGTATATTTATATGCAGGCAGAATTTTATATATTCCCTCAAACAGAATCATCCACTATCCCTGAACGAAAAATTTCAAAAAAATAAACTGATCAGATTCCATCGCACAAAAGTGAATCTGATCAGTTTATTTTTTTACAATTTGATGTCGCAGCTTATCGATCTCATCCCTACTTAAAATCCAGTTCCACCGGACAGTGGTCAGACCCAAATACATTTGTCAGAATCTTCGCATCTTCCAACCTGCTTTCCAGTGCTTTTGATGTACAGAAGTAATCGATACGCCAACCTGCATTCTTTTCTCTTGCCTTAAACCGGTAGGACCACCAGGAGTAAATTCCTTCTTTATCCGGATAGAAATAGCGATAAGTATCAATGAATCCCGCATCCAGAAGTGCTGAGAATTTTGCTCGCTCTTCATCTGTAAATCCGGCATTCTTCCGGTTGGTCTTTGGATTCTTTAGATCAATTTCTTTGTGTGCAACATTCAAATCTCCACAGAAGATCACCGGTTTTGTCTCTTCCAGTTTCTTAAGATAAGCGAGAAACGCATCTTCCCAGGTCATACGGTAGTCAAGTCTTGCCAGTTCGCTCTGGGAGTTCGGTGTATACACGGTAATAAAATAAAAATCCTCAAATTCCAGTGTGATCACGCGCCCTTCCTGATCATGTTCTTCTATCCCAAGTCCGTAAGTAACCGATAACGGCTCTTTCTTTGTAAAAATTGCAGTCCCTGAGTATCCTTTTTTCACAGCCGAGTTCCAGTACTGGTGATATTCCGGCAGATCAAGTACAAGCTGCCCTTCCTGCATCTTTGTCTCCTGCAGACAGAAAATATCCGCATCTGCCTCTTTAAAAAAATCCATAAATCCTTTCTGCACACATGCACGGATTCCATTTACATTCCATGAAATAAACTTCATCTCTTCTCTTTCCTCCATTTCTTTGGTTTTTATTTTTCGCTGATCTTCTGTGCCGCTTTTTTAAGCTCCGCTTCTGTATAAAAAACACGGCCTAAAAACAGTCCCTTCGCCGGTGCCGGAAAACCAGATTTCTTCCGGTCTTTCGCTTTCAGAATCTCCGGTATCTCTTCCGCTTTTATTTTCCCGATTCCCACATCCAGAAGCGTTCCGGTAAGTATCCGGACCATATGATATAAAAATCCATCTCCGATCCACGATAACGTAAGTGTATCCTTTTCATACACGATCCCGACCGCATAAATCGTCCGTACCGTATCTTTGTCCTCTTTCAAATCCGTAAAGGCGGAAAAATCGTGGGTTCCCATCAGATACTCTGCTGCTTTTTCCATCGCAGCGATATCGACCGGATGTGGAAAATGAAACCGGTATTTCCGATGAAATACTTCCATCTTGTCACGCAGATCGATCTGATACTCATAGCATTTCCCGACCGCACTCTTTCTTGCATGAAAATCCCGTTTTTCTCTGCTGATATCCAGCACTCTGATATCTTCCGGGAGAAGTGCATTTAACTGCTTCTTAAAACTGTCCATATCAATTTCTTGTTCCAGATACAGACTGCACTCCTGCCCTAACGCATGTACACCACTATCCGTTCTTCCTGAACCACTGACCACCGTCTTTTTCCCTACAATTTCTGAAATCCGCCGTTCCAGAATTCCCTGTACAGTAAGTTCCGTATTCTCCTGTCTCTGCCATCCACGATACGCCGTTCCATCATAGGCAACTGTTATCCGGTAAGTATTCATCCTTTTATAAAAGGGGCGAAAACTTTATAAGTCCTCGTCCCTGTCACCTTTCTGTTATCTGTTTTTCCGGTAAATGATCAGAAGTCCTTTCAGGAGCAGATCGTCATCCAGTATGACCTCTCTCTTGCAGTACGGAACAATCTTCTTGGAAAGTCCTCCTGTTGCGATTGCAGTCATCGGCTGTCCAATCGCTTCCTCAATCCGGTCAATAATCCCATCGATTGCCGCTGCACTGGAATAGAGAACACCACTCTTCATACATTCAATCGTATTCTTTCCGACAATCCGCTTCGGTGCTTCCAGACCGATTCCCTGAAGCTGGGATGCATTTTCCGTCAGGGCGTTCAGTGAAATATTCACTCCCGGATAGATCATGCCTCCGATATAATTTTTCTTTTCATCGATCACACTGACTGTTGTCGCCGTTCCCAGATCGAAAATCATCATCGGTGCTTTGTATTCTGCAATTCCGGCAACTGCATTTGCCACCAGATCACTTCCGAGCTGTGCCGGATTATCCATCAGGATATTGAGTCCGTTCTTCACGCCAGGTCCGATGACCAGTGTCTCTTTTTTCAGAATCTTTTCTGCCGCCTCTTTTACGACATATGTAATCTGCGGAACTACCGAGCTGATGATCGCTCCTTCCAGCTTCTCCGGCTTGATTCCGTGAATATCCAAAACCATCTTGATATCAATCGCATATTCCAGTTCCATCTTTGTCTTGATCGTGGAAAGTCTTTCGATAAAATAGGTTTTGTTGTCATCCACACATCCAAGTACAATATTTGTATTTCCTATATCAATCGCAAGTATCATTTTTTACACTCCTAATCTTTCCTGTACCCCTTTTTTCATCAGTGTTTTCCCAAGTACCAGCGTGATCACCGCCGCTACGATCGCCTCCGGAATCCCATTGATTCCGATAATGCTCAGAATAAATCCATATACCGCCTTTACGGTAATACCATTGGCTGCCGCATAATCATTTCTGAAAAATACAAAAATAAGATTCATGACAAGAAGCGTATTGGTCAGTGCTCCGGAAAGTCCTGCCGCAATCAATCCAACAGAGGATACTCCATTGTTCTTTGAAAGCTTCTTAACCAGACGGTAAATATAAAACGGTACTACACCGATCAAAATACGTGGCACAAAACAGATGATCAGACTTCCGATCCCTCCACTGTATTCACCCAAACTGTAAAATGGGGTAAATACGAATGATGTCAATGTCGGATTTATCGTATTATTGATAAAACTTGTAAGACCAAACACACCTCCAAGCGCTGCGCCCTTCTTCGGTCCAAGCATCAGAGATCCCATGATTACCGGGATATGGATGATCGTCGCCCTTGTAAATCCCAATGGGATATATCCGATAAACGGGGTGAATGCCAGCACTACAATAAGTGCTGCAAAGATTGCCATCTGTACGAGTCCTTTTGTTTTGGACATGGATGTAGTACGTTCATTGCCTTGATTCATTTTTCTTTTCCTCCTGTTACTATTCTCTTTACGAGATACAATACATTTTGGCTTTTTTATTTATTCATACACTCCAGAATCTTGTCCAGAATACAAGCTGCTGTCTCTTCCTTGCTGATCATTGGAAGTGCAGTCTCATCTTCCTTCGTGATCAGCGTCATCTGATTTGTATCGCCCTGAAATCCTGCTCCGGCAACTTTAAGATTATTTGCCGCGATCATATCCAGCTTCTTCTTTTCAAGCTTCTTTCTGGAATTTTCAACCATATTCTCGGTTTCCATCGAAAATCCACACAGGAACTGTCCGTCTTTTCTGTGCTCTCCGAGATATTTCAGAATATCGTCTGTCTTTTCCAGTTCCAGACTCATCTCACTGTCCGATTTTTTCACCTTTTCATCCGCAATATGCTTTGGCCGGTAATCTGCAACCGCTGCTGCTTTACACACAATGTCTGCATCTGCTGCCTCTTCCTTTACCGCCTCGAACATTTCCTTTGCAGTCGTGACCGGAACAATCTTCACAAACATCGGCTTTTTGATCTCTGTCGGTCCGGTGACAAGCGTAACATCCGCTCCTCTTGCCACAGCAACGCGTGCAAGAGCATATCCCATCTTACCGGATGAGTGATTCGTAATGTAGCGCACCGGGTCGATTGCTTCTCTTGTAGGTCCTGCTGTGACAAGAATTTTCTTTCCGGTCAGATCTTTCTCATAAGCAGTATCCCGGTAAATATATTCATACAAAGTCTCCGCTTCCGGCATCTTCCCGGCTCCGTTATCTCCGCATGCCAGATGTCCACTTGCCGGCTGGATCACTTCATATCCATAATGCTCCAGAAGTTTTAAATTATCCTGTACGACCGGATTCTCATACATTCTTGTATTCATCGCCGGTGCAAGGATCTTCTTACATTCGGCACATGCCATCACAGTCGTAGTCAGCATATCATCTGCAATCCCGTGTGCCAGCTTGCCGATCACATTTGCCGTGGCAGGTGCGATCATCACAATATCTGCCCATTTTGCCAGTGTCACATGCTCCACACTGTACTCAAAATTGCGGTCAAATGTATCGATCAGGCACTTATGCTGTGTCAGCGTCTCAAATACCAGCGGATTGATAAAATTCGTTGCATTCTGTGTCATCACAACTTTCACATCGTATCCTGTCTTTACCAGCATACTTGCCAGTGTTGCAATCTTGTACGCCGCGATACCGCCGGTCACGCAGAGCAATACTGTCTTTTTCCGTTCCATTTGTCTTTCCCCTTTTATTCTAATATTTTCTTCAGTTCATCCATGAAGGTATTCACGTCTTTAAATTCCCTGTATACCGATGCAAAACGTACATAAGCAACCGGATCCAGCTTTTTCAGACTTTCCATAACAATCTCACCGATCTGGCTGCTCGGAATTTCTTTCTCTTCCCGGCTGAAAATCGCTGTCTCGATCGAGTCGATCGTTGCCTGAATATCTGCTGCCGCTACCGGACGTTTATAGCACGCCCGGAGTACTCCGCCTTCCAGCTTAGTACGGTCATACTGCTCGCGGTTGTTGTCCTTCTTGATCACGATCAGCGGTATGGTCTCCACCTTCTCATAGGTTGTAAAACGCTTGTTGCACGCATCACAGGATCTTCTCCTTCTGATTGTCGTTCCGTCATCTGCCGGTCTTGAGTCGATGACTCTTGTATCAATGTTACCACAATACGGGCACTTCATCTTTTTTCCTCCTGTCTGGTTCTTGATTGATTCTACTGCCGAATCACGCACATTTTTAATGTCTATAGTATAAATCCTGTATACAGGGTTGTCAACAAATTCACACTTTATCAAAAGGCTATATAAGCCGGCTTTCCACCAGCTTCCATGCCTGTACGATCAGTGCCGCATGGTCACAGGCGATCCGGTCCGATTCTTTTACCTTATAATAAGTCTCTCTTACCAGACCGCTTCTTTCTCTCTTCTCAACAACTGCTGAAATTGTAAGATCTGTTTCCTTATTTTCCAATGTCAGGCGATAAATGCTTTCTTTCCATTCTCCGTCCTCCTTCATCGATTCTGTCCGGCAATGAAGCTGCATCCATTTTGCATCCGCCGCATCGTCGCCGGCCCGCACCTTTACCTGCCCTTCATTTACAACCGAAAGATATGCTGAAGTGATGATCCGTGCTCTTGGATCACGGTCCACATTTCCATAGACTGCAAATTGCTCCATCGGAAGATCCGCCACGCCGGTCTCTTCAGTCAGTTCTCTTCTTGCCGTATCTTCCAGATTCTCATGAAGTTCAATAAACCCACCCGGAAGCGCCCACCAGCCAATGCTCGGATGATTCCGTCTTTTAACCATCAGAACTTTCCATTCTCCGTCTGCTTCCTTTCTTTTGCAGGAAAATATAACTGCATCCGTTGTCACACAAGGATTCTTATATTTATAAGGATCATACTCCTCCAGAAATTCTTCCAGCGTCTGTCCTTTTTCATTTTCGTTTCCGTTTCCCCGGAATGGCTCGATTTCATTAAAAAATGCTGTCATTTTTCTTCTCTCCTTTGTCTTTTTACTTGTTCTCATTTATTTTACTGAGCAGTCTGTACTCTTCTTCCTCTTTTACTATTCTTATTTACAGGGCTTCAGACATTTGTCCTCTTTAATTTCCACAAGAATAATATCCTCTCCAATCCTGCGGATACACTCAAACGGAATAATATACTCCGCATCATACCCAAGAAATCCACAGATTCTTCCCGGTCCCGGTACGATCAATGCTTCCACACACCCTGAACAGATATTGATCAGCAGATCGGCAACATAACCAAGCCGTTTGCAGTCACACATATTAATGACCTCCCGCTCTTTTAATCCGCAAAATCGAATCCGTTCCTCTTTCATACTGCACCATCCACCGGACTTCTTATTATATTATATGAACATCTCCCCTTGTTGTCAGCATGTTTTCTAAAAATCTCCGTCCTTGTGGCATTTAGCTTCTGTCCACCAGTAATTCCTTTTTATACTGTGCATTTTTGCCAACTAATGATTGCAATTTCCATAAAAAAATACTATAATTTTTATATATTTTTTATCGCCGTTGTCTGCGTCATATGTTTTTCATACGCAGACAATTCAAATTCTGAGAAACAGAGGGATGTAATATGAAGAAAAAAGTTGTTGTTGCATTAGGACACCGCGCACTCGGAACCACACTTCCGGAGCAGAAGGTTGCCGTTAAAAAAACTGCAGTTTCCATTGCAGATCTTGTTGAAGAAGGATACCAGGTAGTAATCACACACAGTAATGGGCCTCAGGTTGGTATGATCCATACTGCTATGAACGAATTCAGCACCAATCATCCGGATTATACCGCTTCTCCGATGTCAGTCTGCTCTGCTATGTCGCAGGGTTACATCGGATACGACCTGCAGAATGCGATTCGCGAAGAACTGATCGGACGCGGCATCTATCGCAGCGTATGCACCGTTATCACACAGGTAACTGTTGATCCATATGACGAAGCATTCTATACACCAACCAAGATTGTCGGACGTATCATGAACGCAGAAGACGCTGCCGCTGAACGTAAAAAGGGCAATTATGTAGTAGAAGTTCCTGGTCAGGGCTTCCGCCGTGTCGTTGCTTCTCCAAACCCGGTTGATATCGTAGAAGTTGATGCCATCCGCACCCTTACCGATGCAGGACATATCGTAATCGCCTGCGGTGGTGGCGGAATCCCGGTGCTCCAGCAGAACAATCACCTCAAAGGTGCCAGCGGAGTCATCGAAAAAGACCTTACTGCCGGCAAGCTTGCTGAACAGATTGATGCTGATGAACTCATCATCCTGACCAGTGTGGAAAAGGTATGCTTAAACCACGGAAAAGAAGATGAAGAAGAACTCGATACTATCTCCGTAGAACAGGCTAAGCAGTATATGGATGAAGGACACTTCGGAATCTACAACATGCTTCCAAAATTCCAGGCATCCGTAGGATTCATAGAAAAGAAAGAAGGAAGAAGTGCTCTGATTACTTCTTTTGATACTCTGAAAGATGCTCTGAAGGGTAAAACCGGAACTGTTATTGAATAAATGTACAAAAGGGACGACATAAAGGACTCCGTTTTCTGTGGGTAGAAATGGTGAAGAGTCCGTAGAGAAAAAATGCACCAGTAATTTGGATACCGGGCTGATTCGCGGAATAATCCTGATGATTATTCCACTCAGCAGCCCTCTGGATTTCGTGCTTGTAGCACGAAACCAGATCCGAATTACTGGTGCATTTTTTCTAACGAACTCTAGCACCGTTTCTAATCACAGAAAACGGAGCTCTTTATGTCTGTGCGCTGGCAAACTTTTAATTTTAAGAAGCTCCTCACCAAGTATCCTATTATTCCTACCGCCTGTCATCTCCTCCACTCGCCCCACCCCATACCGGGGGCA